>Ga0272441_10013768_pt1 | contig 11587 bp, 10 predicted proteins | sample SSMProp6N_FD_193582 | JGI IMG/M metagenome (GOLD analysis project Ga0272441, IMG submission 193582) | Marine sediment archaeal communities from Little Sippewissett salt marsh, Falmouth, MA, United States - SSM-Prop-6N | ecosystem: Environmental > Aquatic > Marine > Wetlands > Sediment ... | reverse complement strand
GCAGTACATGTCCGTGCCCTGACCCGGCCCCCGGCCCCCCCGCCCCCGGGATGGGGCATTAGCCGGGATCTCGATGCCCCGACCCGGCCCCCGACCCGGCCCCCGACCCGGCCCCCCGGAATGGGGCATCAATCGAGATCCGCGCCGCCGGGGCGCTTGGATCGGCGATCGCGTTTCTTCTCCGCCAGGCGGCGCTTGGCGGCCAGGCGCCGCTCGATCATGGCCCGGGTGGGCCTGGCTTTCTTGCGCACCTTCGGCTCTTTCATCGCCTCGATGACGAGCTGGCGCAGGCGATCGAGACAGGCCCGCTTGTTCTCGAGCTGTGAGCGATGGGTCTGGGCCTGAAAGACCAGTTCATCATCCCGGGTCAGCCGCTGGCCGGCGAGGCGGCGCAGCCGCTGGGCCGCCCGTTCGCTGAGGCCCTGGATGGCCCCCGCGGCCACGTGCAACTGGGCCTGCGTGCTGAGCTTGTTCACCGCCTGCCCGCCGGGGCCTCCGGAGCGGGTGAAGGCGAATCGCAACTCCGATCGCTCCACCCACACTCCCGGCGCCAGCTCCTCTCTGGATTCGGATTGGCGGGGAGGCTCGGCGTCCATGGTCGCGTCAGGCGCTCCGGGCGCGTAGGCTGTGTGGGTTCAGCACGAGGTGATCGTCATGAGGATGACCGGAAACAGGCTCGGTGCGGCGGCGGCGCTGATGATAACTCAACTCGCCGCGGGCCAGGAAACCACCGCCCCCGACGATGCCCCGCCGCCGGATGGGACGACCATCGAGTTCACCTTCACGCCCGGCGTGTGGCTGCCCCGGCTGGGAGGCAACGCCAAGCTCGGGTCGACACGGTTCGCACGGTCGATCGATCTCGATGACGAGCTGGAGCTCGACGGCTTCGAGGCCGTGCCCCGCGGCGAGCTGATGCTCCGCACTGATGATTTCTGGCAATGGCGTCTGAGCGGGTTCGATTTCTCGACCGACGCCGGCGGGACCTTCGACTCCTACGGGCAGTTCGGCGATGTGACGCTGTGGCCCGGCGATCGGTACCGCGCTTCCGTGGACATGACGTCCGTGGCGCTCGAGATGGGAGTGGACGCCTTCACCATCGTGGGCCAGGCGGCGGGCGCCGAACCGAGCCGGGAAGTCGATTTCCGTTTCACTCCTCGCCTTGGCCTGCGCTACGTTCAGATCGAGCAGAGCCTGGAGGCCGTCGGCTGGGGCCGTGAGGATCTCACTGGCGATTGGGTGGCGATCTTCGGCGGCCTGGAGATGCGCCTCCGGTACGAGCCGCAGGGCGGGCTGGGGGGCCTGCCCCTGGCGCGGGCGCTGCGACTGGGGGCGGGTGGCGTCATCGGCCCGGCCTTCGGAGGCGACGGCGGGTTCCTCTGGGCGGTCCGCGCCGACGCCACGCTCGAATTCACTCCCAACGTCGGTTTCATGTTCGGCTACCGGCTGCTGGAGCTGCAGGTCGAGGACGGGGACTGGGAGTTCAACGCCGGCCTCCAGGGCCTCTTCCTCGCGGCGACCATCCGGTTCTGAGGCGGCGCAGCCGGCACGCCGCTCCACCGGTACCGGGCGAGTCATACTTGCTATCCGCGGAGTCAGCCGCTCACCGATAGAGCTTCAGGGAATCGTCCACGGTCAGGCCGCGCTGCGTGATGATCCTCTCGAGGAGATGTGGACTGATGCGTTGGTGACGCGGGATGTCACTGCTACGAGGTCATATGGAAGCAGGCCGTTCGGGCCCCCAGGGCGGTCCTTTCGCCTTCGTCTCGACCTTTTCCGACGCAGGTTTCGTCCGCCATCGGCGTCGCCAGCTTATTCAAGTACCACGGCTGGCAGACGTTCCGAAGCGAACTGCACTGGGTCTGGCTGCCGGTGACGGCAATCAGCGCCACAGCGTTCCTTGTTCGCTGTCGGGTGCGCGGGAGCAGCGTCAATCAGATCAGCGGCATCGACAATTCGCCGGAAATCAATACGTGACTATCCCGAATCATTATGCGGATTCTCGATCCCGTACCCGGATGCGGACTCGCCATCCGCGCGTGCAAGTCGAGGGGCGTGCGGTGCGCGTGCACAATCGGCCCGGCGTCGGGACCGTGCCGGAATCAATCAGGGAATGCAAGCAAGGAGAAACAACGTGCTCGGTAACACTCTCAGAGTCTCAAGAACGATGTCCTGCTTCGTGATCGCCACCTGCGCCGGGATTCTGCTGTCCGCGTCGGCGGGCGCCCGTTGCCCGGCGGAGGACATGGCGGAAGAGGAATTCGTCAAATGGGCGAGCGGGAATGCCATCGAACTCGAAACCGTCAACTGGCGGGGGATCGATCTCGAAAAACTGTCGTTCCTCGATAAGGCCCTCGAGGGCAAACGGATTGTCTACCTCGGCGAGGCGGACCACTACGTTCACGAGAAGTGGGATTACCAGATGATTCTCATCCGCTACCTGGTCGAGAAGGGGTGGCGGACCATCGGCATGGAGATGGACTACGTCGCCTGCAGGAAGATGAACCGATACATCCAGACGGGCGATGAATCTGAACTCGACGACGTCGCCTGGAGAGGGATGGAAACGTGCGGGAGGAAGGACCGCGATGATCGTGTGACCGCGTTCAGGGCGCTGGAGAATGAAGAGTTTGTCTCTCTCCTGGAGGGGGAGGTGAAGTGGCTGTTCGACCAGTTGAGGATCATCAACGCGGAGCTTCCACCGGAAGAGCCCCACGTTCGCTGGTTCGGATTCGACGTGACCATGTTCCCCTGGTGCGGTTATGAAGAGGCAACCGATCTGCTCAAGGACCACGCATCGGATCCTTTCGTGGCAGAGATTCTGCAGCGGCTCGAACTGCGCGATGGTGAAACAAGGCTCCAGGAAGCGCAGCGCCTGTACGGCGTCGCGGAGTTACTGGAGGAGAGCGAAGGCAAGTTGAACGGTCTTCTCGGCCGGGGCGACGCGAGAGAGCTGAAACGCATCATCAGGAACCTCGCGGACAGCTATGAGTTCACGGATGCCGCCGTCGCCGGGCCCACGTCGCCGAAATGGTTGCCCGCCCTGATCAAGCGAGAGTTGTCAATGGGCCGGCTGATGTCCGATCTTCTCGACGACACGCTCAAGGAAGAGAAGATCATCATGCTGAGTCACGTTCTTCATCTTTCAAAAGACAGTGATACGCTGTGCCTGGGCCCCGTGGGATCCGGCGCCCCCGGGATGTGGTTGTCCATCGGCACGCAGCTTGCGCGGAAGCTGCCGGGTGAGATCTACGCAATCTGGTTCACCTACGATCGCGGCCGGCATGCAAGCTTCATCCTGCCCGAGGCGTTCGAGGATGTCCCCAGCGACCCCACGCGATTCGAGTCGTTGCTCGCCCAGGCGTGCGACGGGCCGTACATTCTGCCCCTTTTCAGCGGCGGCGCGGGGAGCAGGTACCTCGATGAGCCGCGGAACTTCCTCCAGAATGGTTCGACGGCCTCCGCCGTAATCAATAGACAGGCGGACGCGATCTTCTTCATCCCCGTAGCAACCGAGCTCTCCGCCCGGTGACGGGACCGTCGATTTGCTGCGCGCGAAGTCGGCAGGAATAATCGAGTCGGCAGACCGTCGGCAACAGGTCGTTGATTCCGCCTGAGAGTCTCTAACAGAATGGTGGCATGGCCGTCCCGGCCGTGCAGAACGGACGGGCGAGACGCCCGTCCCACCCTGCCCTCAGTTCATTCTGTCAGGAGGTCTAAGGGCTTTCGCCCGGCGTCTGGTGAGGTTCAAAGACGATCGCCCCGCCGCGGTAGAGGCGGGCGAAATCCTCCGGGCTGTACATCTCGAACCCCACGTTGAGCTTGACGGGCATGGGGCTCACGCCGCCGTGCACGCCCGGGGAGGGATTGGCGATGACCACGCCGTTCCGGAGACGCCCCAGCACCACCACCATGTGATCGGCGGCGAGATTCGATCGGATCACCACCAGCACGGGTCGCGAAGGTCGGGCCGTCCACACCACCTCGTCGGCATCGAGGTCCTTCAGGACGACGTTGATGCCGCGGCGGGCAAGATGCTTCCGCAGGCCGTACGCGGCGCGGGCCAGCGTGGAGCCGCGGCCGGGTTTGGCCATCACCACGTGGCACATCTCGCCTTCCGTGGTGGCGATGCCCAGCTTCCGCAGGGCCGTGGCGCAGGCCGCCGGAACGCAGGTATCGGGGCGGCTCTGGAGCGTCACGCCCTGGGATGTGCGGCTCTCCCTCTCATACGGCCGGACATCCGGCAGCACCATCCACACGCCGCCGAAGAGGAAGTACACCAGCCCCAGCAGGAGCATGAGCGGGGCGGCCCGGCGGAGATTGGCGGTGAAGCGGCCGGCCCAGACCAGCCCCACCAGCCCCATCCAGGGGAACGCCGCCAGTACGCCCTCCAGGTAGATGCTCACGCTCAGCGGCAGCATCGTATGGAGCAGCGTCGGCTTGAACTTGGGCACCGCCGCCAGGGCGATCAGGGCCAGCGTGACAAAAAGCGCGATGCGCCTCACCGCCGCGCTCTTCTGATCGCCCAGCCACCAACCGACGGCAAGAAACGCCGGGGCGATGAGCAGCAACAGGACGAACCAGATCGATGAGACGGTCACGATGGTCATGGTACCTCGCCGGGATGTTGGGCCGGCCTTCTGGGCAGCGCTAGGATTCTCTCTGACGATGTCCGCCATGAGAAGACAATCCCGGCGGCGCCGGGCCAGGTACCGCCGGGCGCGTATCCGCAACTTCGTGTTCACGGTGGGGCCGAACCGCCTCAGCGGGGGCAGCATCTCCCGCCGTCACCTGGCCGGCGACTTCATCGTCCGCCAGGTCGAGACGGAAAGCCCGCTCTGGCCGGCGGCTTTTGACGGCCTGCGCATCGGCCACGTCAGCGACTTTCACGTCGGCGAGCTGATCCCGTTGGACTGGGCGCTGGAGGCGGTGAATCAGCTTGCCGTGCAGGAGCCGGATTTCGTCGTCTGCACCGGGGACATCGTCGACCTGCATCATCACGACGCCCGGCCGCTGCTGGAGGCGATGGCGGCGATCGATGCGCCGCTGGGCGCGGCCCTCGTGCTGGGCAACCATGATGAGCTGCACTGTGCGGACACGATCATGCGACTGGCTCGCGAGGTCGGGCTGACCGTCCTCCATGACGACGCCATCGCCATCACGCGCAACGGCGGGCAGCTCGTGGTGGCGGGGATCAGTTGGGCCCGCTCGGCCGTCGGCTGCGCCGATCGCGTGGATCTGGTGGGCGGGGAGCGGGCGCATCTGCTCCTGGCGCATAACCCCAAGGCGTTCCTCCGCGCTGCCGAGCTCGGCCTGCCGCTGACGCTCTCGGGGCATACGCACGGGGGGCAGATCGCGATGAAGAGCCGTCCCAACGCCAGCCTGGCCCTGACGCACCGCCATCGGGCCGGGCTGTTCACTGCCGGCCCCAGCCGGCTGTACGTCACCACCGGGGTGGGCGCGTGGTTCCCGCTTCGCGTCAACTGCCCGGCGGAGGTGGCGGTCATCACCATGCATCACGCCCCCGAGCCGTCCGATAAAGTCGGCAAGGAGGGCGCCGAGAGTGGTCGTCGCCGATCTTCGCGCCGGCGTCGACCCGGTCCTGACGGGCGGCCTTCCGCGGCGTCCTGACCGGCCGGAGGCGAAAAGGCGAAGCCTCCGACACATGTGGCCGCCGACGGTATGATGTCGCGCCGGAGGATTTGGGATTCCATTGCCGCATATGACAAAGAGCGCGGAATCCATTCTGCTGCTGGACGGCGCTACGGGCACGGAACTGGACCGGCGCGGGGCGGATGTGCCCCTGCCGCTGTGGTCGGCCAAGGCCCTGCTGGACGATCCGGACGCCGTCGAGCAGGTGCACATCGATTACCTGAACGCCGGCGCCGATGTCATTACCACCAATACGTTCCGGACGCATCACCGGTCATTGGCCAAGGCGGGTCTGGGCGATCGCGCCGAGGAGTTGACGCGTCTGGCCGTCGATATCGCCCGGTCCGCGCGCGACAAGGTCAAGCCCGATGCCCTGATCTTCGGCTCCATCGCGCCCTTGGAGGACTGCTATCACCCGGAGTTCGCGCCCAGCCTGGAGGAATGCAGGGCCGAGCATTCGAGGATGATCGGGTACCTGCTCGAGGCCGGCGTCGACTACATCCTCTTCGAAACGCTCAATACGCGGCACGAGGCGCTGGCCGCGGCGGAAGAGGCCAGGCGCCTGGCCTCCGGTCGCTGGATCCTCAGCCTGTGCATGAAGGCCGAAGGTCCGCCGGGCGTGCTGTTGAACGGCCCGCCGATGATCGACATCCTGCCCTCGTTGCAGGAGGCCTTCGCCGTCGGCGTCAACTGCATGGACGCCCTGCACATGAGCGATCACGTGAAACTGCTCCGCGGTTTGCTGCCTGAGAAGGTGCGCATCGCCGCCTACGGCAACATCGGCTATAGCGATGATGAAGGCGTCTGGCACGATCGCGGCAAGATCAGCGCCGAGCAGTACGCCGACGCCGTCGAGGACTGGCTCGACGCCGGCGCCACGATCGTCGGCGGCTGCTGCGGCACCACGCCCGAGACGATCAGACTCGTCGCTCAGCGCCTCGGGAAGACGGTGGCCGGGTAGGCATCAGGGCATCATGGGATCATGGCATCGAGGGTCCGAGCCGCTTGCGGCGTAGCACGTTCCCTTCATCGAATCGCGCGTGCTACGCCGCAAGCGGCGCTTTGACAACCTCGGGGTATACTGTGCCGGCATCCGCGTTTTCGCGTACCGCGCCGGGTCCACCTCATGAGTGCTCAACCCGCCTGGATTCTGATCGTCGCCGGCGTACTCGTCGTGCTGGGCATCCTGCTCGCACTGTGGTCTCTGTTCTGGGATCGCGCGCGCGGCCAGCGTCGGTGCCCGCGATGCTGGTACAACATGAGCGGCAGTGCGCCGGGCGATGATGGATTCCATACCTGTCCGGAATGCGGCAAGTCGCGCCTCACCGAGAAGGGACTTCACCGCACGCGGCGCCGATGGTCGTTCACCACCCTCGCGGTGATCATCGTGGCTGTCGGCATCGCGATCCCCAAGGCCCGCCGCGACGGGCCGGTGAGCCTCATTCCAAGTTGGGCCATCGTGATCCTCCCCGCCGGCGCCGAGACCGAATGGCTTGACGACTTCTGCTGGGGGATCAAAGCCGAGAACTGGATCGCCCGCGAGCTGTCGAGCCGCGCCCAGGAGGGCCGGATCGGTGATGGCCCCATGCGTTACTGGCTCGGCAAAGTGGAAGCCGCTCTTCGCAAGGAAGACCGCTACGGCATCGACGATGAAATCCGCGCGCACCATGAAAAGATGCATTCCACCATCATCGACCGCGATTTCGTCGATGCTCACCTCTCGGATATCCTGAGCTATTTCGAACAGCAAGCCGGCGTTCCGATGCGCGTGGATCGCGACAGTCTCGCGTTCGACTTCGACGCAGGAGATCTCAGCCTCGGCCGCCTCGTTCAGACGCGTCATACGTCCGCCGCTTCGGCCTTGAACCGTCTGATTGGCCAACACAGTCTGGATCTATGGGGAATCTACGCCCAGTGGACCTACGACAAGAACGGCGTCGTGATCGGCCGTTCAGAACGCGCGCTCGCGAAATACCGCACGGCGACGATCATTGATGTCGACGATCCTCTCCGGCGCGTGCAGGACTGGTACTCACAGGAGGACGCCGACCTCGACGGCGTACCTTCACACTTTTTCTCGAGGGATGAGCTCTGCGAGTGGCTGGAATCGGTCATTATGGAGCAGATCAGGCCCGAGCAGTGGGTCGATTACGGCGGCACGTTGAGCGATCTCAGCGTCGCCGGGCACCGCCTCATTCTCGATGCCCCCCCGCGCTGCCAGCTTGAGGTTGAAGAGCTGCTGAGTCGACTGCGGGCGGTCCTGATTGACCCGCCCAGCGAAGAAGAACGCGCCCGGCTCGCCCGCCTCCGGGAGTTCACCGAGGCGCTGTCGGCGGTCCGCATCGAGATCGCCCAGCCGCAAACACTCAGCGTTGAGCAACTCGCCGCATTCGTGCAGCAGCGTGTCCCGTTCGAAGTGGCAGCCGATCTCGAAGCGCTGAGCTTCCTCGATCTTGACCCACGTGAACCACTCCTGTTGCCGGTCGGCCGCGGCACGCTGTTTGATCTTCTCGACAACCTTGCATGGGCGGCCAGTGAGGGAGTGTACGCGCTCCCCACCTGGGATATCATCGACAACCGGTTGCTCATCACCTGCGAGTACCCCGGGCCCGCGGCGCGCAGCGTTGTCCTCTACAATGCCGGCGATCTGATCGCAGCACATTGCCAATACACCGGGTTGCCGTTGGACGACGCGAGAGGGCCCTCTGGCTGCGAGGCACTTATCGAGGTCGTGCAGATGATGGTCGACCCGGAGACATGGCGCTGCAATGGCGGGGATCTTGGTACCCTCATAAGGTACGGTCCCACGATGACCATCACCCACACACCGCGCCATCACCTGCTCATCGACGATCTTCTCACACGCCTCGATCGCGTTGTCATCGCCAACGATTCCTCGCATGAACGGAAGCTGCTGGACGATATCCGCACTCGAGTGCCCGATGATTTCCGCAAGTCCGTCATGATCATCCATGACATTGGCGACCTGATCGAGAGTGATGTCCAGGTTGACCGCCGGATAGAACGGCTGACGGACTCCATCCAGTCGAACGTGGATCCGGAGAGCTGGTGGGTCATGGGCGGGGATCTCGGTTACATTGAAACCTTCGCCGACACGCTGCTCATCGTTACCTCACCGGAGAATCAACTCGCGATCGCCGACCTGCTCGAGCGGCTGCGTGGTCTCGAGCGATTGCGTGATGAGGAATCCGCCCCTCGATGAGCGGGCCGCCCCCACTTCACCGGCGCGGACGCCGCTTGCGGCGTAGCACGCCCCCTTCATCGAATCGCGCGTGCTGCGCCGCAAGCGGCTCAATCCCTCATGCCACGATGCCATGTTGCCCTGATGCCTTCCCCTACTCCCCCTGCTTGCCGTGGCGGAGGGCGGTGCGGTAGTTGTATCCCCCCTCTTCGAGGTGGCCGAGCTGCTTGTATTCCCAGTGCCACCGGCGCCACGTCCACGGCTTATGCCAGACGGCATCGGAGACTTTGCGGCGAACCACCCGGGCCCACGTGTCGCGGTAATTCAGCCCGCAGGGCTGGCCGCACTTCGGGCAGACCTTCATGTTCATGGCCGGGATGATGTAATCGCCCGAGTAGCACGGCCCCACGAGATAGAGGCACTCATGCTGCGCGTAAACCAGCCATTTGCCCTTCCTGCCCATAGATCATCCTGTTACGACAGCGCGAGTTGCAAAGCCGCGAGGTTCAGGCCGTCGCCTTCTTCGCCCGCTTGGTCCAGTATCGCATGATACCGGTGACGTTCATCTCCGCCATGGAGTTGATGTAGAAGTACAGCTTGTCTTCGGGCACGCCCGCCTGCTTCGCGCTGGACACCCACCAGTCGGTATAGCGCGCGAGAATGTCGCCCCGCTGAAGATCCTGATCCATCAGGTCGCGCACGAACCCTGCGTGCGCACGAAGCGTGGGCTTGACGCGCGCCAAGTGCCCGGCCGGATCATCCACCGCGCCGAAGTGCGTGGGATAGATGCGATTGAAGCGCTCCGCCTCCAGCCGCTCAATACTGGCGATCCACGTCTCGAGGTCGAACTCCGGGGGCGGTGTGGGCACGGAGACGAACGAGCCGGTGTTCGGGATGTACGTCGCCGCCGCATCACCCGTGAAGCAGATGCGTCCCTCATCGGCATCGACGGCGAAGGCGTGATGATGCTTGGCGTGCCCCGGCGTGTCCAGGGCGCGGATCTTGATGCCTTCCAGCTCCAGCACATCGTTATCGCGCACCGCGGTGAGCTGGTTCTCGGGGATCGGGATCAACTCGCCCCACAGCTCATCCATCTTCTCGCGGTAGATGCGCTTCGCGCTCTCGTTGAGCTTGGACGGGTCGAGCAGATGCGCGTAGCCGAGTTCGTGGACGTAGACGTGCGCGCCGCGTGCGGCCATCCAGCCGCTGGCGCCGGCGTGGTCGAAGTGGATGTGGGTGACGAGCACGTGCTTCACATCGCCCGGCTCGTAGCCGTGCTCGGCGAGGGCGGCGGTGAGGCCCTGCCTGGCGCTGCCCGGGCCGGTCTCGATCATGACCGGGCCGGCCCTGTCCACGAGCAGGTAGGAGGCGATTGCCCGCCGGATGCCGAGGTAATTCAGGTCGAGGGTGTGGATCGCGGTCATAACGGACGATCTTAGCCGCCTTCGGTACCTGGCACCGCCGCGGGCGGGGAACAACCGCGACGATGACGCATAAATCATGTTGTGTCAATGGGTTATGTCGGCCGGGCCGAGTCCGCCAGCGCTGGTCTCACCTGACCGGAGGCCGGCCGGGCCGGGCACATGTCCGCAACCGGCATCCCGTGGATCCGTAGGTGCTCTATAGGAACCCGCCGAACCGCCCGACAGGGAACGGGACGGCCGGGCGAGCGGGCGGACGGACAGGGCCGGCTTCCCGCGGCGTTTGCCGCCGAAGTTGACGTCGCCGTGGTCCACCCAGCTCCGGGGACAGGAGGCTTGGCAATGAAGGAATCCGACACCCGCAACACCGGGCTCCGCGGCGCCCTCATCGCGACCGGCCTGGCCGTGCTCGTCTCCGGCGCGATGGCCGGCCAGTCGTCGGTGCGCATCGCCGAAGGCGAAGATGATGCCGGCACGTTCGACGTGCGCTGCACATTGAGCTGGTCGGCGAACGAACTGCAGTTCGGCAAACGCGATGGTCTCGACACCGTGCGCCTGCCGGAGTGCGATCTGCTCACTGGCCCGGGTCAGCCTGCCCTGCCGGCGCGCACGATCCGCATCGCCCTGCCCGAGGGGATGACCGCGACCGGCGTGCGCATCGCCGACAGCGAATGCATCGAGCTACCCGGCCGGTATGAGATCGCGCCCGGCGAGGCGCCGCGGCCGATCGCGCCGCCGGACGCTCTGCCCGCGACGATCGGCGCCGGTGCATCGGCACACGCGCCGGCAACGCTCGACGCGGCCTCACGGGTCGTTCTGCTCGGTCAATCAGACCTCGCCGGTCAGAGCATGGCCGTGCTCGGCGTGCGGCCCGTGGAGTATGAGGCGTCGACCGGGCGCCTGGAACTGATCACTTCAATGGAGATCGTCGTCGAGGGCATCGGCGGGCACGTGTGCGGCGACTACCTGCCGGCCGGCGCCTCGGCCCATGTGCGACAGGTCTACCAGCGCATGCTCGCGGGCATGGTCATCAATCCGGGCGACATCGCGCCGGTGATGCGCGCCGCCGCGGCCGGCGAGGACGGGCGCGGCGTCGAGGATGGCGAATACGAGTACGTCATCATCACAGACGCCGACTGGGTCGATGATTTTGCGCCCCTGGCCGACTGGCGCACGCAGCTCGGGCGGCCGACCGCGATCGTCACCATCGACTGGATCTATAACGAAGGCGGCTACGGCGGGTCGAATCTCGAACAGATCCGCGCCTTTATCGAGGACGCCCACGACACGTGGGGCGCGATGTACTTCCTCTTCG
>Ga0272441_10013767_pt1 | contig 11589 bp, 9 predicted proteins | sample SSMProp6N_FD_193582 | JGI IMG/M metagenome (GOLD analysis project Ga0272441, IMG submission 193582) | Marine sediment archaeal communities from Little Sippewissett salt marsh, Falmouth, MA, United States - SSM-Prop-6N | ecosystem: Environmental > Aquatic > Marine > Wetlands > Sediment ... | reverse complement strand
TCGCGGGGGGGGGGGGCGCGCCCTCGGCCGAGGGCGCGGGCGAGACGGCGCCGGCCGGGAAGCCGGCGTTGACTCAAAAAGCGCTCGACCGGCTCGAGCGGCTGGGGTACTGAGAATGATCCGCAAGACCGTGCGCATGAGAAAGCTCTCCGATCCGGAGACCGGAGACCTGGACTATTGGCTGGCCCGGACGCCCGCCGAGCGGATCGAGGCGGTCGAGCTTCTTAGGAGGCAGCGGGATGGAAGCGCAGGCCGACTTCAAAGAACTGCTTGCGTGTCTGAACGCCCGCGGGGTTGAGTACATGATCGTGGGGGGCTATGCTCTGGCCTTCCACGGTGCGCCCCGCTACACCGGCGACTTGGACGTCTGGGTCAAGCCCGACGCCGAGAATGCGCGCCGCGTGCTCGCTGCGCTGGCCGATTTCGGCGTCGGCTCTCTCGACCTGAAGGAGATCGATCTCCGCTCGGCCGACCGGGTCGTCCAGATCGGAGTTCCGCCCGTGCGGGTGGACCTGCTCACGTCGCTTTCGGGCGTCTCCTGGGAGGAAGCGGTCGGGAGGCGCGTGCGCGGTCCGTACGGCGACATGGAGGTTCCTTACATGGGCCGCGATGATTTCCTGGCCAACAAGAAGGCCTGCGGCCGGCACAAGGATCTGGCGGATATCGAGGCGCTGGGCGGAAACCCCGGCTGAGCCGCGCGGCGCGGACGGTCGGGGGCGCGACGGGAAGGGAGGAAAGCGCGATGCTCGGCCTGCCGGATGGCAGGGTCGTTCTCGTCGGCTACTGCGACGACTGGCCGCGCCTCTTCGAGGAGGAGCGCGCGGCGCTCTCCGACGCGCTCGGCGGGCGCGCCGAGTGCATTGAGCATGTCGGCTCGACCGCGGTGCCGGGCCTGCCGGCCAAGCCCGTCCTCGATATCGCCGTCGCGGTCGAGAAGCTCTCGGTCGTCCAGTCGTTCGTCGGGCCCCTCGCGGAGCTCGGCTACACGTATCGGGGCGAGTACGGCCTGCCCGGGCGGCTCTTCTTCACGAAGGGGTCGCCGGTGACGCACCACGTCCACGCGGTCGAGCGCGGGAGCGAGCACTGGCGCGTCTGGCGCCGCTTCCGCGACTACCTGAGGAGTCACGTGGACGAGTGCGCGCGCTACGCGGCGGTGAAGCTCGACCTCGCCGAGCGCTACGCGTCCGACCGCGACGCGTATACGCAGAGCAAGAGCGAGTACATCATCTCCGTTCTCGAAAAGGCCGGTGCCACGGACGAGGACGCGGCCGCGCCGGGCTAGTCGCGCCGAGCTCCTTCCACCCCCCCGCCCCTCTTCCCTCACATCCCTTCCGTCGCGTCGCGCGCCTCGAGCGGACGCTCGCGCTGGCGCCAGCGCCCGCGCGCGAAGGTCTCCACCCGCATCCCGCCGCCCGCACGCAGCCGCACGCGCACGCTCCCGAGCTCGGCCGTGACGAGCGCCTCGACGCGAGCGTGCGCGAGCGCGGCGAGCAGGCGGTCGAACGATTCCTCGCGCGTCCGCCACGCCGGCGCGTAGACCACGGCCGCGCGCGCGCCGGTCGCATCGAGAAGCTCGCCGAGAGCGTGCGGCACGCGCGAGGGCGCCGCGAGCACGAGGAGGTCCGCCTCGAGGCGCCGGCGGTCGGCGAGGAGCCACGCGATCGAGCGCGCGCTCGAGGCGTCCACAAAGAGGACGGCGCGATTCCTCCACCGCAGTCGCGCCGAGAGGGGCGGGGCCGGGCCGCCGCGCTCCTTGGGCGGGCGCGCGCCCACGATCTCGAGCCGCGCGCGGCCCAGGTCCAGTGCCCGGCCCTGCCCGATGCGTTCGAGGGGCACGCCGTCTGCCCGGGCGGCCTCGCGCGCGAGCGCGAGCGCGGCGCTCTCGTACCCGGTGCCGCGGGGCACGAGGAGGAGGCGCGTCCGGCGCCGGCGGATGAGCTCGACCGCACCGCCGGCCGCCTCCTCGGCCCGCTCGCTCAGAACGAGCGCGGCGTCGAGCCGGCCCGAGCGCGCCCACCGCAGCGCGTCGGCGAGCGTCCGCCCGCGGCCGCCCGCGTCCACGAGAAGGCGCACGCCGCTCGCGCGCACGAGCGCGGCGCGTCCGCCGCGCGGGAGCTCCAGCGCGTCGATCCACAGCTCCCCCTCGGGCGGCGCGGTCGGCCGCATCGTGAGAAAGATCGCCCCGAGCGAGAGGAGCGCGCCGACCCCGGCCGTGCGCCACCACGTGCGCCACGGCGCGCGCGCGGCGAGCGCAAATAGAATAAACGCGAGGACGTACCAGGCCGCGACGCTCCACGCCGCGGGCCGGTCCACGAACGCGGTCGCGCCCGGCACGTGTGCGACCGCGCGCGCGACCAGGTCGAGCGCCACGAGGAGCGGCCGCACGAGCCATCCGGCGGCGGGGGCGAGGGGCGGCAGCACGAGCGAGACGAGGCAGGTCGCGAGTCCCGTGGCGAGCACCCCGCTCGCGAGCGGGATCGCCACGAGGTTCGTGAGGACGCCGTACGGGCTCACGACGCCGAAGACGTGTGCCACCAGCGGCAGGCTCCCGAGTGCGGCCGCGGTTGAGGCGAAGAGGCTGTGACGCAGCCAGCGGCGCGCCGCGAGGCGCCGCCGCTCGAGCGCGGTCTCGGCGAGGCGGTCCGGGAGCCTGAAGCGCTCCCGCCAGGCCCCCTCGAAGAGGGGCACGAGGCAGGCGAGGAAGATCACGGCCGCGAAGGAGAGCCCGAAACCCACGGCGAAGAGCTGCGCCGGGTTCCACGCGAGAATGAGGAGCGCCGCGGCGCCGAGGCTGTTGCGGCCGTCGGCCTGGCGGCCGAGCGCGAGGCCCAGCATGTACACGGTCGCGATCACGCCCGCGCGCACGGCCGGCGCGCGCGCCCCCACCACGGCCACGTACGCGAGCGTGAACGCGACGAGGAGGAGCGCGCGCGGCCGCGGCCGCATCCCCAGCCGCGAGAGCGCGATCCACAGCGCGCCCACGAGCAGCATCACGTGCAGCCCGCTCACCGAGAGGATGTGCCCGACCCCGACCCGCGTGAAGGCGAGCTTCTGCTCCGCGTCGAGCGAGGCGCGGTGCCCGAGGAGCACGGCCGCGAGGAGCGCGGCCTCCTCGCTCGGTTTTTCGAGCGCGGCGCGCGGCGGCAGCGCCCGCTCGACCGCCTCGACGAGCCGGGCGCGCGTGCGCGCGAGGAGCGCCCGCGGGGCGAACGCGCTCGATTTTTCCAGCACGCGGATCGCTTTCGCGCTCCCGGCCGAGGCGACGAGCCCGATCCGGCGGCGCGCGAGGTAGGTCCCGTAGTCGAAGGCGCCGGGCCGGCGCGCAACGCGCGGCACGCGGAAGCGCGCGAGCACCTCCACGCGGTCGCCGACCCCGGCGGCGGGCGGCTCCACGTCATAGAGCGTGAGCTCGAACCGGCCCGAGGCCGGGAGCGCGTCCCCTCCCTCGACCACGCTCTCGGCCTCGACCACGAACCGGAGGCGCTCGGCCTCGAGCGCGCGCTCCAGCGGCAGCGGTGCCTCGAGGACGCGCCCGCGGACGCGCGCGATGGCGAAGCCGTCGGGCGCGAGCTCGAGCGCGCGCGCCAGCGTGTCCGGCCGCTCGCGCCGGAACTGCGCCGCGTGGTTCAGTGCGCCCGCGCAGGCGACGAGCGCGAGCGTGCATGCGATCCCGATCGCGCGCGCGCCGCGCGGAAGCCGCGGCACGAAAAAGCACGCGCCGCCGATGGCGACGAGCGCGGCCCCGGCGAGGAGCGTCGCGCCCACGCTTGGCGCGAGCGTCGCGTCGGCGAGAATGCCGGCGGCGAGGGCGAACGCCGCCGGTACGAGCGGGCGGTAGGGGCGGCGAGGGCGCTTCCCGGAGGCGTCGGCGGCGGGCATACCCTACAAGCGTACCGGCGCGCGCGGCAGGCGCAAGGGCAGGGAAAAATCCTCGAAACCCGGACCTCCATGCTACGTCTAATAACTGAGGTTGAGGAAATGGGCGACTTCGGTCACAGTACGGGTGAATAGGGATCGGCTAGGAGCCAGCAGAATGATGACCAAGAGAAGAAAGCGGTTCTTTGTGGCGGGCATTGTGCTCGCATCGCTCGCGGGAGGCTACGGCCTTTTTCATCTCTTGCGACCCATTGACGAGGAAGTGCGCTTGGCGCGCATCGAAATGAAACTGCGAGCGACGCTTGACCGCTTGGTTGGCCTCGCGAAGAAAGATGTGCTCGTCGAACTCGGGGAACCCGGCGAGAGGCGGAGGGCCGAACTCCCCACCACGCCCTTCTGGGGCCCGCAGGAGAAACTGACGAGCATCCTCAAGCCGGGGCAATCCTATGAAGAATGGCGGCATAAGAAAGGCCGCTTCACCTGCCTGATCTGGTTCGCAGGGACCGCCGATAGCGCTTCGAGTCGCGACGACTGGAAAGTCGTAGCAACGGGAATCCATAGAGAGGGCGTCGTGTACTAGCTTCCCTTGGTTCCGCGCCCCCCCCTACCCCCCGATCTCGACCCGGCCCCCGCCGGTCTCGAGCGACCTCCCCATGGCGGTCAATATCTCGAGCACGGCGACGCCCTCCACGCCGGGCGTCTCAGGCAACGCGCGCTCGCGCACGCAGTCGAGGAAGTGCTCGCACTCGGCGCGGAGCGGCTCGGCGAGCTTCACCGAGGGGACGCGTACGTCCCCGTTGCGGAGCGTGACCGCGCCCGAGTAGGGCCCGGGCGCGTCGGCGTCGGGGATCTCCGCGCCCTTGTCGTAGACGCGGAGCTTCTCGGCCGGCTCCATGTCGTCGAAGGTCGCCATCTTCTTCGAGCCGACGACCGTGAACCGCCGGATCTTGTGCGGGTCGAGCCACGAGACGTGCACCGCGGCGACCTCGCCGCCGTCGAAGAAGATCTCTCCGAAGCAGACGTCCTCGATGCCCTCCTGAAGATACGACCCGCCCTGGCAGGCCGCGGCCACCGGCCGCGCGCCGGGCAGGAGGTACAGCGCGATCGAGAGGTCGTGCGGCGCGAGCGACCAGAGCGCGTTCTCGTCGCTGCGCACCTGGCCGAGGTTGACGCGGTGCGAGTACAGGTAGTGGACGCGGCCGAGCTCGCCCGCGTCCACGAGCGCGCGCATCTTCCGCACGCCCGAGTGGTACTTGAGAAGGTGCCCCACCATGAGCACGCGCTTGCGCTCGTTCGCCGCCTCGACGAGCGCGCGGGCCTCCGCGAGGTCAAGCGTGATCGGCTTCTCGACGAGCACATCCTTGCCCGCCTCGACCGCCTTGCGCGCGACCTCGCCGTGCACGCGCGGCGGCGTCGCGACCACGACCGCCTCGACGCGCTCGTCGGCGAGCACCTTCGCCAGGTCCCCCGTGGCCTCGGCGTCCGGGGCCATCTCCGCGGCGCGGCGGCGGTGCGGCTCGTGCATGTCGCAGACGTAGAGCAGGTTCGATTCGGGAATCGACGCGAAGTTGCGGACGTGGTTCTTGCCCCACGCGCCCGCGCCCACGACGGCCACGCCCACGGTGCGTTTCTCGGTCATGCGCCCTCCTCCATCCGGAGGGCCCATTCTAGCCGGCGCTCGCGCGGCGTCAAACCGGTTCGGCCGCGGCGAACCCGACGAACGCGCTAGAAGACGTCCTCCTCCTCGGGCTCGGCCGGCACGAAAGGCCCTGGCACCGGTCGCGCGGGGTGCGCGGGTCGAACGGGAGGAGGCGGCGGCGCTTCCTTGAGCGGCGCCTTCGCGATCACCCTGTTCAGATCCGATCGGCGCTCGTCCGCCTCGGCGAAGGCGCTCATCGCCTTCTTGAGGAGCGCGGCGACCTCCTCGGCCCGCGCGTCCGGGCCGGCGGACCGGACCACCGCGGCGTACGCGCGCAGGGCCTTCCCCGAGTCCTCGCGGTACGCGGCCAGGAGCTTTTCCGCTTCCGGGTCGAGCTCGCGGCGCGCCGCGTCCCGCTCGACTCTCATGCGCTCCCCGACGCCCTCCAGGAGGAACTCCGCGAGCATCTCGGTCCGGAGCGCCGCCGCGAGCGCGCCCTTTGCCTCGTCCGCATGTCCGGCCCGGACGAGGCCCAGCCCCTTCTCGGCCTCCGAGCGCGCGCGTTCGAGGAGCGCGCGCGCATCGCGGGCAAGCTTCGGCTCGCCGGCCGCGAGCTTGGCGAACTCCTCGTCGAAGTCCCCCAGCGCCTCGGCGCACTCCTCGACGAGGTCCGCGGCGGCCTCGGCGTCCTTCGCGAGCCCGGCCGCCTCTTCGCGCGCGTCGGCGGCCGCTTCGGCGAAGCCCTCGAGAAGGTCGTCGGCGTCCATCATTCGGTCCTCGATGTCGTCGAGCCGCCGCTCGCCGGCCTCGGCGCGGGCGGCCGTCTCGACCGCGTCCGCGGCGAGCTGCGCGACCTTGCGGACGCGCTTCTCGTACGCGCCGGCCTCCTGCGCGAGGACGAGGAGCATGCCCCCGACGAGCGCGTCCGCGCGCGCGTCGCCCGCGTCCTTTGCGATTTCGGCCGCCTCGAGTCGCACGTCGAGCGCGCGCTCGAGGAGCTCGGCCTTCGCCTCGAGGCCCTCGGCCCTGCCCTCGAGAAGGACCGCCTCGGCGTCGTTCCGTTCCCGCGCGTCGGCCTCGGCGCTCAGGCGCGCGGCTTCGAGAAGGCAGCCGGCGATCTCCTTCGCGAGCGCCCCGGCCCCGGGCGGGGCGTCCGCGGTCTTCCTCTCGAGTTCGGCGATCTCGCGGCGCGCGCGGTAGTCCTCCTCCCAGCGGCGGGCCTCGCGGTGCAACGCCTCGACCGCGCCGCGGCTCGCGACCTTGTCCGCGTACGCGCGCGCCTCCGTGAGCTTGAGCATCGCCTCGATGAGCGCGTCCTGCAGGCGGAGCCGCTCGTCGAAGCGCGCGCGCAGCGCGTCGTCCGGCTCCTTGTCCTTTCGCGCGAGGAGCCGACGCCGATCGTCGAAAAACTGCAGGGCGCGTTCGAGCCGCTCGGCGTGCTGCTCTTTGGGAACCGTCTCGCGCCAGACGTCCCGCGGCGCGCCGCCCTCGCCCCCGGCGAAGCGGGTGTAGATCGCGCGCGTCTCCGCGTACAAGACGAGAAGGCGCGCCCGGCAGGCCGCCTCCCGCTCGGTCGCCTCCGGCTTCGCCTTGCGGTGACGGAGCGCCCTCCGTTCGAGACCGACCCACTGGTTGAGGACGTTCTCCCTCCGCGTGCGCGTGTGGATCTGCCCCGCGAGTTCCGCGAAGCGCCCGGCCTCGCCCGCCCTCGCCGCCGCGAGCGCCGCCTCGCTGAGCGCGAGGCGCTCCCTGGCCGCGGCGAGACATCTCTCCAGCGCGGGCCGGAGCCCCTCGGCCGCGCGCACGAGTTCCCGCTCGAAGCGGGTGCAGGCCCCCCGCGCCGACTCGACGAAATGCTCGGCGGCGCGGACGCGCCGCGCGCCCTCGTCCTCTCCGGCGCGCGCGCCGGGCGCGTTTCCGAGAAGGAACAGCGCGCACAAGAGCAGCCGGGGGCTTCTCACGGGTCCTCTCCTTTCGAGTCGGGGCGCGGCTCGCCCGTGGCGAAGGCGAGGTCCGCGCGCGCGGCGCGCTCGTCGAAGAGCGCCTGCGCGTGGAGCCGGCGCGCGACGGCGAGCTCGGTCCGCGCGTCGGAGACGTCGATCTCGCGCGCGGCGCCGTTCTTCAACGCGACCCCGGCGAGGCGAAGGCCCTCGCGCGCCCGCGCCTCGTTCTCGCGCTGCGAGCGGATCGAACGGCGCGCGTTCTCGAGCGCGACGAGCGCGCGGCGCACCTCGAGCGCGATGCCGTGCCCGAGCGCTCGCCGTTCGAGGAGGAGCCGGTCGAGCATCGCGCGTTCCTCGACGGACCGGCCGCGCGCGCGGCCGCCATCAAAAATCGGCCAGGTGACGAGCAGACCCAGCGACCAGGTGTCGGCCCACTCGTCGTCCTCGAACGGGTCGTCCGAGGCGAGGCCGCCGAGCGAGGCCGTGGCCGAGACGGTCGGCCGCAGGTCCGCGCGGACGAGCGAGGCCTGGACGCGCTGCATGGCGATGAGGCGGTCGAGCCGCGCGAGCTCCGGGCGGCGCCGCTTCGCGCGGGCGAGGGCCTCCTCGAGCCCCGGCGCGGCGGCGGCCTTTCCCTCGTCGAGCGCGCTCGTGAGCGCCAGGCGCGTGTCCTGCGGCAGCGAGAGCGCGCGCAGGAGCCCGGCGGCGGCGAGCGCGTGGGCGTTCTCGGCCATGACGCGCTCGGTCTCGCGGTTCGAGACCTGCACGCGCGCGCGCAGGCGCTCGAACTCCCTCGCCGCGCCCGCGGCCACGCGCGCCTCCACGATCTCGAGCCGCTCGCGTGCGAGGGCGTGCGTCTCGGCCGCGACCGCGGCGAACTCCCGCGCGAGGAGCACGCGGTCGTACGCGCCGCGGATGTCGCGAACGAGGCGCAGCTCGGACAGGCGCACGTCCTCGCCCGCGAGCGCGCGCGCCTCGCGCGCGACCGCGATCGCGCCCGCCAGCCGGCCGCCGCTGTAGAGCGGCTGCCGCAGCTCGAGCGTCGCGAGGTACGAGTCGGACTGCTCGTCCGCGTCGAGCCCCGGGATGCCGCCGGCGAGACCGCCGAGGTCGAAGGCGGCGCTCGGCTCGAGGTACGAACGGGTGTACCCGGCCTGCGCGGTGAGCGTGGGGAAGAGGCCCGCGCGCGCGGCGGCGATGCTCCCCTCGGTCCCGCGGGCGGCCGCCCGCGCGGCGAGCACCGACTCGCTCCGCTTGAGCGCGAGGCGCACCGCCTCCTCGAGCGAGAGAGCGCGCGCCTCCTTCGCGCTGGCCGGCTCGCCGCCGCGGGCGGCGGGGCCGAGCACGCAGGCGAGGGCGAGAAAGAGGGCGCCGCGCCTCATCGCTTCCCCTTCCCCGGAACGAGGAGTTTCGCTAGCGCGTGGGCGGCCGCGTGCGCGGAGCGCGCGTCCTCGACCAGCCCCTCGCGCGTCTCGAAGACCAGCCCGCGCAGCGCGACCGCGTACGCGAGCGCGAGCGCCTTCGTCGGTGTGCCCCGCCAGCTCCGCCCGCCCGCGGCCGCCGTGAAGAGCGCCGCGAGCGCGTCCCGCTCCTGCGCCTGGGCGCGCCGGATGAGGCGGCGCACGCGCCGGCGCACCGACGAGACCGGGTGGGCCAGGAGCGTCAGGATCGCCTCGTTGAGCGTGTCGAACCGGGGGTTCGCCCAGCGGCGGAAGTCCGCGAGGCCGCGCAGCCGGGCGGCGGGGTCGCCGGCCGCGCGCATGGGCTCGAAGAACTCCCGCCGGAGCCCCTCCATCTCGCGCTCGACCGCGTCGAAGAGGAGGTCCTCCTTCGAGCGGTGGTAGAGGTAGACCGTGCCCTTGGCCACGCGCGCGCGGCGGGCCACGTCCTCGATCGTGTTCTCGTGGAAGCCGCGGCGGCGCACGAAGAGCTCGTACGCCGCTTCGAGGATGCGATCCGCCGTCGCCTCGCCGCTCCGCCCGGCCCGACCGCCGCGGGCGGCCTTCCGGCCTTTGCCCGCCGGGCGCGCGCGCTTCGTTGCCTTCCCTTTCGCCCTTTTCCCCGCCTTCTTCGCCATCGCTCCCCCCGCCCCCGCGCGCGGGACTGACTGACCGGTCAGTCACCGGTGGACATCTTACCCCGCCGCGCGCCGGCTGTCAAGGCGCGGTCGGGGAGGCGGGGGGATCACGCCAGCTTGCGGGCGAGGGCGCCCTCGAGGATTTCCTTCACGGTGAAGGCGACGATGGACTTGCCGCTCTTGCGGAAGAAGGAATCGATCTCGGCCAGGGCGTCGGAGGAGTAATCGAAGGCGACGAAGTACCCGCGCTCGCGCTCCTCGCGGTGCAGGACCGCCTCGAAGCTGTCGATGTCCGGGCGGCCGGCCTTGTCCTTCTGCTTGACCTGGATGGGGTACCACTTGTCCATGAACCCGAGCTCGCCCTGGTCCTTCGCCCGCTTCGGCGTCGCGCCGACGGGGAAGATGCGGCCGTCGATGCCCATGTCGCCGACCTTGGCCTTGTTCGGCGTGCCGCCGAGCGCGATCACGGCCCAGTTCTCGAACTCGAAGGGCGGGATCTCGCGCAGCTTCGCCTCGCTCCACGGCAGGTCGCGCACGACGAAGCCGCGGCCCGCCTTCCACAGCGCCTCGTCCTCGGCCAGCGCGCACGCGTCGCGCAGGCGCTTGGCCATGACCCGGCAGGCCGTAGGCGAGACGTCGATGCCGATCCACTGGCGGCGCAATTGCTCGGCCGCTACGAGCGCGGTCCCGCACCCGCAGAAAGCGTCCAGTACGATGTCGCCTTCGTTGCTCGATGCCTTGATGATCCGCTCCAAGAGAGCGAGTGGCTTCTGTGTAGGATAGCCGAGACGTTCTTTTGATGTATTGCCTACCTTGGGAATGTCTATCCAAATTGTTTGCAGTGGCATACCGGGCAATTCGTCGAGATAGGTTTTCAGGCCCCGCATAAGTGGGTTGCCATTCTTATCCGTCTTGATTCGTCCGTGTTCAAGCAAGAGATCGAGTTTTTCCTGGGTGGTTAGCTCCGTATCAGCTACACCAAGTTGCTGCAACACTCGCCTAGGAATCGCCCAATGCCGACCTGATTTCCCGGGGTCAACACCATGCCAAGGCTGTCCCGAAGCCCCCCCTGTCTTCCCCGCACCAGTTAGGTTTTCGTATTTTACCAGTTTTCCTTCTTCATCTGGTCGAAACTCCGCTTTGATATAGTCAGGGTCGTAGGAGGTGTACTGGATGTTCCATGTGTATTTCTTGTCACGGATATAGAAGAAGATCACATCGTGGATATTTCCATACTTCTTGGGATCGTTGTGCGAGCTAGTCCTTTTCCACACGATCTCATTCTGAAACTGGTTCTCCCCGAAAATCTGGTCCAGCATGACCTTGACGTAGTGGCTGGCGTGCCAGTCGCAGTGGTAGTAGAAGCTGCCGGTCTTCTTGAGCACGCGGTGCATCTCCACGCACCGGGGCCGCATGAACTCGATATAGGCCTGCGTCGAGGCGTGCCGGTCGGCGAACGAGCGCTTCTCGCGCGTCTCGCCCCAGAAGACCTCGTAGTTCCGGTTCGAGTTGAACGGCGGGTCGATGTAGACGAGGTCCACGCACCCGTCCGGGAGCTTCGCGAGCTGTTCGAGGTTGTCGCCGCACCAGACGACGCGCGTATCGACGAGCGCCGAGCGCTTCGCGCGCGCGGCCTTCGCGGCCCTCGCCTTCTTCGGCGCTTTCTTCCCCGCGGGCTTCTTCTTCGGTCTCTTCGCCATCGGGCACCCCCGGCCCTTACTCTAGCGGCAACGCGCGAAAAGTCAACCTTTTCGGCGGGGCGGGCGCAGTCTCCCCTGCCCGGGAGATGTCGTCCTGAGCGGAGCGCAGCGCAGCGAAGGATCTCGGTGCGAGACATCGAGAAGCTCCGCTCCGCTCAGGGTGACAGGTGATTCGGTTTGCGCGGGCGGGTCTGAGACCCGCCCCTACGACCCCCCGCCCTCTCCGCCCGGTCGGTCGCTTCAGTCGCGGCTTGCGGAACGCGCTCCATGTCCGTCGGCACCCGCCGACCCGCCGGGGCCTCCCGGCGGGCGGGGGGGGGGGTAACGTAAAAACGCTTGGGGCGGCAACGGGTT
>Ga0272441_10013765_pt1 | contig 11589 bp, 13 predicted proteins | sample SSMProp6N_FD_193582 | JGI IMG/M metagenome (GOLD analysis project Ga0272441, IMG submission 193582) | Marine sediment archaeal communities from Little Sippewissett salt marsh, Falmouth, MA, United States - SSM-Prop-6N | ecosystem: Environmental > Aquatic > Marine > Wetlands > Sediment ... | reverse complement strand
TCCCGTTGGGGTCACCACCACAAAGGCCCACCGGTGACCGGTGGGCCTTTGTGGTGGTAGAGCAGGAGGCGGGCGACGTCGTCGCCCGCCTCCCGCGGTCTCCTCTCACCTCTCTACGCTCTCGCCGTTGGCCGTGCCCTCACCGCCGACGCGGGCCGGGCCCGGTCGGGCTCAGGCGAGCGCCTCTTTGCAGAACCGGAGGCACTTGGTGACTTCCTTGATCGCGTCGGACCCCTTCGGGATCCCGTACTCCAGTTCGATATCCGCGGGGAAGGTCCACTTCTCCTTCCGCATGAGCCGGAGGATGTCCTTCAGCGGCGTCTCGCCCTCGCCCCACGGCAAGTTCTTGCCGTTGCCCGTCCGGTCCTTCAGGTGCAGGCTCACCATGCGATCGTGGTACCTCTCGATCACGGGGATGGGCGACTTGCCCTTCGTGCCCGCCGTGTAATGGCCCACGTCGAAGTTGTACCCGATGTACTCGCCGTGCTCCAGGATGGGATCCCTTCCGTCCATCACCGGCACGTTGCCGGTGTGGTTGTGGAACGCGACCCAGATCTTGTGCTTGTCGGCGAACGGGGCGAGCCGCTTGGCCATGGCCTCGTTGCGCTCCAGGGTAATCCCCGTGCAGCCGAGGGCCTTGGCCTTCAGGAAGTTGAACTCGATGTCCTCGTCGGAGCGGCCGAAACCCGTTTTATGGATGTGGATGGTCACACCCGCGTCGTTGTACATTTTGCGGAGGTCGCGGCAGGCGGCCAGTTCCAGTTCGCGGCGGGCATCCGCGGACGCCGGTTTCTTGCCCTGGGTCGCCTGCTTGATGTAATTCTGGATGGGCCCGCCCATCAGTTCGACCTCGCTGAGCCCGCACTCGACCAGGGCCTTGAGCGTCGCCTCGGCCGTCCCCAGGCGCAGGCTGCGGTAACTGTAGGTGATGCAGCCGATGCGGACCCCGTCGATGACGGAGTTCGGTTTGCCGGCCGCGGGGGCGGCCATGAGACCGCGCGCCGGCCACATGCCGCACGCCGCCAGCGCCGCCGCGCCCCCGATGAAGCCGCGCCGCGTCACCTGCCCATTGCTTCGACTCTCGTCTGCCATGATTCGTCGCCTTTCAGGTAAACTGGAGTCGTGATACCCATCGCACCACCAACCTGCATAGCGTAACCGGGGGCGGGTGGGAGGTCAAACGGCAATCGGCCTCACCGCCGGGCACCGACACCGCCCGCCCCTCACAGCCGGATCCGAATCCGCAGCATCATGAACGGACCGTCGTCGACGTCCAGACGGTCGTCGGTCCGGTCGTCCCAGTCGTCGCCCTCGAAGAACAGGCGGTCGAACGCCCATCCGCCGCTGAGGTCCAGGTCCACGCGTTCGGCCACGTCCCACCGGACGCCCGCCGCCGCCCGTTTCTCGTAGTAGAACAGCCGTTCGTCGTCGTCGCGGCGGTCCGCCCGGAACCACGCGCTGTGCGACCAGTCGAAACCGGCGTAGACGTCGAGGCCGTCGGCGATCGCGTAGGCCGCCTCGGCGTGGATCGTCCGCGGGAACCGGTAGAAGCCCGACAGCGTGACGCCGTCCGCCGGGCTCCATCGCGCGAACGAGAACGGCACGCCCACCATGAACGTATCGCGACCCTTCTCATACAGGTACCCTGCCCCCGGCAGCGGGATGCCCGGCGCGATGTCGCGCGTCGTCGAGAGGTTGGCCATCAGGACCCACGCGTCGTGCTCGCCGCGGGGCAGCCGGGCGAAGCCGCTGGCGTTGACGGCCCACTCGTCGACCGTGTGGAAAGGGTCGTCGCTGGGCGAATGGATCGTCACGGTGCCGCCCCACACCTGCCCGCGCTCCGTCCGCCGGCGGTAGGTGAGGCGGACGCTCGGGTCGTAGAAACCGTCGGGGAGCGGCGCGCCGGTATCCGGCAGACGGACGTCCGTGCCGAGCGTCATGCTGTCCAGGCCGAGGCCGAGGGTCCACTCGTCGGCGGGCCCCTGCCCCGCCTCGGCCGCGTCCGGATCGGCGTCCGGCTTCTCATCCTCCACTTGCGCCGGCACCGCGGGATGGAGGGGGATGGAAAGGGCCAGCGTCTGGCGCATCAGCCGCAGCGTGCTGTCCGTATCGTCGACGCCCTGCTTGTCGTAGAAGCGGCCGTCGTAGGAGACCTCGGCCGACCGGCCGCCCATCCGCGGGCTCAGCCAGTACGACATGCCGTCCTGGGCGGCCGCGGATGCGGCGAACACACAGAGAAGGAGCGCGCCGGCCGACGCAGTGGCGAAACGGTGGGACATCGATGATCCTGTCCGGGATTCCCCCGATGGAGCACCGCCCACGGCGACCGTGGGCGTCACGGTCATTTTAGCTTGGCGGGGTGAGGCGACAAGAGGCTTCATGAATTCTTCGCGCCATGTACGCCCATGCCCGACCACGCCCTCCGCAACATCCACCCGAGGGAGGCGGGTTGCCTTTGGCTCGCGGCTTGCGGCTCGTGGCTTGCGGCTGCTGCGAGATTGCCGTTGCACGCGGGGGATGAGGTGGTAGGATGCACACCGGGGAGACATCTCGTCTCTTCCACCGCACACCTTTGTGAGGCGCGCCATGAATCGGCCCGTTCCGATCGTGGTGGCAAGCCTGGTGATCGCGGGTGGTGCCCTCCTGCTCGCAAGCACGGCCTTCAGCGGTCCCCACGCCTTCTCGAACCGACCTTTGACAGGTTGGGCATCCGTGCCTGTACTGTGTGTGTGCGGACTGGGTTTGATCGCATATGGCGCGTGGCTGCTCCGTCGGATGCGATAGCCCCCGTCACAGGCGGCGACTGTTCGTGGCTGCTGGCCAAAGGCAGGGGCCACCCTACGTCCCGTGACACGCCTTGATGATGTACCCGCCGGACTTCTCGTCGCGTTCCAGGTCGAGGATGCCCTCGGCCTCGGCGGCCTCCAGGAGGTCGCCGAACGAGCGGAACCCGTAATACGATTCGCTGAAGCCGGGCTTGCGGCGTTTGAGGGTCTGCTTGATCATCGAGCCCCAGATCCGGTCCGTCTCGCCGCGCTCCTGCACGAGGGCCTCGTACGTGCCGACGATGAGGTCCCACGCCTCCTGCTTCTTCGCGTCGGCGGGTTCGGCGGGTTCGGCGGAGTCGGCGGCCTGGTCGGTCTTGCCCTTGGCCCGTTTGCGGCGGGACTTCTTCTTGCGGGACTTCTTGCGCTTCGGCTGCTGGCGGACGAGGTCGTCGTAATAGATGAATTCGTCGCAGTTGGCGATCAGGAGGTCGGAACTCGATTCCTTCACGCCCACGCCGATGACGGCCTTGTCGTTCTCGCGCAGTTTGCTCACCAGGGGCGAAAAGTCCGAGTCGCCGCTGATGATCACGAACGTATCCACGTGTTCCTTCGTGTAACAGAGGTCGAGGGCGTCGACGACCATGCGGATGTCGGCGGAGTTCTTCCCCGACTGCCGCACGTGCGGGATCTCGATCAGTTCGAACGACGCCTCGTGCATGCCGGCCTTGAATTCCTTGTACCGGTCCCAGTCGCAATAGGCCTTCTTGACGACGATGCTCCCCTTCAGGAGGAGCCGCTCGGTCACCTTGCCGATGTCGAAGCGGTCGTACCGGGCGTCGCGGACGCCGATGGCGACGTTCTCGAAGTCGCAGAAGACGGCCATACTCCGCGTGTCGGACTGTTGGACGCTGGCCATGGGGTTCCCTCCCGAGGAGTCGTGCAATCCGCCCCGTGCGGCGGGACGTGACGCATTTCGTGTCACCCAGGGTACCCGAAACCGCCGCCGGCCGCAATGGCGCGGCCGCCGGTTCACCGTCGCCACCTTGACCGGCCGACCCCAGTGCGTATACTGTTGGCCGATGCCGAGCGGCTTCCCCTGCGGAGACGCGCCATGTCCCAAGCGGCCCATCTGCCCGAGGCGAGCGACCACATTCGCGACCCGCAGTTGCGGTCCACCCTGGCCCAGGTCAAACGGGCCCTGGCCGACGCCGTGGGGCCTTCGGTCCGGCTGATCCTTTTCGGCTCGCGCGCCCGCGGCGACGCCGAACCGGACGCCGACGTCGACCTCATGGTCATCCTGCCCGACGAGGCCTACACCTTCACCAGCCGCCAGGCCGTTTACGACGTCGTGGCGGACGTGAGTCTGGAACGCGGCTACCTGATCGTCCCGATCATCGTCTCCGAACGCATGGCCCGCGACCACGCGGGGTTCATGGTTTTCGGGGCCGTCGACCGAGAGGGCCTGCGCGTGTGAACAAACCAGAGAAGATCCGAGCGCTCCTCGACCGCGCCGCCGAAGACCTGGATTTCTCAAAGCACTCCGCGGTGATTGCCCGATTCGGCCGCGAGTTCGTCAAGGACGGCCCTCTGGACAAGGAGATGTTCCGCACGCTCGACGCCGCCTTTGCCATGCGAAACCGCGGCGATTAAGGCATCGTAGCCGTGGACCGCGACGATGTGGAAGCCCTCCTGCCGGCCGCCAGGACCTTTGTCGACACGGTTCGCACAATGCTCGGCCCTGAAGGGTAGGACACGCAAGCCACATGGCGCGCGGATTCAGAGACCTTTCCATGCCCTCCATGCCCCGCCACGACGCCCTCCGCTACTGCCCGTTCTGCGGGGCGGAAGCGCTGCGCCAGACCACCGCCAAGAAACTCGCGTGCGACGCCTGCGGCGGGGAACTCTTCATCAACCCGGCCGCGGCGGCGGGGGCGCTCGTCGTCGACGACGCCGGCCGACTCCTCGTCGGCGTCCGCGCCATCGAGCCCGCCAAGGGAACGTGGGACCTGCCGGGCGGCTTCGCCGATGCCGGCGAATCCATCGAAGACACCGTCCGGCGGGAGGTGCGGGAGGAAACCGGGCTCGACCTCGAGGCCCTCGAGTACGCCGGCTCCGAACCGAACGCGTACCCGTACAAGGACGTGACCTACCCGACGTGCGACGTGGCGTTCCTCGCCCGGCCCGCCCCGGGCCAGACCGCCCGGCCCGGCGACGAACTGGCCGACCTCCTCTGGGTGCCGCGCGAGGAGGTGGACCCGTCTCGGTTCGGCCTGCCGTCGGTCCGGCGGATCGTGGAGCGGTGGCTCGACGCCCGGCCATGAGCGAAGCCAGTGGCCGGGAACGGTTTGCGCGGTGGGTCTCCGTACCCACCGCGCTCGAAGCGGTCTTCTAAGGGCTGCGCGGCGGGCGCGGAGACCCGCCGCGCTGACGATCGCGTGGACGTGCGAAGCGCATGGGTGCAAGCACCCACCCTACGCTCACCGCCGGCGGCGGCGAAGCAGGAACCCCAGGGCCCCCAGGCCGAGCAGGGCGAGCGTGGCGGGCTCGGGTGTAATATCGTAATACGTGCCGCCGTAGATCCCCCAACCGCCCTCGCCCAGGTAGCGGAACCGTTCCCACCGAACCGTCGACGCCGGCGCCCACGTGTCGAGGCACCCGTACTCCTGGAACCCCTGCGTGTCGCGGTACCCGATCGCCGTCACGAAATGGTCGGTGTCTCCGTCGCCGTCGGTATCCACGAGCAGAACCATCGGGCGGTTGGCGTCCATCTCGGTCGTGAACTCCGCCCACGTGAGCGAACTGTCGTTGGTGCTGGTGGCGATGTAGGAGGCCCCGTACGTCGTATTGACCCAGGTCGTGTAATCGCGCAGGGCGTTGTCGACGTAACTGTAGTACGACCACCCGTAATAGAGGTTATCCGAGGAGAACGAGGTATGCATGAAGTCGGCCAGGCAGTTGCTCGCGTGTTCGTCGCCGGCCGGCGGTTCGGACAGGTCGGGCAGCAGGTTCGGCGATGAATCCTTCGGCAGGGAGTAATCGTTGTAGTGGCCGGTGCTGGCAATGGCCTGGTCCACCGACGCCGTCTGCGTGGAGGCGTCGCCGGGAATGAGCAGGCCGAAGCCGTGCGTGTCGTGGTACCCGATGACCATGCCGGCGGCGGTCGGCCCGCATCCGTGGTGCCACGCGTACCCGGGCACGCCGGAGATGAGGAACTGGGTTCCCCCGCCGGTGGGGTTATAGGGATCGCCGCCCGCGCCGCCCTCCGGGTCGGTGGGCATGTACAGGCTGTGCGCGTCGGGGATTTCGGCGACAGCCAGCACCTCGGCCCCGCCGGCCGAGAGAAGCAGGAATCCCGCTGCCGCGCAGACCGCGACGCCCAACCCGGTTCGATGCGTCATCATGACGTCCTCCTGAAGGTCCAAGTCCCTGCCCGCCCGGCCGCCACCCGGCGACCGGCGCTCCACGTGCCCCATCCCCCCGATCGGCCATAGAAAAAGGGCCTGTCCCGGCGATTGCCGGAGACAGGCCCTGAACAGACAGTGTCCGCCGCGCCCGCGGCGCGCAAAAAGGGCCAGGCTCCGTCTCCGGAGTCTAGCCCCGCAACAATCCTTCTCAGCCAGCCAACAACACCCCTCCTGGCTGGGGACAGTATACCACAAAACGGGCGAAAGTCAAAAAACGGGACCGGCCCTAATCAATACTCCATTGTACATGCCGACGGCCGACGCCAAGAAGGTGGGTGGCATGGCCACCCGCCGACCAGAGACTCGGAGGTGCCACGGATTGCTCGCAATCCGCGTCTCGCGGCCCGAGGCACGGTTTGACAAGCAAACCGTGGCACTCTGCATGTCCCATCGCGTTTGCCGCGCTACCCTCCGCTGGCCGCCCCGGGATCGCGGCCGGTCAGGACCACCTCCTCCGGCTCGGGCGGGACTCGTGCGTCGGGGTCGGCCAGGGCGGCCCCGAGCCGGCACGCCTCGCCCAGGAGGGTGGCATCGTCGCGGACGGCCCCGGGGGCGTCCACGCACCGGACGAACAGATTCGCCACGTACGCCATCTCCAGGGCGTCCAGCCAGTACCGCATGACGAGCCGGATGCCGTCGAACATGGCCGGCACCTTCGACCCGCCGACGGCGATGACCAGGGCCCGCCGGTCGCGCGGCCCGTCGGGGAAGAGCGGCTCCTTCAGCCGATACTTCTTCGACCACAGGCTCTGACACCGGTCGATGACGGCCTTGCCGATGGCGGCCGGCCCCATGAAATGGACGGGCGTGGCCACGACGAGCCGGTCGGCCGCCAGCATCTTTTCACGCAGGGGCTGGAAATCGTCCTGAACGACGCACGCGCCGGTCTTCGCACACGCCTCGCACGCCCGGCAGGGCGCGAGGGTCAGGTCCCGCAGGCGGACGTGCTCGGTGACGGCCCCGTCGTCCTCGGCCCCGCGGAGGGCCTCGGCCAGCAGCGCGTCGGAGTTGCTGACCTTGCGCGGACTCATCGAGATGCCAAGGACGTGTAATGACATGCGGGCCCTCCGGCGTCTGCTGATGTTCGGCGCGCGCCGTTCGTTGAGCCGTCGACCGAAGGTCGACGGTCGTTCGCTTCCCCGTCGACGTGCCGTCGACGGCTGGGCGGGCGCTTGCGCGGTGGGCCTCCGTACCCACCGCGCCCAACACGGCACGGCCGGGTCTGCGCGGCGGGTACTCCAGACCCGCCGCGCGGGACGTCACGCGGCCTGCGCTACGTCACGTCGCACGCGGCGGCGAGGACCAGGTCGTAGTCCGGTTCCTCGGTCATCTCCTCGACCAACTGCCTGTACCGGAGCACGCCGGCCGAGTCCACAACGAACACGGCCCGGGCCAGCAGCCGCAGTTCCTTGATGAGGACGCCCCAGGCCTCGCCGAAGGCCGCGTCGCGATGGTCGCTGGCCGTGACGACGTGCTCGATGCCCTCCGCCCCGCACCATCGGGCCTGGGCGAACGGCAGGTCCATGCTGACGGTCAGCACCCGGACGCCGCCCATCGTCGCCGCCTCCTCGTTGAACCGCCGCGTCTCGGTGCTGCACACGGGCGTATCGAGCGACGGCACGGAGGCCACGATGAGCGGGCTCCCCCGGAAGGAGGCCACCGTCACCTCGTCCAGGGCGTTGCCGAGGAGGGCGACGTCCGGCACGGCCTGCCCCACTTCCGGCAGCTCGCCGACGAGCGTCAACGGGTTGCCTTGGAACGTCACGGCGCCTTCGTATTCGGTCATGGCGATCCTTTCTGACACAGGGCCTCCCGGGCCGCCTGCCGGATGCCCGGGATCAGCCGCACGCTCACGCTCACGGTTCGGAAGCCGACGGCCATCAGGCGGCCCACCTGCGCGGGGTCGGCGGCGAGTTCCCCGCAGAGGGAAAGGGGCACGCCCGCCCGCTCGGCCGCCCGGACCACGTCCTCCAGAACCTGCCAGAACACGGGGTGGTCCGGCACGTAATCCGCCGCCACGTGCACGTTGTTGCGGTCGACGGCGAACAGGTACTGGAGCAGGTCGTTCGAGCCGACGGAGGCGAAATCGGCCTCGGCCAGCAGGCGGTCGGCGTCGAGGACGGCCGAGGGGACCTCGAACATCGGCCCGTGCTCGATCCGGCCGTGGTCCAGGCCGCGGATCGCGTCCTCGAACATCGCCCGGGCCCGGTCGAACTGCTCGGCCCCCGTCACCATCGGGTACATCACCTGGACAGGCCCCGCGCGGGACGCCCGCGCCAGCGCCCGCGCCTGAGACGTCAACAGATCCGGATGCGTCAAAAGATACCGCAGGCCGCGCAGCCCCAGCGACGGGTTGTCCTCCTCCGGGAACTCGAACAGGGGCGACGGCTTGTCGCCGCCCAGGTCGAGCAGCCGAAACGCCACGGGCCGCCCGTCCATCGCCCGGACCACGCGGGCGTACCGTTCGGCCTGTTCCTCCTCGCCGAGGAGGCGGCCGGCCGCGAAGAACTCCATCTCCGTCCGGTACAGGCCCACGCCCTCGGCCCGGTGCCGGCGGGCGATCTCGACCTCCTCCGCCACGCTCAGGTTCGCCAGCACCCGGAGCCCCTCGACGGGGTCGGTCGAGCCTTTCACCTCGGCCGGCACGTGCATCTGGACGCCGGCGAGCGTCTCCTCGGACGGCCAGACGACGACCTCGCCCGCGTCGCCGTCGAGCAGCACCTCCGTACCGCACGCCACCAGGTCGTGGATGTGCGGAATGCCGGCCACGGCGGGGATGCCGAGCCCGCGGGCGAGGATGGCGGCGTGGGAGGTCACCCCGCCGCGCTCGGTCACCAGGCCGCGGACGTCGTCGGTATCGAGTTCCAGCGCGAGCGACGGGGCGAGTTCCTCCGTCACGACGATCCGCCCCTTGCCGCGCTGGCAGTGCGACTCGTTCTCGCACGCGAACGCGCTGGTCGTCTGGACGAGTTCGCCGAGGAGTCGGCGTTTCAGTTCGCCCATGTCGCTGGCCCGCTCGCTCTGATACCCGTTATCGAGTTGGAGCATGCGGGTCTCGAGCGTCTCGAAGACCTGCTTGACGGCGATCTCGGCGTTTCGGCCCTCGTCGATGGCGTCGGTCAGTTGCTGGCGCAGGGAGGGGTCCTGGAGGATCATCCGCTGGACGGAGAAGATCTCGGCCTCGGCCGCACCGACCCGCTGCGCCACGACGTCGTGCAGCCCCTGGAGGCGGCCGAGGACGGCGTCCACGGCCCCGTTCAACCGCTGCTTCTCCTCCTCGCGGGCCTCGCCGGTCACCCGGTACTCCGGAACGGTCTCGTGCAGCGCCTGGCGGAACAGGCAGACCCGGGCCACCACCACGCCGGGGCTGACCGCCAGGCCGTGAAACCGCGTCTCGGTGTGGATGCGACCGGTCATACCTCTCCCGCCTTCCTTCCGCGACTCTGCCCGGGACCGGCGGCCGCACGCCGCCGCCCGCTCTGACCATCGTAGGACCGCCGCGCACCACGGGTCAAGGCCGGCGCCGGACCGGCGCCATGACACGGCCTGCGGGATTGCGCATGGGAATCGTTGCCGTCGCGCGGCTGGCGGCTCGCGGCGTCTCCCCGCCCTACCACACCTCCAGCCACTGCTCCACCACCAGCACGAGCCGCGGGATGAAGAGGATCGCCCCCACGACGACCGCGCCGACGGCAGCCAGCAGCACCGCCGCCGCCGCCACGTCCTTGGCGATCTTGATGACCGGATGCCGCTCGTGCACCAGGCCGTCCGCCATCACCTCCAGGCCCGTGTTGAACGTCTCCGCCACCCACACCAGGACGATCGCCAACACCAGGTCCGCCCACTCCCCGAGCGACAGCGGACGCGACGTCACGTGCAACACTCCCGCCAGCACCAGGGCCAGCACCGTCGCCGTCGCGTGCAGCCACGCGTTGTGCTGGCTCCGCAGCACGAGCCAGACGCCCATGACCGCGTGCTTGAAACTGCGGAGCCGGCCCATGACCGTGAACGGGGAGGCGTACGGCACGTCGGTGTCGAGCCGCCGGGAACCCCGCCGCCGGCGTGCCTCGGGCGCGGGCCGTTCGGGCGTGTTGCGGGGGGAGTCGGTCACGCCTGGCCCTCCCCGGCGGCCTCGAGGGCCTCGAGGCGGCGCTCCAGCGCCGGCCGCTTCGCCTCCGGCAGGTCCTCCTCCGCCATGAGCCGCCGCACGCCGTCGGCGAACATCGGGGCCGCGAACGACGACGTGAACGTCCGGTCCGGCCGCGCCTCCAGCATCCCCAGGAACGACTCGAACTCATCGAAATACGACCCGTAAATGTGAAAACTGTCGGCCACGTGCAGGTACTCACCCACGCCCGCGCCCACCTCCCCGGCCACCTGCCGCTGGAGTTCCGTGAACGCGTACATATTCATGAACGCGGCCTTGAACGCGTCGTTCGAGCGGATGTGGATGGCCAGGTTCAGCCGCGCCGCGCCGCCCTGCTCCGGTGCCTCCGGCTCCTCCACCCGGAACCACATCCGCTGGAGGCACGCCGGGTCGCCGATCCCCAGGTCCTGCCACGCCTGCCACGTCACCGCCTGGGCCCGGCGGGTGTGCGGCGTCTCGCGCAGCATCCGGACCACCTCCGCCACCTGGTCGATCGGCTCGGCCACGCCCGGCACGCGGTACGCCCGCAGCCGCTCGTGGTACGTGTACTCCCACTTGCCCTCCTCGGGGGCGATCCAGTGATCGTGCACCCCGTAGAGCACCTCCGCCCGGTACACCTCCAGGTCCTCCAGGCCGGCCGGCATCGCCTTGTGGATGCGGGGCTCCGCCAGCGGGTCGGTCACGTGGATGAGGCAGGCGACGTCGCGGCTCTCGGGGTCGCCCGGCTTGTCGTACTGCGTCTTGAACCGCGCGCCCTCCTCCCAGCACCGGCGGACGGCGGTCTCCCACGCCTCCGGCAGCGTGCGGGCGACGACGTGGATCGATTTCATGGGCGCTCCCTGGTGATGACCTCGACGGGTGGCATGGCCACCCGCTGTTGGGTGGCCATGCAGCCACGGGGAGCGCGGCGGGTCTCCGCACCCGCCGCGCAGCGTACCCGCGGCGCGGGCCGATTGTAGACGCCCCACCCCGCCCCGGCAAGACGAATCGCGCCGCGCCCGTTGAGCCGTCGACCCCAGGTCGACGGTCTTTCGAACGGCCGGCGACGTGCCGTCGCCGGCTCAACGCACGGCACCGCGCTCTCGTGGCCGCGCGAAAAACCTTTGCCCCGCCCTGCCCGCGCGGCATAATCGCCGGCGCACCGCCATCCATCGGGGGGACAACCTATGGCTGAGCCATCCACCGCGCCGGACTCGGGCTCCCAACCGAC
>Ga0272441_10013764_pt1 | contig 11590 bp, 12 predicted proteins | sample SSMProp6N_FD_193582 | JGI IMG/M metagenome (GOLD analysis project Ga0272441, IMG submission 193582) | Marine sediment archaeal communities from Little Sippewissett salt marsh, Falmouth, MA, United States - SSM-Prop-6N | ecosystem: Environmental > Aquatic > Marine > Wetlands > Sediment ... | reverse complement strand
CTGTCGTGGATCGCCCACGCCTCGCATTCGTCGGCCCGGGGACCCTCGGGACCACGCTCGCTCACGCCCTCTCTCGCGCCGGCTACCCGGTTGTCGCGATCGGCGGGCGGACGGCCGACCACGTCCGCGCGCTCGCCCATCGGATCCACGGTGCGGAAGCGGCCGACCGACCGCAGGATGCCGTCGATGCGGCGGACCTCATCTTCCTCACCGTGCCAGATGACTCGATTGCGCCGCTCTGCGGCTCGATCTCGTGGTCGGCGTCCCACGCGGTCGTCCATTGCAGCGGTGTCGCGTCGATCGACCTCCTCGCGCCGGCAACGGAGGCCGGCGCTGCGGCCGCCGTCTTCCACCCACTCCAGACATTCGCGACCCGCGGACAGGCGGAACGGAACCTGCCAGGCAGCGCGTTCGGGATCGAAGCGACGTCGGATGAGCTCCTCGCTACCCTCTGCCGGATGGCCGAGGCGCTCGGGGGAACGCCGCTGGCGATCGCCGGAGACAAGTCGGTCTACCATGCGAGCGCGGTCATCGCCTCAAACTACCTCGTCACACTTCTCGACATCGCGTCCGGCCTCTGGGAGACGCTCGGGCTGTCGCGTGAAGAAGGGTTGAAGGCGCTTCTGCCGCTCGTCCGCGGCACGATCGAGAACCTCGAGGCCGTCGGGCTGCCACGTGCGCTGACCGGGCCGATCGCGCGAGGAGACGTGGGGACGATCGAGCGGCATCTCGATGCGTTGTCGCGGGTTGCGCCCGACATCCTCCCCGTGTACAAGGGCCTCGCCCGCCGGGCGATCCCGATCGCCCGGGCCAAGGGCGGCCTCACCGAGGAGGCAGCGGAGCGGTTGACGGCGATCCTCGATCGCCGAAGCGAAGGAGGGAACCGATGCGCGTGACGATCGCGGACATCCGCAAGTTCAAGGAGAACCGTGAGCGGTTCGCCGCGCTGACGACCTACGATGTCGTCACAGCCCGGCTCGCCGACGAAGCCGGAATCCCGATCCTCCTCGTCGGGGACAGCCTCGGCATGGTCGTCCTCGGGTACGACAGCACGATCCCGGTCACGCTCGACGCGATCGTCCACCACACCCGCGCGGTGGTCCGCGGCGCGAAAAAGGCGCTCATCGTCGCAGATCTTCCGTTCATGACCTACCAGAAGTCGGTCGAGCAGGCACTCGACTCCGCCGCGCGATGCATTCAGGACGGCGGCGCGCAGGCGGTGAAGCTCGAGGGCGGGCACGCGATCGCAGGGACGATCGACCGGCTGACCGGCGCCGGGATCCCGGTGATGGGTCACCTCGGTTTGACGCCGCAGTCGATCCACCAGCTCGGCGGCTACAAGGCGCAGGGGAAGACCTCGGCCCAGGCGCACGCGTTGATGGAAGACGCGTTCGCCGTCGAGGACGCGGGCGCGTTCGCCGTGGTCCTCGAATGCGTCCCGTCGGGATTGTCGAGATTGGTCACGGAGCGTCTGTCGATCCCGACGATCGGGATCGGCGCCGGCCCGCATTGCGACGCGGAGATCCAGGTCGTCAGCGATGTCCTCGGCTGGTTCTCCGATTTCGTTCCGAAACACGCGCGGCGGTACGCGGAACTCGCCGATGTCGCATCGGCGGCGATCCGCGAGTACGCCGGCGATGTCCAGACCGGGCGGTTCCCGACCGAGAAGGAGTCGGTCCAGCTTGCGAACGACGTCGCCGCCGAGATCGAACGGGCGTTCCCGAAGGGCGCATGAACGTCGCGCGAACGATCGAGGCGTTTCGGCGGCTGCGCGCTCAGCTGCCCGAGCCGGTCGGCTTCGTGCCGACGATGGGCTTCCTTCATGACGGGCACCTCTCCCTCGTTCGGATCGCCCGTGAACGCTGCGCGTCGGTCGTCGCCAGCATCTACGTCAACCCGAGCCAGTTCGCGCCGACCGAGGACCTCGCCGACTACCCGCGCGACCTCGATCGCGATCTCGCCCTCCTCGAGCAGGAGGCTGTCGATCTCGTCTTCGCGCCGGAGGAGGCCGTCGGCCTCTACCCGGAAGGGTACGATACGTGGATCGAGCTTCCGACGATCATCTCCCGCCTCGAGGGGGCATCGCGCCCCACTCACTTCCGCGGGGTGGCGACGATCGTTGCGAAGCTGTTCAACATCGTCGAGCCGGACGTTGCCGTCTTCGGGCAGAAGGACGCGCAGCAGGCACTCGTCATTCATCGGCTGATCCGCGACCTCGACTTCGACATCGAGCTCGTGCTCGGTCCGATCGTACGAGAGGCCGACGGCCTCGCAATGAGCAGCCGGAACAAGTACCTCTCGCCCGGGGAGCGGAGGGCCGCCACGGCGCTCAGCCGGTCACTCCGCTGTGCCGAGGGGTGGTATCTCTCCGGGGAGCGGAAGGCCGAGAATCTCCGTCACGCCATGATGGAGATTCTCGCGGCTGAACCTCTGGTTCAGCAGGAATACGTGAGCGTCGCGAGCCCGACAGATCTGTCCGAGCTGGAGACGATCGAAGGAAGAGCGCTGGTCTCCCTCGCTGCGCACCTCGGGAGGACTCGGCTGATCGACAACACCGTCCTGCCACCCGGAGAGTCACTCCTCTAGAAGGAGGTACCCATGCTTCTTACCTACGATGTCGGGAACACCAACATCGTCGTCGGCCTGTTCGATGAGGAGACGCTGGTGTCCCACTGGCGGTTCGCCACGGATCGAAACCGGACCGGCGACGAGCTTCGTCTGACGACCCGCAGTCTCCTCGCCGAGGCCGGCGTGTCGCCGGATCGCATCGCGGGCGTGGCCGTCGCCTCGGTCGTCCCGTCGCTCAACACACCGATTCGATGCGGGCTCGCCCCGATGGTCGAAGGGCCGATCCGCTTCCTCCGCGCCGACACCTCCCCGATCCCGCTCCGCGTCGAACAGCCGCAGAACGTCGGCGCGGATCGGATTGCCAACTGCATCGCCGGCCATGCCCTGTATGGCGGACCGCTTCTCGTCCTCGACTTCGGCACGGCAATCAACTTCGATCTGGTCTCGGAGGATGGCGCCTTCCTCGGCGGCGCCATCGCGCCGGAGATGCGCCTCGCTGCGCGAGCCCTGACGGAAGCCGCCGCCCAGCTGCATTCGGTCGAGTGGACGATCCCGGACTCGGTGATCGGCACGAATACCGAACGCAACCTGCAGGCGGGCGTCGTTCTCGGTTACCTCGATTTGGTCGACGGACTGATTGCGCGGTTCCGACAGGAAGTGACTCCGAACCTCGTCGTTCTCGCCACCGGTGGGAAGGGACAGCTCTTCTACGAGCAGCTCGCCGCGATCGGCCACTATGACCCGTTCCTGACCCAGAAGGGACTTCGGGTCTGGTGGTCGGCCGTCGACGAATCGCCGAGTTAGATGCGAGAGGCGTAGACGAGTCCGCCGATTGCGCCGAGCGCCGCGCCGACGAGGCCGCCGACGATCGCTCCTGTGATCAGTCCCGATGGAGTCACAACGAACGCCAGCCCCCCGTCGGTTGTCCGATCAATGCCCGCCGATGCCGCCCAGACGAGGGCGGCCGGGAGGATCGCCGAGAGGGAGCCTCCCGCCGCCATCGATCCGAACCCATCCGGCCCGCCGGACCGCATCGAGATTCGCCCGAAAAGGAAGCCGACAAGCCCGGCGAGGGCGACGGTGAAGACCGCCTCGAGGATCGGAACGTCGACGAGGTGGAAGACCAGGCCGTCCGCAACGGCGATGAGCAAACCCCACGCCGCAGCCTTCACGACCGAGAGCCCGTCGAGGCACATCGCGGCTCATCTCCCATTGGTTGGAGTATCCTCAACGATACGGAGAGCGGATGGCGGCGGCAAGCGCAGCGACCCAGTTAGCCAGTCGCCGGTCCATCCCACCGATCGATATGAAGCCGCTCCCTGAGATCGATCGACAGCTGTTTCGGCACGAATGCGTCCTCCTTCGGGTAGCCCATCGCCAGGTAGCAGGGGATCTCATACTCCGCCGGAATCCCGAGCGTCGAGCGGACGTAATCGGTCTCCGAGGGCCTCGAGATGATCTTCGTCACGCCGAAGACTCCCTCGCTCGCCGCGGCGACGAGGACGTTCTCCAGAACCGCCCAGATCGAAGCGAAGGCGTTGAGCTCGTGCAGGGACTCCTTCGCGTCAAGCAGCGTTCCCTGCTGCACAAAGCAAGGAACGACGAGCGCCCCCGCACCGAGGATCATCGACGCTTGCTTCGGAATCGCATCGTAGTACATCGCGTACTGCCGATCGTCCGTCATCCCCCTATCCTCGAGAAGCCGGCGTAGCTCCGTTTCCGTTCGCTCGATCAAGAACCCGTCAACGAGCCGCTTCCTTTGGTCGGCGGCCTCGACGAGCACGAATTGCCACTGGCGCAGGTGGTTATGGCTCGGCGCCTTCATCCCAGCGTCGAGGATCCGCAGGAGCCGATCGCGCTCGACCGGTCGAGCTTCGAAGTCGCGAAGGGTCCGTCGCGCTGCGATTGCCTCGTAGGTGTCCATGGCTCCCTTCCCTAAGGCAGATCGAATCGCATCTTCACGCCGAACCGCCAGAACTTGCCGGACGACGGAACGAACCGCAGCGGCGTGTAGTCTGGATCGTCGACGCCTGTCGGGTAGAACTTCTAGCATCCGTCCTCCCACAGCCGCTCCCGGGCCTCGCGATCCCGCCGGATCTCCACGCGTCCACGGAGCAGGAGCCCAGTCCACGGCTCCCTCTCCTGCTGGACGAAGTAGAGACAGGCTCGCGGATCCCGCTCGAGCTGGCCGACGTGCTCGCTCGACGTATTCGTCGAGATCCAGATCGCATCCATTCCCTCCCGGTCCGCCACAAGCACCGCCTTGATCTCCGGCCCGCCGTCGCTTCCGATCGTCCCCAGGAAGGCGATGTCCGATCGTTCGACCAACTCGCGCGATGCCTCGCGTATCTGTGCCTCGTTCATACATCCCCCTTCTCGTCATGCTCGATCAGGTTTCCGAGGATCCGTTCCAGCGTCCTTTCGAACGAGTCGATCTCCTTCGCGGTGAGGCCGGCGTAGTACAGCTCGGCCATCTCCTTCGACACACGTTCGTAGGCCGCCTGTGCCGCGCGATCCTTCGCCGTTCGTCGAACGAGGATGACCCGGCGATCGTCCTCCGACCGCTCGCGCACGACGTAGCCCGTCCCCTCGAGTCGATCAAGCATGCTGGTTAGGGCCGACTTGCCGAGCGAAGTCCGCCTGACCAGCTCATGGATCGGGATCCCGTCTTCGCGCCAGAGGACGAACAGGATCCGCCCCTGTGCCGGATTGATCTCAATGCCATGTGCTCTGAGCATCCGCCCGAAGACGCGCGCCGAGAGACGATGGATCTGCGAGATCAGGAATCCGCCCTGCCGATCGATCTTCATTTCTTGAACGTGAGCTCGAAGGTTTCGAAGCCGGTCCACCCGCGCGCGTTCCTTGGAAAGAGCCGAAGCAACGTGTAGTCCGGATCATCCGGCTTCCCGGTGGTCGGGAAGTACACCTCCCATCCGTCGGCCCAGACCGCCTCTTTCGTCGCCATGTCGTCGACGATCTCGACGTCACCGATCAACGACATCCCGACCCGCTTGTCCGGGTGACGGTAGTACAGCCCGACTCTCCGATCCGCCTCGATGTCCTTCCGCTTCCTCGACGCTGTGTTCGTGGCCACGTAGACCATGAAGTCCTCATCGTGTCCCTCGTAGAGGTGCCCGTGATCCGGGTACTCCGACCGATTGCGCAGATTCAGCATCGCCCGGATCCGCGGATACCCCGAAGCCTCGTTCACCGCCAAGTAGACCGTGTCCGCCTCCGCCATCAGCTCCAAACACTCCGCACGCAGCTCTTTTTCTTCCATCCTCGCCTCCTCCACTCATTCGATACCGTATCGTACGCTACCGAACTATCTGAGGCAAGGATATCACGCGCCAACGAAGCATGGAGAGGCCTGTAGGAAGCACCGGCGGCAGCCATCCTCAACCGCTCTCCAACCGCAGGTTCGGCGCCGCGATCCGCATCGAGCCATCAAGCAATGGGACATCACCCAGGCACTCGTCGGTGATTGCCCGCGAACGAGGTGCTCTGGCTCGCTCATGCAGGTTTGACGCCGCAAATCGATGCATCAAACCCGTCTTCGCAACCCAACTGCCTCATCGTCGCCGATTCGTAGCAGACGCGAAGCCTCGGCACGTCGGGCACGCCGCAGACGCTAGACGAACAGCGACAACGCTATCATCGCCCATCACACGTCCCTGTCCGAACCGATCCAATGACCCAAGCAACACAGGTTTGACGCCGCAAATCGATGTGTCAAACCTGTCTTCGCAACCCAATTGTCTCATCGTCGCCGATTCGTAGCAGACGCGAAGCCTCGGCACGTCGGGCACGCCGCAGGCGCGAAAGGACATCGGACAACGCCAACCGCCAGCGTCGCCCGATGACCCGGGCACAACCAGAAGACTGCACATTCCCGGGCGGGATCACTCTACAGGGCGGTTTGCCCGGTTGTCAAGTGCTCGGATGAGCAAGCCCGCGGCACGCCGGCTGGGACGGCACGGTCTCCCAGCACGCGGCGCACGCCGCGCGAACGGAATCGATCCGACACTCTCCACCCTCCACGAGCCCCGATCCTTGACACGGGACGATGATCGCCGTGTAAGCTCAGTGTCTGGCCGGATATGGAGTTCTTCGGCTCGGGCGAGGGGTGATGCGGATGAGCACCGCGAAGCAAGGCGTGTTCTGGATTGTCCTATGCAGCCTGGCGTTGATCGGCGGAGCGGTCAACGCGCAGACGTCCTCGAGCCATTCGGCGTCGGCCGCCTCTTCGAGGGACGGAGACGTGCGGCTGTCCGTGGGCGTGTTTGTCGTCGAGCAGGGGGCACGACTGGCGCTGGAGATCGTTCGCGACGATCCGTGCGTCTGCCTGTGCGATCCGATTCACGTGACCACGCTGTCGTTGCTCGACGCCTCGGAGGCTACGTTGTGGAGTGAGGCGTACGACCCGCCGATCGACACGGTGGAGTGGCTCGGCCGCCTCTCCCTGGTGAGCAGCGACGGCGAGGCCTCGCTGCCGGAGGGTTCCTACAAGGTCGTCGCAACAACGACCGCCGGCGAGTTCTCGGCCGAGATCCGAATCGTCCCGACGGCCGAAATCGCTCGACTCGGACGGTTCTCCGTCAGCGCTTCGGTCTGCGGCCTCGAGCTTCGACTGTATCGGCTCATCACTCAAGAGGATCCGGACGCCAGTTTGTCTCTGAGACAGGGAGACCGCCTGATGGTGGCGCTCGCCGGCAATGCGACCACAGGCTTCCAGTGGGATAACTCGCTCCTGTACGAGTATGCCGTCCTCCGCGAAACGGAGGAAGCGGAGTACCGCCCCGTCCCCCACCCGCAGACGATGGTCGGCTTCGGCGGGACCTTCCTGTTTCGGTACGAGGCCGTCGATGCCGGTCCGCAGGCGTTCCGTTTCATCTATCATCGCCCGTGGGAATCCGCCGAGCCTGAACAGGTCGTCGAGTTCGACGCGACCGTCTACTAGTCGTTCGACGAGTTCGTCGTCTCGATCGGGAAGATCGACTCCATCCCTCTGCGGGTGACGAGATCTCGCATCGCAACGTCCGATGGTCCGGGACCCGGACGATGCCGTGATGCCGGTTCGAGAACCCTCGGCAGCAGCTCCCGGGCCGAGCGCCTGTTCCCACTCCCCCGGATCGATCACGCAGTGCAGCTGGTGCAGGTCGATCCGGTCGACCCGCAGTCCATCGAGCGATACTTGCCTTCGCACCATCTTACTCGCACTCGCGTGCCAACGTCTTCGTCGCGAGGAAGAAGTCACCCCGGTGCTGTCCCATCCAGCCGCACGATCAGCTTCTCCGATACGCCGTAGTCGGCGGCGGTGTCGATGTGATTGACGCCATACTCGAGAAGGAGGTCGAGAACACGGTCCGCGTCGGATGCCGTACCCTCGAAGAACGCCGCGCCTCCGAACATCTCTCGTGACCGGTCCTCCCGGACGGCATCCTCTCGATCAGCGATCCCCCTTCGATCGGCTCTCTCCGAACGCCCCCGCCCCCGTCAAGCCGGGGTACAGCCGAACGGAGGTTGTACGGGAATCAGCGTGGAGCTTGCCGGCATCGACGTAAGAGGCTGTCGCTGCTTTGAGTTCCGTAAGCGGGGAAGGTCCCGTTCAGACGGCTTGGAGACCGGCCGGCAAGAAGGCCCGAGACGGGTGAAGAGCCTCTGCTCGAAGCACCCGGAAGAACTCGAGGGACTACTCACCGATGCCTTCACTTCCTGTAGTGTTCCTCTTCCCATCTAGAGAGGCTATGCGATACTCCCTTCAACATCGGATACATGGCTCTGTAGAGTTCATAGACCTCATCATAGCTCTCCTTAGCCGCACTCGTTGGGACAGTCTGAACGGTCTTGCGCACGACCTCGGCACATGCCTCGTCAGCGGTGTTCCAGAGGCGCGCGCCGACCCCGGCGAGAAGGGCAGCGCCGAGGGCGGCGCCTTCCGTCGCATCGACTCCGTAGAGCTTAGCACCGAGCACCTCAGCCAGGATCTGTCGCCAGACCACACTGCCCGTTCCTCCGCCGGATACGCGTATCTCACGAGTGGCCGGGAGCCCTGCTGCGCTCAGCAATTCGAACGCATCTCGAAGGCCGAAGCTGACACCTTCAAGGACTGCACGGACGATCTGCCTGCGCTCATGTCGGATCGTCAATCCGACGAAAGCCCCCCGAGCCAGTGGGTCGGGGTGGGGCGTTCGCTCTCCTGTCAGGTACGGAAGGAAGAGGAGTCCGTCGCATCCGATGTGAACTCCATCCGCACCGTGCGTCAAGTCGTCGAAGGACACGTCGGGGAAGAACGTGTCCCGAAGCCAACGAAGGCTTCCGCCGGCTGAAAGCATGACGCCCATCATGTGCCATCGGTTCGGGACCGCGTGGCAGTGCGCGTGGAGCCGTCCTTGCGGATCCACAATCGGTTCCTCAGTGGACGCGAACACGACCCCTGAGGTCCCGAGCGTCAGCGCCGCGATCCCTGGAGAAACCGCACCTACTCCGACCGCCTGAGCCGCCTGATCCCCCGCCCCCGCGACGACGGGCATCCCGGCCCTGAGCCCCGTCGCCTTCGCCGCATCGGCCGAGACCTCACCAGTGAACTCGGGGCCTTCGTGTGTCTTCGGAAGCCAGCATCTCGGAATCGAGAACGCCGACAACACGTCGTTCGACCAATCGCGGCTCCGGATATCAAACATGGATGTCCCAGAGGCTCCGGCGCAGTCGGTGGCATGATCGCCGGTCAGCCGGAGTCGGACGTAGTCCTTCGGAAGAAGCACGTGCGCAACCTCTGAGTAGACATGCGGTTCGTTCTCCTCGACCCACAGGAGCTTCGGCAGTGTGAAGCCGGTCAACGCGTCGTTCCCCGTGATCTCGATCAACCGCTCAAGCCCGAATTCCTGGCGGATTCGGTCGCACTGACTACCCGTTCGTTGGTCGTTCCAAAGAATCGCGGGGCGAAGGACGCCGTCCTGCTTGTCGAGGAGGGTGAGACCATGCATCTGACCTGTCAGACCAACTGCGAGGATCTCCTCAGGCGAGATGCCGGCCTCGCGAAGAGCCTCGTGGATGCTGTTGCACGTACCCGACCACCAATCCTCCGGATGCTGCTCGCTCCATAGTGGGCGGGGCGTCGACAGCTCGTGAGGTGTCGTAATGGCACTCAGCACCGACCCTCGTTCGTTGATCACCAGGGCCTTGACCCCCGTAGTCGATACGTCAACACCAAGCAGGCACGGCATCCGCTCCCCTTCCGCTTCCCTTCCTCAGTGCGTGATCCTCGAGCGCTCCTGGCGCACGCCCAGTAAGAGCTCAATCAGCATCTGATCCAGCTCCTCGTACGGCTGTCCACGCGCAGCGAGTTCCTTTCGATCCAGCGGAAGCCTCTTGAGCTTCGCGGCCTTCGACGACGTGTACTCTCCGAGGTACTCACCCATCGAATCGTCATGCTCGTGGACCCGCGCCAGCAGCTCCTGGATCTGCGGGTCGCGATCGAACGCTTCCGCCTTCTCCTTGAGGATGAGATAGTTTCGCATGCAGCCGCGCACGAAGGCCCGCACATCCCCCGCGTCGGACGTTCGATACGCGTGGGCATCGAAGTGCTTCGGGTTGTCGTATCCCACGCTCTCGAGGAACCTGACAAGGAAGAATGCAGGCTTGATCGTGTGGCATCCAAAACGCCAATCCTGATCGAAGCGGGCCATGTTCTGGTCGTTGAGGTCGATGTGGAACAGCTTGCCCATTTCCCACGCTTGGGCCACAGCGTGCATGAAGTTCAGCCCGGCCATGTGCTCGTGGGCCACTTCCGGATTGACTCCCACCATCTCGGGATGATCGAGCGTCTGGATGAACGCAAGCATCGCTCCTGTCGTCGGGAGATACAGATCAGCACGGGGCTCGTTCGGTTTCGCTTCCAGGGCGAACCGCAGCCCGTAGCCCTGATCGAGGTTGTACTCGCAAAGGAAGTTGAGTGCCTCTCGGAATCGCTTCAGGGAATCCACAGGGCCCTTGGCAACATCGGTCTCCGTCCCTTCGCGCCCGCCCCAGAACACGTACACCTCGGCGCCGACCTCCGCCCCGAGATCCATCGCGCGCATCGTCTTCTGCAGAGCGTACGCACGGACGCGCGCATCGCTGCTGGTGAACGCACCATCCCGGAATGCCGGGTCGGCAAACAGGTTGGTCGTCGCCATCGGTGCGACAAGACCAGTCTCCCGTAGGGCGTTCTTGAATGACGTCACAATCGCGTCGCGTTCCTTTGCTGTCGCGTCGATCGGGATCAAGTCGTTGTCGTGGAAGTTGACACCATAGGCTCCCTCCTCAGCGAGGAGCCGGACGATCGCAGCCGGCGGCATCGGAGCGCGAACAGGATCGCCGAATGGATCCCGGCCGACGTTTCCAACGGTCCACAAGCCGAAGGTGAAGCGATCCTCAGGCTTGGACTTGTATTCCGCGTTCACTGCGCCTTCCTCCGTTCCAGATTCTGATTCCGCCCCAGGTGGCATCAGTAGCTCATCGCGATGCGTGATCCGCTCTCGGCCGACTGGAGTATCGCGTCGCAGATGACCGCGCACTTGTAGCCATCCTCGAACGTTGCGCCGTGAGGCGCCACTTCCTTCCCGTTCGCGATCGCATCCAGCATGTGATGAACCTCGTGGATGTGCGCGTGCTCCCAGCCGAGGACATGCCCGTGTGGCCACCAAACGTCGTAGAATGGGTGGTCACTCTCAGTGACCGACAGCGTTCGGAAGCCTTCCCCGCGGCCATCCACAACCTTGCAGATCCTAAGCTCGTTCAGCCGTTCGAGGTCGAACGCAATCGAGCCCTTCGCCCCGTTGATCTCGAAGGTCATGCTGTTCTTCCGTCCACCGCAGAACCGGGACGCCTCGTACGTTCCCACAGCGCCGTTCTCGAACTGGACGATCGCTTCGAAAGCATCGTCGACGTCCACAGCACGCGTTCCCTTTCCGCTCGCGTCCGGACGCTCCTTGATGAACGTGGTCGCAACCGCGTTCACCGAAGCCGGTTCGCCGACGAG
>Ga0272441_10013762_pt1 | contig 11590 bp, 10 predicted proteins | sample SSMProp6N_FD_193582 | JGI IMG/M metagenome (GOLD analysis project Ga0272441, IMG submission 193582) | Marine sediment archaeal communities from Little Sippewissett salt marsh, Falmouth, MA, United States - SSM-Prop-6N | ecosystem: Environmental > Aquatic > Marine > Wetlands > Sediment ... | reverse complement strand
GATAAACTGTATTTCACTTTTGGCCAGCATTTGCAGTACTTTGAGACTTCCCACGGCTGGAGTGAACTGGATCTGGCACATCCGCAGGCTGCAGGCCCCTGGAATTTCGGCTCCTTAACAAATTACATCTCGAATGACTATATCTTCGAAATTCCATTTGAATGGGCGGAAACTTACACACCAGGCCAGCGGCTGGCCAGCGGGCGCTTCCGTGAAGGGCTTTGGGGTGGCGCCGGACCAACACTGTTTGCCTACGCCCCCTGGCTCGATGGGAATCCCCCGCCTGCCGATGCCACACTGGAGACGATCACGCCACTGCTGCTGTACGGGACACCCGATACAGAGTTCAGCCCGGATACCATGGTCTTCGATGAGACGATGCAGATGAATGGCTACCAGCGGGCAGACCACTGGTATGGCGGATCCTGGTTGACCGCAGATTCCCGGTCCGCAGTGATCTTCACGGGTACAAAAGCATTGGAACGCTCCTGGTATGGGTTTGCGAATGGTGTGGTATTTGAATGGGGCTGCGATGAGCAGGATCCACCAACCTGTCCCGAGGTGCCTGCATATCCCTATGACAACCGGGGCTTCTGGGCCGAAGACTATGAAGCGCAGATCATCTTCTTCAGTCCATCTGAACTGGCAGCCGTTGCTGTGGGGCAGATCGACACCTGGGAACCGCAGCCGTATGCGACCATGAGCATCCAGGAATACCTGTTTGACCCGGAACTGGATGTTGAGCTATTCAAACGTGATTTTATGGGCGCATGCGCATTCGATCGTGAGAATGGAAGGCTTTTTATATTTGAACGTCTTGTCCGGCAGGATGATTCCAAATCCATCATCCACGTTTTTGAAATTCAGTAGTTTACTCATAGTCCCCGCAGCCGGGAAAATTTGACTGCGGGGACTTGAATTTATGATACAACCCCATTCTTTTTTGCATACCTGCTGCTCGTACTAACGCAGCTTATGGCTTGATAAACCGAAAACTATCAAGCATTCGGGCATCGTAATACGGATCATTCGTCTCATTTGCCGGGAAGTGAACACTTTGCCCCATAAACCAGGTCGCAGCGATGCCGAGCTCCGGGGAGTACTTGATCGTATATCCGAAGTTGACAAGACACTCCGATTCCCCAGGAGGTTTGCCATCTCCTGCCATTTTTACATAGTAATACCCCCTTTCCTCATCAAGCTCCATCTCGCCAAGCTGGTAACAGGGGTCGTAATAGGAATCTATCAGCAGTTCCAGATCCTCCTCATTTTCAATCGGCCGCACCGCAACCACCCACTTGTAGCTGGAACTATCATCCTCTTCGAGCACTTCCACACTTGCCGGAAGCAAATCACAACCGCCGAACTCAGAACGGTATCCCGCCCCGGAAGGAATCTGTGTCGGTTCTGTCAGGTACATCAGGTACTTGCTCGTAATGTAGACACGATCCTCGCCCTCAACGACAACCACGGGCATCAACCCGCCTTCTGGCCGAAACGACGAATCACCTTCGCCTTCCTTCCAATAGCAGGTGGCATCGTGCCGGTACATCAGGCGGGGAATCTCCATCGTGAAGCCCAGGCGGTAATTCGTATACTGATACCAATCCGGCTCGATTTCGATCAGTTCTGCAGGTGTATAGGTAGAAGTTGGAGATGGCGGCGCGGGTGTCTCTGAAACGGCTGTGGTGTCCTGAAGAGATTCCTCAGCACCGATCTCCCCCTGTTCTTGATTTTCTGCTGGACTGGTTTGTGAGCATGCCGCAAGAACAAGCGCCAGTACAACACAAAACAAGCCAAATTCGCAGCGATTTTTCATCCTTTCCTCCCTGATACAGCTTTTACTTATCTTTACAACTTTAGCACAGGAACCAGAGATGCGCGCCCGGTGTTTTATGGCATTTGTCCCGGAGGAGTATTCCCGGAGCCCCCCTCAATCCCCCCCATCTGCAATTCAACGTGCAGATGGAGGGAGGTTTATAGACCAGGGACATCATGAACACATGGGCAAGAATAAGGTGAATTCCAGGATGGGACGAATAAGGATGGAGCAGTTTTCCCGGGGCAAAGTACCCCGGGATAACTAGTCCACAAGCATATGCCCGGAGGTCATCCTGATATCTGGATGCAAAACACGGAAATTTTCCAGATATTCTATGTGCGGACCAAGGACTAATCGCTCGATCCAGCCTGGAAAATCATGGGTGAATTCCGCCGACGCGGCGTCGCCAACGTGGAAAACCCACCCCGTTTCGCTCCTGAACGCAACGCCGCAGTGTCCGGCTGTATGACCGGGCAGAGGAACAAGATACATCTCCGGTTCCACACGGATACGCACTGCATCAAAGCCCATCCATTGACCGCCTTCGAGCTCATATGTTTCAAAATGAGGTTGATGTGCAATATGACGCCGGACATATGCCCAATCCATCAAGGACTTCCGGCGGCCTTTGAATGCCTCGAACTCCTTGCGGTAAACGTGGATTACAGCATCCGGAAAATCAGGTATCCCGCCGCAGTGGTCAAAATGCATATGCGTCAGCACGATATGGCGCACATCCTTCCGGGAATAGCCAAGCTCGCTTATCTGAAAAATTGCGGCTTCTTCTGGATCCAACGGGACTTTTGTTACCAGTTGAAAGAGCCGCAGGATGAATGGTTTCTGTTGATAATCCAGTTCGCCGATCCCGGTATCCACAAGAATCAAGCCTTCCTCCGTTTCAAGCAGGAAAACCGTACCAGACGTTTTCAAATGCGCTGGAAACCGGGCGTTGCAGGTGAAACAGTTAAGTATGCGGGTTTTCATAGGATGATCTTTATCCGGGTTTCAACATCCTGGAGAGGTTTGTGTCACGGCGTTACATCCGGGATCGTCTCACAAGGACCGTTCATGTTCAGGAAGGATGCTTCCATCCAGCCGATACCCTCTATTTCCAGATTGCCAACTCCCAGGTCAAGACGGATCCAGTCATCAGCAGTCCTGCCGTTGACGGCAGCATAATCACCTGCTGTTATGGTGGTCAGAAGTTCAGCAGTTTCTGACGGTTCAGTTAGGACCGGCACATCGCCCATCGGCATCATGAAACACACACCTGGAGCAGGACCGACAACGACGGGAAGAGTACTGCAGGCGCCGGTTTTAGTGAGAGACGGGCCATCCTCGATCCAGCGGTAGCGAAAAACACCCATATTGGCAGCCTGTGCAACACCGGGGTCAAAACCCCACCAGTCATCTGCTGTTTGTGCGGTTGCTTCGATTTCCATCCCGGATCCCAGAGAGCCGAATTCCTGAGCCGCTGTATTTGGCCGGCTGTAAACCGTCAACCCTTTACTGGACACGATCATACACGGGCCAGTGGGTTCCACAGCTGCCTCATCGGTCGGCTCATCCACAGGCTCTTCCTCTCCAATGGATTCTGTAGGAGCTGTAGTGATCACCGCGCCCGGTTCATTATCCACATAGGGCTCATCTTCGTGGGGATTGGTACCCTGCTGCTCACTTCCCTGGCCAGGTTCTGACTGGCCTCCTCCATCCGGAGTGCAGCCAGGAAGATTGCAGCTGATAGAAGCCAGAAGTAAAACGACCACAAGCCATACAATTTCCTTCCTCATTCCCGCACCTCCCTCTCCTGTCTGAGAGACGAACGCCTGTTATATGATGGAAGTGAAAAATGGACGTTTATCTCGCACCCAATAAACCTTGTGAAAAACACACAGGGCCTTGTTCCAACAGCATAAAACAAGAGTTGCTTTGTCACAAGTACATTTTGCAGAACCAGCCACCTATTCGCTCGCCAATGGCCCCCAGATTTCAAGAAAAGCTTCAACCACTCTTGCAGAATTCCCGGCTGCCAGTTGAAAAAAAATGCCGATTTTATTTTCCCCGGGGCCGCCTCCAGCCAGATCAGACAATGAACGGAAAGCGATAAAAGGGATTTCATTCACATAGGCAGCATGTGCAACAGCTGCACTTTCCATATCCACTGCATCCGCTTGAAACGTTTCCCAAACCCATGTGCGGTATGAAGCATTGTCTACGAATGTCTGGCCGCTGACTCCATTACCGCCCACGACGATTTGAGGAGGTTCTTCGAGACACCCTCCAAGCAGTGTGCAGTCTTCCAGATCCACCCGACCAACAAGATTCTCTGCTGCTTCAAGCATTTCCTGTGAAGCGGGAAACCAGAATCGCTCCTCTTCCTCATCAGGATTTCCCCCTGGTTTCACAACGGAGACATCCTGGGGGAACATCATGCCATAGTTACCGTAATCAGAAGAATCGGTTCCGGTATCCCAGCTGTTCCCATCTTCCCGGGCAAAGAGCTGCTCCTGGTACTGCCCCCATTGTGCCGGTACAACGACATCCCCTATGGAAAGCTCCGGATTTACACCGCCTGCTATTCCGGAAAAAATCATCGCTTGCACATTGAAGTAGTCTATGGTTGTTTGCGCTGCCATGGCAGCATTTACCATGCTGACACCAGTCAGCGACAGGACAACTTCCTGACCTGACAGAGTTCCAGTATAGAACGTGCGCCCGTTGATGACATATGAATTCTGCAGTTCCAAAGCCTTTTGAAGATCTTTTATCTCGGGCGAGAAAGCGGACAACACTGCTACACGTGGTGTTGTATCCAGCGGCTCCACGGCAAGGCTGCCTGGTTTGGCGCAAGAACTCAACAATACAAGAATCAGGATAAGAAATAGAAGGATGCGGTTTTTCATGGTAGTCCTCCTTCGACTGTTCCTGGAATGGTCGCATACCAGGAATTGCCAGGCTTCCCTGGTACCTGTACATGTCTATATTCAGGATAGTTCATTGACAACTTGGCTTTTTAAGGTTATTTCTCGGTATGACATCGTGATTTGCCCCATAGTATCACGGATATCCTTCTGTGAAGGCAGCTTCAATTGAACCCCCAGGGTAATCGCATTCTCAAAATTGAGTATCTTTTTAATCGCCCTCACCCTGCATCCCTCTCCCGTAAAACAGGAGAGGGACACATTACCAGTAAGACAACTGCTCTGAATCTGGAAAAAATCAGAACATAACACGGCATTTGCATATGCTTCCTATGCGGTCCAGGGTATAACCCCGACCCTTCTCCCTGCAGGGAGAAGGGTCGGGGTTAAGGGTAGAGTACCAGGGTGAACCAGAACCAAAGAACTCGTATGGAACCATATCATTCAGAAAACTGCGATTGCCCTGATTGTGCCTCAGAGAGAAACCGGAAAGCATTACATGTGGAAAAATCTGTGCGAAAGTGATAGTATCCATCCTGCATTATTTACACTCAAACCTTTAGGGAGATCCTGATCTTATGCTGCAAAAACGTAGACCATCCGTCGGCCTCGCACTAGGTGGAGGCGGCGCACGCGGCCTTGCCCACATAGGCGTTTTACGTGTATTGGAACGGGAGCAGATTCCGATTGATTACATGTCCGGCACCAGCATGGGCGGCATTCTGGCTGCCCTGTTTGCTTCCGGTTTTGATTCACAGCAATTGGAGCAGGAAGCTGAAAAAATGGATGAAGTATCTTTCATCCTCAAGCTGATTGATTTTGATCTCCCTGAGCGAGGGCTTCTCAAGGGCGGAAATATATCTGAATACCTTGCCGGCCGAATAGGCTCCGACGTTCGTTTCGACGATCTACCAATCAAACTGGGGCTGACGGCTGTTGACATTCGCACTGCAGCAGAAGTGACTCTTTCAAGCGGCAGAGTTGTTCCGGCCGTACAGGCAACAATGGCACTTCCTGGTATGGTGGACCCGGTCGAAATCGAAAACCACCTGCTTGTCGATGGTGGTGTGCTGAACAATGTCCCCGCAGATGTTGTCCGGAAAATGGGCGCCGAACTGGTTATCGCAGTGGATGTCAGCCCTGACGTCCATGATCCTGACCTGTGGGAAAACATGAAAATCCCCGAGTACAGCAAGCATAAATGGCGAACCAGTACGATAACGATCGCGGCGCTTACAGAATCGAGGCTTCAAAAAGCCCGGCCTGAAATTCTTATTCGGCCTCAGCCTTCTCTTACGATTACAACGATTACAGGTTTTGCTCACGCGGAAACAATTATCGCTGCAGGTATTTCTGCCGCTGAAGCTGTTCTTCCAGACTTGAAAAAGGAACTGCAGCCCAGACTCAGACTGGGTAGAGGGTAAAAAGATAAGGGAGCAGCAAGTCCAGCCCTGCATTTCTGCATCCTACAGGCAAACGCCGCTCCTCCTGAGATTCTTTTTAAGACACTATTGAATTCGGGTTCTTGCTTCCTTTAAAAAGTGTCACATCCTTTCAAAGAACACTCTTTCCTCATCATAAGCATCGCGTGGTGCTTTCTCTCCTCCTGGTATACCCACCCCCAGCAACCCAACCGGTATCATCCATGGCGGCAGGTGCAGGATCTTCCGCAGACCACGAGTGAAAAGTCTCACCGGATACAGACCGCCCCATACAGCCCCCAGCCCGGATCCATGTGCGGCAAGGAGTATGTTTTGGATCGAAGCAGCGCAGTCCTGGATCAGGAAGCCTATCAGCGGCTGCCGGCGTAAATCGCCGCAGACAACAATGGCACAGCCTGTTTGCGAAAGCCACTTTGTAAACGGCTGTGCCTGCATGATCTTCTCAAGCGTTTCAAGCTCACGCACGACAATAAAATGCTGCGGGCGGCGGTTCGTTGCAGATGGGGCAGAAAATCCCGCCTCAAGCAAAGTGTGGATTTTCTCCTCTGAAATAACCTCGCCCGTATATTTACGGATACTCCTTCGAGTCAGGATTGCTTCAAGGACATCCATCGAACCTCCCGTTTTCCAGCTGCAGAGCTGCAACCACCAGTGCGTTTGCCTGGATACAACTATTCAACCGATATCAACTCGGTATTATACCCACCATCAGAAAATCCCTCCATGCTCACCATTGCCGAACGTACCATCCCTACATCTCGAACAAACCAGCTGCTGTATTCGATCGGCGATTCAGTTCCCAGGTCTTCAATAACCATAATGCCTGTTGTGTCGACCCGATATGCCTCAGCATAATCACCAGCCACCACCGATACCGATTCAATCGCTGTGATTGTGTTTGTAAGTTCAAGTGTCATTCCTGTTTCGAAAGACATACCCTCCATTTCTGACACCAGATCCACACTATATGTAGATCCCCATTCTTTACCAACAACCCAGTCCTCTGCATCCGGGATCCAGATTCCTGAAAAATCGTTCGTCGAAAGATCGAAATTTGCATCCGGTATAAAACTGAAATTCAGGAACTCCGAAGAGATCAGGCCATCCTCTGTACATTCCCATGATACTTCTACAGAATTTCCATCAAACATTGTTACCACCGTAAAACCATCTGCACTGACATTACTAAACGTCTGCTGGTAGGTACTAACATCTCCTCCAGCATCACTTCGATATGTCCAGACCTTATCATCACGGATCGGGTAAAAAGAATTGAAGCAAACACCACTAGCCGGTTGTTTGTCATCTTCCGTATCTATTTCATTGTCTTCGGCAGGTTCCTCAGGAGCCTCAGCTGCCGGGTTGTCATCATTCATGGTTTCTACAAGACTCTCCGCAACAGCCGCAGTTCCTTCCGCAGTAGCAGTACTCTCTGCGCCAGGTTCCTGTACTGCGGGAGATGTTAAACTGCACGCGCTTACCAGCATCACCATGGTTACCATAATTATCAGCATTCTTGATTTTCGCATACCATTCTCCTTATATAACAGTAAAAGTATATATAGGGGAAATTCCTTTTCCCCCAAAAAAACACATATACTAATTATCGTACTTGCCTCTGCCAATCCTGAACAGGAATATATTATTCGTAATTATACCAAATTTATCTTATTATTATTGTCGGGTACACATCCAATAATGCAGCCAACGAGATAAGCCTGAAAAATTACGGACGCGGCCCCATCAACCCCACAAGGCCATTTAAAACCATTTTCCGAAATTTGACAGCCATTTCTCTGGCAGAATAGGGCATTTCCTGTACAAGCCACCACTCAATCATTATGAGCAGCGCTCCGGATACATATACACTGGACAACTCTACAGCCGCTTGCTCTGCTTCCGGATACATCGATGTCAACACCGTACGGGCATGCCTGCTGATCATTGCCTGCACTTTTCGCTTGTGTTCAACGGTGCCCTGACCACTCAGCAGAACACGGTAAAGATCTGCGTTTTCTGCTGCATGTTCAAATGAGGTCTGGAACAACTCCTCATTAGCAGGGTCAGCAATATTGTTTTTGATCAACTCGAACAACTCATCAATGGTTTCCTGAAGAGCATTGAGAAGAAGATCCGCTTTATCCCTGTAGTGTAAATACAATGTTGCACGGCCAATATCCGCCCTGTCCGTAATATCCTGTACTCTGACTTGATCATAGCCTTTCTCCAGTATCAATTCCATCAACGCATCCATGAGCAGTTTTTTTGTCCGACGCACCCTGCGGTCCTCAGCCATCATGCCTCCTTTATAGACACTTCCGAAAATTTGTATAGAAATGGACAGCCGAAAATATTTCATGCTTGACAGGCAGCAGCCCGTGTTTTATAAGTTCAGTAAAATGAATAACTTTACATTATTATACAGTATGTCTATTATGTAACAGATCGTATAGGGTATCAGCATGCAATTCAGAAAACGTTCATTCGACCCTGAGGGCCACACCGTCGAAGAATCGAATGGATTAATCGACCTTCGCAACCTCGTCAAAACCTACCATACACCCGCCGGTGATTTCCCTGCCCTAAGAGGAATTGACCTGAAAGTAGGAACAGGCGAATTTGTAAGCGTTGTAGGAAAGTCGGGCAGCGGTAAAACGACACTCATCAATATGATTACCGGGATTGACAGGCCTACCTCCGGTGAGATCTACATCGACAATGCTCCACTTCATAACATGAACGAAGACCAGATCGCACAATGGCGCGGCCGAACCATGGGGGTAGTGTTCCAGTTCTTCCAGCTTCTTCCCACGCTTTCCGTTGTGGAAAATGTGATGATCCCGATGGACTTCTGCAGCACCTATCCACTGCGTGAACGACGCGATCGGGCCATGCACCTGCTCGAACTTGTAGACATTGAGGGGCATGCTGACAAACTGCCCAGTGAAGTATCCGGTGGGCAGCAGCAGCGCGCCGCTATCGCCCGAGCACTCGCAAACGATCCCCCCATCCTGGCAGCAGACGAACCAACAGGAAACCTGGATTCAAAAACATCTGATGCCATTTTTGATGTTTTCCAGGATCTTGTTGATCACGGAAAAACCCTGCTTATGGTCACCCACGACAATGACCTGGCTTCACGTGGATCACGTCAGATTGTTGTTTCTGATGGAGTCATTATCAGCGGACAGGACCATGGCTAAACTTCTTATTCCATCCCGCTGGCGAAAACTTATCCAGGACATGACCCGCAACAAAACCAGGACCCTCCTTGTTGTATTGTCGATCGCAGTCGGTGTGGCGGCAATCGGCATCGTACGCAACGCCCACCATATCATCGAACGCGATCTCTTCGATGCGTTTATGAGTACCAATCCGCACTCTGCCAGCTTGAATCTCAGTCCATTTCCTGGTGACCTTGCTGATAATGTACGGAATTTTTCATCCATTGAGTATGCGCAGGCAAGGAAATCCCTGAATGTTGATGCTCTGGGCCTTGATTCGAGTACAGAGGACCTCACCCTCATCGCTGTACCGGATTACGACCGTATTGAAGTGGATGTGTTTAAATCTGTAGCCGGATCCACAGAGCCAGGTCTCCGGCAGGTGCTCCTGGAACGTGAGACAGCCGAGTACCTTTCTCTGGGAATCGGCGATACCCTGGAGATACAAAAGGAAGATCGTGTTTACTACCTGGAAGTCACTGGAATCGTCCACGACCTTTCACGCACGCCGCCATCCTTTTTTGGACTGACCTACGGGTATGTGAATATTGAAACCATGCAGTGGATGGGGCAGACACGTTACTACGATACCCTTGATATTGTCACAAACGAACCATCCGATAACCTCGACCATGTCCTCGATGTTGTCAACGACCTGGAGGAACGTGTCCTGCAGCCATCGGGTGTAACCCTTTACAGTATCTTTTTCACGCGCCTATCCAACAATCCTCGCAGCTACTGGGCTGAGGAGCAGACAAAAGGAATCTACGTAGTGATGGATGCGATGGGGATTCTTTGCATTCTGCTCAGTGCAGGACTTGTTATCAACACCATTTCTTCCATTTTGAACCAGCAAGTGCGCGAGATCGGTATTATGAGATCTATTGGTGCTCGCCGCCGCCAGGTTTTCCAGATGTACATGGTCAACGTCCTGGCTTTCAGCATTATGGCACTGGTAATCGCTTTGCCACTGGGCATGCTTGGCAGCTGGGGGATGGCACAGTACATCGCTTTTCAATTGAACATGGATCTGGGTTCCATGAACTTGCAGCCGGATGTAATCCTGCTTCAGGTCGTGACAGGTTTGATAGTCCCGCTAGCAGCAGGCCTGATACCCATCCTGCATGGAAGTGGAATCTCGGTATTTAACGCTATATATTCCCAGGGAATCTCGCACGGCGGGAAGAGCGACTGGATAAACCAGGGGATGAGCCGTATCAAAAAGGTGACGCGCCCGTTCGCCCTCGCAGTGCGTAATACTTTTCGAAAGAAAACCCGCCTGGCTTTTACCCTGATTACTCTTACCCTGGCAGGCGGCATGTTCATCTCGGTATTCAGCACCCGCACCTCCCTGCAAGGCCAGCTGGATGAAATCAACAGGTTTTTAAACTTCGATATTTCAATCCGGACCTTCTCGACAATTAAACTGCCTACCGCTGAAAGGGAGGCTGAACGAATTCCCGGTGTTGATTCTGCAGAAGGATGGGCGAACATGATTGCCAACATCTCCTATCCCGATAACCGGAAAGGCAGCGACCTGCTGATCTATTCAACACCTCATGAAAACCCGACAACGATGGATCTGGATATCCTGAGCGGGGCCTGGCTGAACACACGCGACCCGAATGGTATCGTGATTTCAAAAGATGTTCTGGATGAAAACCCGGGCCTTGAAGTCGGCAGCGAGATTGTGCTGGATATCCTGGATCGCAAGCACACTTTTCATGTTGTTGGCATCAGCGGCCGATTTGTTTCCCAGCCTGTGATGTTCATGAATTATGATGCCTATTCCAGAGTCAGCGGCACCAGTATGCCTGTGTCGCAGGTTCGCCTTCATCTCACACCCGAACAAGGTGTAACCCGTGCCGGTATCAATGAAGCGCTTGTCAATCTTCAGGATCATTTTGAAACAGCCGGCCTCAGTAACAGCGAGGCGGATACCTTTGTTGAGACGCTGGACAGAATAGCTGAAAACTTCAATGTTATTCTGGTCTTCCTGGTCATCATGGCTTCATTGCTTGCTGTTGTAGGCGGGCTCGGCCTGGCCGGAACTATGAGTATGAACGTGCTCGAACGCACCCGGGAGATCGGTGTACTTCGTGCAGTTGGCGCATCCAATAGAGATGTAAGGAAAATTGTCCTGGTAGAAGGGATGGTGATCGGCCTTACCAGTTGGGTTCT
>Ga0272441_10013761_pt1 | contig 11591 bp, 14 predicted proteins | sample SSMProp6N_FD_193582 | JGI IMG/M metagenome (GOLD analysis project Ga0272441, IMG submission 193582) | Marine sediment archaeal communities from Little Sippewissett salt marsh, Falmouth, MA, United States - SSM-Prop-6N | ecosystem: Environmental > Aquatic > Marine > Wetlands > Sediment ... | reverse complement strand
AGTTTGGCGTCGAGTGGGATTTGAAGCCGCTGTCTGACCAGTCGGCAATCGCTAAGCTGTCTCGTGGCCCTGCTGAGATACTGGAAAAAGCGCGCAACGACGTAGCCAAGATCATTGGTGACGTGCAGAAGGCTGCGCGCCGTGACATGGCTGAGCGGATGCTTGACCCCATCCGCAAAGCCACGAAGAAGCTGAGCGTGCCAGTCGGTGAGAAGGGTAGCGTCTTCCGTGACTCCATGATCGAAAACCTCAAGACGCAGCTTGAGGCTATCACTGAGTTGTGCGTGGTGGATGACCCGAAGCTGCACCAAGCCATTGCTGAGGCTACGCAGTTGCTGCAATCCAAACTGCCCGGCAACGAAGCATTGCGTACGTCACAGCAGGCGCGCGATCAGGCTGTTCAGCAGCTTAACGATCTTGCGACTACGTTCAACGGGCTACGCTACTAAGTAGCCCAATCACTTATCTACTTACAAGGAACTGACAATGTTTAATCCCAACGTGGAAGTTAACTGGCCCGAGCCAGAAGAAGAAAAGCGCACGGTGTTGGAGTCGCTGGTTGCGATTCCAAGCCTCAAGTTTGCGCACCACAAAACCTACATGCCACTGGCCGCACACTTTATTAGTGGTGAGGCGAAGTGTTGCTACGGCGTTCCCAATTACGGCGTTACGCGCGTACAGGGTTACGGTCAAAAAGTACGTGACCGAAATAGCATGGCGTTCATTACCCACGAATCGCCAGAAGATTTCGCTGTCTTGCATTGGGGCGATGTGATGGGCGCAGCAGAAGCAGCACTCAAAGAGGCGCAGCCTGCAATGAGTGATCACGAGGCTAACTGGTATGTAGAGTTGTGGCCGTACTTCAGGTCCGCTGTGCGGAACGCGGCTAAGCGCTATACGCTAAAAGCTGAGCTAAAACTCAGCGGCAATATAGACAGAGCCGAGAACGACTACACAGTCAATGTGCTGCCCAACGTGCTTAACCACTTGCAAGTTATGCGGGACGAACTCAACGCCGAGGACAACGACGTGGTCAACACGATTCGTAAGTCACTGGTACGAGTGTGGGTGGCAAAGTTCACGTGCGAAGCAGAGGCGCATCGTTACAGACGAGATAACCCTGTCTTTACAAAGAAGCAAGCGCGCAAATATTTGCGCGGTGCAGCTGACTTGTGTCGAAAGAACGGGACCACAGTAGAGGTTAGTCTGTATTACATGCCCGAAACGCGCATAACGTTTTCGCCATTACGCGTAGCGAATTGGTGGTCTAAAGCAACGATATGCGTATCGCCAAAGACGTATCAGTGGGACGGCGGTAAGCAAGTTGTGACCCGTGTTGAGTACAACATGCGCAGAACCATGGGGGGCTCTGACGTGAGCAGCACAGTCACAGGCTCGTTCCAAACCATTGTCGATCACATCGCTGACTTTGGCGACTACAACGCAACCATGAAGGAGTTTGGGGATGACCCGTATCAATCCAGCTAGGCCCAAGCCTATCCGTTGCCCTAACTGCGGCAAGACCGCGCGAGCTTCTGGCCCGTGGGGTAAGCCTGATGTGCAAGGGTTTCAATTAGCCCGTGGTTGGTTCTGTAACAGCTGCGGCACATTCACTAGAGACGGAGATCACCGTGAGTACACGCCTACTAAACCCTGAGCAGTGGTGGGGGTGGGACGTCGAAACAACGGGAACAACTGTAAGAGAAGAAGCATTGATGCCGTGGTCCGATAAGGGCCACGTCATCTCTTACGCTGTATCTCGTTGGGGACGCCACACCGATGGAAACATGAAACGTGTTTACGCAGATGCGTACACGGACATTGATAGCCTTGGGGATTTTTTAACCAAGGCTGAATTGGACAACAGACCTATCGTCGGTTGGAACGTCTGCTTCGACGTAGCGTGGCTGATCGCCATGGGCTACGAAGAGCAGGTCAAACGCATCAAGTGGTTGGATGGCATGATCATCTGGCGCATGCTTGAGCGGTATCCTGAAAGCGACAAAGCCGCTGCACACCGTAAGAGGTACGGCTTGAAAGACGCAGTAGCTGGGTTCATGGCTGACCGCGCAGGGTACGACGACGATGTGACGTTCGAAATCAATCAGACGCCTGACCCAGACCTGCTGGACTACAACAAGCAGGATGCGCAGTTTACGCTGGCAATTGCGTCACGCCTCTTCTCCCGCTTACTGCGGGAGAATCCTCGTGGGGCGCACCTCGCCCTACTCACCTGCTCCAGCATCCCCGAAGTCGCGGGACACTACGTACGCGGCCTGCACGTAGACACGGAGTACGGCCTGCAGTTGCGAGAAAGCCTTACAAACCAGCTAGACGATTTGCTAGCTAGGCTTGAGTCTGTCGGCATTACGTCTGATGTGCTGGCGTCGCCTACAAAGCTCAGAAATGAGTTGTATGAGGCAAGAGGTTTGCCAGTTAAGGGGCGCACACCGAAAGGCGAACCCAGTACCGACAAGGCAGCGTTGCATGCACTGGCTGATCTGGACCCTGACGTAGCGACCATCAAAACGTACCGTGAGCTAGGTAACCTGCGCACCAAGTTTGTGGACAACGTGCTGGAGTCTGCGCAGTACAACGGCGGCACTACGCACCCGACCATGAATCTGTGCTCTACCTACACAGGGCGCGCCACGTTTTCCAGCTCAGTCGGCAAAGGCAAGGCAAAGGTGCAAACAGGTTTCGCTATTCACCAGATGAAGCGAGCCAAAGAGTACCGGCGCATGATCACAGCGCCACCGGGCCACACCATCATTGAGTGGGACGCAGCGGGGCAGGAGTATCGCTGGATGGCGATTGTCTCTGGCGATGCCACGATGCTGCAGCTGTGCGAACCGGGCGAAGACCCGCACGCTTACATGGCTGGCGAAATGAGCACCATGACGTATGAATATGTGCTCGACAACAAGGACGATGACCCTGAAGCGTCAAGCGCACGTACCGCTGGCAAGGTAGGCAATCTGTCTTGTCAGTACCGCATCGGCAAAGAGTCCCTACTCAGAACAGCGCGCGTGCAATACGGGCTGGACTGGACGATGGCCGACTCAACGCGTGTGTACAACACGTACCACAAGACGTACCCCGGCGTGCGCAAGTATTGGAACAAACAGATTCGTCTGTGCAGGTCCAAAGGCTACGTAGAAACGCTGGCTGGCCGGCGCGTACTGTTCAAGCCCGACCAGTGGCGCAAGCAGCAGTGGATGTATGAGTCGGCGGCGGTGAACTTCCCTGTGCAGGGTATCGGTGCAGACCAGAAGTATCTGGCTATCGCTGTGCTCAAGTCAGTGCTCAAGAAGTACAACGGGCATTTCTACTTTGAGCTTCACGACGGCATCTATGCTGTGTTCCCTGACGCAGTTGCTGAGAAAGCGGCAAGGGCTGGCAAGTTTGTACTTGACCGTATGCCGTACCAACGCGCTTGGGGTTTTACCCCACCAATCCCTTTGCCATTTGACATCAAGCTGGGCAAGAACTGGGGCGACATGAAGGAGTTACGGGTATGACTGACCAGCAGTGGCAGCAACTGGTGCGAGACGCAAACGCCCACGAAAAAGAAATAGGGCGAAGCTACTACGCCGCGTTCATTAATGAGTGCTCCGTTTTGCGTGAAAAGAACCAGCGGTTGCGGGAGGCGCTGAGTGATATCGCAGAGACAGAAACAGATTGGCACTATGGCGTCGACGAAAACATGCAAGTGGTAAGGAACAAAGCCTATATCGCACTACAGGAGGGTAAGTGATGTGTAAACAGTACAGCACCAGCAAGGGTGACTACTTCTACATCTGTGACGACGGCATGGGTGAGACGTACACCGAGTGGCAGCTTGTTGGATCGCCGACGTTCAGCCCGCAGCCCAAGACGCACGCTGTCCCGGTGCCGGGTACACTGGCCTTGATGCTGATCGCACTGGCCGCATGGAAACTGACAAGGAAGGTAATCGCCGCTTGACTCCACCCACCTACTACTGCTGTGACAAGCCCATGCTGCTTGTCTTCCACGCAGAGAGCAACACCTTCAAAGGCTGGTACTGTCCCAAGTGCCAGCTTTTCATCCCTTCCCTATACCGAGAACGTCTATACCGCTTGTAACAACACTTACACCGTGCTAGCTTACGATCTTCACTTATCTACACAAGGAGCACACGGTGGCTTTCCTACCTCAATGCCATGTCGACCTAGAGACGCTTGGCACGCGCACTAGTTCCCGCATCCTTTCTATCGGTGCTGTGTTTGGCGATCAGACTTTCTATGCCGAACTAGACCAGACCGTTTACCCCGAAGGCTTTACCGTTGACGACTCCACCATGACTTGGTGGGAGAAGCAGGGCGGCTTTCAACCTACGCAAACTCCCGTATCCCCGTACGAAGCCACGACGAAATTTCATATCTGGTTAACCAGTATGACCGTTACGCTGGACGAGTGGGAAGTCTGGGCCAATAGCCCTAGCTTCGACTGCGCAATCCTGCGACACCACTTTGCCGGCTTTGGTCTGCGCACCCCATGGGCTTTCTGGCAAGAGCGTGACGTGCGCACAATCAAAAACCTCGCTGTGCAACTTCAGCTCGGCGTGCGTTTCCCCAATAACCCGCACAACGCATTGAAAGACGCAGCTAATCAGCGCGTAATGGTAGAGACAGTGCAAACTGCGCTGGCTGAACACGTACACCTATCACGGGAGGCACGCTATCGTGGCATTGCAAAAGCCCAACTCGATACCCGCGAAGATAAAGTCGCTGGACCTGTATCTTAACGGCGACGCGTTTACCGCTAAGCAGGTCTGCAGTCGACTAGGCATCGCACCGAACGCGGCGACGGCGGCGCTAGGTGCTATGGTAGACCGGCGAGATTTGCTACGAATGAACGACGGTCGGTACTACAGGCCAAGACGCCATTGGATTCACCAGTTATGGAACGCTGACCTCCAACCCCATCAAGACGAGCAGGAAGCTAATGCCTAAGAAATTTGCGTGGAGCTACAGCGCGCTAACCGGATACGAGACATGCCCAAAACAACACTATCACTTAAAGGTCGCAAAAGACGTACGCGAAGCGCCTTCAAAGGCGATGCTAGAGGGCCAGAAAGTACACGCCGCATTCGAGCAGCGCGTACGCGACAAGAAGCCTTTGCCGGGGAACTTGTCGCAGCACGAACCATTGTGCAAGCGCTTCGACAAGACCTCCGGCTCAGTGTCAGTGGAACTGAAATTGGCGCTAAACCAAAGCCTAGAGCCAACTGAGTTTTTTGCCCGCGATGCGTGGCTGCGTGGCGTACTTGATGTCATGGTCACGAAGGGCAAAGTGGCTAAGGTGTTTGACTACAAGACGGGTAAACGCAAGCCAGACAGTGAGCAGTTGAAACTGTTTGCAGCCATCGTGTTCGCTGCATACGACCACATTGAGATTGTCGATACGTCTTTTCTGTGGCTCAACACCCGAGAAGTTGACTCAGCGAGGTTTCAACGTGACCCGGACGAAAACATCATTTGGCGAGAATTTGAGCCACGCGTGCAGTCTATGTCTGATGCTTACGATAGCGGTCACTTTCCTGCTCGGCCTAGCGGCTTATGTCGTGGCTGGTGTCCTGTTAAGACTTGCGACCATTGGGAGCCGAAAGAATGAACGACCCACTTATCGACATAAAGCTGAAAAGCCTTAACCGCGAAGTGCAGCAGTACAAAGACATTGAGCGAGGGCTACACGAGGCCATGCAGAAAGCGCTAGAAGCGCCCGGCGAAGAAATTTACATCGGGACGTATTGCGGCGAACCGGTTTACGTTTTGACACGTAAGTAGTATCATTCTTTACAACCCTAAAAACAGGCCTTTCGTGCTATGGCAAAATCGACCCCCGAGGCTAAAGTAAAAGCCGCCGTAAAAAAGCTGCTCAAAGAGTGCGGCATTTGGTACTACATGCCCGTGCAGAATGGCATGGGGGTGGTCGGGATTCCTGACTTGATCTGTTGCTGGGAAGGTCGCATGCTCGCGATTGAGACCAAGGCACCGGGGAAGCGTAGCAACGTGACCCCTAATCAACAACGACGCATCGCTGAGATTCAACAAGCTGGCGGCATCGCCATTGTTGTGGACGATGTGTCTCAAGTGGAGGAACTGCTTCATGGCAGAGCGGCGGAAAGCTAAGTCCAAGAACCCAGCTAGCAAACGCGATTACGACAAAGAGTACGCGCGAGACCAGAAGAAACGGTCCAGCTATCGCGCTGCGCTGAACAAGAAGAATCGTGACGCCGGTACTTACGGTAACGGTGACGGCAAAGACATGGCGCACACCAAGGCGGTGCGCAAAGGCGGTAGCGCCAGCGGCAAGACCAAGCCCCAAGCAGCCAGCAAGAATCGGGCGTGGCGCAAGGGCAAGAAGGGCTACGACAAATGAGGCTGCTGCATTGGCTGTACGCTAAGTACAAAGGCTACTGGTGGCTACACTGCCCCCACTGCAACTACGCTTTTGGTGGACATGAAGCTGTAGTTCACACCGAGTACGCTGGCGCACAGTCGTGGCAAACTGATGTCCGCTGTCCCAACTGCGAAATGCCTGTGTAATATGCTCGTACTTGAAGACAAAAAGGCGGTGCTGATCCGGCCCCGTCACAGGGACCGCTTTCTCAAGCTGATGCCCACCGCAAAGCCGGTGCAGTACAAAGGCAAAGACTATGTCGCTGTGCCTCACCGCATGGACGAGGTGCGGGTGCTCAACAACATGGGCCTTGAAGTACCTAGCCCGCTAGTCCGTACATATAACTTTCCCCGCAGTTCTAAGATACCAAAGCCGTTTGACTCTCAAGTAAATACCGCCAGCTTTCTGTCGATCAACTCACGAGCGTTTGTGCTTAATGATCTTGGCACCGGTAAAACACTAGCGGCTTTGTGGGCATTTGATTACCTACAACGCCGTGGCGAAGCCAACAAGCTGCTGATCATATCTCCGCTGTCTACGCTGGAGCGCACGTGGGCTGACGAAATCTTTTTTAACCTGAACCACCTGCAATACGCCGTGGCGCATGGCAGTCCCAAGCGCAGGCAGGCCGCTTTCGACAAAGACGTGGACGTGTACATCATCAACCACCACGGGGCAAAGGCGAAAGACGTGCAGGAGATACTGGCTCAGCGCCCCGACATCGACACCGTGATCCTCGACGAGATCGCTCAGGTAGCACGCAACCGTCACGAAATGTGGAAGGCGTTTAACCAGATACTTAACGGCAAGATTTACAGACGCTGCTGGGGACTAACCGCTACCCCGATACCTAACGAACCGCCCGATGCGTTTCAGCAGATAAAGCTGCTGTGTCCTGACAAGGTCAAGGGGCTGTACTACAAGCGCTTCCGTGAAATGACTATGATGCAGGTGTCGCAGTTCAAGTGGGTGTCCAGAGACAATGCCCTAGACATTGTTGACCAGCACATGCAACCTGCGATTCGTTTCAGGCGGGAAGACTGCATCGACCTGCCGGCTACTATCTACATGACTCGTGAGGTCAAGTTGTCTGCACAGCAAGACAAAGCCTACAAGCTGATGCTGAACAAGATGTACGCCGAGATTCAGAGCGGCGACATCACTGCGGTCAACGAGGCGGTCAAGGCAGGCAAGCTAGTGCAGATCGCATGCGGCGCAGTGTACGACGACGGTGGCACGGAGCGTTACCTAGACACAAAGCCACGAATTGACGAAGTGCTTGATCTCTTGGTGCAATCCGACGCCAAGACGATTGTATTTGTACCCTACCGCAACGCCATCAACATGGTTGCGGATGCGATACGTGCCGCCGGGTATACCGTGGGCGTAATTCACGGAGGAGTTAGTAAGACGGAGCGCGATAAAGTATTCAACGCGTTTCAGCGCATGACCAATCCGCATGTGATCGTGGCGCAGCCTGCTGCCATGTCCCACGGGCTTACACTGACAGAGGCCAGCCAGATTGTATGGTACGCCCCTGTCACCAGTGCCGAGGTGTACGAGCAAGCCAACGGGCGAATCACGCGCCCCGGCCAGAAGCACACGCCTGTCATCGTGAACATAGAAGGCACCGACATCGAACGGCGCATGTACTCGCGGCTCAAATCGAAACAGAAGATGCAAAATATTCTGCTTGAGCTAAAAACTTCTTGACAGTAAAGATATGTACTAATAAAGTCCGTTACAGCCTAACCCACTTACCTACAACGGAGGCTACATGAAGTTAGACGAAGCAATCGCGATGTACATCAAGCTGCGCGATAAGAAGGCAGAGATCAGGGCTGAGTACAACAGTAAGGTTGAAAAGCTAGATCAGAACATGAAGAAGATCGAAGCCAGTGTGCTGAAGGCATTCCACGCTTCGGGCCAGACTAAAGCTGGCACATCAGCGGGCACCGTGTTCATTAAGAACCGAGTCAGCGACAAAGTGGTTGATCGCGAAGCGTTCCTTGAGTTCGTAAAAGAGAACGATCACTTTGAGTTTATAGAGTCGCGGATCAGCAAGGCCGCGCTGGATGAGTACGTCGAAGAGACGGGCGACCTGCCTCCCGGTGTAACTCGTAGTGTAGAACAGACAATCAATGTGCGGAGAGCATGATGAGTAAAGATATTCTTGCAAGCGATGCGGCACTGCCAGCACACCTGCGCAACCGGCAAAAGGATATGGATGATTGGGGCTCGGGCCAAGCGCACGGGTTCCCGGTACTGTCTATCCGAGGCAAAGTGTTTCACGTCTTAAACGGTGACGACGCTGAACTAGTCGTTGACCCTGAGACGGGTGAGCAAGCTACCGGCGTTGCTATCGTTGTACTCAAGACGCACCCCGGTGTAGCGAAGGTCTACTACGACAAGCAGTATGAGGAAGGCGACTCTGATGCGCCCACCTGCTACAGCTTGGATGGTGTGACTCCAGCACAGGATGCCGAAGACCGCCAAGCCAAGAAGTGCGGCATCTGTCCGCACAACCAGTGGGGCAGTCGCATCACAGACAGTGGCAGCAAGGGTAAGGCATGTAGCGACCAGAAGCGTTTGGCTGTTGCAGCGGCTGGAACGCTGGACGAGCCGATGCTGCTTCGCCTCCCTCCGATGTCACTCAAGCCGTGGGATGCGTACGTCAAGCAGCTGGTGCGTCGTGGCGTGACCCCTGCTGACGTGATCACGCGCATTTCGTTTGTGCCGGATGCGTCGTACCCGCAGTTGAAGTTTGTAGCTACCGGCTTTGTAACTGAAGAAATGGTTATGGAAATTGAGAAGACCATGACCAACCCAGCCATCGACAGCATCGTTGGGTCTATGGCTGGCGGCGGACGTGACCCGGCAGCGCCCCCGCCCGATGAAGATGACGACGATGACGATGCGCCGCCACCGCCACCTAAGAAGGCTGCGCCGAAGAAGAAGGCTGCGCCGAAGAAGGCTGCGCCTAAGAAGGAGCCTGAACCTGAGCCAGAGGAAGACGACGATGACAACGATGAGCTTGATGACCTCGACGAGCTTGACTTCGATGACATCGACTTCGGCGACGATGACGACTGACGACGTTAAGGCATTGCTCACTGTATTGGACGAAGCGCAGATTTCTCAGCGCGAATTCGCCAAGATGGTGGGCGTGTCTCGTGTCTCAGTAAACCGGTGGGCGGCGGGGCTAGCAGTCCCGTCACCTGCTATCGGGCGGCTAGTTACTGATGTAGTCTACGTTCTGCAGGTTGCGATCACCGAGGGGCTGCTCCCCGGTAACTTGCCACAAGCCCACGGTAAAACAGTAGAAGAACGTTGGGAAATGCTGCAAGATATTTTCACGAAAGCCCATAGGATTGCCAACAAGAGGTAGCGCGCATGGGGACGATTGAGTTCCTGCGCGCTATCCTGCCCCGCAACGGTTACTACGTCATAGCAGCACAGCACCCGGTCAACGGGCGCGTGCGTCACGAAGCTTTTGACACTGTTGAGGCTGCAGCAGAGTGCGCTCTGACGTATGACCAAAAGGGCTGGACCGTTTACCACGCCTGTTGCACGGTGGAAGACCCCGCTGGGACGGTCGTTGTTCGCAAAGGTCGTGAACGTCGGTCGATAAGGAACACCGAAAACGCTAAAGCCGTCCGGTCGCAATGGCTGGACATTGATGTGGGTGAGGGTAAAGACTTCCCCACGCGCAAGGACGCGCTTACATCGCTAAAGGCGTTGTGCAAACACTTCAAGATTCCGGCACCATTGATTGTCTCGTCGGGGCGGGGGCTGCACTGCTATTGGATATTCGCAGACGAAGTACCTGCCAGAGAATTCAAGCACAAAGCGCGTCACTTCTCTGAGGCCATCAAGGGGTGGGGGTTCCCACACGACACGAAGCCCACGAGGAACGTAGTCACATTGCTGCGGCCTGTCGGCACTCACCACCGCAAGACCGCCACGCCGCTGCCCGTAAAGGTCGTACACACAAACAACACTAAAGCGCTGGACAGCGATAAGTTTTACAACTCGTTTGGTGAGTTAGGCCCGGACAGGCCAGCTCATTTACTACTTCGAGAAGCAGAGGTGCTCGCGCAGTGGGGTGCCGCGCCGGTGTACGCACCGTCTGACCCCAAGCGCGTAGCGAAAGCCTGCCCAGCACTTCGTGAGTTTGCGCTGCACAAACAGGACGACCCGCCACTGCACGAAGACCACTGGCGAAACATGCTGGGGATTCTCAAGCACTGTGAGGGCGGCGAGAAGCTGGCTCACAAGTGGTCAAAGCAGTCTGACAAGAGGTACGACCATGGCGAAACGCAGGATAAACTTGAAGGATGGCAGGGCGGTCCACCACTTTGTGAGACCGTGCGGGCGAATTGTGCGCTGTGCGAAACGTGTCCGCATGTTGAGAAAGGGCGGTCGCCTACATCGTTTGGGAAAAGCCCTGACCTCCCGCCAGAGCCAGCGGTTGAGGAACAGCCCATCGTGGTGGTGCCCCACAGTGGGCACAATAGTTTCCATAGTCAGATACCCACGAAGAAGAACAACCCTATACCGTTCTGGCCCAGAAAATATTCGTGGGACGGCTCGTTTCTGAGAGTATGGGTAGCCTCCGATGATGACTCTGGTGAGTGGGTGCCGTTTAGCGCTACGCTGTACTACCCCTACATGCGTTATCAAAAGGATGACGGCACGCGTGCGGCGCTTATCTGCGTACTGATCAATCCCGCGCTTAATCAGTGGAAACTGTTTGAGTTGGACACAGGGAAGGTCAGTGACCAACGCAGCTTAGCCGTGGAGTTAGCCGGACATGAGATTCTGTATATGAAACAGCAGCAGCCACTCAACCAGCAATTCGTTCAGGACATTCTGCACGGTATCCGTGCCGCTGGCTTGGAGAGCAAGACGTACAGCAGCTTCGGCTGGCACGATGACGGCTTCGTCATTGGCGAAAAAATGATCACTGAAGACGGTGAACGCCCCGTGTTCCTGAGCAAGCGCGTCCCGTCTGAACTACGCAATGGGTTTGGTCAGAAGGGAACCATCGAAGGCTGGCGTGCTGGTGTTGATTTCGTATACAACCGCCCCGGCGCAGAGGTGTATCAGCTGGCTATCTGCATCGCCGCAGCTGCTCCGCTGGTCAAGCTGTGCCTCTCCGATAA
>Ga0272441_10013759_pt1 | contig 11592 bp, 10 predicted proteins | sample SSMProp6N_FD_193582 | JGI IMG/M metagenome (GOLD analysis project Ga0272441, IMG submission 193582) | Marine sediment archaeal communities from Little Sippewissett salt marsh, Falmouth, MA, United States - SSM-Prop-6N | ecosystem: Environmental > Aquatic > Marine > Wetlands > Sediment ... | reverse complement strand
GCTGCCAAAATTATAGTTTCCTTTACCAATTGGTGTCAAATTGCTGAAATTGGCATTGTTGAAAGAAATTTCCAGTTTTTGAAATCTTCCAATAAGGAAATGCCCGGAAAAAAATCCGGGCATCCTATTTAATCCGTACCAACTCAATTTGAGTTCCTAATAGTTAATCTTCGAACCCTTGACAAAATCGGAGCTGCCCCTGTCCTTGGAACCGGGTTTCTCCTCATACGGCGACGGGATAAACTCAACCGAAGGCCGGCGGGGATTGGCCTGGGGGTACAGGTTCATCAGCTTGTAAACCTCTTCCGGGACATCCGGGTTGACCTTGATGCCCAGTTCTCTGGCCTGCTCAAAACTGATGGGATAATCATGCGTCCATTCGCCGCTGGCAAGCTTTTCCGATAATTCTTTCGCTTTTTTCTCCGTATACTGCTCAGTGGCAATACGCACGATGGTGTTCTTGATCTGCTGCACTGCTTTACGGGAGATATCCGCCATGATAAAAGTCTCATCGTCAATTTCTTTGGCGGGCTTTTGTTCCAGCACATTCAGGATGGAAACTGCCGGATACCGGCCCACCTGCGGATCCACCGGACCGAGAACAGCGTTTTCGTCCATGATAACCTCGTCAGCAGCCAGCGCTATCAGCGTCCCTCCGGACATGGCATAGTGGGGCAGGATAACTGTCACTTTGCCCTTGCGCTTCGACAGCGCCGCAGCAATCTGTTCCGATGCCAGGACAAGCCCTCCCGGCGTATGCAGAATCAGGTCAATGGGGATATCCTTTTCCGTAAGCTTGATCGCCCTCAGGACCTCTTCCGAGTCCTGAATGTCCATATAGCGCGCAATGGGAATGCCCAGAAAAGATAAGCTCTCCTGCCGGTGAATGAGAGCAACCACCCGCGAGCCGCGGTCTTCCTCGATCTTGCGCATCAGGCGCAGACGCGCTGCCTCCATGATGCGCTGTTTGACCATTGGTGCGATGGTGGCAATCAGGAAAATGATCCATACGATATTTATAAAGTCCATTTTTTCCTCCAATCAAATTTTGTAGACAAACTCCTTACCAGGGGAAATATTCGTCGGTATACTCCCTGCGCGGGCAGCGCCCTGCGCAAAAAGGTTTGGCGAGCAGCAGCCCGAACAGGAAACCGCCAATATGCGCCCACCAGGCAACTCCGCCCGCGATAACGCCTTGCTGTGTGGAAAGCTGCACCAATCCGCTGAGGAGCTGGGAGACGAACCATACCCCAAGGTAAAAAAATGCGGGGATATTCACAAACCAGCCAAACAAAAAAATGGGGACTAGTGTCACCACTCTCGCACGCGGGAAAAATAGAATATACGCGCCCATGACTGCTGCGATTGCGCCGCTTGCACCCAGCGAGGGAATATCCTGCCCTTGACCAATATATCCTGCCACTACATATTGTGCAACCCCTGCCGCAATTCCACCCAACAGGTAGAAAAGAATAAATCGGGATGAGCCCAGCCGGTCCTCCACATTATCGCCGAAGATGAACAGCGTCCACATATTGCTGAGAATATGGAAGAGCGACCCGTGCAGCCACATATGTGTCAGGAATGGGTACCAGGTGAGTGGATTTGCTAGGTCAATACGTGAGGGAACAATACCGAAATTCTGTACAAAATTTTCCAGACCTGACATGGGTAAATTGACCTGATAGAAAAAAATCAGGCCATTCAGAATAATGATAGCCCAATTAAAAAACGGAAACGAGCGGGAGCGCACCGTATCTCTTATCGGAAACATATTTCTCCTTTCTTTTATAAATATAACGGAAATCTTTTCCGTACGAACAAAAAATTTATAAGAGGATGATTAGAAAATCCCTTACCCAGGCGTTAAAATAAATTACCATGGCAAATAAATCGTCCCCCAGGATCAGGCTGGTTCACTTTGCGGATGCCCACATCGACCTTGCCCGGCAGGGCAGGAGGGATGCCGAGACCGGACTCCCCCTGCGTGTTGTGGATTTTATGAAGTCCCTGGACGTGATCGTTGATGCAGCATTGAAAGAAGAGGCGGATCTCGTTATTTTCTCAGGCGATGCCTACCGCGACCGGTCCCCGGCCCCCACCTACCAACGTGAATGGGGTGAACGGATGATGCGGCTTTCCACTGCCGGGATTGAGACCATTCTCGTCCTCGGCAACCACGATGTAACCCCAGCCGCCGGCCGCGCCCATACCATGCAGGAATTCGAAACCCTGCAGGTTCCCCACATCCATGTAGCTTCCAGGCCTGAACTCCTGGGGCCGGATAATTTGAACGGTCTGCAGGTGCAGATCATCACCGTTCCGTGGGTGAACCGGTCCGGTCTGGCGGCCGCTCTTGATGATGGGCAGGATATTTCGGAAGAGTTGGGTGAGCAGCTCACAGGGGTAGTTGACAATTTAATGGATGACCTTGATCCCTCCCTGCCGGCCATTCTTGCTGGCCATCTGTCCGTCCAGGGTGCAGTATACGGTAACGAGCGCAGCGTCATGCTGGGCCGGGATGTCGTCCTGCCGGCTTCCCTTGTGAAAGATGAGCGTCTGGATTATGTTGCGCTTGGCCATATCCACAAGGCACAGAACCTGAATGAGGGCGGTCACCATCCCGTCATCTATCCCGGGTCCATTGAACGTGTGGATTTCGGCGAAGTAAGGGACAGAAAAACATTCGTATTGGCGGAGGTAGGCAGGAACAGCACTAACTTTGAGCAGCGCGATTTGCCGGGTAGGAAGTTCATTGATGTGGATGTTGAATTGGAGGATCCGGGGGACGCACAGGAAAAGATCTTGCAATCCCTTCCTGAACCGGATGAACTGAAGGACGCTATCGTGCGCATGGTGGTTATGTACCCGCGCGACCTGGAAGCGCTGATAGACGAACCCCGGATCCGAAGCGCTGCCGAAGCCGCATTTGAATTTCATTTTATCCGCCGTCCGAAAATCCGTCCGCGCCTGCGTCTGCCGGGAGGCAAGTCTGCCGTAAACATGCCTCCTCTTGAAGTGCTGGACCTGTACTGGAAAGCGGTCACCCCGGATTTTGCAGATACAGACATGCTGAATGATCTTGCCGGTCAAATTATCCGATCGGTCGAAAGCGTAGAACTTCCGGAAAACAGCGGGGAGGACATTGAAGCATGATCCCGGTTTCTCTTTCTCTCAAGGGATTTCTCTCCTACCGCGAACCAACTGAGGTTGATTTTTACGGCGTAAATACCGCCTGTGTAAGCGGGCCAAATGGGGCCGGAAAATCTTCCCTTTTCGACGCTATTACCTGGTCTCTTTTTGGCCGAGCCCGCCGGAATGATGATGCGCTCATCAACGACGCATCCCAATTCTGTTATGTATCATTTGAGTTCCTTTATGAGAATGACCGCTACAGGGTTCAGCGGGAAAAGGGCCGGGAATCCGTCACGGTGCTGGAGTTTCAGATTCAAACGCCTGAAGGCAGCTGGAAACCGCTTACGGAAGCAGGGATGCGGGCAACGGAAGAGCGCATCCGTGATGTGCTGCGTTTGGACTATGAGACTTTCATAAACGCATCCTTCTTTCTCCAGGGGAAAGCGGACATGTTTACCCAGCAGCCAGCCGGCAAACGGAAAGAAATTCTCAGCAGCGTGCTCGGCCTGGAAATATGGGAATCTTACCGGGAAGAAGCTTCGCGCCGGCGTCGGGAAGCGGAGGGGAATGTACGCGCATTGAGGGCACTGCTGGAAGAAGTATTGGCTGAGCTGGCAGAAGAGGATGAACGGAAGGAGAAATTGAGACTGCTCAGGGAAAACCTTGAAAAATCAGCCGCTCTCCGGGATGAAAAAGAGAAGAGCTGGGAACAGATCAGGGAGAGAATGGAAGAGCTGAGAATCCTGGAAGAGCGGCAGGGTCTGCTGTCCGGCCAGCTGGAACGCTTCCGGTCCCGCCTCGAAGAAGCAATCACCCGTCTGAATTCCCTCACTGAAGAATTGGAAAAGAAAGATGCGGTCCTCGAAAATGAGGAAACCATAAAAAAGGATTATGCCCGCTGGAAGGAACTCCGGGAGTCGCTTGAGCGCTACAACGAAACGTCCGATGCCTTTCACCGCTTACAGGGGAGATACGCGGCCCTGGAGGCAAATGTGCAGGCAGAGGCAGCAAGGTTGAAACAGGAAATGACAGGTTTGCAGGCCCTCGAAAAAGAAATGGATGCGATTGCAAAGGAGCTCCCTTCGATAGAGGAAAGGCAAGAAAAGGAAAAAGAGAAACTGGTGCGCCTGGAGGCAGCAGCCGCGGAGCTCCCTGAAGCGGAAGAAAAATTAAACGATATGCAGCAGGAAAGAGCCCGGCTCAAGGCGGATAATGCACGGATTCGGGAAAAAATGAATGAGGTAAAGGAAAGGATCTCCCGGCTCGAAAAATCCGGGGACGCTGAATGCCCGCTTTGCGGACAGGATCTCTCCGAATCCCACCGGCAGGAAATGCTGGTGAATCTCACAGAAGAGGGAAAAGAAATGGGCAGTGATTTCAGGGCAACCAAGGAACGCATGCAGGATATTGAGGGCCAAATCAGTGAAACCGGGAAGAAGATCCTTGAAATCAGGAAAGAGCGGGTGGAGCTTTCCCAGGTACAAGCCTCTTTAGGCCGTCTTTCACAACAAACCGAAGACATCCGGAAGCGCCTGCAGTCGTGGCAGCAAGACGGGAGAAAACGTCTGGAGATCGTCTCCCGGCTGATAAAAAATGAGGGGTTCGCTTCTGAAAACCGTAAGGAAATATCGGAACTTCAAAGTTCAATCCAGGCATTGGGATACGACGAAACAGCCCATGAAAAAATCCGCAATCAGGAATCAGCCGCGCGCGAATCGGAAGAAAAATTCCTGATGCTCGAAAATGCCCGTTCGGCTGTGGAAAGTCTCAGGCGCGAGACAGCAGCACTCAGGGCAGCCAAGTATGAACTTACAAACGATATTAAGGGCCATGAAAAAGAATTCGCAGAGATTGAAGAAAAAATTTCTGATTTGAAAGAAAAATTAAAGGATGCTGACGTTATCCGAAAAGAGCTTGACCAGATGATTGATGAGGAAAATATCCTGCGCCAAAAGGTGGGAGGCGCCCAGCAGATGGTGGATGTCCTTGACTTTCAAAAGGAGAAAAGGGAAGAATATCAGAACCAGATTGATGACCAGGCCAGCTTGATCACGCAGCTGACCACTCTCGAGACCGCCTTCGGCAAGGACGGTGTCCCGGCCCTTCTGATCGAACAGGCCCTCCCCGATATTGAATACCAGGCAAACGACATCCTGGACAAGCTGAGCGGCGGGCGCATGTCGGTCAGCTTTGAAACGGAACGAGCATACAAGGACAGGAGCCGGGAGGATAAGAAACAAACGCTGGATATTCTCATAAGCGACGCCTCCGGCCAACGGGAATATGAGCTCTTTTCAGGCGGTGAAGCATTCCGCATCAACTTTGCAGTCCGGCTTGCGCTTTCCCGCGTGCTCGCCGGACGGGCAGGCGCACGCCTGCAGACCCTGGTTGTAGACGAGGGGTTTGGGAGCCAGGATGCTGAGGGGCGCCAGCGCCTGATTGAAGCCATCAATATGGTCAGCCCGGATTTTGAAAAAATCCTGGTTATCACCCACCTGGAAGATCTTAAGGATGCATTTCCCTCGCGCATTGAAGTACGAAAAGAATCCGGTACCTCCCGGGTAGAGGTGATTCCGTGATCAATGAAATCCCTGTCCGGGTCGGGATCCAGCAGCGTGTGCTTCCCCGCTACCGGATACCTTTTTTCGATGCGCTGGCATCTGAGTATCCGGAAGGCCTGAGCATTTTCGCAGGAGAGCCCAGGAAAGAAGAAGCTCTGGACACCGGAAGCGTGCCGCTGGTTGCAAAATATGAACAGGGAAAGAATATCCACCTGTTCAGCGGTATATTTTATCTATGCTGGCAGTCCGGACTGCTAAAATGGCTGGAGACATGGAATCCGGAAGTGCTCATTATGGAAGCAAATCCGCGCTATATCCGTTCAGGAAGAGCAACCAGGTGGATGAAAGCCAAAAGCAGAAAAGTAATCGGATGGGGGCTTGGTTCGCCGCCTGCCTCCGGTTTCTCTTCAAACATCCGGATGTCGCTGCGCAGGCGGTTCATCAACCAGTTTGACGCGCTGATCACTTATAGCCGCCAGGGCGCGCTGGAGTACGCGGAATTGGGTTATCCCGCTCATCGTATCTTTACCGCTCCAAATGCGGTTGCCCCAAGGCCGCGGCATGACTTGCCCGAACGGGGCAGGGAATACATGCTGGGACGACCGACCATTTTGTTTGTTGGGCGCCTGCAGCTGCGCAAGCGCGTGGATGATCTAATCCGTGCCTGTTCAAAACTGCCGCCCCTGCTTCAGCCCTTTCTACGAATTGTGGGAGACGGTCCATGCTACCGGGAATTCAAATCTATATCAGATGAAATCTACCCGGATGCCCGTTTTTACGGTGCACAGTACGGTTCAGACCTTGAAAAACATTTCCGGGAGGCGGATCTCTTTGTGCTCCCGGGAACAGGAGGTTTGGCCGTTCAGCAGGCCATGTCTTTCGGGCTGCCAGTCATCGTCGGTGTTTCTGATGGCACCCAGAACGATCTGGTCCGTGATGAGAACGGCTGGATCCTTCCCGATGCGGGGGTGGAAACGCTCTCCAACCAGATCGAACAGGCCCTGAGCGACATCGGCCGCCTGAGGGAATTGGGGCGTGCTTCATATCGCATCGTGAGAGAAGAGGTGAACCTGGAAAATATGGTTGATATCTTCCAGCAGGCAATTTTCAGCGTCTTGAAAGAATAAGGAAATCATGAAACTGCTTCTGGTCGCAGACGGGCGCAGCCCAATTACCAGGAATTGGGTGAGTATGCTCAACGGGCTGGACATGGATATTCACCTTATATCCACATATGCCTGCAATCCAATCGGGGGTGCTCACCTGGAAGCGGTCATTCCGGTAGGGTTTTCAGGTTTCAGCGGAAACCAGGCATCCGGCGCAATCCGGACAAGGACGGGGAGTATTCCACTGGCTGTCAGCCGATTTCGACCGCTTCTTCTCAAACTGAGGTCATACCTGACACCTATCTTGATAAACCATTACCAGAAACAGTTTCTGGAAATTGCCAATCACCTCAAACCCGATATGATCCATGCCCTCCGCATCCCCTTTGAGGGTATTCTGGCATCAAGCGCTCCGGGATTCATGCCGCTGGTCGTCTCCGTTTGGGGCAACGACCTGACTTTCCATGCTCACACTTCTCCCTTTATGGGTACATGGACCCGCAAGACGCTGTCTCGGGCTGACGGCTTGATGGCCGACACGCGCCGGGATATTGAAATTGCAGATAAATGGGGAAAAGCAGGGGACATGCCGGCGCTGGTCGTTCCCGGCAGCGGCGGCCTGGATTTGCAGGAAATACGGAATATCAAGAGTCGAGGAAAAAAATCTCTTTTCCAGCTGCCAAAAAACCGGTTGCTTGTAATTAATTCTCGCGGCTTCCGGCCCGGGAGCGTGCACCAGGATACATTTTTTAAAAGCATCCCGATCGTTCTTGAAAAGGTACCGGATGCTTTCTTTGTATGCACCGCCATGGAAGGACAGCCACAGGCGGAGAAATGGGTCAGGGACCTCGGGATCAGGGACAATGTGCTGCTTTTGCCAACGATTGGCCAGGAAGCACTTTGGGGCCTTTTCGCCCGGTCGCAGGTTTACACATCGCTATCCAGCCATGACGGCACACCCAATTCTTTCCTGGAAGCCATCGCATCGGGCTGTTTTCCCGTTGCAGGCGATATCGCATCCCTGCGGGAATGGCTTGTCCCTGGCGAAAATGGTTTGCTGGTAAATCCGGCCAGTCCGGAAGAAGCAGCTGATGCCCAAATAAAGGCACTGCTCAATGAGGATATGAGATCAAAAGCCGTGGGACAGAACGCATGGTTGATTGATGAAAGAGCAGACCGGGAGAAAATTCGGACCAAGGTCGCGGTTTTTTATAATAGATTTATCTGAATATTTTGTTTTCAAACATCATTTTTCCTGTAAAATAATTTAATCAGTTTATGTGCAGCGGGAGGAGGTTGGGATGAGTCGTCGCTTGGGTATTTACTTCGTTTTTCTCTTGGTTTTCACAGCGCTTTCATGCAGTATTTCCTTCAATGATGAGAAAGAACCGGATCTTGACCTAACCAGACAGGCGTTTCAGGGAGAATCAGAACAACAACAGGTTGGGTTTGATCCAAATTGTGATTTCATCATCAATATTAAGGATGTGAATTATCCTGACGGTTCCCAAGTTGAACCAGGAGAAACATTCACCAAAACCTGGTCCATGCAGAACGGCGGCACTTGCACCTGGACAGCCGGTTATGGGGTAGCGCTGGTCTCCGCGCTCGATTTTTCCATCATGGAATGGTACCCGCTTAATCAAACCATAATTCCTGGAAGCGCAGCCAATGTGTCCGTTCCCGTACATGCGCCGCTGGAAAGCGGAACGGAAACCTACTATTACATGCTGGTTAATGAATCCGGCCAGGTCTTCGGTTATGATACCGGAGCTGCCAAGCCCTTCTGGGTAAATTTCAAAATCAGCGGGGAAGCCCAAACTGCTGGCTCAGGCAATCAATCTGGTTCGGCGGGCCAGGAAGAAGAAATTCCCTGCTACCGCTACGGCAAGGCGCGGGATGTAACTATGCCGGATGGAACCAGGATGGGGTTCAATGAACGCTCTGACAAGAAATGGGAGCTCACAAACACCGGCTCCTGTGCCTGGGAGGAAGATTTTCAGCTGGTATTTGTGGGCGGAGATCCCATCGTTACGATTGAAGCAGCCTACATCAACCACCACGTGGAACCGGGTGAATCAGCAGTAGTATGGGTGCCGGTGGTCACCGGTGAAGAAACGGGCACCTTTACATCTTACTGGAAGATGCGCACTGACTCCGGGCAGGTATTTGGCGGCGGAGAAGATGGGGATGCCTCCTTCTGGGTGCAAATTGTTGTGGAGGTTGAAGCTGAGCCCCAGCCGCTGCCGCCTGAGCCAGCGGTGGCAATCGACTGGGGAATGCAGAAGATGAGCTGGGTCGGCATCAGTATGTGTCCGACTGCCGTCTTTGACCCACAGTTGAACCTGACGCTGACATCATCAAAAGACCGTGAAGTTGCTTACGATTTTGAGCTTGCAGGAACCTGGACAGCGCCGCCTCCCGAAAAATCGGTCAAATGCAACGCGCCCAACAGCAACAACCGCTATATTAAGGAATTGAAGGCCGGCCTACCCACAAGCATACCCATGAAAATTAAGGAGTGCGATATCAGCGGGTATGTGGAGGGGAACATCACCATCCGGGTTTACACAGCATTTTCCAATATAAAACTGGCAGAAGCTTCTCTGCCATTTGAGCATACCTGCGGTAAGTAAGAATTAGACCGTTTTACTAGCTGGCTTTGAAAATACGATTAAGTGCGTCAACAGCACTTTCTTTGGATTTAAAAAGGATGCCTTCCATCCCCATTTCCCTGGCGGCTTTCACATTTACTTCCCTGTCATCAATGAACACGGCTTCTTCGGCATCACAGCCAACAGCATCCAGCGCGAGCCGGTACATGCGCAAATCCGGTTTGAGCAGTTTGACATCGCAGGAAGCAATGATTTGGTCGAATGCGCCCTCCACATCCCAGACTGTCTCCAGGAATTCATGCAGATGTGCCGGAAAATTTGTCAGCAGGATGGTTTTGTATTCCTTCCGCATCTCCCGTATCATTTTTACCAATTCTTTATCCACATAAAAATCATCCCGCACAAAGCTGGCCAGTGCCGCCTTTTTCTCCACAGAAAGCCCGATATCGCTGATGATGTAATCAAAAAAGGTATTGTCATCAATCTCACCCAAATCCCAGAGGTCATTCTCGGGGCCGCTCATCACCCGGTTCACATGCTCAACGGGTACTTCCAGGCGCTCCGCCATCATGCTGTTGAAGGTCCCCCGAATCGTATGCAGCAGTACTCCCGCGAAATCCCATATGATTCCGCGAATCATTTGATTCTTCCATTCAGGTGGGAGGTGTCGTTGAAGCGCACCAGGGCGGCTTCCCCCTCCTCCCTGATCCTGATTTCGTTGACGCATCCCGGGTTCATCGCATAATAATGCTTCCCGTCCGGAAAATTTTCACCGAAATGGTGGATGAGGATGGTATTAAAGACGGCTGAATGTCCGACCACAATCGCATTGCTTTTTTTATTCTCATTGATAATTTCGGTCCAGTCTCTTAATACGCGCCTGCGGAATTTCCTGATCGGCTCTCCGCTTATCGTCCGTACAATCCTATGAATTTGGCGATCCAGGAACTGGACCACTTTGCCGTAATCCTGGCTGCTGTGGTCACGGAAGGGCTTTCCTTCCAGCCAGCCGAAATCCATTTCGGTTAAGCCCTCCATCGGAATCGGACCCAGCTTCAGGGCTTTCCCGATAATGACCGCGGTCTGCATACAGCGCTGGAGGGGGCTTGAATACAGGCTCTCCGCCCCGCATCCTGTCAATGCCCTGGCAGTTTTTTCAGCCTGCCGGATGCCGGTCTCATTTAGCGGGATATCCGTTATGCCGTGCAGTATATGATCCTCTACCCACTGGGTGATGCCGTGCCGAACCAGAAAAAAAGTAGCCAAAATTTTTGCCTTTACCCTTTCATTCAAATTTCAATTGTACTTAATGCATTCCACCTTAATTATTAATAGCTTGTTAGACATTCCCTTCCAGGATTTCATCCAGTTCTTTCAGTGCCTGGACCCTGTTTTCAAAAAGGACCGCTTTCAATCCCGCGTTTCTTGCTCCGACAATATTTCGTATGCGGTCATCAATAAAAACAGCCTCCCCAGGCTGGCAGCCCAACCGTTCCAGCATTAGCTGATATATCCTCGGGTCGGGCTTTACCAGTCCTACCTCACTGGAGATGATGATCTCGTCAAAAAGGTCTTTGACCTGCCACTCAGTCTCAATCATTTCGCGCATGATCTTAGAATAATTGGTGATCAGCCCGGTTTTATAATGCTTTTTGTATTCCCTGATTGCAACCGCCAATACCTCATCAACAAACTGATCTTCATAGAAGAAATCCAGCAAGATTTTTTTCATCGATCGCTGTTTTCCCAGGGTGTCCAGCACATGGTTCCAGAAATCATCCTGTGTGTAATGTCCCAGGTCAACTATGTCATTGAATTCCCCATAGAAAATATCACGGGTTTCCTGGTAAGGTGTGCCAAGCTTCTCAGCGATAACTGCCGGCATTTCACCGCCGCGGCTGAGCAGCAGGACACCCTCCATATCCCAGATAATTGCTTTAATATCCAAATTTCCTCTAAGTTGCTCATTTAAAAATGATTTGCCCAGAGGGCAAACAGAGCAATTTTACTATGCCCTTGAGTTTAAATGGCTGGTATCGTCCAGGCGCCTCAGAAATTACAGTGCATACCGCACTATTATTACCGCTCTTCAGAATGATTTATAAAATCTGCATATTTCCTTGTGAGGTCTGTCTTTTGACGTGCTCTAGCCGACCGGATATACTTGGTGAAGAA
>Ga0272441_10013758_pt1 | contig 11592 bp, 8 predicted proteins | sample SSMProp6N_FD_193582 | JGI IMG/M metagenome (GOLD analysis project Ga0272441, IMG submission 193582) | Marine sediment archaeal communities from Little Sippewissett salt marsh, Falmouth, MA, United States - SSM-Prop-6N | ecosystem: Environmental > Aquatic > Marine > Wetlands > Sediment ... | reverse complement strand
AGGCCGGCAAGAATGAGCCCGGCCCCTTGGGCGATTCGTGCAAGTTGATGCTGGACCACCCGGACATCGCCGCCATGGGCTCCCACGGCCCCGACATCACGTTCTTTCTGGACCTCATGCCCGTGGCGCAGCAGTGGCTGCAGCGGGGTATCGAGATATACGAACTCATCAACCGGTTCGTCGAGCCCTTCAATGAGGCGATCGGGGCCGTGAAGGACGTGGTGGATCGCGCTGCCTCGGGCATCATTCCCGGTTACGACCCCCTCAAGGCGGCCTACCAGCAGTTCGGCGACACCTTCGACATGCTCGGCAACACCTTCATGACGGGGTTGGCCGCCTTTGCCACCGGCTATATCGATGTGTTCGCTTACCTGAAGTTACCAATGCAGCGCGGGCTCCGGGAGGAGGGCTGGTACTGGTTCGACATGGTGCACTACCGCCGGACCAGCCAGTTCGCCCGGAACCTATTCCTGGCAGCGGGGGATGACCCCAGGCTGAAGGCTTATGCCGCGGGTTACTCGACCCACCTGGCGACCGACGTGACGGGCCATGCCTATGTCAACGCGTGCGCCGGGGGCCCCTATCGCACTCAGTGGCAGAGGCACCACTGCTGCGACAACTACGTTGACGTGTGGACGCTATCGCACTATGAGAGCGTCGACATCAACCAGAGCAAATGGCACCGGAACTACCCTCGAGAGATGCCGCCCAAAGTCCGTGGGCAGTTCCTCACCGCATTGGACCAGACGTACAAATCCCTGCGTCACCCCGACGGGCGGCTGCTGGAGGGTCGCGAGTGGCCCAACCACGGCGACCTCGAGCGCATGTGGCAGATGCTGTACATGGCCATGGAGATGCAGACCGACGGGTATTCCGTCAAGCGGCCCAGTCCTCCCGATTTCCCCATCGACTTCGAGAGCTTCCCGGCGCCCCCGGACTATGAGGCGACCTTCGGTGGCGGCAGAAGAAGGGGCGGCTTCTCGTGGAAAGCGCTTTTTGAGGCCCTGTGGAATTTCATCAAAGATACATTCAGTTACATCCACGATGTTATCAAATGGGTCGTTGACTCGCTGGTCGCAACAAGCCTGTGGCCCTTCCAGTATGCCCTATACCTGATCCAACTGGGCATCTACCAGGTCTACAGGGCCTTCCGGCGTGTTCTGGCGCTACGGGGCTACTGCTACGCGCACCCGGACGAGCTGGTAGGCGGCGGGAAGATATCCTCGGGCTTCGGCGGCACACTGGCAGGCGCGCTTCTCGTGGGCACCGAGGACCTGGACTACGACGCTGAGAAGACCTACTACATTCCCTCACACAAATACGACGCGGGCTTCCCACACACTGAAGGCACGGTCAATTCGCCCAAGCTGATGCAGGATGCCGTGGACCGGCTGTCTGAGGTCGATGACTCGGTGAAGGTGCTAATCGAGGCCTGCCTGGCCGCCGGGGGATTCCCGCAGGCTTTCCAGACGCCCTGGAAGTACCCGGACACCGCTCTGGAGCCACAGCGGACCTACAACGCGCCATACGAGAACGGCTCCCTGCCCGATGCGTTCCTCGAGAAGGCGGTCTTCAGCCGCAAGTACTATGAGGCCTTCAAGAACGTGGGATCGGTCTCGCAAATGCTGGGGCTGTCCGCAGCCGCCAGCGAAAGCTGGCGCAGTTGCCTGGGGAACGCCGTGGACCTGGGCAAGGCCATGCTGACCGACATCGCCGGCGATGGCAGCGCACCCGACTTCAACCTCGACGGGGACCGCGGCTATGGCTGGCTGTGTTGGGATATCAAGCCCCTGGGGGAGAAGGACCGCAAGGTGGGCAGCTACCCGCCTTCGGAGTTGGTGATCGGGCCCAGCGTGGGCACCAAGGGCCTGCTGAAGCCCATTCCCGGCGTACGCATCCTCAAACCCAAGTTGAAGCCTCTACCCAGGCCCAGAGGGAGGGTCAAGCCATGAACGACGACCACAGGGACGACGCCGATGAGAAGAAGGAGACTTCACGCAGGGGGTTCTTCAGGGTCCTGGGCGGCACCCTGGTGGGGGCCGGCCTCATCGGCGAGGCCGAGGCCCAGATTAGGGGCCCTATCAAGCGAGTGCCCGGGAAGATCATCCACAGGCCCGAGTTGAAGGTCCGGCCGGGTATGCTGCAGTTGAAGAAGACCGAAGAAGAGCCCACGGGGGGCGATGAAACACCGATACCCTATATCGAGGACCAGAAACCGGACCCGGACGATCCGCCTGACTTCGGCCCGCTGGTCGTCATGGCCGCGCCCGGCTACGACCCGACGCCCTCCGGCACTCAGCCATACATCTATGCCAACCGCTTCTTCGAGAAGTGGGATGAGACGGCTCCCAACTGGTTCGGCGCCGGGCAGCTCGGGGTGATGAAGTCGCCTTCATGGGGTTGGCTTACCACCACACCCCCGCCCCCCGAGTGGTGCGCCGTTTCGACGGTGTGGAACAAGGGCCGCGAGCCCGCCTACGGGGTCATGATGCGCTGTCTGTGCTTCGCGATGGCCAAGGTCGCTGCGGATCGCTGGCAGGAGGCCTGCAGGGCTGATCTGGGCTATGTCCACATCGGCACCCTGACCCCGGGAGACTTCATGGAGGTCAGGTACCCGGTAACCACGGTCAGGGACGGCATGAAGGCGCTGGACGACTTCCTGGTCGCCGAGGACCCCCAGTGCAACAGGTTCCCGGATGTGTGGTACTTCCAGAAGTGTTTTGCCTTTGACCCGCTGGCGGACCCGCTGACACTGCAGCCGCCCATCGAGGCCCCGGACCCGCCCAGGAGGATCATCGGAGGCAGGCATGGGGCGGGATGGCGCTGGGAAGTGGCCGCTCAGACACCGGGCACTAACCGCGTGCGACACTTCGCGTAATCCCTGCGCACGGGGGCAGGGAAAGGGCGAGGCGCGCGAGACAACTCTTTGTCCCGCGCGCCTTTTCTATGACTCCTCATCACCCTTCCGCGGGCGGCAGGTCGCGGAACTGCACCATCTCGCGCAACTGCCGGTAGCGGTCGTACAGGTCGCTCACCCCGAGCGCCTTGAGGCCCTCCAGGGAGAAGTCCTGCACGCAGGCGGATGCCAGGACGGTGCCGCAGGCCATGGCCTGCCTTAGCGCTTCCTCTGTTGAGGCCCCCAACCACGCCACGAACCCGACCAAGCCCCCCGCGAAGCTGTCGCCGGCGCCCGTTGGGTCTGTGACCTGAGGCAGGGGGTAGCATGGCAAGGAGAAGTGCCCCTTCTCAGAAACCAGGGATGCGCCATACTCGCCTTTCTTGATGACCACGTACCTGGGCCCCAGCGACAACACCTGATCGGCGGCCTTGGCCAGGTTCGGCGTGCCCGTGAGTTGCCGGGCCTCCGCATCGTTCATCAAAGCCAGGTCCACCCGCGAAAGCACCTGCAACAGCTCATCGCGGGCGCTCTCAATCCAGTAGTTCATCGTGTCGCATACCACCAGGCGCGGGCTGTCGATCTGATCCAGCACGGATAGCTGCAGGCCGGGCTGGATGTTGGCCAGAAAGACATACGGGCTGTCTCTGTAGCTGTCCGGGAGCCGGGGATCGAACTGCTCGAAAACGTTGAGCTCGGTCTTGAGCGTCTCGGCCGAACTCATGTCATACTCGTACTTGCCCGCCCAGTGGAAGGACATGCCCCCCGCTATCCTCTTCACACCCTCGAGGTCGACCCCACGCCGGGCCAGCATGTCCAAAGCGCTTTGTGGGAAGTCATCCCCGATGACGCCCACCAAGCGCACCGGCGCCAGTAGGCTCGCGGCGAAGGAGCTGTACGTACCCGCGCCGCCGATGGCCCGATCTAGCTTGCCGAAAGGCGTCTCGACACTGTCCAGGGCAACTGAGCCAACGATAAGTACCGGACTGGTCATGTTGGGCTCCCTTGTGTGGTGTTAGTGCCCGTCAGGTGGGTGGGGCCCGGGGGCGGGCGGCTGATCCACGTACTCGGGGGCTCGGAGCAGCTCGCCGAAGGTAAGAAACACTATCCGGGGCAGGGCCGTCAGCCGCGCCACTCGCGAGGGCTCTTTGACCACGCGGTACAGCCACTCGAGCCCGGTGCGCTGCATCCACACGGGGGCACGCTTCTTCAGCCCCGAGATGACATCAAAGCTCCCACCAACGCCCACACAGACCGGCACCCCCAACTCGGCCATGTGCTCATTTATCCACTTCTCCTGTCTGGGAATCCCCAGGGCCACGAACAGGACTGCCGGGTGAGCTCTCCGTATCCGCTCAATGATGCCGGGCTCATCTTCCGGGGTGAAGTACCCGTCCTGGCATCCGGCACACTGCAGGCCCGGCACACGCTCCTTGAGCCTTTCGCACGCCATCTGCGCAACGCCGGGGCCGGCGCCCAGCAGAAAAACCTCACGGCCAAGCTCGGCGGCGACTCGGCACAGCCCCTCGACCATGTCGCAGCCTGCACAACGCGCCTGCAGGGGGATATTGAGCAGCCGTGCGGAAAGGACGACTCCGGCTCCATCGGGCGTGACCAAATCCGCGCGGTTCACGATATCCCGGAACTCGGGGTCATCGTGGGCGCGCACGATCCCCGAGGCGTCGGAGGTAACGATCATGTGCGGCGTGTCCTCGCGGATGTAATCGGCGGCTTCCGCCAGAGCCCCCTGCATCGTCACCGCGTGCAGCCGTACTCCCAGGATGCTGACTGCCTCGGGCCGAGGGCCACCGCCTTCCGGGAAGGGCCTTCTCATCATCCGCAGGCCGATGTAGAACAGCACAAGCCCCCCGAGCCCCGCAAGCAGGATGATGGTCATCTTGACCAGATAGGAGACCTCGACGAGGTAGACAAGCGCAATGCTGAGCGCGCACAAATACCCGGTTCCCGCCAGGATAAGGCCCAGAACCTGCCGGGGCATGTAGCCCTGCTGCAACAAGACCTCATGCAGATGCCTGAGCCGTGCCAATCGCATGATCGCGCGGCGTCCGGACCTGAGATCAGCCGCGTACATGTACACGGCGGCCAGCAGGGGAGCTCCCACAATGATCAGCGGCGCCACAGCCACCAGGAACGCGGTGTTCTTCAGCGCCCCCCATATGCTCGCCACGCCCACAAGGAACCCGATGACATAGCCTCCCGCAGTGGCCGGCCCCAGCCGAAGGTACTTTGCCAGCAGCACTTGCGGCAGACAGATGCCCGCCAGCATGATGGCGAAGTAGCCACCCAGGGGGCTGGTCAGATCGGGGCGCAGTCGATGGATGGCGTAGAAGGTGAGCCCCGCCAGCGTGGCTACGCCCGCGGGTACGCCGGGGATGGTTCCCGCGCGACCGAACAACCCCGACATCAGGGCCAGCCACAGTGCGGTGATGAGCAGGCCGCCGGCCCCAAGATCCACCCACCGCGCCGCGAAGGGCACCTTCACGACCTCGATCCGCACCAGGCCGTATGTGGCCGCCAGCAGCCCCACAGCGGCGATCCCCACGGCTCGCCACAGCCATGGGGCCGGACGCACATCGAAGACAATGCCCACCGCGAGCACGGCGAGGGCCGCAACGCCCAGAGCCCACGGCCCCCCGGGGACCATGGGCTCGCCCGCCGGCCCGAGAAGCCGCCCGGCACTGACGGCCAATGCCAGCACCGTGAGGGGCCCCGTCAGGTCCACGGGCACGGGGTGCCCAACGCGCGCGCAAACCAGCCGCCCTAAGCCGATGAGGCACACGGCCAGGGCGGCAGAGAGAGCCAGTTGTACGAGCAGCAGCAGTCCGTCGGCCGCGGGCATCAGTCACATCCCATGAGCAGGCGCATACCGTCTGAGGAAGGATAAGGTCTGTGCCGGGCAACGTCAACCGGCCACATGCAGAAGTGGGTCGTCCGCAAGGCCCGGGCCTGCGCGAATAGCACCCAGCAGTTCGCGCCGGAAAGCAGGATTCGGCCAACCGCCGGCGAACTGCCTATTGGCAGACTGCGGGCGGGGCACTTCTTAGCGTTGGACACCCACTGAGACATGTGGGCCCGCGGCGCTACGCCGCGGTGCGAGCTTCGCCATGATACCGCCTGCGCACCTGCATGAGAACCTTAGCAGGTTCGCCTGCAGGTACGCACGGTGAGCCGGGGCCTCGGCGAGCCGAGGCCGCGTAAGGACTATCCCGTCCGCCGTCTGCTCTCCATAGCCACGCCAGCGGCGCCGCGCTCTGCCTCGCCGCGCAGTCGGTGTGGGGGCTCTGTCTCCCAGGATCAACCGCCGAGCAGGGAGGGCCAATGGGATTCATAGAGTGGCTCAAGGAGCTCTTCGGGGTCAAGCACGACGGCCCTGCTGCTCGGCCCAGAGCCCCGCGGGCGCAGCGCAGGGCTACGTATCTGCCGACTCCGCGCCGCAAGACGCCTCGGCGTAAGCGCTACAAGCGCCCGGAGGCAGCCTACAACCCGGACCACCTGAGCAGGTATGAGCTGCCGCTTATCGCGACGACCCATGACCTGGCCCGCGAGTTGCGCCTGTCCGAGGGCAAGCTACGCTGGCTAACCTGGCCCCGCACCGGCGCCGATGACGACCACTACATTCGCTGGAGCGTGCCCAAGTCTTCCGGTGGCACGCGCCAAATAGCCGCCCCGAAGACTCACACACGACAGGCCCAGGACTGGGTACTCAAGGAGATCCTCAAGAAGGTGCCCGTGAGCGCCGCCGCACACGGCTTCATCAAGCGGCGGTCGATCGTCACCAACGCCCAGTCCCACACAGGCAAAGACATCGTCATCAATATGGACCTGGAGGACTTCTTCCCCAGCGTCTCCATGGCCACCGTCGTGGGGCTGTTCGAGTGGATGGGCTACTCGAAGGATGTGGCGTGGCATCTGGGGATGCTATGCACGTGTCGCTACGCCCGGCGTCGCGCGCTGCCCCAGGGGGCGCCCACAAGCCCGGCCATATCCAATCTCATCTGCTGGAAGCTCGACCGGCGTCTGGCGGGGCTCGCGAGGTGCTTTGAGGTCGACTACACCCGCTACGCCGATGACATGACATTCTCGGGTAACGGGGCCTTCGCGCGTTGCTTCCCCAGGCTGATTGCTCGGGTCAAGAGGATCTGCGACGAGGAGGGCTTCACGGTCCATCCCGCCAAGACGAGGGTCATGCGCAAGAGCCGCCGGCAGACCGTCACAGGCCTGGTGGTGAATGATAAGGCCTCGATCAGCCGGAAGGAGGTCCGCCGGTTGCGGGCGATCCTGCACAACTGCCGGACCAAGGGCGCCTCGACGCAGAACCGCGATGATGACCCCATGTTCCGCGAGCGCCTGTTGGGCAAGATAGCCCTGGTGAGGATGGTCGACCCCGAGAAGGCCCGGGCGCTGATGGATCAGTTCGAGCAGGTGGCGTGGTACGATTCCTAGTATCCGCTGGGCGCAGCCCCCTGAGACGCGGATTCGGCGCCGACACCCCCTCTAGTCGGCCAGGTGCTTCCTGTTGTACTCCACGGCTTGCGCCACACCCTCGGCAAAGTTGTAGCCCGGTTCCCAGCCCAGAACCCGCTTGGCCTTCGAGCAGTCGAGAGCCGTGTGCTTGATGTCTCCTTTGCGCGCCTCACCGTAGATGGGCGGGCTGTCGAAGCCGGTGGCGGCGGCTATTGTGTCGTACACCTGCTGGTCGGAGGTCTGCACGCCGGTGCCGATGTTGAGGGCCTCGTTGTCGCCGCCGGTGAGGGCCAGAACATTGGCCTGCACAACATCCCTGACAAAGACGTAGTCTCGCGTATTGTCACCGGGGCCGAAGATCGTTGGCTGTTGCCCGCGCAGCATCATGCCCGAGAAGATGGCCGTCACTCCGGCCTCGCCGTCAGGTCGCTGGCGCGGGCCGTATACGTTGGCGTAGCGCAGGACGGTGTACTTCAGCCCGTCGTTGTAGTTGTACAACCACAGGTACTTCTCGACGGTGAACTTCGAGACCCCGTAGTGGGAGATGGGATGGATGGAGCAGTCCTCGTTGGCCGGAATGCTGTCCGGTTCGCCGTAGATCGCGCCGCCGCTGGAGATGTAGATGATCTTCTCACAACCGCTCTTCAACCCGGCCTCGATCAGATACAGGCTCCCGATGATGTTGGTGCCGGCATCGAAGCCCGGATCGGCGACGGACTTGCGGACATCCATCTGGGCGGCGTGATGGTTGATGACCTGTGGCTTCTCCCGGTCGCACGCATCCTCGACGGCCTCGCGGTCGGTGATGTCCACCTCGTAGAAGGTGGCCTGCGGGTTGATGTTCTGGGGCCGCCCGGTGGACAGGTTGTCGATGATGCTGACCTGGTGGCCTTCGGCGATATACCGGTCCACCACGTTCGACCCGATAAACCCCGCGCCACCTGTCACGAGTACTCGCATAAGCTACCTCCCGCAGTGTGGATCCTGATGCGGCTTGGCCGACGCCGCCACAGTACCACACGAAAAGCTGTGGCGGCAACCGGGTGGCCTGCAGTCTCGGCCCCGGTCACTCTGGGTCAACCATCCTCCCGCGTTTGATCGTGTCTTCGCCGAACCGCCGACGGATGGCATCCACGGTATCGTCAAGGTTGGAGTGCGTCGGCTGGGGCTCATCGAACAGTGATGCCTGGGCCGGCTCGCCGAAGTTCGACATGCCGACGCCCAGCAGTCGCACCTTCAGGCCCTCCGGAACCGCTTGTTGCAACAACTCCACGGCGGTGCCGTAGATGGTGTCGTTCACGTCGGTGCAATGAGCCAGGGTGCGTCGCCGGGTGATGGTGGTGAAGTCGGCGAAGCGCAGCTTGAGTTGTATCGTCCGCCCCTTGAGCCCCGCCGTACGTAGCCGCGCGCCCACATCCTCGGCCAGACCCATGAGTGTACGCTGCATCACGTCGATGCTCCGGGTGTCCGTCTGGTAGGTGTGCTCAGAGCTGAGGGACTTGGCCTCATGCTCGGGGACGACGGGCCTGTCGTCGCGGCCTTGGGCGAGCTCGTGCAGGTGCGGACCCATGACCCCGAACTGCCGCTCGAGCACCCCTCGGGGATAGGCGGCGAGTTGGCCGATGGTGCGGATGCCCAACTGCTGCAGCCGCCGCTCCGTGGCCTTTCCCACTCCCCAGAGCCGCGAGATTGGCAGTGGGTTCAGGAATTGCCTTTCGTGCCCGGCCTGGATGACCACAAGGCCGTCCGGCTTATCGTGGTCGGAGGCCAGCTTTGCGAGGAACTTGTTGGGGGCAATGCCCACCGACGCGGACAGCCCCAGCTCCGAGCGGATGCGCGATTTCAACTCCCGGCCGATCTGCAGAGCGGTGCCGAACAGCCGCAGCGAACCCGTGACGTCCAGGAAAGCCTCGTCCACCGATATTTGCTCGACCAGTGGCGTGTAGTCGGCCAGGATGTCCATCACCTGACGCGAGACATGCTGGTAGCGCTCCATGTCCACAGGCACGAATACCGCGTCCGGGCAAAGGCGTTGGGCCTTGGCCGAGGGCATGGCCGAGTGCACGCCGTATTGCCTGGCCTCATAGGAGGCGGCCGACACGACGCCCCTTGCGTCGGGATTCGCGCCCACGACGACGGCCTTGCCCCGCAGGTGGGGATTGTCACGCTGCTCGACGGACGCGTAGAAGGCGTCCATGTCGATATGGATGATCTTGCGGTGCATCAGTCTGTCCGCCCCCCTGCGGTCGCGCTTGCTCTGGTGTCGCCGGCGAACCGTTGTGTTGCCTCTCCGATTCCATCGGTGCTATACTCGCCTAGTGCTCGCACAGCAATCATGGTTGGAAGGTGACTGCATGTCCAGGCCTCGCGGGTTCACGTTGATCGAGTTGCTTGTTGTCATCGCGATTATCGCCATCCTGGCCGCGATGCTTTTCCCCGTCTTCGCTAACTCGCGCGAGAAGGCCCGACAGGCGAGTTGCCAGAGCAACCTCAAGCAAATTGGCCTGGCCTTCGAGATGTACAAGTCCGACTTTGACAGCGACTACATGCACTGCCGGTACGACGTTCTTCTGAATGACCCTTACTTGCCCGGCAATCAGATCTACTACTCCTGGGCCCAGGTGATCCAGCCATATCTGCACAACTGGCAAATCCTGTTCTGCCCGACGCTGAAGGAGCAGGACGTGCTGGGGAACAACAACACGGTCCGGCTGTTCAGCTATGGCCGCAATAGTGGCTACTTCAATGGTGCAAAGGCAGCCCTGTATGATGTGGACGATTCGGGGATTGCGCAGCCGGCCCAGACCATCTTGCTGATGGACTCGGGGCTGTGCAACCGGCCGGGTCCGGCGTATATTGCCTGGCCCGGATCGGGGGCCGCTGCGGTGGACTGGGATGCGCAGCCGCTGACCTATGCCCCCCAGGATGTCCACAATGGCGGCTGCAACTACCTGTTCTACGATGGCCATGTCAAATGGGGCCGCCGAAATTCCTTCTCGGCATCCTACTACACCATGGAGATGGACTGAAGGCCGTACCTGGCGGGAGCCTAGGCCGCCGGGGCCCGCGTCGAGCCGCTCAGATTACCCGTGGCAAGCTGACCCGCGTCTGGGGGGCCGCCGGGCAACCTACAGGGAGGCCAACACATGCGACACATTCTCGTTTCTATGATGGCAGCCATAACGCTGTTGCTGAGCACCGCGGCCCTTGGGTTCGACTGGGAGGACTACCCGCAATTCCTTCACCTCTCAGCCCTGCCGGGCAACGGCTTTGGTGTGGACAATGACGGGCAGGTCGGCTTCCACGGCGCCTACCACATGAACGTGCCATGCGCCTACACCCCCAGCCGCGGAAACTACTCCATCTCATACTATTCGGCCAGCGATGAGAACCGCGTCCGATTCCGGTTCGGCGGCACCGAGACGAACGGCACCGGGCACATAGGTGTGGGCCTCGGCAAGCCGGGCAGGGGGCTCTACGTCACCGAGGTGTTTGTGGACGAGGACTTCGTCAATACGGTCAACCTGCAGTGGCAGGTTCTGCCCGAGGATCTGGAGAAGCCCGCGGTCGCTATCGGCATCCTCGACATTTTCGACCAGCGGCAGAAGCGGGGCGGCATCAACGGGGGTGCCAGGAGCTTCTATGCCACCGCCACGCGTCAGGTCTCCCACGGCGACCAGCCCGCCTATGCCTCCATCGGCATTGGTGACGGCAAGTTCAACGGTCTATTCGGCGCCGTGACGTGGTACCCCGCAGACTGGGTGAACCTTGGCTTTGAATATGACGGTCGCATCGAGCGGCCCCACGCGGCCTTCCGCGTGTACGAGAACGATGGTTTGACGGCCGCGGTTGGGGCCGCGTGGTCGAACTTTGACAGGCCGGTCGTGGGCTTCAGCCTCACCTACAGCCGCTAGGTGGTGCGCGCTTTGCCGCGCCGTGAAAGCCGGGCGCCGGCCACAAAGGTCGGCGCCCTTTGCCGTCATCTTGCGGCGCGACCTATTCGTCTATTGGCACATGGCCCGGAGCAGCTCGTCCAGGGCCCGCTGTTGTGGCTGAGTGGTAGCTACGACGTACAGGGGGCTCTCTGTGATCTTCTGCGGCAAGGCTTCGGCCCGCCCGCCGCAAACGGTGCGTAGCTCGGGATGGGTGTCGGCGACCTTCTGGGCTGGGCCGCTGGGCAGCTCAGCGGCGCCCTCGACCCATAGCGCCAC
>Ga0272441_10013757_pt1 | contig 11592 bp, 9 predicted proteins | sample SSMProp6N_FD_193582 | JGI IMG/M metagenome (GOLD analysis project Ga0272441, IMG submission 193582) | Marine sediment archaeal communities from Little Sippewissett salt marsh, Falmouth, MA, United States - SSM-Prop-6N | ecosystem: Environmental > Aquatic > Marine > Wetlands > Sediment ... | reverse complement strand
ACCATTTTAGAGATATATGGATGAATGATTTTCAGGAGTGCTTCCGGGTCTGTACTGATGTTTTTGTGAACCAATATTTTACTGTCTTGATCAATAATGCAAACATACATACTGCGGGTATGTAAATCAATACCGCAGTAATAAGAATGCTGCCCAGCCAGGTAGGTTGGGTTGAACGCAGTGAAACCCAACATTTATTGTCCATAAATCAATGACGAATCTAGCAGGAAGTTAAGAAAACTTCAGCATGCAATATAAACGTTATCTTAAACAAGGGGGAATATATTTTTTTACCATTGTAACATTTAAAAGAAAAAACCTGTTTCATCATTCTGAGAATGTCGGGTTATTAAAAGAAGCATTTAAATATATTATTAAAAGACACCCATTTCAAATGGATGCATATGTTTTTCTGCCGGATCATATTCATTTTATCATGAGATTGCTTGAAAATGATGATGATTTCTCAACACGAATCCGTTTGGTAAAAAGTTATTTCAGCCGATATTGTGATCAACAATACAAGCAGGATCCCAGCGTTTCCAGAAAGAAAAAACAGGAGCAGGCCATATGGCAGAGACGTTTCTGGGAGCATCTTATTTCAGACGAATCAGATTACGAAAAACATGTCGAATACATACATTACAATCCTGTGAAGCATGGATTGGCCAAGGCGCCCCATCAGTGGCCGCATTCAAGTTTTCACAGGTATGTTCAAAATGGAATATATAACAAATTTTGGGCAAGCGATGAGAAAATATGTTTTGATAAATCGATTGGAATGGAATAATACTTATGGTTTGCGTTGGGTTTCACTGTGTTCAACCCAACCTACGAACTTGAATTATTACATGGTGATCGTGAGGGCCAATATAGTATCAGAATAAATGACCAATGGAGAATTTGTTTTAAATTGATCAATCATGATGCAATTGATGTTGAGATTGTTGATTACCATTAAGGAGATAGATTATGAGTAGTAAAAAAATACCTCCCATACACCCCGGAGAAATATTATTAGAAGAATTTCTTAAGCCTATGGGATTAAGCCAAAATAAAGTCGCTCTTGATATTCGTGTACCTGCTCGTCGAATAAATGAAATCGTATTAGGAAAACGAAGAGTTACCCCTGATACTGCATTACGATTAGCAAAATATTTTGATATGTCCCCTCAGTTTTGGCTTGGTCTTCAGATGGACTTTGATTTAGATACAGCCGAAGATCAATATGCGGAGAAGATTAACAAAGAAGTTCATGAGTATAAGGAAGCCGTATAAAAGGCGATAACATTGACGTCGAGAGAAATTTTGAACCGGTGCTTGTTTTGGAATTTGGAAGTATGCTGGAATCACTTGTAATCTTAAAATCCTTGGCTGCTCAATACCCCTCATGTTCAAAGGCAACTACGACAACATAAAGCTCTGAATGAATTGTACTATTCTTGTTCAGATTCTGTTCATCTATAGGTAACGTAAGTATAATAATTTTTAGGGGAACAAAAATGATATCTGAAGAAATTATCAAGAAACAAATTGGTAAGACATTGTCAGGTACAGACCTAAAGCTTGGAAAGAAATACAAAGGAAAGGTTAGAGACGTTTATGAGGTAAAAGGTAAAATGTTTCTTATTTCAACTGACAGACAGTCAGCCTTTGACAGGAATCTTGCACAAATTCCATTCAAAGGACAAGTTCTAACTCAAACATCAGCATTTTGGTTTGAAAAAACAAAAGATATTATCCAAAATCATGTCATTGATGTGCCGGATCCAAATGTCGTTGTCGGGAAAAAATTAAGGGTATTTCCGGTCGAGATGGTTATCAGAGGCTATATAACCGGTGTGACGGATACGGCTGCGTGGACTGCTTATGCAAAAGGAGAAAGGATGTTCTGTGGCAACAGACTTCCAGAAGGAATGAAAAAGAATCAAAGATTTCCGGAGCCAATAATAACACCAACAACCAAGTCTGAAGAACATGATCAAAAAATAAGCGCTGAAGAAATTGTAGAACAGGGATTAATGACTCGGGAACAATGGGATTATATTTCAGATAAAACATACAAAATATTCCAAAGAGGGCAGGAGATTGCAGAAAATAACGGATTAATATTGGTGGATACCAAATATGAGTTTGGTTATGATGAAGATGGTGAAATTTATCTAATTGACGAAATCCATACACCAGATTCATCCAGGTTCTGGTTAATGGAGAGTTATAAGCAAAGGTTTGGTGAAGGACTCGAACCCGAAAATATTGATAAGGAATTTTTAAGGTTATGGTTCAAGGAAAACTGTGATCCATACAAGGATGAAGTTCTTCCAGAGGCGCCTGAAGAACTTGTTGTAGAACTATCAAAGAGGTATATACAGTTGTATGAGATGATAACCGGTTGCGAGTTTAAGGCAGAACCAGGAAATGTAAAGGATAGAATCGTACGTAATCTAAAAGAAAATGGATATATGTAGTTTTTATCTTTCGGCGGGTGGCCAGACCAGTATAACGATTCTTAAACTTCGTATGGTCCGATTCCAGAAAAACGATCCGCGAGTTCTGCCATATGAGGAATGATTATTGAGTGTCTGTCACCCGTCAGTTATGCGGCCAATGCCAAACTTATGAAGAATGCTCCCAGGTGGAGTCGCCGGCTCTTTAATCTGGTGCCGGCTGTTTATTCACTCCTTTGCCTGGCTGCCCTGAGTTTTTGTAAAATAAACGGTCCGCTTTATGATAAAATGATAAGAGAACTTTAAAAGCAGTCCTCATCAAGTACCGGGCCAAAAAAAAATAATATGGGATCACTAGACTCATCCATTCCGGTCTGATGAAAATATAAACCATCCCTTTCTGTTTCTTCTTATTTTATCTTGAAAATCTTTCGTACAAATAGTATATTCCATTACTTACTTGTGTTTGATCTTGCCGGATTATCCGTATGAGTGAATCATGAAATCAAAACCCGGAACGTATGCGCTGGTTCTTCAAAGCCATAAGCGGACAAGCACCCAAATTGGCCGTTGGGGCCGTCTAAATATTCAACCGGGCTACTATATTTATGTGGGCAGCGCGTTTGGTCCGGGCGGTGTGAAGGGACGCGTTTCCAGACATTTCAGGAATACAAAGTCGAAACACTGGCATATCGATTATCTTCGGGAAAAAACGGATCCTGTTTTTGCCTGGTATAGCCATGAACCTGTTCATCTGGAACATCAATGGGCACAAAAATTATCAGAGATGGTGGAAACATCACCTGTGAAAGGTTTCGGATGTACAGACTGCACATGTTTCACACATCTGTTTGCTATGGATAAAAAGCCTTCATTGGAACAATTCAGAAGTTCAGTTGATTGCCTATTTGAAATAGATATTTATCCGAAGAAGGGATATGAAAATGGGAAAAAAATCAATTATTAATCAACTTGTTATATTGAGTGTTTTTATTCCTTCTCTGTATGCCACCATGACACCTGATTCTGTTTTAATTGTTCCCAAAGCAGCAACGCCGCCTGTGATTGACGGCAAGTTGGATGGGATATGGCACAGCGTTACCAATACATTTATGGAAAAACATCTGAGTTATATGCCTGAACCCGATAATTGGTTTGACCTGTGGGGGAGCTTTCGCGTATTATGGGATGATGAAAATATGTACTTATTCGTTCATGTTATGGATGATATAATCAGAACAGATGGCCCGAATCCCTGGGATGTTGATTGTGTGGAATTATGTTTTGATGGCAATAACAGTAAAACCTTTGAAGATTATGATGGTGAAGATGATGTTCTGATGCGGTTTGCTTATAATTTTTCTTCGACTGATTCAATATTGATTGGGACCAACAGTAAAGGGGACTGGTTTGATCCTTCAAACATCATTTTTAAAAAATTGGATACGGATTATGGATGGGATCTTGAGATTTCGATTCCGATAGATGATTTATTAATTTATGCGGAACCAGATTATAAATTTGGTTTTGAAATTAACATTAGTGATAATGATTCAGGTCAACGGGACCATGGATGGAGATGGTGGACAGGGGATAATGATGCCTGGCAATATGCAAATCTTCTCGGTACAGCCATGTTGAGTGATTATGCTGCTGATTCTGTTATGCAGATTTTGTATACGCCTGTATCACCTGCTATAGACGGACAGATGGATGATATATGGGCTGACATACCCGAGATAAGCCATAATCAATATGTCACCCATGGATCAGGAGATATTTTTGATTTTGATATTTACACAGCTCTGGATGACTGGTATGACTGTGCTTTTCAGTATCGTGTGATGTGGGATCAAACTTATATTTATTTTTTCACAGAATGTTTTGATAATATATTATTAACGCCTGACATGGCTACGCATCAGAATGACGGTTTTGAATTCTTTTTTGACGGGGACAACAGCAAGAGAACGCTGGAACAAGCCTATGATGATAATGATATGCAGATACGGTTTGAATGGGAAGATTCCGAACCGGCCGATTTGGACGGAAACAATAATCCCGACAATTTAACCGGAATTCAGTTTTCTCAGGCAGAGACAGAAACAGGATGGATTATGGAAGCGGCTTTCCCATTTTCCATGCTGGATATAATAAATCCTTCAGAGGGCGATGTGCTTGGCTTTGAACTCCAGTACAATGAAAATGATACAGGACAAAGGGACGCTGTCGCACGATGGTGGTCCGATGACAACAGCTCATTCGAGAATGCCGGCCTTTTTGGTACCGTAAAGCTGGTTGGGGGAACAGATGATATTCCGCTTGTGAATGAAAGCAGATCTCATACAGCAGATCTTGGAGCCAATTATCCCAATCCCTTCAATCCTGAAACCACTATCCCTTATTTTCTATCCGGAGATACCGATGTCCACTTCAGAATCTATGATGTAATGGGACATACTGTCTTCAGGCAGGATCAGGATCAGAAATCGGGATACTACCAGATTCTATGGGACGGCTGTGATTCATTTGGACACAGACTGCCCGGCGGAATTTATTTTTACAGGTTGGAGACGAAGACATTCAGAGAAGTAAAAAAAATGATAATGGTAAAATAACCGATTTTAAATTGAATATATCAAATGTATTATTTTATCAGGAGAACAATATGAAAAACAATCGTTTTTTCGTCGTATGCCTGCTTTTAACGATCCTGCTGATTTTTTCCCAATGTGACTCCTCCAAAGAACCGACAGCGCCTGAAAACACGGATGGATCCATCACCGTACAGATTGAATCCTGGTCTTTTTTGGGTAGCAAACCGGTTTATATAAAGTTATACCGGGATGATGATAATGTATATGATCCCTATGTCATTCCTCTTAAGGAAATAAGTGTTAACCTGGATCAAAATGGCGAAGGATCCTTTGTTCTGGCTGATACAGCAACCGGGGGTGAGAAGTATCAGGTAACCGGCGTTATTGATGTGGCCGGTGCCGTGTATGACTGGCCGGATGCAGGAGATTATATTTTCAAAAAAACCACACAAAAAGTGGACGGTGATATTTCGGTTACAGTGGACGGAGATGATTATTATGTTTATGAGACCATACCGGGCCGGGAATTTATACAGCAGGATATTGGCAATCATTTTGTCAGGATCTGGCAGGCTGATTACTGGCAGGGCTCTACTTCCCTGGGCTGGATGGGGGATGCAGATAATATCCTGTTCAGGTTTGACGGATCGGGCGGCGCCATCGGGCGTGTGAGCCGTATCTATTCATCGGCACCATTTGAACCTGTACGGGTGGATGATGTGGACAGCAGGCTGGTAAATGTGAATGCCGAAATCAATCACTCGGGCGCTGGCACCTATTTCTTCTGTATTTACGGGTGGGTGATGAATGGATTGGGGTGGAGCAATAGTGATGTCCGTCATGAATTTTATGTGGTGGAAACATGGAACCGGAACGAAACCGATCCCTATATTGAAACAGTCATGATAGACAGCATTGAATACAAAATGTACCGGTACGAGTTTCCGGATCAGTCCGGATACCGGTTCAAGGCTATACGGCAAACCGATCAAAGACTGTCCGGGCCCATTAACATGAAGCCCTTCTTTGAATACTGGCGGCAGAACGGCATGGAAAATTATTATCTGGATGAAATGACCTGGGCCATTGAACTGCTAACCGGTAATCATGAAGGAACCTTTTACCTCTGGAATATTGATATACCGGTGTATTAATTTGATTACAATAATCCATTCTCTTTGATGGCACAATCATTGTTATTGGTGAAAATCATTACGACTCAATTATTTATAGGAATATAGAATTGGGATGGTCCACAGAACAAGTTCAGCCATTTAATGAAAATGAATTAATTACCACACACAAAGATCACAAAGAATAAATACATTTTATTTTTCTTTCTTTGTGTTGGTGCCCTTTGTGGTTTATAAATAGTTAATATTAAAAGCAAATCATATAAGCCACCGCCTAAGGTGGTGATAGTTGGCAGGAATTCATTCAATGAAAAACTTCAAATATGGTATTGATCATCTGTCCCCGGGGCTGGCATTGGACATTGCCAGAAATAAACTGGCGGGTATGTTCAGCAGGGAGGCGATTAAAAAAATCAACACCTGTCATGACGCGGTGAATCAGATTGTGGATAATCAAACCGTTGTTTACGGCATCAACACCGGTTTCGGGCCGCTGTGCACGACCGCCATATCCAGAGACAAAATTAACGAACTTCAGGCCAATATACTGAAAAGCCACAGTGTGGGTGTGGGAAATCCTGTGAGCCAGGAAATTGCCCGGCTCATGATGGTTCTGAAACTGCATACCCTGAGTATGGGATATTCAGGGGTTTCCCTGAATACGCTTAAACGCATTTCTCTATTATTTGAAAAAGATATCATCCCCATTGTGCCGGAACAGGGATCGGTGGGCGCCTCCGGAGATCTGGCTCCACTGGCCCACCTTTTTCTGCCGCTTATCGGGTTGGGCAAGGTCCGGTACCGGGACCGGATTCAGGATACAGCCCATGTTCTGCAAAAAGAAAAGATAGCGCCGCTTGAACTGGGCCCAAAGGAAGGTCTGGCCCTGATCAACGGTACACAATTCATTTCAGCCCACGCTGTCCTGGTTCTTGAAAAATTACGCAACTGTCTTGAAGCTGCAGACATTATCGGTGCCATGAGCCTGGAGGCCCAGCTTGGATCGGTTAAACCCTTTTCTCCCGAACTTCATAAAATCAGACCTTTTACCGGGAACATCCTGGTTGCGCATCGTATGTGGCATCTGCTTGACGGATCAGAGATGGTGAAATCGCATGTTCACTGCGGCAGTGTTCAGGATCCCTACTCGCTTCGGTGTATTCCACAGGTACATGGTGCCAGCCGGAATGCCTGGCTGCATTTAAAAGAGGCCGTGAATTGCGAACTCAATTCCGTTACGGATAATCCTGTTATTATGGATGCGGACCATACCATTAACGGCGGTAATTTTCACGGTCAGCCGCTGGCCCTTCCTCTGGACTATGCGGCCATTGCGGCTGCTGAAATCGGTAATATTTCCGACCGCCGGACATACCTGCTGCTTGAGGGAAGACACGGTCTGCCGTCTTTGCTGATGAAAAATACCGGTGTGAATTCCGGATTTATGCTTGCCCAGTATACATCAGCTGCGCTTGTATCGGAAAACAAGACATTGTGCTTCCCCGCCAGTGCGGACAGTATTCCCACATCACTGGGTCAGGAAGATCATGTCAGCATGGGGCCCATCAGCGCCAGGAAAGCACTGACTATCATTTCAAACCTTGAGAAAATTCTGGCAGTTGAGCTGACCTGTGCGGCCCAGGCTTTTGATTACAGACGCCCGTTAAAGTCTAGTCCCATTCTGGAAGCCTGTCACAACTTTATCCGGGAGAAAATCGATCACACAGAACAGGACCGGATCTTTTCAGAGGATATAGGAAGCGCACTTCAGACAATTCAGAGCCATGATCTGGTTCAGGTAGCGGATCAAACCGCTGCAAAGGAAAAAATCAATTTGAATGGTGAGCACCATGAAAATTACGGACTTTATTAAAACCTATGCCAGTCATCCGGACTACAGGGCGCCGACCGGAACCCGGTTAAATGCCCGTTCTTGGCAGACTGAAGCCCCGCTACGCATGCTTCTTAATAATCTGAACCGGGATGTTGCAGAAAATCCGGAAGAACTGGTGGTGTATGGCGGTATTGGTCAGGCAGCCAGAAATCCTGAAGCGCTGCGAAAGATTATCCGGATACTGCTTGAAATGGATGACAATCACAGTTTGCTTGTTCAGTCAGGAAAGCCGGTGGGTGTGCTGCCCACGCATCCGGAGGCACCCCGTGTGCTGATTGCGAACAGCAACATTGTCCCTGCCTGGGCGAACTGGGATCATTTTAATCTGTTAAGGGAAAAAGGTCTGATGATGTACGGTCAGATGACGGCCGGGAGCTGGATCTATATCGGTACCCAGGGCATTTTGCAGGGAACCTATGAGACTTTCTGTGCATGCGCGGATAAATATTTTAACGGCAGTTTGAAACATAAACTCCTGGTCAGCGGAGGGATGGGCGGCATGGGCGGCGCTCAGCCGCTGGCAGCCACCATGGCCGGAGCGACCTTTTTGGGAGCAGATGTCAATCCGGAACGTATTCAAAAACGGCTGGAAACCGGATACCTTGACCGGATGACAGACCAGTATGAAGAGGCCAGAGACTGGGCGCTCGATGCAAGGGATAAAGGAGATCCTGTATCTATCGGACTTGTCAGTGATATCGGGGATTTACATGAGAAATTATTGAAAGACAAGATTGTTCCTGATGTGCTTACAGATCAGACATCGGCGCATGATCCGATCAACGGATATATTCCCAACGGTCTTTCACTGGAAGAAGCGGCGGCTCTACGAAAGAAGAATCCTAATGAGTACAAAAACAGGGCTCTTAAGAGTATGGCCCGACATGTGGGATTTATGCTACAGATGCAGAAAAGGGGGAGCCGGACCTTTGATTATGGAAATAATCTAAGGGAGTTTGCCCGTGAGGCGGGTGAAAAACACGCTTTTGATTATCCGGGTTTTGTCCCGGAATATATCAGACCCCTGTTTTGTGAGGGGAAGGGACCGTTTCGATGGGCCGCCCTTTCCGGAAAGCCGGAAGATATTTATGCTACAGATCAGGCTTTAATGGAAATATTTCCTGAAAATACCCCTCTTAGCCAATGGCTGAAACTGGCCCGGGAAAAAGTCCCGTTTCAGGGATTACCTTCGCGTATCTGCTGGCTGGGGATGGGGGAAAGGGAAAAAGCCGGTCTTATGTTCAATGACCTTGTCAAATCAGGAAAAATTACAGCTCCACTGGTCATCGGCAGAGATCATCTGGATGGCGGATCGGTGGCATCACCTTACCGGGAAACCGAAAGTATGCGGGACGGTTCTGATGCCGTATCTGACTGGCCGCTTCTGAATCTGATGGTGAATACAGCCGGCGGCGCAACCTGGGTGTCCTTTCATCACGGAGGCGGTGTTGGTATAGGGTTTTCACAGCATGCTGGCATGGTGATTCTTGCTGACGGAACAGAGCGGGCAGCAAGATGCATACAGCGGGTGCTGCATAATGATCCTGCTACCGGTGTGATCAGACATCTGGATGCGGGATATGATAAAGCAGATGAATTTGCTGAAAAATTCAATTTGAAAGTTTGAAACTCTGATGAAATCATCAAAACAACTGCTGGGTCCATTCACGCAGATTCTTACCATGAATCATCTGCCGGAATCCGGTGCGATTCTGGATGAACAGCTGGAGGTTATTTCAAACGGCGGTATTGTTGTTGAAGACGGTATGATTGCGGAAATCGGCGAATTTGGTGCTTTAAAGAAACATTTCGATTTAAAAGGATCGATTATCCGGGAAATGGATGAAGATCTGGTTTTGATCCCGGGACTGATTGACTCACACACACATATCTGTTATGCCGGAACGCGCTTCTCAGATTATGCAAAACGATTGACAGGGATGTCCTATCTTGAAATTGCATCACAGGGCGGAGGCATCATGGAAACAGTGAGACAGACCCGCAAAGCGCCGCTCTCTGACCTTGACCACAAATTAAAGGCGCGTTGCGACTTTCTTTTAAAACAGGGTGTTACATCATGCGAAGTCAAGAGCGGCTATGGCCTGACGGTTGAAGATGAGTTGAAAATGCTCAGAGCCATTCAATCCGTTCATGAGCAGCATGAACTGGATCTCATTGCAACAGCCCTGCCCGCGCATATCTGTCCCCCGGAATTTGAAGATCCCATGGACTATATCCGGCATATGATCAGCGAGTTGCTTCCCGAGGTCCGTCGGCAGAATCTTTCACACCGTGCAGATATTTATATTGATCACGGTGCTTTTAGCATCGAACACGGGGAAAACTATCTGAATGAAGCGAAAAATCTGGGGTATTCCGTAACGGTTCACGCGGATCAGTTCAGCCTTGGAGGCAGCCGGCTTGCCGCTTCATTTCAGGCTGTCAGTGCGGATCATTTGGAAACGTCAGGTGAAGAGGAAGCCGTCCTTCTGGCAAAAAATAATGTAATCGGAACCGTTTTACCGGGTTCTTCTCTTGGACTGGGAATTTCTTTTGCACCGGCCCGTCAATTGATTGATAAAGGTATGACCGTGGCGATAGCCAGTGACTGGAATCCGGGTTCGGCACCGATGGGTGATTTGCTAATGCAGGCTTGTGTGCTGGGTATTTATGAAAAATTGAGCATAGCTGAAATTCTCGCAGGGATTACCATTCATGCAGCCCGCGCTCTGGAATGTACGGACCGGGGATTGCTTGAGAAGGGGAAACTGGCTGATCTGGTTGCATTTCCCTGTTCGGATTACAGAGAAATTTTTTACAGACAGGGCGCACTGAAACCGGTTTATGTATGGAAAAAAGGCAGGCAGGTTAAATAAATGAAAAAAACCGGATCTGAATCAAAGGATCGCTGGCAGGATCATATTCGTGAAGTCGGTGCGGATATAAATCAAACAGACCTTGTTAAAGGCTCAGTTGTCCTGCTTGGATTTTCATGTGATGAAGGGGTCAGAAGAAATAACGGACGTACAGGCGCAAAAACAGGTCCGGAACAGGTACGAAATGCACTGACGCGTCTGGCCTGGCATCATACAGGAGATATACTGGATGCGGGAGATGTGACCTGTATCGGGGAGGATCTGGAAACCGCGCAGGATGAATTCAGCCGAAGGATCAATAAACTGCTGCAAGCAGGCTGTTTTCCCATAGGTATCGGCGGGGGGCACGAAATTGCCTTTGGCCATTATTCCGGGATACGAGAGTTTATTCAGGATGCGAGTCTGGGAATTATTAATTTTGATGCTCATTTTGATATGAGGATCCCGGTTGATAACCTGTCCAACTCCGGCACGTCTTTTTACCAGATAGCGCAACACTGCCTTGAGTATCAATGGCCGTTTCATTATCTTTGCATAGGGATTCAAAAGGAGAATAATTCGGCTGGATTATTTCAAACTGCCAGGGAACACCATGCGAACTGGATCGAGGCTTCAGATGTGCACATGATTCGACTCAAGGAATTG
>Ga0272441_10013756_pt1 | contig 11592 bp, 13 predicted proteins | sample SSMProp6N_FD_193582 | JGI IMG/M metagenome (GOLD analysis project Ga0272441, IMG submission 193582) | Marine sediment archaeal communities from Little Sippewissett salt marsh, Falmouth, MA, United States - SSM-Prop-6N | ecosystem: Environmental > Aquatic > Marine > Wetlands > Sediment ... | reverse complement strand
TGCGTCGCCATTCTCGACGAGGACAAGGAGGGCTTCCTGCGCAGCCAGACCTCGCTGATCCAGACGATCGGACGGACCGCCCGAAACGTCAACGCCACCGTCTTCCTCTACGCCGACACGATCACCGAATCCATGCGGAAAGCCATTGACGAGACCGAACGGCGTCGTACAATACAGTTGGCGTATAATGAAGAGCACGGCATCACGCCTGAGACGATCCGCAAGGAGATTCGCAAGAGTCTCACGGAGCAGATCAGGGCCCAGCGCGTCGCCCGTGAGGCGATTCGGCTCGACGACTCCGAGTACGACAAGATCGAGATGGCCGCGCAGATCGAGCGGGAGATGTTCGACGCCGCCGGGGATCTCGATTTTGAGCGGGCTGCCGCGCTGCGGGACCAGTTGCGGCAGTTGAAGGAATTGCCCGAACTGATCGTCAGCAGCAAAACGAAGAAGGATGTCGCCCGAAAGAGCAGACGCAGGAAAAAGGCCAAGCCCTGATGGCGGAGCCCATGAGGCACACGGCACGCGGGGCGGCCGGTGAACGCGGCACGATAACGTAGGGGAGAAAGAAGCGCATTCAGTTGTTCGGGATTGTTAGATGAAGAAACTCAATATCGAAGAAGTGCAGCCGCTGATTCGGATGGCCATGGAAGAGGACCTCGGCCGTGGCGACATGACGACGGACCTGTTATTCAAGGACGACGCACAAGCCAGGGCCACGATTGTCTCGCGCGAGGAGATCGTCGTCTCCGGCCTGCCGGTCATTGAGGAGATTCTGCGTCAGTACGATGAGAGACTGACGATGACCGGCCACTTCCGGGACGGCCAGTCCGCCCACGTGGGCAGCAAGCTGGCTGCCATCGAGGGGCCTTTGCGGTCCATGCTGAGCGTCGAGCGGGTGATGCTGAATTTCCTCCAGCGGCTCAGCGGCATCGCCACGACGACAAGCCGGTACGTCCGGGCCATCAAGGGCACGCAGGCCAAAATCTACGATACCCGAAAGACCCTGCCCGGCTGGCGGCTGCTCGAAAAGTACGCCGTCCGCTGCGGTGGAGGATACAACCACCGGCTCGGCCTCTACGACGGCATTCTGATCAAAGACAACCACCTGGCCGAACTCGGCAAGAACTTCCCCGCCAAGCTGCGCCGCGTCGTCGAAAAAGCCCGCAAAGTCAACGGCCTCAAGTTCCTGGCGGTGGAAGTGGATCACGTCGACAACCAGTTGAACCGCGTCCTGAAAATTCCCGGCATCGACATTGTCCTGCTGGACAACATGGGGCAGTGGCAACTCAAACACGCCGTCGAGATGCGCGACGCGATGTGCGGCAAGGGAAACGGGCCGCTGCTCGAAGCCTCCGGCAACATCACCCTGAACAACGTCTCCGAGATCGCCCAGTGCGGCGTCGACCGGATCGCCGTCGGCGCCATCACCCACTCGGCGGCGGCGGTGGACATCGGGCTCGACAGGTAAGGCGTCAAGGGCAGCCAGCCACCAGCGTCCATGGCACGGATCATAGGGCCCGCTTCACGAGGAACGTTCGATAATGGCAGTTGACGACCGGCTGGACCCGGACCTCATCCAGGCCAAACTGAACACCAGGCGAATCGGATGCAAGGTCCTCGTCTACGATCGGACGGCGAGCACGAACGACATCGCCGCCGAATACGCGGGGAATCCGGAAAACGACGGTCTCGTCGTCTTTGCGGAAGAGCAAACGGCCGGCCGCGGTCGGACCGGTGCGAAGTGGCAAAGCCGGCGAGAGGACAGCCTGCTATTCTCCGTCGCGCTGGTCGATTGCGACATCAGCAGCGAATTGCTCTCGCTGACGTGCGCCGTGGCCGTGGCGGAGGCCATCGGCCAGGTCGGTGACGGCCGGGCGGGCATCAAGTGGCCCAACGATATCACGCTCGACGGCAAAAAGGTCGCCGGCATCCTCCTGGAATCCAGACAGCGCGGCCATCGCAAATCCCATGTCATCGGCATCGGGATCAACTGCCACCAGTTGCAAGAGGACTTCCCCCCCGATCTCCAGGCGACCGCCACCAGTCTCGACCTGGCCAGCGGGACCCGCTGCCGGCGCGTGACCGTGGCGCGAAGAGTCCTTACCTCCCTGGACCAGTGGCTCGGGGCGGCACAGCGAGATGCCAGGCGGGTCATCGAGGCGTGGGACCGGCTCAGCACGCAGTTGCATCAGCGAGTCAGACTCTCCTACAACGGCAGGCAATTCGCCGGCCACTGCATCGGCGTGGACCCCGAAAAAGGCCTGATCCTCCAGCTCGACCGAGGCGGCGTAAGAATGTTCGACGCCGCCCACACACACATCATCAAGTGATCCGCCGTCTACGCCGAAGCGCGAAGCTTCTCCTGCAACCAGAGGTTGATCAGAGTCTCGGTCGATACGCCCTGCTGGCGAGCCTGTCTCTGTACCTGGCGCAGCAGATCCTTCGCTACAGGACAATATACTTTGCTTGAGGACAGGTCGATCTCCACCTCGACAGGTTCCATGACATCTTCATAGTCTGCACTGCTGTGAGTATCCCAGAAATCCCACAACTCCTCAAGCGTGCCGAAATTCTCCGGTAGAGGATCTCGCGGTCCCGACTTCTCATCTTGATCGTGCATAGCTTCTGCGCTCCTTGTCATCCATGTCCCGCGCACTCAGTATGAGCGCCTCGTTGGTTATCTTGCGAATGAAGTAGACAACCAAATAGCGGCCTGCATCTGTCTGCCCCAGTGCGCGATAAACATCTTCGCCCCGATAGTGCCCCTTCTTCATCCGTCTGATTCCTGGCTGCCTACCGAGCACTTGCTCTACTTCTTCGGGAATCACTCGATGCTTGATCTCAAGCTTCTCGATAATCTCCTCCAGCCAGATGAGGCTCACGATCTTCATTGCCCATTCCCTAACATCCAGACTCTCCTTTCCTGCCGCCGATATCGTAGCACGCCCCGGCATACCGGTCAACGGATCGCCCTCTCGTACAATGGAAAGCGGTTCACCGGCCACTGCATCGGCGTGGACCCCGAAAAAGGCCTGATCCTCCAACTCGACCGCGGCGGCGTAAGAATGTTCGACGCCGCCCACACGCATATCGTCAAATGACAAAGACCGCTGGAACCAGAGATGAACACGGATGAACGGTGATATTCGCAGTACGGTTTGTTCGCAATCCGGCGGATTCTCCGTCAACTCATTGATCTCCGTCTGATCCGCCGCCCCTCCCGCAAGATCGTCGCTAAGGCCGAGTTTGCCTGGTCCGGCAAGAGAGAATTTCGGCTCATCCGGTTTTTGCGTACTTTCGCACTAATAGCACACAAAGATCGGGGGCTCTGCCCCCGAGCCCCCGGCATTTTGCGCTTTCCGCCAGCAGCATGATAGGAGCAGGGCGATGCCGCCGCGAACGACGGCATCGCCCAGGCCACTGGACTGCTGCCCTCCCGCAACGCCGGCTCACGCCCGGCGGCGGGGTGCCTGCCAGCAAGGCCCCTTCGACAGGCTCTACCCTCCGCAGCAGCGCGTGTAGAGTACTCGTGACGTCGATTTCGGGCAACAGTCGTCGAACACCTCTTTCTCATGCTATTGGCCCAAAGCGGAAAATGCCGGGGGTTTGGGGGCAGAGCCCCCAAGAGACACGGAAGTACGCAAAGACCGGATGAGCCGAATTTCTTCGCTATTCTTGGGTCTTTGGGACAACATACGGGTCTCGACAACCGTCTATAAGATTAGCCATGGCCGCCTGCGGCGGCGGCCCCTGTGATTCGCGGGGTCAGCGACTCTGCGGGTCCGCCTTGACCAGTGGAATGCCGCTCTTGGTTCCTCGGCGAGATACGATGATTTCACCACAGAGACACCGAGACAACAGAGTCAATCCCGAGTTCGTCGCAGGAGATCGCTCTTCTCCGTCTCCAGGCGTTCTGTGCCTCGGTGGCGAAGATTTGTGCGAAACGAACCCAATTTCGAGCAGCCTGACCGAGACCCGGACGACCAACTGTGCAAAACGAAGCCAAACTTGGGCAGGATGGAACATCTGGGGCACGGCACATCCGGAGGGCCGGGGCCGCCCAGCGCGAGACGTGCGAAACGAACCCAATTGGAGAAGAGTTTGGAGTTTGAAGTGTTACACAGGAGAAGCAGACAGGATATCCCAGCATCCCGCTATTCTATCATTACACCATTCCAGTCCGATGGCGATTGTGCGAAACAAAGCCAATCATCGGCAGAGCCTGCCCCGAGCACAGCGAGGGGATGCCGATGCCACGAGGGTGCCCAACGGTCAGATGCGATCACCCTGCGGAGCGAAGGATTCCCTCTTCCTATCCTCCATGCTCGTGTTTATACTGGGTGGCCACAGGCAATCGAACAACCGCAATGGAAAGGGGTAGGCTATGATCGGGACCGGGTCTTCACGAAACCGCAGGAACAAGACGATCTATCTCGCACTCATCTGCGCCGTTGCTCTGAGTTGGGCGCAAGGTGTCGCCCCGGCGGCGGACAAGAGCTTCCTCCAGGCGAGTTCTGAGGACGTGCAGGCGTGGCGGGAGCTGAAGTTTGGACTATTCGTCCACTGGGGACCGGTGAGCCTCAAGGGGACGGAGATCGGCTGGTCGCGCGGCGGCGAGCGTCGGGGCCGGCGCGACAAGAGCACCGGCCCGATCCCCGTCGAGGTCTATGACAACCTGTACAAGGAGTTCAACCCCGTCCGATTCGACGCCGACGAGTGGATCCGGATGGCCAAGGACGCCGGGATGCGATATCTCGTCTTCACGTCCAAGCACCACGACGGCTTTTCCATGTTCGACAGCAAACTGACCGAGTACAAGATCACGAACTCGCCGTTCAAACGGGACGTCGTCAAGGAACTGGCCGACGCCTGTCACAAGGCGGGGCTCAAGCTTGGCTACTACTACTCCCCCGTGGACTGGTACCACCCGGACTACCGCACGGAGAACCACGCGCGTTATATCCGGTTCATGCACGGCCAGCTTCGCGAGATTTGCAGCAACTACGGCAAAATCGACATCATCTGGTTCGACGGCCTCGGCGGCACGGCGAAAGACTGGGACTCGGAGAACCTGTTCCGGATGATCCGGCGGTTGCAGCCGCACGTGATTATCAACAACCGTGCCGGCCTGCCCGCCGACCACGACACGCCGGAGCAGCGTATCGGCGGATTTCAGAACGACCGCCCGTGGGAGACCTGCATGACCATCTGCCGGCAATGGGCGTGGAAGCCGAACGACCAGATGAAATCCATGAAAGAGTGCATCCAGACGCTCGTCCGCGTCACGGGCGGCGACGGGAATCTCCTGTTCAACGTCGGCCCGATGCCTGACGGCCGGATCGAAGGCAGGCAGGTGGACCGGCTCCACGAAATGGGCGACTGGCTCCGCGAATACGGCGAGAGCATCTACGGCACACGCGGCGGGCCCTTCAAGACCACCGCCGCAATCGCCAGTACCCACCGAGGCAACACGATCTACGTGCACATCCTGAACTGGTCGGAGGATACGGTCTCGCTGCCGCCCCTGCCGAAGCGGATCGTCGACGCCTCCCTCCTGACTGGTGGAAGCTTGAGCGTCCGGCAAACAGGCGAGGGAATCCAGATTGAGGTGCCGCCACGGGACCGGCAGGAGATCGACACGATCGTGAAGCTCGAATTCGACGGGCCCGCCGGCGATATCGAATCGATCGCGATCTCCTCGGCCTCGCTGGCATCGGGGAAACGGGCGAGCGCATCGAACGTCTTTCAGAAGAATCGAGGATATCGGGCGAACAAGGCCTTCGACGACGACCCCGGCACCCGCTGGGCGACCGATTCCGGCGTCAAGCAGGCGTGGCTGGCAGTGGACCTCGGCAAGCCTATTACGTTCAACAGGGTCGCCGTCAGCGAAGCCTACGACAGGGTCCGGCGGTTCGAGCTCCAACATCGAGAAGGCAGCTCGTGGAAGACCTTCCTCAAAGGCAGCCGGATGGGCGAAGAGTATTCCCGGAAATTCGAGCCGGTGACCGCACAGCACGTCCGACTGAACATCCTCGAGGCCACTGACGGGCCAACCATCTGGGAATTTCATCTTCTCCCTCCGGCCAAGCCGTGATGACTGGAAACGAACGGACGGTTGGGATATACTCTCGACCTACGTAATCCGAACAACAGAATGAGTCGTATCAGGAATGGGGATTCTGAACATGGCGGAACGTTTTGATGTGGTGGTAATCGGTGCGGGCCCCGGCGGATTCCGGGCGGCCAGACGCTGCGCACAACGCGGCGCGTCGACGGCGGTGATCGAGAAGGAGTTTCTCGGCGGGACGTGCCTGAACTGGGGCTGTATCCCCTCGAAAACGCTCCTGGCGACGGCCCACTTGATTCTGCGGGCCCGCCAAGCCGACCAATTGGGTGTGGACATCCCCTCGGCAACACCGAACTGGCCGAAGATCCAGCAGCGACGCGAAGCCATCGTCCAGGGCAACCGCAAGGGCATGCTCGGAACGGTCAAGGCCAACAAGATGACCCATATCGAAGGGCGAGCGGTCGTCACGGCACCGGGCAGGATTGCGGTCCAATCGAATGGCCAGAGCCGCGAACTCGAAGCCGGCAAGATCATCCTCGCGACCGGGTCTGAATCGATCGAGATCCCAACCATCCCCTTCGACGGGCAAACGATCATCAGCAGCAAGGAAGCCCTGTCACTACCGCAGATCCCGAAATCCATGGTGATTGTCGGCGGTGGCGTGATCGGCTGCGAGATGGCGTGCGCCTATGCGGCGTTCGGCACGAAGATCACGATTGTCGAAGCCCTGGAGAGGCTTCTTCCGATGGAGGATTCGTGGGTGAGCCGGCTGGTCGCGCGAGAATTCAAGGGCCTCGGCATCGATTCCATCACGGGCCGCAAGGTGATGGCCGTCGATAAGAGCGCGTCGCCGGCCAGGGTGAGCCTCGACGACGGAAAAACCATTGAGGCGGAGAAGGTGCTGGTCGCCGTGGGCCGACGGGCCTCCGTGGACAAAGAGACGGTCGCCGCGTTGAATCTGGAGATGAACGGTCCGGCGATCAAGGTGAACAAGAAGCTGGAAACGAACGTCCCCGGCGTGTACGCCCTCGGCGACGCCGTCGGCACGACCTATCTAGCGCACGGCGCCACGGCGGAGGGGGAAGTGGTCGCGGCCAACGCCACCGGCGGCAACGAGGAAATGCTCGATTACTCGCTGGTCCCGCGCGTGGTCTTCACGTTCCCGGAGGTCGCCTCGGTGGGCGTAACGGAAGAGAAGTGCCAGGCCCAGGGCCGGGATATCTCCATCGGCAAGGGCTTCTACCGAGCCAACGGCCGCTGCCATGCGGAGAACATCCTGAACGGGCAGTTCCACGCCGTCCGCGACAAGGCGATGAATGAGATCGTCGGCATCAGCATGGTGGGCGACATGGCGACGGAATTCGGGGCTTTCGCCCGGACCCTGCTCGGCACGTGCGAGCCCATCCGCCAGATCACGTTCCCGCACCCAACGATCTCCGAAACCCTCGAAGACGCCGTCCACGAAGCCCTCGGCGAACTACTGCTGGAGGAACTCTAAGGAGCGACTACGACTCCAGGAGAGTATTGAACTGCTCGACGGTGATATCGACTTCTCGAAGGATCTCACGAATCAAGGGGCGAGCAAGCAGTCTCCCCTTGTGATGCGGCAGCGTGGTGGTCCTTCCATCAGGGTGTCTGTAGAAGACGTGGCTGCCTTTCTGGCGGACTTTCATAAACCCCTGCATGAGCAGCAGCTTCTCCATCCGCCTGGCATCGATGAGCTTCAGTTTGCTCACCCAGCCACCTCAAGCTGTTGGATGCCAACGAACTGCGGAATATGCCGTCTCGCCTCGTCGTCCATTTCTTCGACGCACAACTCAACGACTTCCCGGAGGTTCTCCTGGAGCTCATCCAGGGTCTCCGCCTGCGTGTGCGCTCCCGCAATCCCCGGCACAATCGCTACATAGAGGCCCGTCTCGGGGTCTTTCTCGATATATCCCGTTATCCTGATCATTTCGCGATCCTCACGAGGCATCCTTGGATGCAGCCACAGCCACATTACGCATCAATAGTAGCGGATTCCTCCGGCCACGTCAACCCCAGCTTACGGCTGTTGATCGGCCGCAACAGCGAGAAATCAGCCCGCGCATTGCCTCTGGACGCACAGCACAACTCGCCTCGTTCGGGCGGCTTTATATGGGCTGGAAGGCAGGAAGACCTTCTGCAGCCGAAATGGTGCTGCAATCTGCGAGATTTGCCGCTACAATCTGGCTATGACATCTTTGCATCAACGAATCGAGAACTGGGTGCCCTGCCAGGATAACGGGCTGTGCATTCGCGACTGTGGGCTGGCTGATTATCGGGAGGTGCTCGCGTTGCAGCGGCAGTTGCAGGAGCAACGCCGGGCGGGGGCGATCCCGGACACGGTGCTGATCGTGGAGCATCCGGCGGTGATTACGCTCGGGGCCCGCAAGAGCGCCAACCGGTTGCTGATCGACAGCGAGGAACTGGCTCGACAAGGGATCGACCTGGTGGAGATCCGGCGTGGGGGCGGCGCGACCGCCCACAATCCGGGGCAGCTCGTCTTCTACCCGATCCTGCACCTTCAGAAACTCGGGCTGGACGTGAGCCGGTACGTGCGGACGCTGGAGCAAATCGGGATCGAGCTGCTAACGGAGCTCGGCGTGCAAAGCGGGCGACGAAAGGGCTTTCCAGGGCTGTGGGTAGGCCAGCGAAAGATCGCCTCTATCGGGGTCCGCGTCTCACGGTTCGTGACCTGCCACGGCATGGCCATCAACATTCAGAACGATCTGGGCATTTTCGAGTGCATGGTCCCCTGCGGGCTCGACGGCGTAGAGATGACCTCCGCCCTGAAGGAAACGGGCAAGACGCAAGAGATGAGCCAAATCAAGGCCCTGCTACGCGAGTTGCTCATTCGCCACTTCGGCGTAAGGGAACTATGAATCCACCGGCGAAGAAACGCTCGGCCCAACGGTCTCATTCCGACACCTTGCTTCCACCTCCCGGTTCCTGCTCAAGGCCGGCCTGCGCGAAGTGCTTGTCAAAAGTAAGAGCCGTTCGGATGTGAAATCGCTTCATCACGATGAAGGACGCACAATCCGTAAGTGAATAGGACTTGTCAGAATATTTGGTGAAATAACGCCATGCCTCGTGGAAGAGAGCCTCATCGATATGAATCAGTTCCACAGAAGGGCTCTCAAGGAGAAGATTCCCGATTTCCACGGCCTTGCTGTGTCGGGCTCGAGTGTTGAAGAAGGTTACGACCTCATCGAGAACATAGGAGGTGGTAACCAGCACGGGCAAAGACGTGCTCAGGTCCTTCCAGTGCGCTGATGCCGCCCCATGGTGTTGGTCATCTGCCGCTTCCAGTGCGATGAGATAGCTCGTATCGAGGAATAGCTGTTTCACGATCCGCGACCATAGAGGTAATCGTCATGATTCTCTGACGCATCCGGCGTGCCGCACGTCACCGGACGTTTTCCAAGGTTCAGGACCGGATCGGGTCTGGTGAGCAGGGAGATCACGATTCGATGGTCTTCCTTTCGAATCTCCACTTCCTCTGTACCTGCCAGCATCTCCTTGGGAATAAGCAGGCCCCGTTCAGTCACCTTAGCTCTCATGACGGTCCTTTCTTCACGCTCATTTCACCCGAAGGTGTTTCCGACCACAATCTGTGCTCTATGAGCGACACATCGCACGCTCGCGGCTTTGCGTTTGCCTTGCTATCGTCTATCTGTTCTGATACGATATTTGGCCCCAGAAGTCAAAGGAAATCCTGCTTGTGTGGGAGGAGTCGATTGATGCGCCGCGGCTCCTTGACGCGAAAGGTAGTGTTCTCTGACAAAAGGGCCAGTTCCGTGCCTTAGAATAGGGAGTAGACGTTGACGAAGAAATTGCCGCCGTGGCTGCGACGGCCCTGGCCGGCGGGGCACGATTTTCAGCACACCCGCGAGACGCTCGAATCGCTGGGGCTGGAGACGATCTGCACGAACGCGAACTGCCCGAACCGGGGCGAGTGCTGGAGCCGGGGCACGGCCACCGTCCTGATCCTGGGCAACGTTTGCACGCGAAACTGCAGGTTCTGCTCCGTGGCGACCGGCCGGCCGGAGCCGCCCGACCCGACCGAGCCGGCCCGCCTGGCCGATATGGCCAAACGGATGGGGCTGAAGTATCTCGTCATTACGAGCGTGGACCGCGACGACCTGCCGGATGGCGGCGCCGGTCATTTCCGGGACTGCGTCAACGAAGTCCGCCGGCAATCTCCGACCATCCGATTCGAGATCCTCACGCCCGACTTCCGCGGCTGCGAGGAGCGGGCACTGGACATCCTCGAAGACGCCCTGCCGTTCGTCTTCGCCCACAACGTCGAGACGGTCCCGTCCCTCTATCCGGTCGCCCGTTCCGGTGGGGACTACGAGGAGTCCCTGCGACTGTTGCGCATGGCCCACGAACGATATCCCGGCGTCCCGATAAAATCCTCCATCATGCTCGGCCTCGGGGAAACGGAGGAGGAGGTGGAGCGGGTCCTGGTGGACCTGCGCCAGGCCGGTTGCGACCGAATCACCATCGGCCAGTATCTCAAGCCCTCGCGCGATTCCCTCGACGTCGTGGCCTACATCCCGCCCGAGAAATTCGCCTGGTGGAAGGAGCGGGCCACGCAGATCGGCTTGTCCTGGGTCCTGGCCGCACCGTTCGCACGCAGCTCCTACTTCGCCGAACGGGAAGAGACATAGCGCACCGTGTATCCCTCAAGACGTTCCCGTAACTGGCATTCTACAATGACGCCGTAGAGCATGGATTGTGTGGCCCTTCATTTGGCGGTTCCCGTGATCTGGCGTATACTTTAGGAAAGCTATAGAAGTCACAGCCGAAGCACGCGTACTGCATCGTCCGACAGGGGGAAAAATGAGACGGGCCAGGAATCTCCCACACTCGAAACAGGAAGGGTCTGCGCTGATCCTTTCGCTCATCTTCATCGCCATGTTCTCCGCCCTGGCAGCCGCCATGGCGAACATGTCCGGGACCAATGTCCAGATCGCTGAGAACCAGCGTAAGCTCGATAACACACGTGCCTGCGCGGACTCGGGGCTGGAGATTATGCGTTACTGGATGAGTAAGGTGGAGATGTCCGGCACCACCTCGCCGGGTCAGCGATTCACGGAGTTGGCTACTTCGCTCCAGACAGAACTCTACGCCATTGGAGCGCAGAACATCGTGCCTATCCTCTGCGGTTCGACGATCAGCGTCGCCGACGTGCCGCTGAACTCCAGTGGACAAAGCTTCTCCGCCGTTTTGACCAGCGTTGACACCGACACCGTCCGGCTGGATGTGACGGGCCAGAATGATTCTCTCTCTCGGACCATACGCACGAACTACAACTTTGTCACCCGGGCGGACACCGTATTCGACTACGGCGTCGCCTCCAGAGGTCCGATCTCCCTGTCCGGCAACGTCGAGCTGGATGGCGTCAACATCGAAGTGGAATCGAACGCCTATATCGAGAGTCCGAGTAGCCTGCTGGCGCTGGAGATCATCGGCAACTCGCACATCGCCGGGACTGT
>Ga0272441_10013755_pt1 | contig 11593 bp, 8 predicted proteins | sample SSMProp6N_FD_193582 | JGI IMG/M metagenome (GOLD analysis project Ga0272441, IMG submission 193582) | Marine sediment archaeal communities from Little Sippewissett salt marsh, Falmouth, MA, United States - SSM-Prop-6N | ecosystem: Environmental > Aquatic > Marine > Wetlands > Sediment ... | reverse complement strand
ATGGCGAGGTGTCTCAAAACTCGATAATTTTAAGGTTTTTTACATAAAAAATGATTGCATGATTCAATTTTTAACAAATTAAGGATGTTTATGGCTTAAAAAATTACTTTTTTTCAAGTAATCTCGATTTTTAGAAAAGAAATGAAATCCTATGTCGGATTTTGGGGGGGAGCATATATCTTGACTTGAATCCTGATTAACACTAAAATAAATAGTTTTGAGGTTATAGCAGAAATGATATTTCAAAAGGAAACGAATAATGTCTGAAGATTTGAAAAATCAAGATGAATTTGTCAAGGAAATAACACCCAAGAGCATTGATTTCTCGAGGTGGTACACCGATGTAATACGAAAAGCAAAAATGGCAGACTACACACCAATAAAAGGATGCATGGTTATAATGCCCTATGGATTTTCTCTTTGGGAAAATATGCAGGGTATCCTCGACAGTATGATTAAAGATACTGGACATAAAAATTGTTACTTTCCTATGTTCATAACAGAAAGTATGCTAAAAAAAGAAGCGGATCATGTTGAAGGTTTTGCTCCGGAAGTAGCATGGGTAACAAAAGCTGGAACAACCGAACTAGAAGAGCCATTAGTCCTGAGAGCTACTTCGGAACCTGTAATCTGTACAATGTACTCAAAATGGATAAAATCTTATCGAGATCTTCCCCTACTATATAATCAATGGGCTAACATCATAAGATGGGAAAAGGTTACCAGACTTTTCCTGAGAACAACTGAATTTTTATGGCAGGAAGGTCATACAGTCCATAGAACAGAATCTGATGCGGAAGAAGAAACTATCAAAATGCTTGATGTTTATAACACATTCATTGAGAAATATCTAGCTGTTCCTGTAATAGTTGGCAAAAAGACTGAGTCAGAGAAGTTTGCAGGTGCTTTAAGAACCTACACTTTAGAGGCTCTCATGTCTGACGGAAAAGCTTTACAGATGGGGACTTCACATAATCTCGGACAGCATTTTGCCAAGGTTTTTGATATTCGATTTTTAGATGAAGACCAATTAGAAAAGTATGCATGGCAAACATCCTGGGGTGTAACAACCCGTTTAATCGGTTCGGTTATTATGGTTCATGGTGATGACAGAGGATTGATACTACCCCCAATGATTGCTCCGACACAAGCTGTCATTGTTCCGATTATTTTTGAGAAATCTAAAGGGCAAGTTATTGAGAAGGTTGAAAAACTTCATCAAAATCTAAAAGCTAAATTTAGAATTGAAAGCGATACAAGAGACGAATATTCGTCAGGATGGAAATACAATGAATATGAGATGAAAGGTGTACCTATCAGAATCGAGATTGGACCTAAAGATGTTAAGAATAATCAGGTTGTTTTAGTCAGACGTGATACTGGTGAAAAAATATTTGTCAAAGATGAAGAAATAGAAAGTGAACTCACCAGATTGATAAGTGATATTCAGAATAACCTATTTGCTGTTGCAGAAAATTTCAGAAAAAAGAATATTCACCTAACGGATACTTATAAGGAATTCAAAGAAATTATGGAAAACAAAAGAGGATTTCTCCTTGCTCATTGGTGTGGATCTGCTGAATGCGAAAACAAGATAAAAAAGGAAACCACTGCAACTATTAGATGCATTCCAATTAAAGACCGGGACAGAATGATCGAAAAGGGAAAATGTATATGCTGTAACGGAGAATCGTCAGAAAGAGTTTATTTCGCAAAAGCTTATTAAGGATAAAAACAAATGGAAAAAATATTTGATCGGGTGAATAAACCCGATGATTTGAAGAAATTAACCATAGACGAACTTCGCACTCTTTCTGAAGAGCTCAGAGATATAATTATTAACACAGTTTCAAGAACCGGTGGACATTTGGGACCGAGTCTCGGTGTTGTTGAACTCATATTAGCTCTGCATTATGTCTTTGAAACACCTAAAGATAAATTGATTTTTGATGTTGGACATCAAACATATTCTCATATGCTAATAACGGAACGGAAAAAGGAATTTGAAACACTTAGAACATATAATGGCTTGAGTGGTTTCCCAAAACGGGAAGAAAACGAATATGATACTTATAATACAGGGCATGCAAGCACATCTATATCAGCTTCACTTGGAATATCAATTGCAAAAGTCTTAAAAAAAGAGGATAGAAAGGTTTTAGCTGTGATTGGTGATGGCTCTCTAACGGGTGGTCTTGCTTATGAAGGTCTGAACCATGCTGGGGATTTGAAACCTAATTTGATCGTTGTTTTAAATGATAACGAGATGTCTATATCTCCGAACGTTGGTGCTTTATCAATGTACCTGAATACAATCATTACAGGACAATTCTATAACAGGATGAGGAATGATTTTGAAAGATTATTAAAAAAGAGTCCAATTATTGGTTATCCAATGTTTAGAATTATGAAGTTGTTCGAAGAAATGGTTAAAGGACTGATATCTCCAGGTATTTTTTTCGAAGAATTAGGTTTCAGATATATAGGACCAATTTCCGGTCATAATTTGAATTTTCTGATAGAAACTTTTGAAAAAGTAAAAACCCTGAAGGGACCAACCCTTGTTCATGTTGTTACAAAAAAAGGGAAAGGCTATACACCAGCAGAAGCAAGACCTGAAAATTTCCATGGAACAGGACCTTTTAACATTAAAACCGGAAAACCCCTATTAAAAGGAATGGGTCCACCTACTTATGGATCAATTTTTGGAAAAACAATGCTCAAACTAGTCAAAGAGGATAAAAAGATTGTAGCAATAACAGCTGCTATGAGAGAAAATACCGGTCTTCTCGAATTTTCTCAAAAATATCCCGATAATTTTTTTGATGTAGGTATAGCTGAGCAACATGCTGTCGTTTTTGCCGCTGGTCTTGCAACGGAGGGCTTTAAACCTGTTGTTGCTATATATTCCACTTTCCTGCAAAGGGCATATGACCAAATTATTCATGATGTCTGTCTTCAAAACCTTCCCGTCACTTTTTCACTCGACAGAAGCGGGATTGTTGGTGAAGATGGAGAAACTCATCAGGGGCTTTTCGATGTTTCATATCTTCGAATTGTTCCAAATATTATTATCATGTCACCTAAGGATGAAAACGAATTACAGCATATGTTAAAAACAGCTGTTGAACACCAAGGCCCTGTTGCAATAAGATATCCCAAAGGAAAATCTGAAGGTGTATTGTTAGATAAGGGATTAAAAGTTATGCAGATTGGGAAATCCGAAGTTTTATTAGATGGTAAAGATGTTACTATTATTGCACTTGGACCACTTGTTAATCCATCCTTAGAAGCTGCAATGCTGCTGAATAAGGAAGGTATTAATACAGCAGTGATAAATGCTAGATTCGTAAAGCCCTTGGATCTTGATATTATTATCAAATATGCAAAGAAAACAAAAAAGATCTTGACTGTAGAAGAAAATGTATTACAAGGAGGATTTGGTAGCGCAATCTTAGAAGCAATATCAGATAATAAAATTACAAATGTAAAGGTTAAGAGATTGGGGATTAAAGACCAATTCGTCAGACATGGAGCAAGAGCATTACAAAGAAAGTTGCTTAATTTGGACAAAGAAGGAATATACGAGGCTGTTAAATCTTTTTTAGCTGGCGAGAAAAATAATTCCTGAATCTGAAATAATACTAATTTTCTTATAGAAAAAACAAAAAACTAATGGAACGAATAGACCAGTTGCTAGTAAAACTCAATAAAGCAGAAACAAGGAGCAAAGCAAAAGCTCTAATTCTCTCGGGATATGTTTATATCAATAACAAAAGAATTGAAAAAGCTGGTTTAATGGTTGACGAGAATGCACAAATAGAAGTCAAATATCCAGGTGGTAAATATGTAAGCAGGGGAGGTTATAAACTAGAAGCTGCTTTAAAATACTTTAATATTTTAGTCTCAGATAAGATAGCCTTGGATGCAGGGGCTTCAACAGGCGGTTTTACAGATTGTTTGCTTCAATTTGGTGCAAAAGAAGTTATTGCAATTGATGTGGGTTATGGTCAACTCGATTATAGACTCCAAAAAGATCAACGCGTAATTCCAATATTCAGGAGAAATGTCCGATATATCAAACACGATGATGTTGGCAAAAGATGCGATATTATAACGTTAGATCTTTCATTCATATCGTTGAGAAAGGTTTTATTACCATTAAAAAAGCTCCTAAACCATAAAGGATACATCTTGGCTCTTGTCAAACCCCAGTTCGAAGCAGGTCCTGAATATGTTCAAAAAGGGGGGGTAATTAAAGATTCTGCAATACATAAGAAAGTGATCAATGATGTAATTGAATATGCTGAAAGCATCAATTTAAATATTCTTGGTTCCTTTGCATCTCCACTTTTAGGACCAAAAGGAAATCGAGAATTCTTTTTATTAATGACTCAAAAAGAGAACAAACCGACATCAAACCAAATTGAATCAGAAAGCTAAAATGAAATTTAAAAAAATAGGTTTCATTACTAAACCGCATGCTAAAAATGCTTTGAAAATTCTGAATTTTCTGACAGATGTATTTGTGAAAAAAAAATGTTCAGTATACTATGATACAGAGGCTGCATCACTTCTTAATTGTCCGTCCAAGGGCATACCCAGAGATAAAATATCTACGTTCATAGATCTTCTAATTGTACTTGGTGGAGACGGTACTTTGTTAAGTGCTGCAAGATATGTGCAGCATAATTGTATACCAATATTAGGTATTAACCTGGGTTCACTGGGATTTTTAACCGATATTACAATTGCAGAATTAGAGAAAGTTATAGATTGCCTTGATTCTGAATCCTTTGTGATAAGTAGTAGGCTAACCCTAAAAACAACTGTGTCAAGAAACAATAAAATTATTGATAACTTCACTGTTCTAAATGATGCTGTCATTAATAAATCTGCACTTGCAAGAATAATCAACCTCCAGGTAACTGTTAACAAACTATCACTGGGAACTTTCAAAGCTGATGGAATTATAGTATCAACTCCTACCGGTTCCACAGCATATTCCCTGGCTGCCGGTGGTCCAATTCTATACCCGACAATTAATGCAATGATTATTTCACCAATTTGCCCGCATATGCTTTCGAATCGACCAATTGTGATTTCTGACAATGACATTATTGAAATTACACTGTTTACTGATGAAGAAGATGTTGTCCTCACTCTTGATGGTCAAGTAGGAATACCACTCAAGTATAAAGATGTAATTAAAATTGAAAAATCGGATTCAAGGGTCGATTTAATCGAACTACCCAATTCGAATTTTTTCAATATTTTAAAGAAAAAACTAAATTGGGGTCCCCAAAAATATGACTAAACAAGGAGATTTAATCATGAAATATTTTATGACATTAGTCATTTTAGTTTATTTATTAGCATCAATATCACCTTTATATTCATCATGGTTATCATATCAACATGATCCTTTTCATACTGGAAGAACCGATTACGAAGGTCCTTTCAACCCAGAATTGAACTGGTTCTATGATTGCAATTACATGATTCAAACCTCACCAGTAATCAATGAAAGCGGAACAATATTCTTCGGTTCAAGTGACATCTCACCCCTTGAAAATATCCAGAATTCACTTTATTCAATTGCACCCGGTGGGCAACTTTACTGGAGTCTTCCCTTCCCGGATAGGATATCTTCTACATGCTCGATAGGAACTTCTGGTAATTTGTATTTTGGCTGCGAAGATGGGAATTTTTATTGTGTAAATCAATATGGTGTCATTCAATGGTCATATCCTACATATGACTCTATAGTTGCTTCTTCAGTAATTACACCAAATGAAACAATCTATTTTGGAACTATATTGAATGGAATTCTTTATGCAGTTAACCCCAATGGAACTTTAAAATGGAGTTATATATCTGGAGGTGAAAAAGGAGGAATTTTATCTTCACCATGTCTTTCAACTGATTATGGAACAGTTTATTTTGGAAATTACGATGGAAAAGTCTACGCATTATCAACGAATAATGGTGGATTAAAATGGTCAAAAAATCTCGGGCAACCAATTCAATCTTCCCCTGCAATTGGATATCAAGGATCTATAGTCATAGGATGCAATGACACAAAACTATATGTGCTTGATATGATCCAGGGAAATTTGAAATGGTTATTTAAAACAGGTGATAAAATTCAATCTTCACCTGCGATTGATAAAAACGGAGATATTTATATAACTTCAACTGATGGTAACGTTTATGCATTATCTTGGGATGGAAGATACCTTTGGAGATATTCAACGGGTTCTACCTTGTTGTCCAATCCTATTATAGATGGTGCAGGAAAAATCTATTTTGGATCGACAAATAAAAAACTATATGCTCTCAACTCTGATGGTAGTTTCTTATGGACTTTCGATACAATGAAAAGTATCGATTACTCTTCTCCTTCTATCGATTCTCAAGGAAATATATATATTTGCTCTACAGATGGCAGATTGTATTCGATTATGCAGGGTATAAATCAAGTTAGGATGCCATTCACTCAAAACAGTGTTAAAAATAAATTATCCTCTTATTTAATGACTAACAATGTCGGTTCTTCAAAAGTAGATTTCTCTATCGAGCTTTACAATAACAAAGGTCAAAAAGTAAATGGTTTAACCACAGGTTCTGTTCAACCCGGACAGCTTGGAATATTTGCTATGCCAAGTATTGCTCCAGATTTTATTGGAAGCTGTTCAATTAAATGGATAGATGGGAAACTAGCACTTTGGAGTGTCATATTTAATTCCGAATATGGTACCGGCTATCCCCTTTCAACAAATTTTGGAAGCAACAATCCTCCAGTCTACTTTCCGTACTGGGAATCTAACCCTACTGCAAATATCAACACATATATCATGGCTAACAACACTTCAATTGACTCAAACCTGTTCTTAAAAGTAAATATGTATGATTCGGAAGGTAACATTCAAAACCCGATGTCTGTCAATGTCCCTGCAAATGGTTTGGAAATAATTGATACAAAAAGCTTTAATAATCAGGGTAGTGGACATGGATTCATTGAATGGTTGAGCGGGAGAGGCTCTTTTTCACTTTTCGGAGTTGTTTATAACCTGAATACAAACAAAGGATATCCAATAGATTTCAATGCTTTATATAATTCACCAGTCATTATACCTTTTTGGCAAGTTACTCCTTCAAACAGTATAAATACAAAATTATATATTGTTAATCCATTTGGTATAACTGTTGATGTTAATCTCGATTTATATTCTTTTGATGGTTCACTGATCGATTCAACAGAACATACAATCGAATCCGGTCAGCAAAATTTGATAACCTTATCTATGCAGGAGAATGCTGGATGGGCTGTGTTATCATGGACAGATGTCGAACAACTCGGAGCAACCTGCTTGTTAGAAAATTCCAAAGAATTATCAATTACACCTGTATCATTGAACAAAAAAATCAATACAACAGCATATATACCTTTTTGGCAAATTTATAACTCACTCTCGATTGATACATACTTCATCTTGACCAATTTTGACCAGGAATCATCAGCAACTCCAATAATAAGCTTTTTCAATTCTTCTGGACAGAATTTAGAAACTATAGATATGACTAACGATCCCATATTACCCGGTTCTACTAAATTCCTTACAGCAAAATCTCTATTTGGTCAAGATAATATGGGTTACGCTGTAATAAACTCAAACGAAGAAAACCTGGCTATATGGGTATATGCATATAATGGACAATTTAATGTCGGATATACTATTGAACCACAGTATCCAATTGGTTCTGATAACTAGTCTTCATGAGGTTTTATACATATGAGAAGTGAATTAGCCAAAAAGATTGTCGTTGCATTAGATGTTAGCACAATTGAAGATGCAGAAGCTATCGTATTAAAATTGAAAGATCAGGTCACATATTTTAAGATTGGCAGCATTCTGTTTACTCGCTGTGGACCGGAATGTGTAAGAATGGTCAAAAAACATGGCTGTGAAGTATTTCTTGATCTTAAGTATCATGATATTCCTAATACTGTATCAAACGCTGCTGTTGAAGCTGCAAAGTTGGATGTATGGATGTTCAACCTTCATATTGCTGGAGGTGAAGATATGATAAATATGACTGTTGAAAAAGTATCTGATTTTTGCTCACAAAATAATACAAGAAAGTCGCTAATACTGGGCGTTACACTCCTTACAAGTATAAACAATGAAATCTTGAAAAATACAATGATGGTCAATAAATCGAGTCATGATTATATAAAAACACTAGCTATTAAAGGAAAGAATTCAGGACTCGATGGTATTGTAGCTTCCCCAAATGAAGTTGATATAGTACGCAAAGAATGTGGGGAAGATTTTATTATTCTAACACCAGGAATAAGACCAACCTGGGCATCAACAGATGATCAAAAGCGTCTTTCAACTCCTAGAAACGCCGTTGAAAGAGGAGCAAATTATTTGGTCATTGGAAGACCTATTATTAAAGCACAAGATCCTTTAAATGCTTTTAACAAAATCCTCGATGAATTAGACTAAAAACTTTCCGTCCTATCCCGAAAACCGACATAGGATTTTATATCTTTTCCCAAAATGATGATTTTGTAAAAAAAGTCTTATTTAAACTGTAAACATCCATATTTTATTAAAATATTAAAGCATCCAATGATGGAGCTTTATTTGAAAGCAATTACTTACGCAAATCTAATCGAGCTTTATCTCACAAGTACCCTCGATATTCTGTCCTCCGTTGTGAAGCATCAAAATCTTGTGGAATTTTTGACATGAAAGGTAAGTTTGTTTGAGGTATCATATAATAATCCTGCTGTTTAATTGAATATTCGAATTGATCTATTCGTATTTTCCATAATTAGCAGAGTTTTTATCAACTATTTCAACAACAAAAAAAAATCCCAATAACGAATCTTGGATCAATATAACTCAAACTAAATTAACATTAATGATAGAAAGAAAATTATTATAAAAAAAATGCCTCTCATACAAATGAGAGGCTATAAATTGAAACTGCCTATTGTCAGGAACTTTTTGCGGAATTTAGAATTTCTTTATTATTGATGAAATAGCTTTCTCAGGACCATGAAATGAATATTTGCCTTCCGAATTGTTACTAACCAGCCAATAGTAATAAAGATTTCCAGGTGTAGTATCATTGTCAATATATCTGTAACAATGTCCAGAGTAAGATGTTCCTTCTCCTGCAATCAATTCATCGTTAACAAGCATAAATCCTGTGTAAGTATCCTTACTTCTTAAAATGTAGAATCCCAAGTTATCTATTTCTGTACCTGTTGTCCAGCTAATAATAATATAATTTTCTTCAGCATATGCAGTAAAGTTTTTTATAGTTATAGCGTCTGGTGGTTCATCTTCGCAAATCATTCCACTGCTAATTCCACCATCAAAATCGCTATTATCGGTCAATTTCACAGCATTAGAACCATCCGAATTCATACACCATATCTCGCTATCGCCATCCGAAATCCAGAAAAGAATATGATTACCTAATGGCGTCCAACAAGGTCCATTACCACCTGAAAATGTTAACCGGGTCTGATTGCTTCCATCAGGATTCATTACATAAATTTCATAGCTTCCTGAATTCCTGTTTGATTGAAATGCAATCTTGTTTCCATCCGGTGACCAGCAAGGGTTATTATCTTTATAGCTGCTGTTTGTAATATTAACAAGGTTGGAACCATCGCTATCCATCACATAAATATCATGATTTGGACTTGATGCATTAGTAGTATAATAAAATGCAATTTTGTCATTTACTGACCAACTCGGGTTTTGTTCACTACCTGTTATTGAAGTTAACTGAGTTTTATTGCTACCATCAGTTGAATCCATGCTATAAATATCGAACTGATGATTATCACCGCTGATAAAACCAGATGTATAAACAATTTTCGTTCCATCCGGTGACCACGAAGGACCTCTATCCTCATCTACGCTGTTTGTAAGTTGTACAACATTTGTACCATAAATATCCATGACATAAATATCCCAATAACCACTGCAAGTTGAAGTATAGACGATCCTGCAACCATCAGGTGATATATAAGCATCATTTTCTGTATACGAACTGAAGGTTAGCCTTACAGGTTCTCCAGATGACCACCCATCAAGTGTCATTTTATATAAATCAATATATGGATCATCCCTGTTAGACTCAAAAACAATCATACAAGGTTCAGGAGAAGACGAATCACCTTTTAATGCATAAAGGTTATAATCATTTGTTCCAAAGTAAATATCTCCATCAGAACTGATTGAAGGGGATGACCAATAGAAAGCACCTCCTGACAGATACTTCCATTTCTCAGTACCATCGGGATTTAAAGCATACAGATAACCATCATAAGATCCCACATATATCAGTCCACTTGCATCGATAAATGGTGAAGAATAAATATTGTTGTTTGTCAAATATTTCCATTTCTCGGTTCCATCAGGATTCAAAGCATAAAAATAATCATCGTTAGAGCCGATATAGAGAGTTCCGTCGGATCCTATAGCTGGTGAAGATTTTACTTTATCCCCGGTAAGGAATTTCCACTTCAAGGAACCATCGGGATTCAATGCATAAACATAATAATCTTCTGAACCGAAATAAATTGTGTTGTCTGATCCGATTGATGGTGATGAATAGATCCATGCCCCTGATAGATAGCGCCATTTCAATGTTCCATTAGAATTCACTGCATACAGATAGTTGTCATCAGATCCAACATATATTGTTCCATCATCTGCAATTGCTGGGGAGGAACTGTTATATGAATGGGTGTAATACTTCCACTTACTTTTGCGAGCCATCAGGATTGATTGAATATAGATAACCATCACCTGCATTGAGATAAATCGTTCCATCAGAGCCGATGGTTGGGGAACCAGTGATGTTGTCATTTGTATCGAATTTCCATTTTTGTGTTCCGTCAGGATTTACTGCATGGAGATAACCATCGTAGGAACCGATATATATTGTTCCATCATCATTAATTGCAGGAGATGACAATGTAATCCAATATCCAGTGAGATATTTCCACTTTTGAGTGCCGTCAGGATTAATTGCATACAAATAGCTGTCAACACATCCGAAGTAAATAGTTCCATCAGAACCTATTGTTGGAGATGATTCGATATTGCTTCCTGCCATGAATTTCCAATCGAGGGTTGGTGTTTCGGGACCGGTATAAGAGCTTATTCCGGTATGCTTTTCGTTACCCATAAACATGGGCCAGGGAGTGTTAGCAAGTTGAGCAAATCCTGAACAAGACCAGAGAATCAGAATTGTTGAAATAAATGTTAAAGATAGACCTTTCATTTGTTCCTCCTCTATCAAAAGGTTATTGATTTAGTGTGACACTATTGTTTTTTTGTTAACTATAATGTACCCCAAAAATTGGACAGTTGTTTAAGGTGTAATTGAGAGTATAATGGAGTCGATTCTGAACAAGTATGAGGAGACAGATTTTATGGGCAGGATACGCAGACGTTTCGATGCGTAATTTAAAGCGAAGGTGGCTTTAGAAGCATTGAAGAACGAGAAGACCATATCACAGTTGTCCAGTGAATACGGTGTGCATTCGAATCAG
>Ga0272441_10013754_pt1 | contig 11593 bp, 7 predicted proteins | sample SSMProp6N_FD_193582 | JGI IMG/M metagenome (GOLD analysis project Ga0272441, IMG submission 193582) | Marine sediment archaeal communities from Little Sippewissett salt marsh, Falmouth, MA, United States - SSM-Prop-6N | ecosystem: Environmental > Aquatic > Marine > Wetlands > Sediment ... | reverse complement strand
TACGGTAAATTATGATGTATACAATATGATTGATGAAAAGAATTCCCAAGATCCTGCTCTTATCATTCGTGATCCTCTTTCCCGTCTCCTGTGAGTCGGAGCACGTGCAATTGACTTCTTCGCCTACATTTCCGGACCTCGAAACCACACAGAATGCAGCATCAAATCTGACGCAAGCCACAGCGGAAGGGTTCACGGAGAATCCCTCACAAACTCCACAGCCAACGACGACAATGTATCCCACCGCACGCGTTCGCACGCTCGACTGGAATGTCAACCAAAAACCCTTCATCCCCGCACCTGCAGGATTCGCACCCGGGGAATATGGGGTCGGACGGGTAGTGATGAGTCCGCAGGGCCGTGTGGCGGTGATGGTTGCGGAAACGCTTTATATTCCATCCGCAGATGGATCGGATCGATACGAAGCCATAGATCATGATGCTGGACCGGCTTCCTGGTCGCCGGATGGATCGATGCTTTTGTATTGCCGAATTGGGGATTCCCCGTATGGATGCGCAGACATTCGGGTCTACCAGGTGGAAGAAAATCATTCGTTTTCCCTGTCCGAGGTGATTCCGGATTTTCCTGAACCACCATATTTGCTTGGCAGCACCTGGTCCTTCGACAGCACGAAGATCTACTTCACTGATCTTTTTGAGGATCAATTGGTCACCGTTGATCTCGTCGAGGGAAAAATGTGGAGGTATATCAACTTCAAAATCACGAATTTATGGGACTTCGCCCCCGGGTTTGTGATCGTTGAAAACCATTGCGGCTCGCCGTGTGAAACGTTTGGTGCGTATACCTATTCCGGCGATAAGGTTTGGGGTCTACCATGGGCTACCGCGGGTCTTTTCGATGTCAGCCCGGACAAAAGCCGCCTGATCAATACCGGCCGTGTGGATACGCATGTGGATACGCTAACCGTCGAAAAAATCGACCTGACGGATGGGTCGATGGATGTGATCTGGAGCCTGGACGATTGGTCAGAAGGTGAATATTTCACCTTGTTTTTTCCCCCAGCCCTTTCCGATGACGAGCAATATATCAGTTTCAGTCTCGGCGAATATGCTACGCCTAAAAAACTGATGGTCATCGATCGAAACGGAGATGTGCTCGCAGAGGTTCCGCATGGCGTTTTTCCCATCTGGGGACGCGGCCTGGAGATGGTGTACTTGTTGGTCCATGTAGATAAAGACATTAATGAGAGTTTGATCTATTTCAACATCGAGGAGGATCGTTTCATCACCTTGCTTGAAGATATCGGTCCGCATTCTCATAATCCTAAATACTACCCGGATATGGTATGGAGCCCCGATAAAAGACTTTTCGCTTACACGAGTCTAGACGAAGCGATAGGGGTTACAGAACTCTTTGTCTGGGATCCGGCTTTAGGGGAAAGCGTGCTGGCTTATACCGAGGAAGCCGAGCAGCGTTTCTCCAATCTCACCTGGTCGCCGGATTCCAGTCGGCTCTACTTCTCGGCGAATAAAGGTTTACTGGCCTATCAGGTTGCGCATGAGAGTCTGATTGTGATTGCATCGACGGGGAGATGAATGGGGGAGAATAGAGTGGTGCAAGGATGAATTGCACACATCGATTTTTATTACTCATACTCGCCAGTATTTCAATACTGGCTGTTTCAAGTTGTGAATCCGATGATGCTTTCACTCCGCAGGGTAGTATACAAACCGAGACTCCGCAGGCCACATGCACAACGACACCAACCGTCACGGTTACACCGACACACGTATATGTTTGCCCTAGCATCGATCCCTCATTGTCAATTTCGCTGCCGACGGCATACAGTGAATACCTGGAGAGTTATCGTGCATACTTGGCCGACATAGAACATAACCCTTTTCCAGAGCTTCCGGAAGGTTTCGACTTATTTCAATCGTACGAAGCGGTCGAAGCGAGTGTCCATGCATATCTGAATTTGGGGGGCGATCCGGGGCTCGTCGCAGCCGCCCTGGTTGAAGCCGAATATGAAGATGATTTTCAAATTGAACTCGTCGATCTTACCGGTGATGAAGTCAGCGAAGTTGTGTTTATTGGCATGATCCACGCCAGTGATGGCGCAGCCAGCGATTTGTGGATTTACCAATGTATCGATTCGGAATACGAAATTCAGGTAACGGATCGGCTGGGCTTCAACGTCCAGGTGACAGCGTTCGATTTGTTGGGAAACGGGTATCCGCAACTGATTTTGCAATACGGCACCATGAGTATGGGATGGAATGAAGGCCACAGTGTGTTTGGATGGGATGGAGAAACCTGGGGGGAATTCTATGGAGGTGGCACGAATTGGCCCGGTTACCTGATTCCCGTCGATATGGATGGCGATGGTGTCTACGAACTGGCAACATACGGACTCGTTTGCAGATCAATAACCTGTGCGGAGCGCTATGTGCTCGAATATTACAAGTGGGATGGAACGACATACCAACCTTTATATGAGGAAGAACCCCCGAGCCTTTATCGAGTTCATTATCTGTTTGAAGGTGAACGATACTTGCAGACAGGGGATTACGCACAGGCGATCATATATTATCAATTCGCTCGAAAGGATCATTTGAAAACGGAATTAACATTTACAGAGACTTCCCTTGACCAAACGGATATGGCAGAGGCCTACCAAATCTCGTTTGCATATTTTCGGGAAAGTATGATCTGGATGCTGCTGAATCGCGTCGATGTTGTGGAAATTAAGTTGAACTACTTGGAAGAAGACTTTCACGTAGGCGATCCTGGATACGAGTTCGTTTGGGCGTTGCGCTATGCGTTTGATAACTATCGTCAGGGTGTGGGCCTCGACGAGATCTGTGAGGGAATCACTGCGGAGTTAACCGCCGAGTATCCCGAGGTGATATATCACATCGGTGGATGGGGTTGGGGCCGCGATGATCTCGACTACACCATCGCCGAGTTGTGTCCGTTTCCGTTGGAGCGGGGTGACAATTAACGCTAAGATAGATAATCTACGATAGCCATCGATAGATCACCAGGAGTGGAATGTACATGCGTAGAAGAAATGAGTTTCTCATCTTGTTCTTGTTTTGGGGTTCCTGCCTGGCTGCCTGTCGGACGGAGGATGGGAAAACTGCAAAAACAACCTTGGACACGCTATCGGACTCTTCGATTATTCCCACGGCACAAGCGCAGCTGGAGGAGATCAGCGAGAGTGAGATGGCGCTTCGCCTGGTTCTGCAGGCGCAGAAGGAAGATAATTTGCAAATTCGAACACTGCTTGCATTGGAATCCATGCAGCGTGATGCCAATGTCGACGCCTACGGTATCCTCTGGCAGAGTTATTCTTTGATGCCTCCCTCCACTTTCACGATTGTTGCTCCGGAGTACGAAGGGTATCCAAAGGGTGTCAACAACCTGGCGATGAGCCCCGATGGCAAGTACCTGGTATCTTCAACAACGAAGTCTATCGGCACGCGGGCTTCCGCAGGTGACGTTCAGATCTGGGATTTCGAGAGTGGCGAGATGGCCGCAGAATATGAATTTTCAGGCGATGTCTGGGCCCTGGAATTCAGCCAGGACGGCAGGTTCCTGGCGGTAGGGAGTGCATACGACGACAGTGTGGTGGTCTTTGATGTCTCGAGCTGGACAGAGATCAGTCGAATGCACTTTGAAAATATCGTCGACCAGATCGACTTCAGCCCGGATGGAAATTTGATCATCGCCGTCGATGACTGTCATCCAACTTGGGGATGCTTCAGCGATCAAAGTGTCGTTCTGTGGGAGATCGAAACCGGGAATGAATTGGTACGAATCTCCAATCCTCACAGTCTGTATTATGATCTACAGTTTTCCCCGGATGGAAATTCGGTCTACCTTGCCCATCTGCGTGATGGGGCGCATGTTCTAGATGTGCAGCGCGGTGAGGTGACGAAGTTGTTCGAGGGATACTACGGGGTGTACGCTATTTTCGATGAGCAGGCAGAATTCTTCGCTGCCATCAGTATGGAGGACGAGTACGTACACGTCTTTAATCTATCGACCCGTAAGGAGATCACACGTTTAGACTCCACATCGCCGCCAATTTTGTTTAGCCCGGATCAACGTATTCTCGTTACTGCGGATTACGAACGGCTGCAGTTGTGGGATCTGGAATCTGGGAGATTGCTCCTCGAACTTGGGGATTATTTTGATATCGATCTCCTCGATTTCAGCCTCGATGCCCAATATTTCCTCGCAGGGAATCAGGTGTGGCAGATTGAGACGGGGGAACTCGTGACGCACATGCCCTATCACGATCCGTCGGCGGCGTTATTTGTGGCGGATTTGGTGGTTTCCGGCAGTCGCGTAGGAGAGATTCGAGGTTGGCAGGCTGTGGTCACACCGGAGACTATTACTGTTCAACACGATGCGTCGATTCTTGATGCCGTTTTCAGCCCGGATGCTGGCTATCTGATAACCACGGGCGCCGACAATACCGTGCGTATTTGGGAATCCGGCAGCGGTTCGGAAGTGGCGCGTTATTCACAGGACGCTTCTGTATATGGGTTGCGTATTTCAAGGGATGGGCGGTTCCTGATCGAGGATCTGGGGAAGGAAATCCAGGTTTGGGATGTAGCAGGTGGAGTCGAGCATTACACGATAGCGGCAGAAGAGTGGATCGCCAATGTTGTGCTGAGTCCGGATGATCGACTGCTGGTCTACAGCGTTGGCAACACTATTTATCTGAGGGAATTATTGACCGGGAATGAACTCAACCAAATACAATTGGACGACTTTTATTCGTTCGATAACCTCGCCTTCGATCCGGAAGGACGCTATCTGTTGATTTCTCCCTCCACTACGGTCGATACCATTATCTGGGATGTGGAAGATGGGACACAAGCCGGGACCATACCCATATCGAGTTCAGGAGGCGTTGTCTTCGATGCTGAGGGCAGGCTTTCTTTTTCAGGATCGACGTTGTTCGATCCTGATGCAGGCGAAGTCCTTGCGGATAATCCGTACGTGCATATGTGGGATATCCGACTCACTCCTGACGATCAATACATCATTGGCGTGGACGATGAAGGTGTGAAAATTGTAGAATTCGAAACCACTGAAAATATCGGAGAGATACCCGTACATTATCCGGATGAATATGGTGATCTGGATGCCGTTTCGATTGCCCTCAGCCCTGACGGGCGATACGTTGCCGTCATGCAGGATCATCCGACGGCCTCTGTCCTGCTGTGGCGACCGGATGACATCATGTCCGCATTGTGCGATCGGATCACCAGAAATCTGTATCCGGATGAGTGGGTCAAGTTCCTCGGCGACCGGCCAAATCGACAAACCTGTCCAAACCTGCCAGAGGCAGAAAGGCCTCCCGAGTATTATGAGCATGTCTCTATGCCATCAACCCCCGCAGTTTTACCGTCTTTCGAATTTGGCGCGCCCGTAGCAACGCTCACACCCTCGGATTTCGCCATCGGTTCGACTCCAATTCCAGCCGTTGTCGTTCCCGACGCATGTACAACCCCATCAACCTCTGACTTAAGTGCGCTGCGCATCGTTTTCTCAGCCCAACGGGATGGCGATATTGAGCTCTACAGTGTGCGAGGTGATGGGGAGGATCTTGTGCAATTGACTTACAATCAGGTTGACGATCTTTGCCCATCATGGTCCCCGGACGGGGCGACGCTCGCCTACATGTCTTTCGCCGGCGACGATCCACTTGATGATATCTATATGCTAAACACAGTATCAGCTAACGGTGCTGGAGCGTCTTCGCTGTTATCCGGAAGTGATCTGCGCGCGCAGTTGGGGCAGGCTGCTTGGTCTCCCGACGGGAGCATGATCGCCTTTGCAGACATCGAGGATGAAATTTACACGTTCGACCGCCGAGATGCATCTTTCTCACAGATATCGGAAAACGAGAGTTTTTTCGTGGATGTTTATGATATCGGTTGGTCACCGGATGGAGAAGAACTCGCATTTGCAGGACTGGTTGAGGATCAAATCTATATCTTTCTTGCAGTTATCAAAGCTGATGGTTCATCGGGACAGATCGTTGAAACGGACGACTACATTTCTTATTACTATCGCTTTGAAGCGTGGGATTCGTCAGGCGATCGGATTCTAGCCAGGGTGGGAGGTGATCCCTACTGGATTGATGTGGCAACGCATGAAGCAACGAGTCTTCCGATTCAATCGGGCCTAAGCATCTCCTCCATGGACTTATCGGCAGATGAAAAAATGCTGACTTTCGACGCTGCGTTAACCGCAGAGTCGGATGGGGAATATGTGACGCTTTACGACCGCATTTATGTGATGAATCTGACCGATGGCGGCAAAGCTGTAGTTCTGGAGATCGAGGAGCCGATTTCATCCGTGCGTTGGGCGCCGGACATGCAGCATATCGCTTATGTGTGGGAGGCGGAGGATGAGACTCACAATCTCTCCCTCGTGAACATCTGCAGTGGAGGGGTCACACTGCTTGTGGAAGATATCGATCAGACACAAGGCTGCGAGCCGGCGTGGCAGCCATAATAAGAAGAGAATCACCCCAGCCTTTATCTGTGTAAGAATGATACACAATCCAATCGATTTATTGTCGGGCGTACATGAAATGCAGGTGCTTGAGATGATAACCCTATCTCTTCAGGAGATGACAGGTATGACGAAGTGTGTGAAATCTGGAATTCTGATGACGCTGCTGGTGAGTATCCTTCTTGTGTCGTGTGGACCTTCCCAGGCCGAGCTGGATTCATATGCAACATCGACGGCTGCGAGTCGATTCATGACCCAGACGGCCGCTGTACCCACATGGACGGCATCGCCCGAACCGACTTCTACTGCGACGCTGACGCCAACCTATCGACCTCCGGGTCCCTGGCTGATCACGCCGCAGGCTGAAGTACAGGGAGAGTTGCGCGTTGAAACGTATGTGGATGAGGAAAAATGGGATGTGATTCTCCGAATCTCGCGAGAGGATCAAGTCGTACAAGAAGTTGTGCTAAACGACATGCGTTTTGATAATCGCACTGAGGATTACTTTTACCCTATCGGCATTTCAAACATCAATGCCATCTATTTTAGTGACTTTGAGAAAGACGGCGATCCGGAGATTACGCTTGGCATCGAGACACCAGGCACAAGTTGCTGTACGCTTGTTTTTGTTTTGTACTTTGATAAGTCATCGGGAAAATATCTAAATTCGGATGTCCTGGTGAACAAATGGACTCTCTCCCCGGTTCTCGCAGATGTAAACCAAGACGGCGTGGAAGAGATTATTCGTCACAATGAGGATTTTTATAATTCGATGGGAGGAGTTGGTTCAGGTGCAGCGATCAGCCCGATTCAAGTTATCACGTTTTCGGATGGCGAATTGATCGACGCATCAGACCAATTTCCGGAGATCATCGAAGAAGATGCAGAAAGATTGTTAGATATTATCGTTGATTATGATGATTGTAGTGGAACACTGTGGTCTTGTTATATGGTCCAGATGAGTGTTCTGGGTCGATTGGATGAAGGCTGGGAGTTTTTTGAAGATTTTTGTAGCCATTGGGGTGATCAATATTACGAAATCGCCGAGGGCGTTCGGGTTAACTTGGAGTTATCTGGATATATTAGGTAGTCTATTTGTTTTCTACTTTGGAAATTCTCTTGCGCCAGAACGATAACAACGATAGATTCCGATTTTGAAGTTCGAATCTTAATCATCGCATGATCCAGGTTGTTGAATGTATTGATTGTTCTAGTGATATATCCGGGAGATAACCATCCATGAAAGAACAAATCGCCGCACAGCTCGAACCGATTCTGGCCGCGTACGACCCAACCTCACCCGCAGAAACCGCCGACACCCTGCGAGAGATCTGGCTGGGGTTCGAACCGAAGGGCCTGGGGATCAAGGCCGAGCTCCAGGAGAAACAAGAGACGATTGGCATTCCTGTGCCGGTGCTGAAGACGATCGGCAAGGGATTGAGCAAGACGGCGCGCAAGCGGGTGGATGATTTCATCCCGCTCACACGTTTACTCTGGGATGAATACGGCCGGGAAGGGCGTGTTGTCGGGCTGCTGCCGCTGGGTGCCATGGAGCTGGTCGATCCGCACAAGATCGTGCCCATGTTGGAAGAAATGACCCGTTCCTGCGTCACCTGGGAGGACGCCGACCGCATGGCCATGGACGCACTGGAGCCGATCGTGCGAAAGAAACCGGACGAGTGGCTCAGCGTCATAGAACCCTGGCTGGTGGATGAGAACAAGTGGGTGCGGCGGGTGGCCGCAATTGTTATCGGGCGTTTGCCGATCAAACACCCAGCATACACCGAGCGGTGTGTGGACTTGCTGGAAGGGCTGCTCTTCGATGAAGAAGTCGAGGTCAAGAAGGGGGTCAGTTTTGCCATCCGGCTTTGCTGTCGAGGTGCAGTCCCGCCCGTGCGGGAATTTCTCGAGCGCCATGTACCTCCAAAAGAAGCGGTTGCCACGTGGGTGCTGTGCGACGTGATTCGCAGCATGACTCCCAGCTTCCTGCCGGAATTCAAATCATTGCTTCTCCGTTATGAAAAATGGGCAGCTGATTCATCCTTGAATGCCAAAGACCGCCGTTCCGTCGAGAGCGCTGTGAAGAAACTGCGCTCGGTAACTCAATAAACAAATTTCTGTGAACAATCCGGAGGTTCGATCGATGAAGTTTTTTCGCACAGACCCAACGACCTTGCCTATAAATAACGATCTACAATTAATATTGATCAGTTCAATATTTATCACTGTCCTCATGATCGTTGCTTCACTGACGGGTATTATCAACAGTGAATCTGTCTATCCATCGGATGAATTCCGACAATCGTTTCTGCCCAACGATGTGGTCAATCTGTGCATTGGATTGCCCATCCTCATCCTTTCGATGTGGCTAACGCGGCGGGGGAAGTTGATTGGGCTGCTCTTTTGGCCGGGAGCGCTCTTCTTCGTGTTCTATAACTATCTGGTGTATGTCTTTGCCATGCCGCCAGGCCTGCCATTTCTGCTGCATCTCGTGCTGGTCAGCTTGAGTGTCTACACCATGATCGCGCTCGTCGCGGCGATGGATACGAACGCCGTTCAGGAACGACTCAACAGCGCCGTGTCGGAGCGCCTCGCTGGCGGTGTCCTGGTAGGTATGGGCGTGCTGTTTGTGCTGCGAGTGATTGCCCTGATCGTCGAATCGCTCAGCAGTGGCGTGCCGATCGCCGAGACCGACATGGCCGTGAACGTTGCGGATTTCTTCTTGAGCCCGGCGTTGATCATCGGCGGGGTTAGTCTGTGGCAGCGCAAGAACTTCGGTTATATTGTGGGACTGGGGTTGCTTTTCAATGCCAGCATGCTCTTTATTGGATTGATCGTCTTTTTGCTGATCCAACCGCTGATCACGAATGCGCCTTTCGCTCTGGTTGATGTCGTCGTCATCCTGGGGATGGGATCGATTTGTTTTATCCCCACGGTTCTCTTCATGCGGGGTGTTATCAAGAACCGCCTCGCTTGATCCAGTTGATTGGTGTACAAATATTAGTGTTATCCATCGCAGGAGGTGTGTATGAGAAGGCGAGCATCGACGTCCAGCGGATATTTCGCATTCGCGATCGCAGTGATCATTTGTCTGACGGCGTGCAACCTGCCCGCTGCTGTATCAACGCAGGCGCCTGCGCTTTCCGAGTCCATCCCAACTACATCCACGATTGATACCCTTGGACAAATCCAACGGGCGGAACCTGGAACCGTCACCTACACACACATTGCGTGTGAGGAGAATGGCCGTATCGCCGTGCGGATCGATGTGCCCGCCGAACCGCGCTACGGCGAAAGCGCCCCAATCGTGGTCGTCGCCTCTACCTGGTTTGTCGATAAGTACAATCTCGAGGCCACACCCTTCCATCTGGAATACAATCCGGTCGACATTGGCGCGATATCGATCAGCCATCTCTGGCCGGGAAAAATCGATCCGGAAAGCGGTTTCCAGAGCGAAGGCACGTACGATTTTGGCGGACCCGACAGCCTGGCGGCGCTGCGCGACACCATCCGTTATGCCCTGGGCATCATTCCCGATGTGGATGGCCGCTATCTGGATGAATTCATCGCCGTAGAACCGCTTTATGACAATGTCGGCATGTTCGCTTCTTCTCACGCCGGTGTCGTGGCCACCAACGTGATGGCTTATTACGGTGAGACCCTGACCGGCTTGAAGTACTTCGTTGGCCGCGAAAATCCCACCATGGCGGAGATGTATCCCCTCGAGATCGGCCATTTCAACGACCAGCGTAAACCCGTCTACAATCCGTATTATCAACACGAAGGTTACACGCCCACGAGTATCAGCGTCGATTACACACATCTCACCTGGATTCAGAACGCAGCTTTCCCCGAAGGTCGCCCGCTGTTCGAAGTTCCCGGCGGCCGGGATTACGTGCTGGACGACAAGGGTCCCAATATCAATGGTCAGCGCTGGTTTTCTCACGCACTGACCCAGGCGCTGCTGGATAATGGCGTCTTCACGCTCGCCGATTGGCCGGCTGACGTTGCCACGCCCCAGCAGACGGCCGATTTCTGGCCTTACCGAATCACGGTGAACAACTACGGCATGATCGGCGAGAAGCTGCCTGAACTGCGCGTGCTGATTCCCTTCGCTGCCGCCGATCACGTGCAGGCGGCGCCGGATAAACCCCACATCCGTCAGGCCTACGACGGTTTTCGAAAAACTGCAGGCTTGTGGACGCGCTTAAACTGCGATCTGGTCTACGTGCAGGCGGAGATCCATCCCAGCGCTTCGCGCGAACTTGGTTTCCTGGATAATGATGCCAACACTGAGCCATTGGATTGGTATACAGAAGCAGAGGCGTGGGGTTTCGCGAACCGATTGGCTGATACGTTGACGGCGCGCACGGTGCCCCTGGCGGGTGTGGCTGAGATGGCCGATCGGGTGCAATGGGATGAGTGGGCGGCGAATCTGGATGTAGTCTTGAGTGCGTCAATCGAGTAATCGAGGTAGCCTCGATCATACCCCCGAAGGCCATAGGGAGAATCGCTTTCCTGGACGCGGTCTATTCGGAAGAGCAATTCCCCTGGGTTAAGCTCAGTTCCGACGCGCCACTCCTGGCCCTTCGATCCGAATGTGCATCGTAAAAGGTGTTATCGTTTACGTCGTCGCGAGTTATGACGGTGACCATTGCTACCATTGTTCCTGCGAGCACGACTTTGCTTGGCGTGTGATTGTGTTTTGCGGGGCGAATTGGAATGGTTCTCCTGGAACAGTGTTTCAGGTGTAAATTTTCCGTAATTAAAATCAGGCAACCGACGCCGTTCGATTCGAGTTCCTATAAGTTTTTCAATGCCTCGAACAATTTGCTCATCCGCCTGTCCTGCGAAGGTGAAGGCTTCGCCAGACTGGTGGGCGCGACCGGTGCGGCCGATGCGGTGCGTGTAGGCGTCGACGGTGTCGGGGATGTCGAAGTTGATCACGTGTGATATTTCCGACACATCAATGCCGCGCGCCGCCACGTCGGTGGCGGCGAGAATATCGAATTTACCATCGCGGAAGCCATTAATCGATCTCTGCCGCTGATTCTGCGACATGTTTCCCTGCAATTCTGCCGCGCGATAACCG
>Ga0272441_10013752_pt1 | contig 11597 bp, 8 predicted proteins | sample SSMProp6N_FD_193582 | JGI IMG/M metagenome (GOLD analysis project Ga0272441, IMG submission 193582) | Marine sediment archaeal communities from Little Sippewissett salt marsh, Falmouth, MA, United States - SSM-Prop-6N | ecosystem: Environmental > Aquatic > Marine > Wetlands > Sediment ... | reverse complement strand
CCCCCCCCCCCCCCCCCCCGCCCCCCCCCCCCCCCCCAGTTGTAGGGTAGTATTTAGACAGGTGATGGGCAAGGGGTATCGCCCGCCACAATTGGTGTTGAGGGAAGAGAGAGACGCTTTCGGGCGCGCTCTCTTTTTTCGTTGGCCGGCCGGGGTGGCTGGGCGGCGCGGGGCACGTCGATGGGGAACTCGGGGGTGAGACAAGAGGAGGTGGTTCATGTCGAGGATATTGCTGGCGGTGATGTTGGCGGGTGCCCTGACGGCCGGGGCAAGTGCGTCGACGGTGCAGTTTTCGGTCGGCGGGGTCCCGGTGGACGCGGGTCAGGTGATCGAGGTCGCCCCGAGCGACGAGATCATGGTCGACGTGTGGATCGCTCCGGACGCCCCCATTGAGAATTTCTGGGTGGACATCCTCGCGACCGGTCCGTGGGATCCGTTTTTCGACCTCAGTCAGAGTATCAACCCGCTCCCCCCGTGGAACAACGATGACTTCACCGCGTTTCCGGACCCTGCGCATGGGATCTATTCGATCGGTGGCTTCCTGCGGGGTGACCCGTGGGCCGGTCCGGGAGCCGTTGCGGAATTCCTCGTTCATATCCCAGACGTGCCGAAGTCCACGATTCTTAATCTCGAGTACGACTACGCTGAGGTCGGCGCGGAGACGGTGGAAATGTTGCCACTGGTGCTGCACGTAACGCCCGAGCCGGTGTCGTTGGGTCTGCTGGTACTCGGCGGGGTTGTCGCGATGCGGCGGAGAGTGACGTAGACTGATCATAGGGGGAAGGAGGATTGGGTGATGGCAAGAATAGTCTTGGCAACAGTGTTGGCGGGCGCCCTGACGGCTGGGGCGTCGGCGAATCTGATTCAGTTTGCCCTTGATGGCGTGCCGATCGGTGCGGGCGACGTCGTCGAGGTGATACCGGGCGGTTTGCTGACTCTTGGCATCTACGTCGTGCCGGACCAGCCGATCTGTGCGTTCACCGTGGAGTTGATGTTTGGCGAAGCGTGGCCGGAACCTCCGCTGCCGCAGATCGATAAGCCGCCGACCGACGCGCTGATCTTGAACGGTGATGTGAGGATGATCGGCGATTGGGACAATGAGTTTGCCGCGGCGTTCTATAGTTTCACATACGATGTATATCCTATTGGGAGCTTCCTGAGTTGGCTGGACGGGCTGGAACCGCAGAGCGAGCCCGGGGTCACCGCGGAGTTCGACCTGCATGTTCCGGACGTGCCCATTTCAACGGAGTTGGCCTGTGAATTCGATTTTGGGGAGGTCGGTTGGCGAGGGGGATCGGACGACGATCCGGTGATGGTTCCGGCCACCTTGGTCCCGGCAACACTGAGGGTTATGGCACCCGAGCCGGTGTCGTTGGGTCTGCTGGCACTTGGCGGGGTTGTCGCGCTGCGGCGGAGAGTGACGTAGGGGCGGGCGTTATTCGGACTTACTTTTGCGCCCGAGGCGACTTGATGGGGTGATGGACGCCTCCGCTGAAGGCTGCGATGTCGTAGCGAGGTGTCGGCCGCTGGCGTAAGGCATCGCGTCGTCAGCACCGCTACGAGCCGTACGGTTGATTCGTGCGGGGGCAGCTCCTGTAACTACCTGTAGCAATTCGGGTTAGCCGACGGCCTGCGCACCGCCTGGCCGCCCGGCTGCAAGGCATGCGGCTTGCTTCGATGACAAGGTGTGGAGGGTTTTAGAAGCATGTCTCGCATCGCATTTGCGCTGGTCGGGTTGGGGATGGTCGTAACGGTGGGCTGTAGCCAACACCGCGGTGCATGCTGTGCGCCGGGCGAGCCGACGGACGAAGCGCCGGCGACGAGGACCGAGACGGCAGCGGCGTCACAGCCGGCACTTTGCAGCGCATCGCGTGGGCTCACGCCGTGGCTGCTATTCGATCGGATTCCGCACGGATTTGAGGCGGGCACCTTTGCGTTTCGCAGCGACTGGCCCTCCGCGGCGGGTCGTTATCAGGGTGGGGAAATCACCTACTACCGCGAGTGGTCGGTTGATTACTTCGGCCACGACCGCGGCGGCGGGGATTTCGGCCGGCTTCATCGTCGCTTTGAGACATATCGCGTGGGCACGCAGTATCGCTGAGCGATCAAGGGCGTTCTGCACTGTGGATCGGCTGGCGGTCGGCGTTGATCGTCGCGCTCGGGGGCAGCTTACATAACCACTTGCTGGTAAAATCTTTATCGCGTTTAGGCGGGCCTGCGAGGGCTCTGCTGACGCGTGTCTGAATGTAAATCCTTTGCGGGAAAGCGGTTACGTCATAATCGTCCGCCTCTCGCAACGAGGCGGCGATCTGTGGAGAACAGGCTTGCGTGCGGGAACTGTTTGCTGTACTATGACTTGCGTGCGTCCGGGTCCGAGGCTGCGGTTTTTGGGCGCTCGGGCTGGTCGGGGGATTGGACGGGTTGGAAAATGGGTCCGGCGGCTCGGGGGCCGCAGCTCTTGAGGGACAGGGGTAGCCCATGAGTACCGTCACGAAGAAGGAACTGATCGATCGCATTGCGGAGAAGACCTCCAGCAAGCGAGTGGTCGTGAAGCGCATCGTCCAGAAGTTCCTTGACGAGATCATCGACGAGCTCGGGCAAGGTAACCGACTGGAATTCCGCGACTTCGGCGTGTTCGAGAGCAAGCAGCGGGCGGCGCGGATCGCCCAGAATCCTAAGACGCTGGAGCGTGTGCAGGTTCCGAGCAAGCGGACGGTGAAGTTCAAGGTGGGGCGGCTGATGAAAGCTCGCCTGTGCGGCGAGTCGGAACGGCCGGCTGCTCCGTTACGGGCAAATCCGCCACGGGAACCGGGTACTCGCCCGATGTAGCTGGGGTGAGCTGCGCTGGGTTGATGATTGATCTGCGCCGGTACGAAGCCGGCGCGTTTTTTGTGCGCAGATGCTGCTCGGCTATGGGTTTAGCGAGAGTCGGTGCGGTAGGATGTAGCAGATGTCGTCGAGCGACTACGCACGTGAGTTGGCTGATTTGAGGTCGGCGGGTCTGCTGCGCAGCCGGCGGACGGTGTCGTCGGCGCAGGGTCGAACGCTGGTAGTTGCCGGCCGAGAGGTCGTGTGCTTCGCCAGCAACAACTACCTCGGGCTCGCTGGCGACGAGCGGGTGCTGGCGGCTGCGAAGGGGGCGTTGGATCGTTGGGGGTGGGGGTCGGGCGCGTCGGCACTGGTGAGTGGGGCGAGTGAGCCGCTGAGGCGTCTGGAGGAGCGGCTGGCGACCTTCGAGGGCTCGCAAGCGGCGTTGGTTCTGGGCAGCGGGTATCTGGCCAATCTTGCGGCCATTCGTGCGGCGGCGGGGGTGGGCGACGTGGTGTTCCTGGACAAGCTGAATCACGCCAGCATTATCGATGCGTCCAGGGCCAGCGGCGCTCGGGTGCGGGTGTTCGGGCATCGCGACTACGACCGCTTGGAGGTTCTGCTGGGGCGCAGCGCGGGCGTCAAGCGCCGCCTGATTGTGACGGACAGCCTGTTCAGCATGGACGGGGACATCGCCGACCTGCCGCGACTGGTGGAATTGAAGCGGCGATACGAGGCGACGTTGATGGTTGACGAGGCGCACGCGACGGGCGTGATGGGCGAGCGGGGTCGTGGTGTGGCTGAGCAAGCGGGCGTGGCGGGTGAGATCGACATTGTGGTGGGGACGTTGAGCAAGGCGCTGGGCGGTGTCGGCGGGTTCGTGTGCGGTTCGGCCGGGTTGGTGGACTATCTGGTGAACACGGCGCGGAGCTACGTGTACACGACGGCGGTGCCGGCTGCGGCGTGTGCGGCCGCTGAGGCGGCGGTGGATATCGTCGAGCAGGAGCCGGAGCGCCGTGAGAGGTTGAAAGAGTCGTCGGCGTGGCTGCGGCGCGAGTTGCGGGAAAAGCTCGGTCTGGAGACGGGCGATTCGTGCAGCCAGATCATCCCGGTGATGCTTGGCTCGGCCGAGCGTGCGGTGGCGGTGTCGAAGGCGCTTCTGGCGAGAGGGTTTCTGGTGCCGGCGATTCGTCCCCCCACCGTTCCGGCCGACAGCTCGCGTTTGCGGGTGAGCGTGATGGCGGTGCACAGCCGGGAGGATTTGGCGGGGTTGGTCGGCTCGCTGGGCGAGGTCGTGGGCAGCACCTGACCGGGCGTCGGCGAGAGGTCGGTCGTCGGGAACCGCTTGGCGGTCGGTGGCGTTTTGCAGCGGGCGGCGGGGATGGTAGGATGAATGGGGTTAAGTGGTAGAGATTGGCACTATGCGACTTGCACTGATAGGACCTCCACAGTCTGGTAAGACGAGCGTATTCTGCGCGATTACGGGGCAGGTGCCGGATCCGGCGGCCGCGGTGCAGGAGCGGGTGGCGGTGGTGTCGGTGCCGGACGAACGTGTGGAGTGGCTGGCACGGCTGGACGGGTCGAAGAAAAAGACACCGGCGACGCTGGAGTTTGTGGACGTGCCGGGCTTTTCGCTGGCGACGGCGCACGACCGGGCGGAGTTTCATCGGCACATGCCGACGATGCGGAACAGCGACGGTCTGGTGGCGGTGGTTCGGGGGTTTGCGGATGAGTCGGTCCCGGCATATCGCAAGCGCATCGATCCGGCGGCCGACCTGGAGGAGTTGCAGAGCGAGTTGCTGTTCGGCGATTTGGAGCAGATCACCAATCGGATCGAGCGTCTGGAGGCGGCGCTGAGCAAGCCGCTTCCGGCCAAGGAGAAGGAAGCGGGCAATCGGGAACTGGAAGTGGCCCGGCGGTGTAAAGAGGCGCTGGAGCAGGAGAAGCCGGTCTCCACGGTTTTGGCCAACGAGGAGGAAGCGAAGCTGGTTCGAAGCCTTGCGCTGCTGACGGAGAAGCCGCTGGTGGCGGTGCTGAACGTGTCGGAGGATGCGGCCTCGGATCCGCCGGTGCTGGCGTACGGCGGCAACGCGGTCAACGTGTCGCTCTGTGCGAAGATCGAGGCCGAGTTGGCCGAGTTGGATGCGGAGGACCGGTCGGCGTTTCTGGCGGACCTGGGCATTGCCGAACCGGCGGGGCCGCGTTTGATTCGGGCATGCTACGAGGCGTTGGGACTGGTCTCGTTTTTGACGGGCGGTTCGGATGAGGCCCGTGCCTGGCCGGTGCCGCGGGGGACGACGGCGTTGGAGGCGGCGGGTAAAATCCACACGGACATCGCGAAGGGTTTCATTCGGGCCGAGACGGTGGCCTTTTCGGATCTCGAGGCGGCGGGGGATATGAAGCAGGCCAAGACGGCCGGCAAGGTGCGACTGGAGGGCAAGGGGTACGTGGTGCAGGATGGGGATGTAATCGTGTTTCGGTTCAACGTATAGGCGAGGGGGTGGTCGTTGCGGGCGACGGCCGGGGCGCAGGCGGCCGGACGCATCGTGTGGCTGCCACGATAGAGGAGGAGCAGGTATGCGGGCCGGAGTTGTACGGTTGTGTTTTGGTGTCGGGTTGCTGTTCGGCGTGGCAGGCTGTCAAACGGGGCCGAAAGTTGGCGATATGGCGCCGGATTTCACAGCCAAGACAGCCGGCGGTGAGACGTTCCGCCTGAGCGAGCATCTTTCGCAAGGTCCAATGGCGTTGTACTTCCATCCGGATTATGAAGTGCCGGGGTGCTTCACGCAGGATTGCTCATTTCGGGATCGGCTGCGCGGGCTTCAGGAGAAGCATTACAACATCGTGGGCATTGGTTACGCGACGATGGAACGAGAAGAGACCTTCCCAACCAAGGGCAGCCTGCAATACACGCCGGTGCTGGATCCGGACGGTGCGATCGCCAGGCAGTATAACGTGGCTGTGCGTGACAAGCCGGACGGCGCGGGGGTGTATCTGCTGAAGCGCCGGACGTACCTGATTGGGGCGGACGGGCGCATCGAATCGCGGATGAACGTTGGCCCGCCGTGCAAGTGCGGCCCGAAGCTGGGGGACTGATCGGGTCCGTCTTCGTGGGCGGGACACGGCCGGGATCGGGCATGAAACCCAACGCAAGCGGGCCATCCTCAGTTGGATGGCCCGCCGGTTTCCGGGTGCGGCAGCGCAGCCCCTTGGCGCTGCCGCTGAAACTGTCCTTTGAGACGGCTGCGCTCTGCGTGTTGCCGCCGTCATCGCGGTCGGCCGCCGGTGCCTGCTATGGTTTGACCGGCGCCCGTTCGCTCATATGGCTCTTCACCACCGAGTAGTCGGCGGTCGTTATCCGCCCGCTGCCGTTGAGGTCATAGCGTGCATCGGTGTACTCGGACATATGGGCCTTGACGTCGGCATAGTCGGCCGTCGTTATCCGGCCGGTGTTGTTGGCATCGCCCACCAGTGTGCACACATCCAGTGTAAACGGCTCGACGACGAAGCCTGCCGCCGGCGTGATCTGGTACCACGTCTGGTTGGTCAAGACGGTTGCCTGCTCGACGGCCTTGAGCGTGACGCCGTCGGTCTCGACGGAGTAGTCGAACGATGCGCCCACGTCGGCCCCGCCGCCCATGGGTACGATGCTCAGGGCCGGGCCGGCCGGCAGCGCGATGGTGTCCGAGAACGTCAGCAGGATCACGTTGTTCTGCGTCTTGGGCAGCGTACCGTCGGCCGGCGGCTCGCTGGCGACCAGTACCGTGCCTATGCTGCGCGGGCTTTCGGCCGGGCCGTCGCCGGAAGGTATATAGGTGCTGCTGGTGGTCAGCAGCAGTCGGTCGATGGCCGCCCCCGCCTCGCGCATCCACACGTCCAAGGTGTGGGTTCCGGGCGTGGGGACGTTCAGGATTGTCCGCACGTGTGTGGGTGTCTGGCTGTACCACGCAAACGAGGCCGTGCCTTCGGTCTGGGCGCAGTCGTCGAAGACGCTGGTTGCGCTCACGCCGTCCAGCCCGTAGTGGAAGCTGTCGCTGCCGGAGTCGGGTCCCAGTGCCCGCGACCAGACATAGTAGGTGCCCGCCGTGTTGAAATTCACCGTGTAGCTGAGTCGTGGTGAGGTGGTCTCGATATTCGGTGTGTTGATGTTCGTGCCATCGTTCGGGCCGGACTCGACGTATCCGTCGCCCACCGAGTTGAGCCCTGTCAGTGTCGACCACGAATGTCCCAGCGTGCCGGGCATGTGGCTGTGAAAGTGCTCGCCTTCCACTACGAGCAGCCCACCCTGCTCGATGAAGCCCGGTAGGGTCGGCGGCACGTAGACCTGCCAGCTTTCGGTGTCGCTGCCGAAGTCGTTGCCGGCCTGCACTTCGAAGTCGAACGTGGTGCCGATGTCGGCCGCGTCGGGTGTCCAACCGCTTACCAGCCCGTTCTGATCGACATTCGCGCCGGCCGGACCGGTCAGCAGCGTCCACGTCACACCGGTTCCCGCGCCCTGCGACAGCACGAGCTGCTCGACGTACTCGTTGCCAGCCATCACGCTGTCGGGGTCGGGGGTAACCTCTTCGATTACCGGGGTCGGCGGCGCGGCCACGGTTACCTGCCAGAATTCGGTGTCGCTGTCGACGTCGTTGCTGGCCTGTGCCTCGAAGTCGAACGTGGTACCGACGTCCGACAGGTCGGGCGTCCAACCACTGACCAGGCCCTCCTGGTCGATCGTGGCGCCGGCCGGCCCGTCAAGCAGCGTCCAGGTGATCGGCTCGGTGCCGGCGGTCAGCGTGAGTTGGCGGGTGTACGGCTGGGTGGCGGTGGCCGCATCCGGATCGGGCGTGACGTCGGCGATGACCGGCGCCTCGGGCACGATCGGGCCCAGTTGCTTGAAGTCTCCGGTGACCTGCCAGCCGGGGTTGCCGTTGGGATCGTACACGTAGGCGCCCACGTCGAGGTCGCCGTTACGCAGGGTGGCATTGAAGTCGTCGTTGGCGACGTAGGTTGCGTCGCCCGCGTCCAGCAAGGCCGAGGCCGGCGTGGGGTAGAAGTTGAGGTTGGGCACGTCGACGAAATCGGCTGTCAGGCTGGCGCTTTCGACGTTGCCCGCCAGGGTGACGCCGGCTGCGTAGATGGCCAGATCGCTGCCGGTGGTATAGATGGCGTTGTTGGCCACCACGACGGGTCCGCTGATCACGCCGCCGACCGGGTTGCTGATGCGAATGCCCGTGCTGCCGTACTGAGATACCACCGTGTTGTGGACGATGTTCAGATTGCCGACGACCGCATCCTGGTGATCGCTGCTGGAGATGTTGTTGGCTGCCGAGTTCAGCACGATGTTGTTGCGGACGATGGCGTCGGCGGCGGCCTGGATGCCGTTGTCGCCGGAGTTCCAGATGACGTTACGCTCGACGACGTTGCGCTCGTGGCCGTTGCTGCCATACACCAAGACGCCGGGGTAGTTGACGTCGTGGATGACGTTATCGCGGACGACGTTGTTGTAGCTGCCGTCCTTGATCTCGATGCCGTCGCCTTGGTAGTAGCCGTTGAGGGTGTCGACCAGATGGTGGATGTAGTTGTTTTCCACCAGGCCGTCGTGGAACGTTGCGGTGTTATAGTTGCCGCCCAGATAGAAGGCCTCTCCGTGCCCGTCGGTGTCGTGGATGTGATTGCGTCGGAAGATCAACCCCTCGTAGATTTCTCCGGTGTGGTTGGCGGTAATCGCGTTGCCGCCGGTGTCGTGAATGTAACAGTCTTCGATGGTGACGTACTTGGCCAGGTAGCCGCCGCCCGAATAGATTCGGATGGCCGCGCTGCCGCCAATAAACTCGAGGCCCCGCAGCGTGAGGTATTGGGGGCCGGACATTTCGAAGATGTTGTGGCCACTGTCGTGGGTGAAGACCACCTGTGCGCCGTCCTCGGCCCGAATGAGGATCGGGGCCTGAGCGGTGCCGCGGTGGCTGATATAGATGTTGGCCGAGCGGGTGTAGGTGCCGGCTGCCAGAACGACTTCGTCGCCCGGGCTGAGGCTGCTGCCGCCAACGACCGCGTACCAGTCATCAAGCGGGGTGAGGTTGTAGACCGTCGCGAAGGAGGCCGTCGGAAAAGCCAAAACGCAGAGAGTCAACACAAGGCAAAGAATCGATACACGCATCACACACCTCAGCAAGAGACTACACTATCCTAAGGCTCCGGCGGTCTCGGCCGGCAGCCTTGTACAATTCACTACTATATGGGCGCTACGGCTTGACCGGTGCCCGATCGCCCAGATGGCTCTTCACCACCGAGTAGTCGGCGGTGGTCACGCGGGCGCTGCCGTTGAGATCCTCACGCACGTCGTCACGCACTCCAATTGCCGCCTTCACGCAACTGTAGTCGGCGGTGGTCAGGCGACCGCTGCCGTTGCAGTCGCCGATCAGCGTGCAGACGTCCAAGGTAAACGGCTGCACGTTCAAGCCGGCGGCCGGCGTGACCTGGTACCACGTCTGGTTGGTCAGGACCGTGCCCTGCTCGACGGCCTTGAGCGTGACGCCGTCGGTCTCGACCGAGTAGTCGAACGATGCGCCCACGTCGGCCCCGCCGGCCAGCGGCACGACGCTCAGTGCCGGACCCCCCGGCAGCGCGATCGAGCCCGAGAAGGTCAGCCACATCAGGTTGTTCTGCGTCTTGGGCAGCGTGCCGTCGGCGGGCGGTTCGCTGGCCAGCAGCGCCGGCTCGAGCAGGTCGGTGGTGATGTTGACCTCCACCTGGGCGCCGGTGGCCACGTCGGTGAGTCGAATGAGCCCGCCGACCAGGTCCTCGTCGACGGCGAAGGGGATGACCCCGCTGAACAGTCCGTCGGGTGCGACGAGGTTGCGCGTCAGGTGGTCCATCGGGTCGCTGTTGGGATCGAACACCTCCAGCCGCAGGACGTGTCGACCGGGTGCACCCGCGTCGGTCTGCACCGAGACGGTCAGCGACGCCCGCTGCTTGTCGTCGAAGCCGATCGAATCGACGTTCAATGCAGTCACCTGATACGGCAGCAGGGCGAACACGCCGCCCTCCAGCACGGGCTGGGAGGCGTTGATCCTTGTGCCGTAGCCGAGGTACTGTTGCTGCCGCACGTCGTAGACGTGGGCGGCCTCGTCGAGCACGAGGGTCACGTCGGCGTTGGTGACGCCGGGTTGACCGAAGAGCGTCGTGGCCGGGTCGCGACCGGACCAGTCGTAGTGCGACAGGAAGCTGTTGACCACGCAGGACAGGTAGACGATGTCGCCGTCGACGTAGCGTGCCTTTTCGAAGTTGTAGACCTCGGTGCCGGTCGGCGGGTCGGCGGCGTTGTGACCTTGGAGCACGTTGACCTTGGGCGTCACGCCGCCCAGGTCCATGAGGTTGCTGACGAGCTGGCGGACGTTGGCCGCCGCCGAACTGGAGGGTGTGCGGCGATCCTCGGTGTAGTTGCTCGAACCGCTGTATGCCGTGCCGTAGCGGTGCAGCGTCAGGTTGGTGTAGACGCTCTTGCCGGCTCCGTGATTCTTGGCGATCAACACGGGCTGATTTGCGTTACCGCTGAACAGTCCGACGGCAGTACCGTCACCGGTGCGGACGCCGTTTTCAACTGCGTGCCAGCCGTCGGTGACGGTGCTGGCAAGTCCCTGTGTAAGGGCTTCGAAGCCCGCCGGTGGGACTTGAAGCTCAACCGAGCCGGCGTACGCGTCGCTGGAGTCGTTGTTTCGCTCCGTGGTGGCATAGTTGACGCGGCTGATGCCAAACCAGTCGTCCATCAGGCCCCCGCCGCCGGCGATCGACTGTCGTTTGCAGTGACCATCGTAGATAGCCGCCTGGGTGTCGGCGATGACCAGCCCGCCGGCATTGGCGAAGGCCTGGACGGCGGCAATTTCGTCGTCGTCGAGGGCCATCACCCGCGGCATGACCAGCACCCTATATCCGTTGCTGATCAGTTCTCCGTCGGTGATTTGCTCGTACGATACGAAGCGCCCTTTCAGCCCGATGTCCTCCAGTGCCTTCAGCCAACCGGTGTGGGTAAACAGCATGCCGGAGTGATTGCAGTCATAGCTTCCGAGGCGCCTTACCCAGGTGTTGCCGTCGATTTCGCTTTCGAGCTGCCAACTGATGTGTTCGGAACGTTGTGAGTAATAGAGGGCGACCTCGTTGTCTTCGTGTTCGCCCTGGCTGAGCAGCTTGGCCAACCCGCTGCGGAACTCGCCGTAGGCGGGGGCCAGGCCCTGGGCGTAGCTGGTCAGGTTGTAGCTGGTGGTATCGGTGAAGAAGTCTTGATACCACCAGATGATGCTCGCCCGGTGTCCGTGATGGATGAGATGGAACCAGAGCTTGTAACGGTTCCGCGCAGCGTTGCCGGAGTTGAACATGGTTACCCAACGGAAGAGGCGATCGCCGTACTGGTTGTCGCGGAACGAGCGGGCGTACTCGGGTGAGTTGCCGATGTCGTAGGCCTCGAAGCTACCCATCAACTGCATTTGCAGCCAGTAGTCATAGGAGTTCATGGGGCTGAAGGGCTCGCCGCCCTCCCAGCCCATCGGCACGGTGGGGTCGATGGCCCGGCCGGCGTCGACGCAGAGCTGCATGGCGTTGGCCATGGTGAGCTCCATGTGCCGGCGGAAGTCGGACCAGGGCGAGAAGTTTTTGGCGCCGGTGGTGCTATAGAAGAGGGGGAACTCACGGTCGCGTATTTCCTGGCAGGTGATGCGAGCGGCGTCACCGCCGGGCGGGGCGTTGATCGGGTCGGACAGGTCGCTCCACGAGCTGAAGCTGGTGCCCCACTGGGTGTTGAGTTCGCCCAG
>Ga0272441_10013751_pt1 | contig 11597 bp, 20 predicted proteins | sample SSMProp6N_FD_193582 | JGI IMG/M metagenome (GOLD analysis project Ga0272441, IMG submission 193582) | Marine sediment archaeal communities from Little Sippewissett salt marsh, Falmouth, MA, United States - SSM-Prop-6N | ecosystem: Environmental > Aquatic > Marine > Wetlands > Sediment ... | reverse complement strand
CCGCGAATCATCATCGACGACTATCCCGAGCCGTCACTGGCTCATTTCCTTTACCAGTGGATAGCTGACAACCGTGAACGGTGGCCTAAGACGAACAGTATGATGATAATACGAAGATGGCCCTATTCCTATCCGGTCTCTCTCCACGGTGATAAAAAAGACACGTGGGAGATCTACATTTCTGATACCAAATACAGGAAGCAGATTTCCATCCAGGCCAACGGCACCAAAATCAAGATAAGCAGCTATCCATTTCAGATAAAGGCGGATTATTTTTATGAATCGCTGCCACCTGTTGAAATAGACTTCTCCAATCCAAACGCACTGGAAAGGTTCCATAAAACTTTATCCAAGCTACTGGGATACAAATGGAGAAAATCACGACTGCCGTAAGAATATCCAGCTCCTATGCTTCCCGACGACCACACCGCTCTGTGGGGTGGTGCGTAGGCGCATTTTGGAGAGTGACATGAAGAAAGAAACCTTGCATAAGATCCTGTCAGACCCCAATTTCGACCCCTCGAGCATCCTCGAGGAAGCCATTGTTTCCTTCGTCTCGAAGAACCCAGAGAGGTTGGCCGAAGACGAGGTCGTGTACAAGTATCTCATCCGAGATCCGTCCCTCGCTAGCCAGATGCAGAAGACAGTCGATATCAACAACATTGAGAACCTGAAGGTGTTCCTTCACACCGCCAGCAAGGCCGACCACTGGGTGGCCAACAGCGTTAAAGCATCCTTCATAAACAAGCTCGACAATGTGGTCGACGAGAACATAGACGCCATCTTTGAGTTGGTTGTGACCCGCAAGATTGACGTCACCTCAAATCCGTCTGGGATGCGTTCCTTCGGCCGCAAGCTCAGCGACGACCAGCTAGACAGGCTCTTGCGGGTTGCCAAGACAGCAGACAGGGTAAGGACCTGGAACGCGGAGGCATGGGACGCTTTCCTCACCACGTCGTTCGGCATCGACACCTTCATCGAGTGCCTCAAGAAGGGAAACATCATCCCGCGCCCTTACGACGGCTCCAACTTCTTTAGGAAGATGTCTGAGATCATCAAAGCGGAGGGGTCCAGCCCCCGAAGCATGGAGATCCTGAACTGGTGCAAGAGCGAATACGACAGCCACATTTGCTTCAAGTGCGGGAGGGGATGCGAACTCGATGCGTCTGGCAACCACCGCGAGTCGAACGTCATCAAGTCTCTGTCGGGTTACACGCTTCACCGCCAGAAATGCGACCCGGAGAACGAATACCCGAGTCCGTGGGAGATTCTCTTCAATGAGGTCCGGACTTTCGAATACCCCTGCAAGTTTTGTGGCGAAGTCTTCACAACCACCTCTGGAAGGACGTTGCATGAAAACAAATGTAGACACACCTAAGCCGGACCATATCGAAGCTTTCGTGCCCGAAGGAATCCCAACCCCGGAAATCTCGGGCGTACATCTCGATATGGAGACCATCTCTCGTATTCCCGGCACCATGAAGATCTTCGTAATGGACATGGTGATGCAGGGCCAAATCCGAGTGGTCGAACCGCCTCGGATGCGAGTTCCGGCATATCTGCTGAAGGGTGTGAAGTTCGATCATTGACGACGACAGCACACCCGCGTGGGGTGTGCGTGGGAAAAGGGACCATCCCTCCGGATCTGTTTCGATTTGGCAAACACGAAAGGAGAGGAACGATGAAAATCACCTCAAAAGTCTCCCTGGAGAAGGAAGCCAGAGAATACATCGAGGCTTCCCAGTTGCTGAAGGCAGCACAGCAGGTGCTCGACGCCAAGAAAGCTGCGATCATCCCCGCCTTCAACAAATTCTGCCGACCCGACGAGAAGGGCAACCGGAAGCTGGAGTTCGGTCCGGCCAAGATCATGCTCGTGCCGACTCGCACCATCGACGAGGACGAGCTGAAGGCGGTGCTCGGCCAGGACAAGCGGCGCTTTACCGAGCGTCACTTCACCGTCGCCCTCCACCTCATTCGCTCCAAGATGGGCGAGGCGAAGATGGCGCAGGTGGAAGACGCGATGCGCGAGGCCATCAACAAGCTCCTGGCAGACGAGCCAACCCTGCTGAGGGAATGCGTGAAGACGCACAGCTTCCTCGACAAGAAGGCGGCTTTCGCCCACCTGAGCGCCGACGACCAGAAGCGCGTCAAGGAACAGGTCGGCGAGACTCTGCGGCCTTACCCCGAGAAGAAGGGCTTCACCGCGAAGCTCAAGGCAGCCATCAAGTGGCTGAGTGGCAAGTAAGCAACCTCCTGGGCCGGGGCGGTCTGGTCCCACCGCCTCGGCCCTCCTTCCTTTGAGGCCACGGGCGACATGTTTGAACTCATCGAAGAAGGCATCTGGGTGAAAGCAGCCCGTTCGACTGGCTGGGTAGCTCGAGTCGGTGACGAAGTTTACCATTGTTTCGGCAGCAAACCTGGTGAGAAAATTCTAGCCGACCCAAACGCCAGGATTGGGTGTTGGGTAGAAATTACCTACGTGCTCATCTATGGCATCAACTCGTCAAAGAAGATGACAATAAGGGGCTTCTTCGACTTGGAAACTGCTGAGTTCAGGCAACGTCTTGACCCCACGAAAGTAAAGAAAGGAACGCCTAAGGCTTACGACTTCCGCAGAATGAATAGAACTGACAAACCGTCCACAGACGTATTAGAACAGAAGGTTATCAAAGCTGTATCTGAACATATGCTGGAGAAGTGGCAGAAGAAATTTGAGAAGGAGCACAAGAAGAAATGACTACTCTCAATATTCCGCACCCCAGCGCCAAACCGCCCATCTGCGCTTCCCTTGCCTTCATAGAATCCGAGAAGGTAATTGACAAAGGCAAGCGTGTTGTGCTAAAATTTGCTAAGCGCAAGCATGCGTGGGAGAACGAAGTCGGCAATCCCGCCCAAAGGCAACTCTACGACTCGGATCGCAAAATCGCTCTCTACATCTACCAGAAGGGCCGTGCTAGCGTCATTTGGCTTGATGACTCGCTTTGGAAGATAACCAAACGCAAGAGGTTGGCACCAAGCAGCACAGTATGGGACAATCCCAAGAAGCTCAAGGTGGACATCAAGAAACTCGACTTAACCGAAGAGCATTTCGAAGCTATCCAAAAGTCGGTCGAGAAGTACCTCTGACACGAGAAGGGTAAGCGCACATTCTTGGCACGGACGAACCCCGGCTGTGGTGTGGGTGGTACGGAACGAAACGGCTTTTGTAAGGAGGACTCATGAACGTAAGCGAAGTGAAAGAAGCGATCTTGCTGTGTCGAGAGGCCGGTGTCACGCCCTTCATCTGGGGCAAGCACGGCCTCGGCAAGTCGTCCGCTCTCCTGCAGCTCACCAGGCTGTGCGGAATGGGGATGATCGACATGAGGTGCTCTCAGCTGGAAGCGTCCGACCTGAGAGGCCTTCCCGACCGGGAAATAACCGAAGACGGTCGGCCAGGGCGCACCTTCTACCTGCCTCCCGCCGACCTGCCGAACGCGGACTCGTGTTCCCCCGCCTGTTCTCTCTACCGAGAGGGCGGATGCAAGCACGAGATCTGCCAGAAGCGCGAAGCCGAGATCAAGGCGGGAAGGGAGAAAGGCCCCGTCTGCCAGGGCATCCTCTTCCTCGACGAGCTGAACCGCGCCGAGGACGACGTGCTTCAGGCCGCGTTCCAGCTGGTTTGGGACCAGGCCATCGGCGTGTACAAGGTGCCTGAGGGCTGGAGCATCGCCGTTGCCGGGAACTACAGCGAGGGCTACACGGTGAACTCCTTCAACGACCCGGCCTTCCTGGACAGGTTCTGCCACCTGGACCTCAGCGTGGGCGAGAGCTACATGAACGACTGGACCCAGTACATGAAGGAACGGTGCGGGGACAGCGCGGACAAGATCATGCAGTTCGTCGGCTTCAACACCGACCATCTCGCCGGAAAGGTCGAAGCGGACCGGGGCTTCAACGTCGCCCCGTCACCCCGCTCCTGGGAACTGGTCGCCAGGGTCAACGAGGCCTGCAAGTCGTCCAAGTACACGGGGCAGGTCAAGATCGACGTGGTGGCGGGGCTGGTGGGACGTGAACTCGCCATGCAGTTCGAGCGGTTCTCCACCGACGTCCTCCCCCGTGACGTCATCAACAACTTCGACAAGGTCGAGGCGAAGGTCAAGAAGATGAGCCGGAACCAGCTCATCGGCCTCGTCTGGGGTGTCGTCAGCAACGGCAAGGAGCTGGGCAAGAAGAAGGACGACGAGAAGAAGATGAACAACGTCCTCGACTTCATGCAACACGTCGCCACCAAGCACAAGGAGCGCGACATGGCGGTGATGCTCGGTCGCCAGCTTTGCGAGGGCGAGACCAAGAGCCTGGGCGGTGCGGTGCTGTCCAACCCCCACCTGGCCAAAATGGCCGCGAAGTTCAAGACCAAGAAGGGCGGTCTGACCTGGATTCAGGCGATCAACAAGCGGCCCAAGCTCCAAGAGCTGATGAGCCGAGTGGCCTTCGGAACCGAGTAGTTCTCCTTACAAGCGGTGGGAGGGAGCCGGAAACGGCTCCCTCCTGCTGTATATGGACGGCTTGATATGGCTCAAGTGCTCGACATGTTGCAAGCATTCTTCGAAGAACATAAGATTTTGGCTTATCATGACTCGTATTGGAGCCATCTCTATATTGAGACCCCCGCTGGGAAAATCCAGATCGAAGCTTTCGACGCCGTCGTATCTGGCTACATTTGCATCTCAATCTGGCTAGATAGGCGCTATCCCAAAGACGTTCAAGAATTGTCGTTGTACGACCCGGAATGCTTCCCCAAGATGCTAGAGTACGTCAGAAAATACTCTTGAAAAATCAGCATATCGAGATCCGGTGCTTCACGCGGAGAACCCACGCGTGTGGGCTGGACGCGTGGACAAGGAACGGCTCACTGACCAAATAAGGAGAACCAAATGAGCTTGAGAGACATGTTGATGAACGCTCGGTGCCGTCTCATCACCATCGAGCCTTGGTACGGCACGATGGCCAGCCTCATGAAGTGGATACCGGACCGACACAACACGCCCACGATGGGCGTTCGCATGGTTCGGGGAGGCGAAGTGGAGGCGGTCTACAACCCCGACTTCTGCGTGAAGCTCACCGTCGAGGAGCTTATGGCAGTTGTCAAGCACGAAATCGAGCACATCGTTCGGCTTCACATCACCAGGTCAGGTCAGGACAGGGAACAGCCCGTCTGGAACGTCTCGGCTGACATGGTGTGCAACGGGAAGGAACGCAACCCCCGCATCGACAACCTGCCCAAAGACGGCGTGAAGATGCTGGACGACATGAACGAAGACATCACCACTGAGGAGGCCTACGACTGGCTTCAGAAGAAGCGGGTCAAGATCCAGATTACCTGCCCGATGTGCGGAGGCTCTGGCAAGACCGGTGGCGACGGTGGCGACGGTGGCGACAGCAAGCAAGGCAAAGACAAGGGCAAAGACGGCCAGGGCAAAGGCCAAGGGAACTGCCCGATGTGCAACGGCGAGGGATCGCAAAGCCACGGCGGTGACGGCGGGGCTGGCAAGGTCACCATCGAGGGGACCTGGATCGACGACCACAACATCTGGAAGGGATCGACGGTCTCCAAGGACGAGGCTCGCCAGATCGTCAAGGATATGGCCGACCAGGCAACCCAAAAGGCCTGTGGCAACGCCCCCGGCCACCTGGCTGAGGTGCTCAAGAGGCTAGAGAAGCCAATCGTGAACTGGAAGTACGAGTTCCGCCAGATAGTCGGGCGGAAAGCCGGGGGAAAGAGGCGCACCTTCGCTCGTCGGTCCCGCCGACACAACCACTTCGGCATCCCTGGCAAGTCCAGCCACGCTTCCGTGCCTCTGACCATCTGCGTCGACACAAGCGGATCGATGAGCAGCAAGGACCTCGAGCGCGTCTTCACGGAAGTCGAGTCGATGTCGCAGAGGTTCAAGATCACCGTCATCCAGTTCGACCATCAGGTGCAGGGAGACCCCCAGAAGTACCACAGGGGCGACTGGAAGAAGATCAAGATTCTGGGGCGTGGGGGCACGTCGTTCATCAACCTCGTCGAGTGGATGAAGGAAAACAAACAGGTCGGCGACGTCAACATCATCCTCACGGACGGTTACGCCCCCTGGCCCAACGAAGAGGACTTCTACGTGATTTGGGCCATCGTGAACGAGGAAGTGAAGGCCCCTTGGGGCAAGACGATCGCCGTCGTCCAGCACTAAAGGTCGGTGAGCCTAGTGGCGGGGCTGGGGAAACCCGGCCCCGCTACGTCCACAGGAGGTACCATGGACTTCAAATCGATAACGAGAGTTGTACATCTTCCCACCAAAAACCCCTTCGCATGCATTTTCAAGGAAGCTACGGAGGAGGAGACAGCCAACCCAGACGCCATCGTTGGTATCAGGGTGGAACTCGATGAAGCCGGTCAGGTTCGAAGCTACATCATCTGCGCGACCGATGAGGAAAAACTTATTTTCTCTGTCAACCGCGAATGCCCCGACGTCGAGAAGGAACGCCACGGCGTAAAGCCCAAGAAGCAGGATATTGACAAAGAGGGCATCATTGACGAGGAGTTCGACAGGGCGTGGTCTTGTAGCGCACTGGAAGACGTCCCCGAAGAGGTCATGAAGAAGATCGACAAGGCACTGGAGAAAGAGCTATGAGCCTCTTGAGGCTGCCAGACAAACCGATTCGCATCTCGCAAGACAAGCTCGATGAGATGGACAACGGCCTCTACATCGGCACGTTCAAGCGAGATGGTTGGAGAGCGGTTCTCTGCCACACGGAGGAATCTGAATATCAAGTGTGGTCCCGCCACAACAAGCGGCTCGATACGCTCCCCGACTTCGATCCGGCCATCATCGACGCCTTCAAAGAGCTAGATACGCCCGCAGGGACACAGATCGATGGAGAATGGGAACGCAGACGGGCTGGGAACAAAGAGGGAGCAAACCGAGTGGCTATCTTCGGCGTCCTGAGGTGGGATAAGAAGTGGCTTGGCAGGGCACCGGAGGAGGAGCGGTGGGAGCGCACTCTCGCATTGCCTCTGGACGGCTCTTATCTCTTTGTGCCGGAGCACGCTGAGCACGGCTTTCGCGACTTGTTCGAGCGCAGCAAGGAAGACTGGGCGAACGAAGGCATCGTGCTGAAGCTGAAGAAATCCAGACTCATCCTCGACCGGAGGGAGAGCAAGAAGAACAACGGCTGGTACAAGATCAAATGGAGGGACGGAGCCGATGGCCAAACACTCACCGATTTTTAAGGCACTTCGGTGTATCGTGGATCTCAATCTTGGCGGCCCCCCTGGTGACCCAGATGATATCCATTGGCTAACCATCGCGCTAGCAACCGTCGCTCTCCAAGAGATGGGCGAGGACGTCAGCGAAGAACTCACCATGCTTGGTGAAGCAAATAAGGATTGGCACCAAAACTTCATCGAAACAGCCAAGAGGAGGATGCGCAATGGCTAGAAAGATGCCCCCAGCTGGCTACTATGTTTACCACAACCAGCTGTCAGGCCCCAGTATTGACGTGGTCTACACCACTGGTGTTCGAGGAGGCGGTGGCCACTGTTACTATCGGGTGACGGCTGGACAACTGCCATCTAGCCATTTTCAAAATGGCAAGCCCAAGAAGTTCGCCAACGGATGGACAACTTTGACGTGGACATGCGTCCCCGCAGCCGACGAGCTGAAGAATCACTACACCTATTACAAAACCTTACCGCCCGGCATCCCACCGTTTTGAGCAGACCTAGCCGCCCCGTTGCATCCCCCGCCACTCCACGACCACACCCCCTGCCGATATACCGGGTAGAATCGTCCCGCAAGCGGACGGTACCACCGGATGCGTCCCCGATACCACGACGCCGCATTCCGCATACGGCCCACCGCCATACTAAGGCCGTACTATTCCTGCCGACCACACGCCATTGTGGCGTCCATGTATAAGCGCAGACTATAGCGGAGGTTGATATGACGCTGAAAGACGCCCATTACGAGGCTATGAAACTTCTCGAGCCGACGTGGACAGACGAGGAGATCGCGGCTGACTTCGAAAAGTTCGCCACCGACCTCGGCATCTTCCACGCCGACATGGAACGCGAGTTCGTGACCGAAGAAGACAAGAAATGGGTCATGGCCCAAGATATCCCCTTCTAGCGGGGTATTTGAATATTGAGGGCATGTGCGAACCCTCGCACTTCAATTATCAAAATGCCATCATTCCCACGGACACAGCGATATCGTGGTGTTGGTGGTGGACAGACGAAACATCCTTTTTCTGGAGGAAAGCGATGCAGTACGGAATCCTTCTCTACGACGTTCCCCTGGCAAGGAAGAGCGTCTACAACAAGCTGAGATCCAAGATCTCGCGTCTGTCGATCCAGCTCACGTGGTCGGCGTACCTGATCCCGCTGGGGGATCGCGACCGCATCCTGAGCATCCTCAAGGAGCTGGACGACGACGAGAACCAGAAGCAGCGGATCCTCTACCGCGTGCTTCCCTTCGACCCTGTGGCCGGGGAAGAGCTGGAGCAGCTCGTCAAGGACGAGTTCCAGAAGAACCTCCGCAAGGTCAAGGAGAGCCTGAGCGAGAAGATCGCCAAGGTCGAAGAGGAGTTCGCCACCGAGGAGCTGAACCTGGACGAGTGGGCTTCGCTCCGCCGCCAGGCCCTCACCAAGTCCAAGAAGAAGATCCTCGACGCCCGACGCCTCGCCGCCGTCTTCGACATGACGGGCTTCATGGACGCTGCGTACAGCTCGTTCGAGGCCCTCATCGAGGCTCGGCGGGAAGAGGTCCGGGGGAAGCTCAAGGAGCGCACGGAGGAGCGCAAGGCCGAGCGCGAGAAGGAGAAGGCCAAGGAGCGGCTCCGCAAGGCCGAGGAGAAGCTCGCCGCCGCCAAGGAGAAGGCCGGGGAAGACGCGCCGACCCACGTCGACGCGGAAGAGGTGGAAGAGGAAGTCTCCGCCTAGTTCATCGGTGAGGGGGCGGGGCAATCAGGTGCATAACCCACGCCCCGCCCCCCTCATTTCTCTGAGGTGACATCGTGAATATCTTCTCGTACACCGACGAGGCTCTCGAGAATGAACACGACCTACTCCTCAAGCAAGAGTTATCATACGAGCGCCTCATCGACAAGCTGCTCGACTACGTTCGGGCATTCCCCGACACGGCGATGGCATGGCCTTCGGTTACCAAACGCAAAGGGGACGGCATTGAGATCAACATCAAAGCCGTCAAGGCTCGGGCACCAGAGGAGTGCGCGACCTACAAAGCGTCCATGCAGTGGACCGGACGGCCCCCGTCTTTCGTCGTGCACAAACGCGTTATCCGTGGGGACCTCATCGAGATAGCGCGACTCGCATTGGCCACGATTCGGGCTGCCAAGACCATCTCTGAAGTCCTGACAGTCCTGGAGGAGACAAAGTGTCCGGATTCAACGGAACCTACCGATACGTAAAAATCACGATGCTGGTCGCGAACGCACCCCTCGCACGTTCTCGAGCGGCCGTGGCCGACCTAACCGAGAAAGAGGCGGCGAACCCCGATCTTTTGGTCGGGGTTCTCGTCCATTTCTCTGGCGGGGACATCATGCTTCTCATCGGCGAGGACGCCTACAGCGCACACCAATCTTTCAAAGAGGTGTCACACGGCCAGTACAGAGCCGATGGTTGTTTTGATATCGAGAAACTCCCGGCTGGGACCGCAGACATGGTTATGGAACTTCTAAATGTGAAGGAGAAATGATGGCCTCACTCACCACCATTTATAAACCCAAGTTCGTGGTCGTGGAAGCGGAATTCGATACCATTTTAGAAAACCAATTGCGGCCCGAGCGATGCAAGCACGTGGAGTGCGGTTACGTGGACGGTGTACAAGTTTGCCCACATTGTCACACCACCGACTTTGGTTGGAGTTACGACCGTTTTGCCGTATGCTCCAAATGCAAGGATTTCTTCCTTCCTCCTCGCGGTACACAGAAGAAAGATTTGGGAAAATGCTGTGGTCGCAAGATGGACCTCAAGTACGGCACCAAGTGCAAGCAATGTGGAAAATACTTCGGTGTCACACGAACGATGGGTGGGTCTGGAAAGGTCGAATGCAAGAATCGCAACCGATTCCGTACCATCGATCCTGCCAAGTTGTCCAGCCCGAATTACAAACCCACCCATGCGTCAATCCGAGTGAGGCTTTGGGATCGCGCCCAAGGTCTGGGAACGGCATTCCTTATAGTCGACCTCCGCAAAAATGTATTTATCGAAGGGAAATACAACTCCAACGGTAGCTCTATCTATAAAACTGAAGATCTGGACCCCACAGAGATCATTTGTGATGAGGACCTCATCCAACTGATGTGGGAGAAAGGCATGTAATGGCCAAGCTTCACTCCGCCACCGGTACTGTCGGTCATTCTAGGGATTGCTGGTATGAAATCATGCTGGAATTCCTGACCGAACACGGTATCACCCACGCCGCACAACTACCCCCTGTCCCCTACTCCATCCCCATCTCCTGTACGGACGTCCCCCGTGCGCTCCACACTCACGAGAGCGGCCGGGTGTCCATCCACTACTGTCCCCTGTCCGTCGTCGTGTCCTGCCACCACCCGTGGTCGTTCCCGGCGCTAGTGATGATTCTAGGCGCCTGTAGGACCGCACAGTGTAGTGGTCGCCTGACGCCCCATCACAAGGACGGGTTCTACGGTGGTTGTTTCGACAGGCTGCTGGGGATGAAGAAATGGCTGGGGGGATCCCTCATTTTCCGACATAAGGGAAGGAGCATAGGTGACGACTAACGTACAAATGTTCCGCGAGATGATCAACAGCATCGTGGAGGGATGCCCCCATGATATTGAGCATATCCGCATAGAGCCAGCCCCAAGCGTCAATGTTCCTCATCTCAATTTCTTGGTGGGAGCCATCAAAATAAGGGATTGTGATGAGTGGAAGCTTTATTATTATCCTGACAAGAATTGCATTTATCCATGGATAAATGCCACCATCGGGTTCGATCTTCATGACCCTGACGTGTTCATTAAGATACGAGCTGCACTCTGGGCAACCCGGCATCTCCGTCGAAGGACTGAAGAACAAGTACGAGCTGCCCTCTTCCGGCGTCGAAGAGTGACCGCGATGAGCAGGGCGCTCAGTAATCCCTGGGAAATGTAGAATTGTTATGCGCCCACCTATAAGGACACGCCTCATATGACCTTGGAAAGGAGCATAGGTGACGACTGAGGAAATATTCCGCGAGATGATCAACAAGACCATGGAGGGATGTCCCTACGATATTGAGTATATAGATGTAGACTATTCCTGCGAAACTCCTGAGTTCTTGGTTGGCTTTATCAAGATCAAGGGATACGAGGAGTGGAAGCTCTTTTATTATCCCACAGAAAATTGTATTTATCCATGGTCCCACGCAACCATCAGGTTCGATCTTCATGACCCTGACGTGTTTACCAAGATCCGGGCCACCCTATGGGCCGTCAGGTCTGAAGAGTCAACCTACCGCCGTATGGTCGAGAGAGCAAGGCTTCTAAGGACACTCCGCGCATGACCTTGGAAGAGTACAAAGATCTATTCAAGGAATTGGTGCTCTCTGCTATCT
>Ga0272441_10013749_pt1 | contig 11598 bp, 7 predicted proteins | sample SSMProp6N_FD_193582 | JGI IMG/M metagenome (GOLD analysis project Ga0272441, IMG submission 193582) | Marine sediment archaeal communities from Little Sippewissett salt marsh, Falmouth, MA, United States - SSM-Prop-6N | ecosystem: Environmental > Aquatic > Marine > Wetlands > Sediment ... | reverse complement strand
GATTTGGGAGCGGAGAGCGGCAGGGTGATGTTGGGTTCCATCACCGATGGAAAGCTGAGCCTCGAAGAGGTACGCCGTTTCGGCAACGGTCCCGTGGAGGAGAACGGGACGCTGCGCTGGGACTTCGAGCGGCTCCTGTCGGAGATCCGGGCCGGAATCGGCCAGGCGGTCAAGGGCGCCGGCGGCGAGGTGCGGGGCATCGGCGTCGATAGCTGGGGGGTGGACTTCGGCTTGGTCGACGCGGACGGCAAACTCATCGAAAAGCCCTACCATTACCGCGACAGCCGCACCAACGGCATGATGGAGAAGGCGTTCGAGCTCATGCCCAAGCGTGAGATCTACGAGAACACGGGCATCCAGTTCATGCAGCTCAACTCCCTTTATCAGCTTCTGGCCCTGCGGCTGGCGAACTCCGACGCGTTAGGGCGAACCGAGCGGCTCATCTTCATGGCCGACCTGTTCGCGTATTTCCTGTGCGGCAAGGCCTTCGGCGAGTACACGCTGGCCAGCACGTCGCAGATGATGGACATGAAGACGGGCCGGTGGTCGCAGGCAATCTTCGACAAGCTGTCGCTTCCACTCGGCATCATGCCGGAGGTGGTGATGCCGGGAACGGTTGTCGGCGTGCTGACCGACGAGGTGGCGGCTGAGATCGGCTGTGCCAAGATTCCCGTGATCGCCGTCGGATCGCACGATACCGCCTCGGCCGTCCTCGGCGTTCCCGCCGGCGCCGGCAACTGGGCGTATCTGTCCTCGGGCACCTGGAGTCTGATGGGCGTCGAGCTGCCCGAAGCCATCGTCAACGACAAGACCTTCGCATACGAGTTCACCAACGAAGGGGGCGTGGAGAATACCATCCGCCTGCTCAAGAACATCATGGGCCTCTGGCTCGTGCAGGAATGCAAGAGACAGTGGCAGCGGGACGGGCAGGACCTCTCCTACACGGAACTGACGCAGATGGCCGCAAGTGCCAAACCCTTCTTTGCCCACGTGGATTGCGACTGCGGCGATTTCCTCGCGCCGGGCGACATGCCGGCGCGGATCAACAAGCACCTCTCCGACACCGGACAAACGCCCACCGACGACAAAGGACAGATGGTCCGCCTGACGCTGGAGAGCCTGGCCTTGAAGTATCGCTCCGTGCTCAGTGCGATCCAGGACGCGACGGGCCAGGCCATCGACGTGCTGCACGTGGTGGGCGGCGGCATCAAGAACGAGTTGCTCTGTCAGTTCACCGCCGACGCCATCGGCAAGAAGGTCATCACCGGCCCGATCGAGGCCACCGCCAGCGGCAACATCCTCATGCAGGCCAGGGCCACGGGCCAGATTGCATCGCTGGCCGAGGCTCGGCAGATCGTTCGCAACTCGTTCGAGCTAAAGGAATACCAGCCCCGGGACGCAGCCGAGTGGGAGGCGCGATACAAGAAAGTCATGGGCGGATAAAGCGGTACGTCGCGGCGGTGCCCCGAGGCACGGGCCAGGCTCAACCATGCAAAAATGCAAATTGACCAAGATGCTTGCAAGCCTGCTGTTTCTGACGGCTTGGTGCGACGGAGTAGCCGCCGAGGCCGACCGTCCGCTGATACTGACGGATTCGTACGTGGGACGCGAAGCGAATGCCCCCTGGCGGCAAGCGGCCACCGAACGCATTGAGAAATACCGCAAGGGCGACATCACGGTCGTGGTTGTCGACGAACGAGGCAAACCCCTGCCCCGCGCCAACGTGTCGGTCCGCATGACCCGACATGCATTTTGGTTTGGCTCGCGCGCGGACGTTCGCCTGATCAACTCCGACGAAGCGGACGCCCGAAAATACCGCGAGCACTTCACGACACTGTTCAACTACGCCACGGTCAACACGGTCTACTATTTCCAGTGGAGCACGCCCGAGAGGGCTCGCGAGACCCTGCGAGCAACGCTGCAAGCGATTCCGTGGCTCCGAAAGCACCGCTACCCCATGAGGGGACACACGCTCGTCTGGTGGTTCCGCGACGAGATGATTCGCAAAAGCCCCCAGGAAGTGTACGACCGCGTGGTTCAGCACATCTACCAGACCGCCGGCAATCCGCTTCTGGCAGAGGCATTTGCCGAGTGGGACGTGCAAAACGAACCGTATGGCAACAGCGAAATCTTCACGAAACTCGGGCGGGAAAAGCTGCCGGACTTCTTCCGTCTGGTCCACAAGCTGGACCCCGATGCCAGGCTGTTTCTGAACGAGGCGAGCCTGATCAGCCAGATGCACAAAGAAGACTGGCGCAAGCGACTGGACTTCATTTACGACCTGGTGAAAGGACTGCAGGACAAGGATGTGCCCATCCACGGGCTGGGGTTCCAATCGCACCATATTCAGACCCTCGCGCCGATTCCGGCGGTGATCGAGACGCTGGATCGCTTCGCCCGGCTTGGTTTAGACATGCAGATCACCGAGTACGACATCAAGCTTCGTCCCGTCCCCGGCGCGAGAGACTGGCAGCGGCGCTGGCGCGGCCCCGTCGCCACGACGCCCGAACTGGAGAAGCTCGAGGGGCAGTACCTGCGAGACTTCCTGACGGCCGTCTTCAGCCAGCCGCGCGTCACCGCCTTCATCATGTGGGGCTTCTGGGATGGGCGGCACTGGCTCCACAACGGGCCCATCTTCCGCAAGGACTGGTCGCTGAAACCCTCCGGACAGGCCTACAAGGACCTGGTCCTTGACAAATGGTGGACGAACGAACAGGGTCAAACAGATGACATGGGTACGTTCAGGAGCCGCTGCTTCCTGGGCGAGCACGAAGTCGCGGTCGAATTCGACGGGCACAGGAAAACGGTCCAAACGACAATTCCCCGTGACGGCCGGACCATCAAAGTGACGCTTTCAAGCAACCAACAGCAATAGAAGGAGATGCGTTGATCGAAGAATTAGAGCAGAAGCTGGACAGTTTCGACGCGGCCGAGCGAGAGCAGGCCTTGGCGGAGTTGTGCAAAAGGGTGAAGGCGGGGGAGATCGCGCTGCCGGAGCCGGGGCGATTCGTGAATGTGCACTGCCATACGTTCTTCTCGTACAATGCCTATGGCTACTCCCCGACGAAATTTGCGTGGCTGGCGCGGAAGGCGGGCCTGGCGGTGGTGGGGACGGTGGACTTCGACGTACTGGACGCGCTTGATGAGTTTCGCCGGGCGTGCCGGCTGCTGGGACTGAAAGGCTGCTCGGGCCTGGAGACGCGGGTCTACGTGCCGGAATTCTCCACGCGGGTCATCAACTCGCCTGGCGAGCCGGGCATCTCCTACCACATGGGCGTCGCCTTTCCGAGCGCGCAGGTGGGCGAATCGCAAAGAGAGTTCCTCGCGGGACTCAAGGAGACCGCCCAGAAGCGAAACCGCGCTTTGATGAAGCGGGTCAATGCGTATCTCGCGCCGGTGCAGCTCGACTACGAGCGCGACGTACAGGTGCTCACGCCGGCCGGCAACGCCACCGAGCGCCACATGTGCGTCGCCTACGCCCGCAAGGCCCGCGAGCTTTTCGGTGATACCGAAGAGCTGGCGAAGTTCTGGTCGGATAAGCTGGGCACGGACGCGCAGACTCTGGGCCTGCCGGAGAGTCGGGACCTGCTCAACACGATTCGCGCCAAGACAATGAAGCGCGGCGGGGTCGGGTACGTCAAGCCCGACAAGGGCTCGTTTCCGCAGATGGCCGAGACAAACCGCTTCATCCTGGCCGCCGGCGGGATGCCCGTCCATACGTGGCTCGACGGCACCAGCGACGGGGAGCAGGCCATGGAAGAGCTTCTGGATGTGGCCATGAGCACCGGCGCGGTTGCCCTCAACGTCATTCCCGATCGTAACTACACGCCGGGACATCCAGACCAGAAGGTCCGCAACCTCTACCAGGTCGTGGAGATCGCGCAGAAGCGTCATCTCGTGGTGGTCGAGGGCACGGAGATGAACAGCCCGGGACAGAAATTCGTGGATGACTTCGAGACCGAGGAACTGGCGCCCCTGCTGCCCGTCTTCCGTACCGGCGCGCATATCGTGTACGCCCACGCCGTGATGCAACGACAGTGCGGCCTGGGGTACACCAGCGCCTGGGCAAACGAGCACTTCGAGACCGCCGAAAAGAAGAACGCCTTCTTCGAAGAGGTCGGCGTTGAATTGTCGCCGCAGCAGGAAGACGACCTCGGCCAGCTTAACGCCGGCGCTTCACCGGCGGATGTTTTGAAAACGATACAGAGGTAATCACAGCCAGGCAATCTCACCGCCTGGCAAGAGAGGTATGGTCGACAGATGAGTGACAGCATTCCTGATAAACAGCACGCGGTGCAATTGGTCGGACCGGACCAGCTTGCGTTCAACAAATCCAAGGAGGTCTTCCGCCCGGGCCCTCACCAGATTCTCGCACGTGTCGAGGTGGTCGGGCTTTGCTTCTCCGACCTGAAACTGCTCAAGCAGTTCGCCGGCCACGTACGCAAAAGCGAGGTGGTGGACGGCATCGACCTCGAGGTCCTGCGAGAGATCCCCAGCTACGTGCCGGGCAAGGTCCCGACGGTGCCGGGCCATGAGACCGTCGTGCGGATTGTGGAGGTCGGCCTGGGCGTGAAGAAACACAAGCCGGGCGAGCGCTACCTCGTGCAGACGGACTACCGCTGGCTCCATACCGCCACCTCCAACGCCGCCTTCGGATATAACTTCGAGGGCGCCCTGCAGGAATACGTGCTGATGGACGAGCGGGTCATCACCGCCCCCGACGGCGAGTCGATGCTCATCCCGGCCGCCGAGGAACTGTCCGGGTCGGCGGTGGCATTGGCCGAGCCCTGGGCCTGCGTCGAGGACGCGTACGTCTCGCCCGAACGAACTACGCTCGAGCCCGACGGCCGGATGTTGATTGTCGCAGAGACCGAGGTGCAGACCGGAAGGCTTGGAAATCTGTTCAAACGATACGGACTGCCCGGCGAGCTTACCTGGGTCTCCAAGGCCGCACCACCGGCGGACCTGGACGTGCAGGTGACGCGGGCCCGCGAGGTCGATGAACTCGATGACGCGGCGTACGACGACGTGATCTACTTCGGAGCCGACCCCGATACGGTGGAGTCGCTCTTTGGCAAGATTGCCAACCACGGGATATTGAACGTGGTGCTGGGCGGCGAGCGGTTCGGCAGGCCGGTCGTGACGATGATCGGCCGCGTGCACTACGGCGGCATTCGCATCATCGGTACCACCGACTCCGACCCGGCGGAACCGATGAAGCACATCCCCAAAACCGGCGAAATCCGCCATGGCGACCACGTCAACGTGGTCGGAGCCGGCGGCCCCATGGGCATGATGCACGTCATACGCAACATCTGCCAGGGCGTCGAGGGCGTCGGAGTATGGGCCGGGGACGTGGACGACGGCCGACTGGCCGTACTGACGCGAATTGCAGAGCCTCTGGCAGCGAAAAACGGCGTGGAGTACAAGGCGTACAATGCCAAGGAGGAAAAGAGCGAGGAGGAATTCGACTATACCGTACTGATGGCGCCGGTGCCCGCGCTGGTGACCGAGGCGGTGGACAACGCCGCGCGCCGGGGCAGTATCAACGTCTTTGCGGGAATCCCGGCCAACGTGACCGGTCACATCGACCTCGACGCCTACATCGAGAAGCAGCTCTACTTCATCGGGACGAGTGGCTCGACGCTCGACGACATGAAACGCATGCTGGAGAAGGTCGAGACGGGCCGGCTCGATACGAATGTGAGCGTGGCCGCGATCTCCGGGCTCCAGGGCGCCGTCGGCGGCATTCGCGCGGTCGAGAACCGGCTCGTGGCCGGCAAGATCGTCGTCTATCCGGCCTGCAAAGGACTGGACCTGGTCCGGCTGGAAGAACTCGCCGAGAAGCTGCCGGAGGTGGCCGCCTGTCTCAAAAACGGTCTGTGGACCGCCGAAGCCGAACGGAAACTCAGGGAGATCTATGCTCAGTAGAAATCGCCCGGCAGCAGGCGACAGCAAATAGCTTTGGGATTACGTGGAAAGGCCAAGAAGATGGAACGAAACGATACGCATACGTCACGTCAATCGTGGGATGATCACGGCTTCGGTTCGTTTGCCCTGCTGGTGACCGTGCTTTTGCTGGTCGGCGTCGGCGCCGACCACGTGTCGGCCCAAGGCGCGGAATTCGACGGGCTCGATATGAACCTGGGCACGCTGCCGAGGCTTTCGTACGCCAAGACGCGCTCGATCAGCCCGGAGAACTTCACGGGCGAGAAAGGCAAGGCCGGCATGGCGACCGAAGGGACCGGCGCGCGGGCGGCCCGCGAGCTGGGACAAGGCTGGAAGGTCTCGCCTTCGGTGCGGATTCAGCCCGGCCAGACGTTCGTCATGGCCGACATCAAGGCCGCCGGCGCCATTCAACACATCTGGATGACCCCGACGGGCAACAACCGCCTCAACATCTTCCGCATTTACTGGGACGGCGAAGCGGACCCCTCGGTGGAATGCCCCGTCGGCGACTTCTTCGCCTGCGGGATGGGCCAATACACGCAGGTCACGTCGCTGGCGGTCTGCGTCAATCCCAAGAGCGGATTCAACTGCTATTGGCTGATGCCCTTCCGCAAAGGCTGCAAGGTCACGATGACCAACATCGACGACAAGGCAATGACGCTGTACTACCAGATCGACTACACGCTGACGCACGTCCCTAACGACATGGCGTACTTCCACGCCCAGTTCCGCCGGGTCAATCCCCTGCCCTACAAAAACGTCTACACCATCGTCGAGGGCATCAAGGGACAGGGCCACTACGTCGGAACGTACATGACCTGGGGCTCGAACAGTCCCGGCTGGTGGGGCGAGGGCGAGATCAAGTTCTTCATGGACGGCGACGAGGAGTTCCCCACTATTTGCGGGACCGGCACCGAGGACTACTTCTGCGGCTCGTACGGATTCGTCAAGCCCCAGGGAAGAGGCTACCAGGAGTTCTGCACGCCGTACGTAGGCATGCCGCAAGTGATCCCGTCGGAGAAACAGCCGCGCTTCGGCCTCTACCGCTGGCACATCATGGACCCCATCCGCTTCGAGAAGGACCTCAGAGTGACCATGCAGGCGCTGGGCTGGCAGAGTGAAGGACGCTACCTGCCGCTGCAGGACGACCTCTCGTCGGTGGCGTACTGGTACCAAAAAGAACCGCACGCGACCTTCCCCAAACTGCCCGGCAAGAAAGACCTTTTGATCCACGCGAAATGACGGCACGTTGAGGCTGCCGTCACAAACACAGTGAAGAGGACTACGATGACTGATGCAAGAAAAGTCGAGCAAGCGTACGAATTAGCCCGCGAGCGATATGCCGAACTGGGCGTCGATACGGAAACGGCAATGGAACGGCTCCGCCAAATCGCCATATCCCTGCACTGCTGGCAGGGAGACGACGTGGGCGGCTTTGAAGGCGACACGGAACTCAGCGGCGGCATCATGGCCACCGGCGCCTACCCCGGCAAGGCCCGCACCGCCGACGAGCTGCGATCCGATTTCGAGAAGGCGGTGAGCCTGATCCCCGGCAAACACCGCATGAACCTACACGCGATGTATGCCGAGGCCCAGGGCAAGGCGGACCGCAACGAGTTGGAGCCGAAGCATTTTGAAACCTGGGTGCAGTGGGCCAAGGCCAACGGGCTGGGGATGGATTTCAACGGGACGTACTTCTCGCATCCGAAGGCCGACAGCGGTTTCACGCTGGCCAGCGCCGACGAGAGCATCCGCAAGTTCTGGGTCGAGCACGGCATCGTGTGCCGCAAGATCGGCGCGTACATGGGTAAGGAGCTCGGGACCCCCTGCGTGACGAACACCTGGATTCCCGACGGCTACAAGGACGTCCCCGCCGACCGCAAGGGGCCGCGCGAGCGACTGCAAAAATCGCTCGACGAAATCCACGCCGAGCCGATGGACAAGAAACACCTGCTCAATGCCGTCGAGGGCAAGCTCTTCGGCCTCGGCTCGGAAAGCTACGTCGTCGGCTCGCACGAGTTTTATCTAAGCTACGCGCTGACGCGCAAGACGCTGCTCTGCCTGGACACGGGCCACTTCCACCCGACGGAGGTCGTCTCGGACAAGATCTCGTCGGTCATGACATTCCTCGATGAGATTCTGCTGCACGTCAGCCGGGGCGTACGCTGGGACAGCGACCACGTCCTGATCCTCTCCGACGAGCTTCAGGCGCTGGCCAAGGAACTGGTCCGCGGCGACTACCTGGGCCGCGTCCACATCGGCCTGGACTTCTTCGACGCCAGTATCAATCGCATCGCCGCCTGGGTCATCGGCACGCGCTGCATGATCAAGGCCCTGCTGATCTCGATGCTGGAGCCGGTGGAGAAACTCCAACAGATGGAAGCCGACGGCGATTTCACGTCGCGACTGGCCTTGCTGGAGGAATTGAAAACGCTACCGTTGGGCGCCGTTTGGGATTACTATTGTGCCAGGTTAGATGTCCCGGTCGGCGCCGCCTGGCTGGCCGAGGTCAAGACCCACGAGAAAAACGTGCTGAGCAAACGTGCATAACGAAGGCAAGGATTGTTGCCACCAGTAAGGGAAGACCGCATGGAAAAGGAACAGCAATCGCAGCAGAGCCAAAGCGGGGGCGAGTTTGAGCGCGAGCCGGTGCCCAAGAGTGCCCGGCTCGGCTTCAAGAGTTTCATCGGCATGTACGCCGGCGAGCACTGCGCCGGGACCGAATTGATGATCGGCCCGCTCTTCGTCGCCGCCGGCGTCAGCGCCTTCGACCTGGTCGTGGGACTGATCGTGGGCAACGCCCTGGCGGTGTTGAGTTGGATGTTGCTCTGCGCGCCCATCGCCACGCGGGCGCGTTTGACCCTCTACTACCAGCTCGAAAAGATCTGCGGGCGCAAATTGGTAACGCTCTATAACCTCGCCAACGGCGTGATGTTCTGCTTCCTGGCCGGCGCCATGGTCACCGTCTCGGCCACCGCGCTGGGCGTGTGGTTCAAGTTCCCTATGCCAGCCCTCAACGACCTGTATCCGAACAGCGTCGGCTGGGTGGTCGCCGTGGCGGTGGTCGGTGGACTGATCGCTATCGTGGCCGCCTACGGCTACCAGACGGTTGCCAAGTTCGCCAACGTCGCCGCACCGTGGATGGTCCTGGTCTTTTTGGCGTTCGGTCTCATCGGCCTGAGGAATTTCATCACCGCCACCGGCACCGAAATCACCTCGGCCTCCGACGTCTGGACGCTGTGCAAGACAACCATCTGGAAAGGCGGCGAACCCTTGCCCGGGCAGGTCAAATTTACGATCTGGCATGTGATGTTCTTCGCCTGGTTCTGCAACATGGCCATGCACATCGGCATGAGCGATCTGTCCGTCTTCCGCTTCGCGAAGAAGTCCTGGTACGGCGCCGCCTCCGGCACAGGGATGTACGTCGGGCACTTCATGGCTTGGATAGCGGCTGCGATGCTATTCGCCTTTCAACTGCACCAAACGCATCCGGACCAATACATGATCGATGTGTTGACCCAGAACACCACGGGCAAATACACCCAGCAATCCCTCGAACAATCCTCGCTCACACCCGAGCTGATCGCCGAAGCGATGGAAATCGAGAACGGCCTGGTGGAAAGCGGGGCTATTAAGGAAGCGAAGATCGTGGTGCCCACACCGCTGCCCGGCCCGCTGGCACACGGCGCCGCCGGTTTGGCAGGACTGATCTGCGTGATCATCGCAGGCTGGACGACGGCCAATCCAACGATATATAGAGCCGGCCTGGCCTTCCAGGCCCTGTCACCCAAGTCATCCCGCTTCAAGGTAACGCTGGTCACCGGTGCGATCGCGACCATTGCGGGGATGTTCCCGGCCATCGCCATGAAGCTGTTGGGATTCGTGGCCCTGTACGGCTTGATCCTGATGCCGATGGGCGCTGTGATCTTTGTCGACTACTGGCTGATTCGCAAGTTCGGCCTGCAAAGCAACTATGCCGAGCTGAGCGGCAAGACGTTCAACTGGGCGGCCGGTCTGGCCTGGTTCGTGACGTTAGTGACGGCCTGGATACTGGTGAAGTTCGCCGGCGTGCAGATCTACTTCGTCTCGCTGCCCGGCTGGTTCGTCACGGCGACTCTGTACGTCGTCTTGAGTAAGTTCTATCAGCAAAAGGTCCGCCCGACGGCCTAATGACAGGAGATACCCGAATGCGACTGATCCTGAAAATCGTCTCGCTGTTGGCACTGGTTGCGTTGGTGTTGCCGCCTATTCTCTTTCTGGCTGGAGTCCGGATTGAGTTGGATCGCGTCAAGCTGTTCATGCTCGTGGCCAGTATCGTGTGGTTCGTCACCGCCACGCCCTGGATGTGGAAGGACAATGGCCAACAGGAAGACGCCTGATCGCGCCATGACAAAAGCATCGTTCAGACCCGATATGAATGTGAGTCATCTCACCCCGGTGATTGCCGTTCTGTTGGTGTTGGGCTCAGGCGCATCGAGTGCCCCGGCGAGCCCGGCCGATCAGATGAGCTGGCTGGACAATGGGCTGATTCGTTTCGGGGCCGATCTGAGTATCGGCGGCGCGGTGACGTATCTGGCCGACGCGAACGAGAAGGTCAACGTCATCAACAGCCACGACTGGGGGCGGCAGGTCCAGATGTCGTTCTACTGCGGCCCGAACCCTTTCGAGCCCGACGGCAAGAAGCCCCGGCCCGATTGGGCCTCGCTGGGCTGGAATCCCATCCAGTCGGGCGACTGCTACGGGCATCGCTCCCAGGTGATCGACCATCGCAACGACGGCCGGGAGATCTACATCAAGTGTATCCCCATGCACTGGCCGCTGGAGAACCAGCCCGGTCAATGCACGTTCGAATGCTGGTATCGCCTGGAGGGACGCACGGTACAAATCCGCTCGCGGCTCAACAACGCCCGCAGCGACACCACGCAGTACGGCGCCCGCGGGCAGGAATTGCCGGCCGTCTATACGAACGGGCCGTACCACAGGCTGATGACCTATACGGGCGATACGCCGTTCGCCGGGGAGCCGGCGGTGGAAATCCCCAAGCAGAAACACCCGCCCGGCGGCATTCGCTGGGCCCACTGGACCGCCACGGAAAACTGGGCGGCGCTGGTGAACGAGCGGGATTGGGGCCTGGGGATATGGCATCCCGGTGTGTATTCGTTCATCGGGGGCTTTGCGGGCGGCAAGCCGGGCCGCGGAGGCCCCAAAGATGGTCCGACCGGCTACATCGCCCCGCTGCATCAGGAGATCCTGGACCATAACATCCAGTATGAATACCGATATGTGCTGATCCTCGACACGCTGGCCCGAATTCGACGCTACGTGTACGAGCACGCCGGCAAACCGGCGCCGCCCCGCTACGTTTTTGCCAGGGATCGACAGCACTGGACGTATCGACGGGCGCATGACACGGGCTGGCCGATCCGCGACTGCCTGCGCATCGTTGCCGATGGGCGGGACGTCCAGCTTGTGGGGCCGCCGGAATTCTGGCCCGCCCAACCGCAGCACCGCCTGACCGTCGTCGCGGCGATCAAAACCACAGACGGTCGGGACAAGGTCGCCGCAACCGTCTACTGGAAAACGGCCGAAAACGATTCCTTCTCCGCCGAGAGAAGCGTTTCGCATGAATTGCTCGCCGACGGCCGCAAG
>Ga0272441_10013747_pt1 | contig 11600 bp, 8 predicted proteins | sample SSMProp6N_FD_193582 | JGI IMG/M metagenome (GOLD analysis project Ga0272441, IMG submission 193582) | Marine sediment archaeal communities from Little Sippewissett salt marsh, Falmouth, MA, United States - SSM-Prop-6N | ecosystem: Environmental > Aquatic > Marine > Wetlands > Sediment ... | reverse complement strand
TCCTTGGAATCGTACCGCATGCCCCACTCGTCGCTGCCACTCGGCTCGCGGAGGCAGAGGAACCCCATGTCGGCATTATCGCTGTTGGCCTTGATCCACATGGAGACGGTCAGGGCCTCTGCGTCCTCGTAGGCGCCGCCGAGGTCGGTGGTGAAATTGACGCGGGAGACGTGCGTATTGCTGCCGCCGGCGCCGCCGATGTCGACGCAGTAGTTGCCCGCGTAGGCGAGGGGCACGGTCGAATTGTCGTAGGCGGCGTTGCCCTCCAGGACCCCGTTCGTCGCCGACCCCGCAAACGGCGTCAGGTTGTTGTCGAACAACCAGGCGTCGACGGGCATGGACGGCATGATGGGGGCGGCCGACAGGGACCCCGCCAAGACGGCCGAGATCACGACAGCAGCAATCGTGCGAGACATAAGAAACCCCTTCCCTCACGTGCCCGAAATCCGGTTCGCGGTGCCGTCGTCTCCGCGGACAGACGCTCGATGGTCCAAGATCCTCGTTCTCACCCGGCCTTACCGCCTGCGGCGAAGCAGCAGGCCGCCCAGACCCAGGCCCAGCAGGGCCAGCGTGGCCGGTTCGGGCGTGATGTGGATGAAACAGATCTTGGCGTTGTGCGACCCGATGGCCGGGCCGATCGTCAGCGCCCCGTCGGCCACGTCGACCGTCAGGGTGTACTCCTCAAAGTAATCGCCCCGGCCGTCGTCGTCGCTCACGATGACGCCCTCGACCCAGAGGTCGTGGTCGGAGTCGGTGTGCCCCGGGTCGCCGCAGACGATGAAGAGGTCGTACCGGCCGGCGGGCAGCGCGATCTCCCAGTAGCGGTCGTTATTGCCGTTCTCCATGTGATTCAGGGAATCGTACCGCTCGTCGGGGTCGATGTTCCTGTTGCGTGTCTGGAAGTTGTCCTGGTCCCATCCGTAGGACTGGCCGTTGCCGCGATCGCCGAAGGCGTCGCCGGTGTCCGAGAGGTACCCGGCGGGTGTGCCGTCGGGGGAGCCGGCCAGTTCGAAGTTGATCTTGATGTTGCAGTGGGCGTCGACCTGCGGATCGGGCAGGGGCTGCTCGGTCAGTGCCCCGAGGACGTGGTAGTTGTTGCCCTGGCCGCCGCCCGCGAAGTCGTACACGCCCGGCACCAGACGGGCCACGAACACGCTGACCCAGTCGTTGTCGCCGATCCGGACGTCCAGGCCGGTGTCCTGGAAGGTACCGGCCGGGGCGAAGGCGGCGGTGGCGCCGTCGACCTGGCCCTGCTTGTCGCCGAAGCGATTGTCGATGGTCACGAAGACATCGCGCGTCTCGTCAAGGACCACCTGATAGTTGACGCCCGCGCCGGCGGCTTCCTTGTCGGTGTTGAAGGTCCGGATGTAGTCGGCGCCGGCGATCTGGGGGGGCGTATAGGCCCACCCGTACGTGCGGTCGGAGAAGACGAGGTTGCCGTCGATCATACCGCCGGCCTCGGTCGGCAGCGGGTCGGTCTCGCCGTCGAAGACACCGATGGGATCCCGGTTGCCCGTTGATCCGTTCGTGCGGTCCACGGCCTGGGCGGGCAGGCTGATCTCGGTCAGGCTGTGGGTCGAGAGCCACGCAGCCTGGCTTGGCAGGACGGCGCCGTCCCAGATGGCGACTTCGTCGATGTGCCCGTCCCAGTTCGCCTTGGCGCCGTCGCCGATCCAGAGCAGCGTCTGGGCGGCCAGGAGACCGGCGTTGTTCGACGGCGACGCGCTCGGCACGTCCTCGACGCCGTCAAGGTACAGGTGGAACCCCAGCCCGTCGCTGTAGGTCATGACGACGTGCTGCCAGTCGGTCGTCGTGGTGTTGGCGGCGGATTCGTACTGGTCCTGGTTCCGGTTCGGGTCGATGGCGGGCGGGTCGCCGGCGAGGCTTCGGGTCGTCGTGTAGGCGACCTTGATGACCTCGGGCTCGCCGCCCGTGGCCCCGAGGGCGTCGTAGCGGCCGCCCCAGTGGTCCCCGGTACCGCTGTCGCGCAGGCCGATGAACGCCATGTCGGTGGCGGCGTTGTCGGCCTTGATCCACATCGAGATCGTGATGCCCGACCACCCGTTGAAGGCGGTCGCCAGATCCGGCACGTCCACCTTGTTCGCGTGGGCGCCGGCGGCGATGTCGATCGAGTAGTTGCCCGCGTAGGCGATGGGCACCTCGGTGTTGTCCCAGGTGACCGCGCCGATGAGATCACCGTCGGCCCCACCCTTGTACGCCGTGGCGGTCGCGCCGGCCCCGTCGTCGAAGAGCCACGCGTAAACGGGGTCACCCGGCATGGGAGCCGCCTGGAGCAACCCGCACGAGACACCCAGAACGGCTAGAGCAAGGAACGCACGTTTCATCGTCAGACCCCTTTGCCCTCCGCGTTCACCGGAAACGGACTCCTACCCTTTCGGTCTCCCCCGGAGGCCGGGCGCAACCCCTGCCTCAGCGCCCTCGTGACATGGACCCAGAGCGCTCCGGCCCCGGGCCGTCTCTATCTTAATATAACCCTAAAAGGCGGAAATGCAAATCGGATACCACTTTTTAGGGGCCGGGAAGGGAGTAGGCGACCGGCGCCCCCTGATTCTGGGCGAAAAACGCCCTTCGGGCGGGCACACAGACCCCTCTGGCCCTCGCGTGGCACGGCAAACGTCGGCGCGGCCTGGACCCGCGCGTAGGGGGCCAGGTTCGCTGACCGGCTTGTCCCAATACGGCCCCGAATGGGCCAAGCGCGTGCCGTTAACTGCGCCCGGCCGGGCTAGGCCGGCCGTGGCACGGGCGCCGGCCTACCGCCCCGTCCAGAGGTACATGATGCGCGGCGAGGAGAGGCCGGCCAGCGTCTCCGGCCGAAGGTCCAGCAGCGATTCCGCCTTCGCCGTCAGGCCGAAGATCTCCATGAGGCCGAACGGGTGGACGTACTCCACCACGCGGGCCTCCTCGGCGCCGGCTTGTTCCTTGGCGATCTCGACGGCCCGGCCGAAATACCCGATCTCGTCCACCAGACCGCGCTCCCGCGCATCGGGCCCCATGAAGATGCGCCCCGTGGCCAGGGCGAGGACGTCGTCACGGTCCATGCCACGCGCCTCGGCCACCACGTCCACGAACTGGTCGTACCCGGGGTCGAGCAGCGCCTCCATGATGTAGTCGCGCTGCGCGGGGGTCATCTCGGCGCCGAACATGTTGGGCCAGTCCTTTTGCTGGCCGCGCTTCAGCGTCACGGACTGGATGCCGAGTTTGTCCTCCATCAGGCCGCTCAGGAAGAAGTACTGGGCGATGATGCCGATGGACCCGGTCACGGTGGTCCGCTGGGCCACGATGGTGTCGGTGGCGCAGGCAGCGTAATACCCGCCGGAGGCCGCCACCGAATCCATCGCCGCGATAACCGGCTTCCCGCTTTCCTCGGCGAAGGCCTGCACGTGGTGGTACAGGGTGTCGCTGGCGGTCAGGTACCCGCCGGGCGAGTTGATGCGGAGGATGACGGCCACGACGTCGTCGTCGCGGCGAGCGCGGTCCAGTTGTTTCCGGACCCGCTCGACCATCGTGTCCTCGATGAGGCCCCCTACCCGCACCACCGCGATCTTGGTGCCCGACGGGCCGCGCTGGACCGTCCGCTCCAGCAGCGAGTCGTCCACCGTCCCGCCGGTGAACGACGTGCCCACCATCCCCACCAGGCCGATGACGATCAGCAGAAGGACGGCGTTGGCGCCGATGGAGAGGATGAGCAGGATCGTCCCCAGTACCGCCAGCACGCGGCTGCGGCGGGGCGGCGGGGGCGAGGCGGCCGCCGGCGCATCCGGCGAACCAGGGGTCCACGAACCTTCGGCCATGACCGGTCTCCTTATCCGCTGCGTCCGGGATGGATTCTAAACGGACGGACAGAGCAGGTCAACTGCCAGCGCACCGGTCACTCCCCACGGCCGGGAGGGATCGCGGCGGCAGACCTGCAGGAGCCCGTCCGCGGGGGTTGCGAACCCGCTTGACGGCCGCCGGCCGCGGCGGCTAGTATCGAACCCGGCCGGTTTCCGAGGAGTGCCGACGGGAACCGCCGCACGCCCCAACAGGAGACATCGGATGCCCGAAGACGATACCCGGCCCGCCGGCGGCGGTCCCTCCCGCGAAGCCGGGGAGGGCCCCAGCGCGGAGGCGGACGCGCAGGTCTACGACATCATCATCGTCGGGGCGGGCATCGCCGGCCTCGCCGCCGCTATCTACACCACGCGCGAACGGCTCAGCACGCTGATGCTGGAGCGGCAGATGCCCGGCGGACAGATCCTGCTGACCGCCCGCGTCGAGAATTACCCCGGGTTCCCCGAGCCAATCAACGGCATGGAACTGGCCGACCGCCTCACGCAGCAGGCCAGGCGGTTCGGCGCGCGCCTCGAGACGGGGGTCGACGTGGCGAGGATCGAGCCGGTCACGGCGGGCGCCGACCGGCTGATCGACGTCCACGCCAGGGGCGGGAAGCGGTTCCGCGGACGGGCCGTCATCCTCGCCGTCGGCAGCGAGTATCGCAAACTCGGCGCCCCGGGCGAGAAGCGGCTCAGCGGCTACGGCGTGAGTTACTGCGGCACGTGCGACGCCCCGTTCTACCGCGACAAGCACGTCGTGGTCGTCGGCGGGGGCGACACCGCTCTTGATGAAGGCATTCACATTCTCAAATTTGCTGACCGCGTCACGTTCGTCCTGCGCGGCGAGGAGTTCCGGGCCGAGCAAATCCTCCTGGACGAACTCCAGCAGCACCGCGACCGCATCACCGTCCTCCGGAACACCGCCGTCGAGGAGATCCTCGGCCAGGAGCGCGTCGAGGCCGTTTTCCTCCGCGACAAGGCCACCAGCAGGACGTACACCTACGAGTGCGACGGCGTGTTCGTCTTCATCGGCCTTGATCCGCTTACCGGATGGTTGAAGGGGACGGTCGCTCTGACGCCCGAGGGGTTCATCCGGACAGACGCGTGCCGGCTGGCGACCAGCCTGGAGGGCGTCTGGGCCGCCGGCGACGTGCGGTCCAACACCCTCAAGCAGGCCGCCACCGCCGCCGCCGACGGCGTCACCGCCGCCCTGAACGCCAAGGAGTACCTGAAGGGCCGGGGGACGCCTAAGGCGCGGATGTAGGGGTGTGTTCCGCGAGGGGTGCGCGCCGCGCAAGCGCGGCGGCTAAATGGGGTGCGCTTCAGGCTTGCGCCTCGTCAGCGTCCGACGCCTCGGCGGAGGGGGTCTCTCCCTTCTCGCCCTCGCCGTTTTCCTCACCCTTCTCCTCGCCTTCGTCCCCGCTCTCGACGGATACGGTGATGCGCTCGATGGCTGAGGCGAGGCCCGTCTCGGTGTCGGCTGTCACCAGGGCGCCGTGGAGGCGGAGGTCGCCGGTGGCCACGTCGAAGTGGCGCGGCATGCCGGTGATGAGGGTCGGAATGACCTTGTCCCGCTGCCGGCCGAGCACGCCGTCGTGCGGGCCGGTCATGCCCAGGTCCGAGATGAAGGCGGTGCCCTCCGGCAGAACCCGCTCGTCGGCCGTCTGCACGTGCGTGTGCGTGCCGTAGACGCACGTGGCGCGCCCGTCCAGGTACCAGCCCAAGGCGATGCGGTCGCTGGTGGCCTCGGCGTGGACCTCGACAAAGATGAGCCGGGCCGCCTCGCCCACCTCTTCGAGTGCCGCGTCGACGGCGTGGAACGGGCAGGAGGCGGGTTTCATGAACGTCCGGCCGAGCACGACGGTGACCGCGAACGGGAACCCGGACTGGCTCTCGTGGACGGCCCAGCCGCGGCCGGCGGCCTCGGCGGGCAGGTTCGCCGGACGCAGGATGCGGTCCGACGACTCCAGCGTCGGCACGATCTCCTTCCGCCGGAACACGTGGTCGCCCATCGTGACCACGTCGACGCCCTGGTCGCGCAGTTCGCGGAAGATGGGCGGCGTGATGCCGGACCCGCCGGCGGCGTTCTCGGCGTTGACGATGACGACGTCGACGCTGTGGGCCGCCAACAGGTTCGGCAGGGCCGAGCGTACGGCCTTTCGGCCGGGCCGGCCAACCACGTCGCCGACGAGCAGGGCGCGGAATTGCATGGGTGTACTCGCGTTTCTTTCAGGCATCAACGCGCCGGGCAAGTTAACCCGCCGGAGGCGGGCCCGGCGGCTCAATACGGCGGGGCCGGTACTGCCCGCCGCGCGGCACGCTCGCGGCTCGTGGCTTGTTTACCGCGCGTACTCCACGACGCGGCGTTCGCGGATCAGCGTGACGCGTACCTCGCCGGGGTACGTCAGTTCGTCCTCGACGGCCTTGGCGATGTCGCGGCAGAGTTTGACGGCGGTGTCGTCGCTCACCTTGTCAGCATCGACGACGACGCGGACCTCGCGTCCGGCCTGGATGGCGAAGGCGTTGTCGACCCCCTCGAAGCGGGAGGCGAGGCTCTCGAGTTTCTCCAGCCGCTGGACGTACTTTTCCAGCGTTTCCCGCCTCGCACCGGGGCGGCTGGCGCTGACGGCGTCGGCCGCCGACACCACCGTCGTGTAGAGCATGTCCGGGATGTTCGGCTCGTGGTGGCCGCCGATGGCGTGGATGACCTCCGCCTGCTCGTTGTAGCGGCGGGCGAGGTCGGCCCCGATCTCGGGATGCCCGCCCTCCACCTCGTGGTCGACGGCCTTGCCGATGTCGTGCAGGAGGCCGGCCCGGCGTGCGAGGCGGCCGTCCAGCCCCAGTTCCTCGGCCAGCATCCCGGCCAAGGCCGACACCTCGATCGAGTGCTCCAGCACGCTCTGGCCGTAGGAGGTCCGGAACTTCAGCCGGCCGAGCAACTGGATCTCCTTCGGATGCAGGCCGCGCACCCCCGTGTCCAGGGCCACCTGTTTGCCCGTCTCGATGATTTCCTGGTCAACTTCCTTGCGGCACTCGGCGACAATCTGCTCGATGCGCGGGGGCTGGATGCGGCCGTCGGCGATGAGTTTGACCATGGCCCGCCGGCCCACCTCGCGCCGGACCGAGTCGAAGGACGAGAGGACCACCACGCCCGGCGTGTCGTCGACGATGACGTCGACGCCGGTGGCCCGCTCGAAGGCGCGGATGTTGCGTCCCTCGCGGCCGATGATGCGGCCCTTCATCTCGTCGCTCGGGATGTCGACCGTGGCGACGGTGGCCTCGGAGGTGTAGTCGCTGGCCAGCCGCTGGATGGCGCCGGCCAGGATCTCGCGGGCCTTGGCGTCGGCGGTTTCCTGGGCGCGTTCGGTGGTCCGCTGGATCAGGACGGCCGCCTCGTGTTCAACCTCGGCCTCCATCCGCTCCAGCAGGACCGTCCGGGCCTCGTCGGCGCCCAGGCCGCTGATCTTCAGCAGTTGCTGTTTCTGTTCGGCGACGGTCCGGTCGAGTTCGGCGTGCTTGGCCTTGAGGTCGTCCTCGAGGGCGGAGACGCGTTTCTGTTCGGCCTCGACGGCCTTTTCCTTGCGGTTGAGGGTTTCGAGTTTGGCATCGACGCTGTCTTCGCGTTTGACGACCTGGCGTTCGCGGCTTCTGAGTTCCTCGCGGGTTTCGGAGGCCTCTTTTTCGAAGACCTCGCGGGCCTTCATGGCCTCTTCGCGGGCCTCGACCTTGGCCTCCTTCCGGAGGCTGTCGGCGTCGCGGCGGGCCTGCTCAAGGAGGTCGTCGGCGGCGGCCTTGGCCTCGCGGCCTTTCGCCTTCACCCGGCGGTACGCCAGACCGAAGACGGCGGCCGCCACGGCGATGCCAGCGGCCGCCACCGCAATGCCGGCCCAGACCTCGCCCGACAGTGCCAACGGCACATAGGGATTCATGACCGACTCACTTTCCAGGGACGCGGCCCGCCCGCGGCGCACCGGCCGCCACGACGCGAAACCGCAAAGGGGGGAACCGCTCCGACGTGGAGAGACCCCGGCCGACGGACGGCCGAAAGGACGAACCGCAAACCCGCGCAGGGATACCAGCAGACTCAGTCGGCGCAGCCCGCTCCTGCCTGACGTACCGTTGTCAAACGATCACGGCCTGCACCGTCCACGAATGCCCTGCCTTTCCCGCCGGTCGGCGGCGTCGCGGCCCACACCCGGACGGGGCGGACCGTGGGTTCCTGGTTCCGTCCTTTACAATACGGATCAGACCGTCCCGGCCTGGCTGCCCTTTCGGCAACACCAAACCGGTCACCGGCCTTAGGCTCAACCACGTGCGGAGCGTGTCCGCGCCCCGCGCTCCCACTGATGGGTTCTCGTGTTCTCCTGTTTCTTCGGCAACCTGTCAGGGGTCGCCGCTAGTGTATCGACTAAGAAACGGCTAACCCTGGAGTATGATTATCCAACTTCGGCCGGCTGTCAAGGACAAACAGGGGAACCCCCCATTCCGGCTTCCGCAGGCCCGCCCTGCCATTCTGGCAGGCCGGTGAATGTGGACAATGTCGCCCACGGTTCGCCGCCCCGCTTTTCCCAGTACGGACCCGTATGGGCAGGGCGTGTTCCGGGCGGCACGCGCCGAGTAAGCTCGGCGGCTAAATGGGCTCTGCCGGTGCGGATGCGACGTGTCATGGGGCACGCGCGCGCCGTCGCCCCTTGATTCGCCGGCCCCAGCCGGTATCATGACCCGGCACGAGAGTAAGAAGACGCGTTTCATGGAACGCCCCATCGGCATTTTTGATTCCGGCTTGGGCGGCCTGACGGTCGTCCGGGCCGTCCGCCGCCGGCTCCCCGCCGAGGCCATCGTCTACTTCGGCGACACCGCACGGGTGCCTTACGGTATCAAGAGCGCCCGGACCGTGACCCGCTTCGCCGCCGAGGCCTGCGGGCTGCTGACCCGTTACGATCCGAAATGTATCGTGGCGGCGTGCAACACGGCCAGCGCGACGGCCCTGCCCGCCCTGGCCGAGCGGCTCGATGTGCCGGTCCACGGCGTCATCGAGCCGGGCGTGGCTCAGGCGCTGGCGACCTGCCCGGCCGGGCCCATCGGCGTCATCGCGACCGAGGCCACCGTCGCAAGCGGGGCGTACCGCCTGGCGCTGGAGCGGCGTGCCCCGGGGGTCCGCGTCCTCCAGCGGGCGTGCCCCCTGCTCGTGCCGCTCGTCGAGGAAGGGCGGTCGCCGGACGACCCCATCGTGGGGGCGGTCCTGGCGGAGTACCTCGCCCCGCTGGCGGAGGCCCGCATCGGCGCGCTGGTCCTGGGGTGCACGCATTATCCGCTGCTGAAGCCGGCCATCGCGGCGGTGCTCGGCCCCGACGTGCCGCTGGTGGACTCAGCCGAGGCCGTCGCCGAGCAGGTGGCCGATCGGCTGGCGACCGACGGCCGCCTCGCCACCGGCGACGCCGGCGGGTGGCGGTTCTTCGTCAGCGACAACCCGGACCGGTTTCGGGAGGTGGGCGGACGGTTCCTCGGTGCCCCGGCCGAGCCGGTCACCCTTGTGCCGGCGGAGACCCTCTCCGCCGTCCCCGACCCGGTGGAGGAGGCGACGTGAGACGGCGCATGCGAAAGGCGCGCGCCGGGCAAGCCCGGCGGCTACATGGCCGCCGTGGGGCGCTGGTTCCCCTCGCGGCGATGTTTGCCGTCCTCTCGGCCGGGTGCGAGGGTCCGCGGGAAAAGGTCGACGTGAATCAGTGGATAAAGGACCTGGTGTTCCCGCCGTCGACGTCGGAACAGGTCATCGCGGTGCAGAGCCCGCTGGCCGACCGCCGCCGCGAGGCCCTCCAGAAAATCGTCGAAGACAAGAAGGCCCGCGAGGTCGAGTCGGTCGTGAAACTGTACTGCCTTGTCGCCCGGACGGACACCGACCCGATGGTCCGGTCGGCCGCCACGCGCGGCTTGGCCGTCCTGGAGGGCGAGCCGGTTGTCCCCGCGCTGTGCCACGTCGTGGAGACCGATAAGGACGCGTACGTGCGGTCGGATGCCGCCACCGCCCTGGGACATCACGAAAACCCGGCAGCGATGGAGGCGCTGGTGGACGCCCTGGCGTCTGACCCGAACACGGACGTGCGCGTGGCCGCCGCCGAGAGCCTTCGCGCGTTCAAGGACAAACGGGCCGCCGCCGCCTTGGCCGACGCCCTCGCCTCCGACGACCTGGCCGTCGCCTACGGTGCGTGGAAGAGCCTCCGGTACATGACCGGGCAGGACCTGCCCAGGGAAACGGAACCGTGGACCCAGTTTCTGGCCTCGGCCGAGGATCCGTTCGCCGACTACGGCGACCCGCCGAAGATCCGGGAGGGCGAGAGTCAGCGGCCGCACTTCCGTCGCGGCGTGCCGGACTTCGTCCGGAGCCTCTTCGAGAAGGACCCCCTGGCGGAAGAACTGGAGTAAAGCGCACGGCGCCTGCGCCGGTGGAATGACGCCATGATCGCCTGCCTCTTCGACGGTCGCCAGGTCCGCATCGACCGCGATTATCCCGAACCCCAGACCCCACCCGGGGAGGTCCGCATCGCCCTCCGTCTGGCCGGCGTCTGCCGGACCGACCTTGAGATCGCCCGCGGGTACATGGGGTTCCGGGGCGTGCTGGGGCACGAGTTAGTCGGCACGGCGCTGGAGGGCGCGCGGAAGGGCCGGCGGGTCGTCGGCGGCATCAACTGCGTGTGCGGCCGGTGCGACATGTGTCGCCGCGGCCTGCCCACCCACTGCCGGCGTCGCACGACCCTCGGCATCGACGGCCGCGACGGCGCCTTCGCCGAGCGGCTCGTCCTGCCGGAGGCCAACCTCGTGCCCGTCCCGGACGGGGTGCCGGACCGGGCGGCGGTCTTCGCCGAGCCGCTGGCGGCGGCGATCCAGATTACCCGCCAAGTGGACCTGGCGCCCGAACAGCACATCGTCATCCTGGGCGACGGCCGGCTCGGGCAACTCGTGGCCCGGGTTTTCCGTGCCCGCGGCCTCTCGCCGATGGTGGTGGGCAAGTCGCCGGCCAAGATGGCCCTGGTGCGCAGGCTGGGCCTGCAGGCCATCGGCTCCGACGACATCCATCCCGACAAGACGGCCGACGTCGTCGTCGAGGCAACTGGCACGGCCGACGGCCTGGCGACGGCGCTTGGGCTCGTGCGTCCACGCGGTGTCATCGTGCTGAAGAGCACCGTGGCCGATACGGCCGGCTTGAACCTGGCGCCCCTCGTCGTGGACGAGGTCACGGTGGTGGGCTCCCGTTGCGGGCCGATGGACGCTACCGTCGCGATGCTCGCCGAGGCCGACCTTGACCTTGAGCCGCTCATCACGGCCGAGTATCCTTTGACGGAGGCGGACACGGCCGTCCGAGCCGCGGAGGAGCCGGAGGCAATCAAGGTCCTTGTCCGGCCGTGAGGCACGGACGTTCTCGTAGGGAGAAGGCATGGGCCGGCGACTCCTCTTGCTCGTTCCCGTCGGGGCGCTGCTCCTGGCCGGTGCGGCCCGCGGCACCGAGCCCGCTCGCCTCGTGTGTCTGGCCGAGGAGATTCGCTCGGAGGCCACGCGGCCCACCGTGGACCCCGCCGGCCACCCGCTCCCCCTGGCCGGTCATTGGAACAAGCGCGGCGGGACGGGCTTCTCGCCCCACTACCAACTCGGCCTGCTGGAGGCCGGGCACCATATCTTCCCGTGGTTCGAGCATCCGCGGCCAGGCACGGACCTGACCGATGAGCGCCGGCGTGAGTATTACGAGGGCCCGCTCAAGCGTGTGGCGGCCCT
>Ga0272441_10013746_pt1 | contig 11601 bp, 8 predicted proteins | sample SSMProp6N_FD_193582 | JGI IMG/M metagenome (GOLD analysis project Ga0272441, IMG submission 193582) | Marine sediment archaeal communities from Little Sippewissett salt marsh, Falmouth, MA, United States - SSM-Prop-6N | ecosystem: Environmental > Aquatic > Marine > Wetlands > Sediment ... | reverse complement strand
AAGCAGTGACATTATTTAGCCTTATATCATATATCTTTATTTCAAAATATTAACCTGAAATAAGCGTTTTATAACAGGTCATTTCCTGTATATGACTTATATATGAAAAAAGAAGTGATAATACTGTTATTATCATTCAGTTTGACCAATATTTATCCACAAACTGGAGGCGATAATGTATATGAGTTTCTTAATCTGAGCCCTAATGCATATATGTCCTCACTAGGAGGCTTCAATATTTCCTCCTTCACCAATGATCCCTCAATGGCAGGCTTCAATCCGGCCCTGTCAATGCCAGAATCTCATGGTAGTCTCTCATTGAATTATGTAAATTATTTTGCAGGAATTAATTATGGATCAATAATGTATTCCCATTTTATAGATAGTATAGGATCATTCTCCGCAGGTTTAAACTACCTGAACTACGGCAGGTTTAAAAGAGCAGATGAATCAGGTAATTTGAACGGTTATTTCAATGCTGCCGAGTATGCTTTCAACATCATTTATTCAAGACAGGTTGATTCTCTATTTAACCTCGGAGTAAATTTTAAACCAATAATTTCACAGCTCGAAAATTACTTATCCCTTGGCATTGCACTTGATATTGGTGCTTCATGGCAAAGTAATGATGGTTTGATCAACGCGGGCCTTGTCATCAGGAATATTGGACTACAGCTTAAGTCCTACAGTGGAAGGCGGGAAAAGCTACCTTTCGAGATCGTCATGGGAATGAGTGCCAGGCTGAAACATGCCCCGTTAAGGTTTAGCATTACTGCCCGGCATCTTGAGAAATATGACATGTTATACAACTATAATGATGAAAAGTCATATTCTAAACTAGAAGAAGTAGCTGAAAATATAATGCGCCATCTTATCTTTGGTGCCGAGATTATGCCTGCTGAAAATTTTTTCATAGCCACTGGCTTCAACTACCAGCGCAGGAAAGAACTTTATCATGAAGCAAGATCATCAACAGTGGGGTTCAGCCTGGGTGCCGGGATAAAAACATCCTCTATTGAACTAATGATTAGCAGGGCAAGATATCACCTTGCAGGATCAACCACCAATTTCTCGGTACTGCTTAAACCATCCTTGTTTAACATGTTGAAATGAAATGAATTTCTTAACTTTGCAGCTTAAATAAAATCTGCATGAACAGGAAACTAATTATTGCCGTTGATGGTTATTCATCCTGTGGTAAAAGTACCTTCGCCAAAGCGATTGCCAAAGAGTTGAATTACCTCTTTATAGACAGCGGAGCAATGTACAGGACTGTGACATTGTACTGCATCCGTAATGGCTATATCAGTAAATCTATGGTGAAAGAGAAGAATATCTCTGAAAGCATGAGTGATATATATATAAAATTCAGATATAACCCTGATATCGATCAGTATGAAACATATCTTAACGGTGAGAATGTCGAAACCGAAATCAGGCAGGTAGAGGTATCATCATTGGTAAGTATAATCAGCAAAATCAGGGCAGTACGAGAGAGGCTTGTAGAAATGCAAAGGGAAATAGGTATGATGAAAGGTATAGTAATGGACGGAAGAGACATCGGTACGGTTGTATTCCCTGATGCTGATATAAAAATATTTATGATAGCCTCTGAAGAGATAAGAGCAGAAAGAAGATACAAAGAACTGCAGGGAAAAGGTATAAATGTTAAATTTCAAGATGTTCTGGATAATATTGCTGAAAGGGATGAAATTGACTCAGGAAGGGAGATAAGCCCACTAAAAAAGGCTGATGATGCTTTTGTGCTTGATAATTCAGACATGACTGTAAGTGAACAGATGGAATGGTTCAGGGAAATATTAAATAATAAAGTCGGTAAATGATAGTGGATATTGAAAAGAATTCGGGTTTTTGTTTCGGTGTGCAACATGCTATTCAACTTACCGAAGAAGCACTGAAATCAGGTGAGAAAATATATTGCCTGGGTCATATAGTTCATAATGAGGCAGAAGTGAAAAGACTTGAAGGACTGGGACTTAAAACGATAGGCCACAATGAATTTCGCAAGCTCAAGAACAGCAAAGTCGTAATACGCGCTCACGGGGAGCCACCGGAGACATATAAAATAGCCCGTGAAAATAATATGGAGATAATTGAGGCCACCTGCCCTATTGTTAGCAGGATACAGGAAAAGGTAAGAAGTCACTTTGAAAATACAGGGAATAATGTTCAAAACCTGATTTATGGAAAAAAGGAGCATGCCGAGGTTGTAGGACTATTAGGCCAAACGAAAGGTCACTCAATCTTGATATCAGATCTGGCAGATATCGATCAAATAGATTTCAGCAAGCCTTCCGAGATCTTTTCACAAACTACGAGAAGCAGGGAAAAATACTCCGAACTGATAAGGGAGATCAGGAAGCGTTACAAGAAGGAAGGTTACGAACCAGTAAAAATGCTGACCGTAAACAACACTATATGCGGACAGGTGGCCAATCGTGAACCACAGCTCCGGAATTTTTCACGTCAGCATGATGTTATAATCTTTGTTAGTGGAAAAAGAAGCTCAAACGGGAGAATGTTATACGAGGTATGCTCAAAAATTAATTCCCGTACTTATTTTGTTTCAGGGACTGACGAAATAGACGATGCATGGTTTGATAAGGTTGCCACTGTAGGAGTCTGCGGTGCAACCTCAACACCTAAATGGTTGATTAATAAAGTAGCTGAGAAAATTAGGATGATACCTGGAAAAAAGATTTAATATTCCGGGAAAAAATTACTTTTGTAGCTTTTAAAATTAGTTAGAAACATGGCAAAAATAAACAAAATAGGTGTACTTACTTCAGGTGGCGATGCTCCGGGAATGAATGCAGCTATCAGAGCCGTTACCCGCACAGCTATATATAATAATTTAGAGGTTATAGGAATTAGAGAAGGTTACAGGGGAATGATAGAGAAATTATTTACCCCTCTCTGGAGCCAGGATGTAAGTGATATTATTCAAAGGGGAGGTACCATTCTCAAAACGGCCAGGTGCATGGAATTCAAAACGTCTGAAGGTCGTCAGATTGCATATAATAACATTAAAGAGCTTGGTGTTAATGGTGTTGTAGTGATAGGAGGAGATGGTACTTTTACAGGTGCACGGATATTCAACGAAGAATTTGATATTCCCCTTATAGGTATCCCCGGCACTATTGATAATGATCTTTATGGTACTGACTATACCATTGGCTATGATACAGCCCTGAACACTGTTGTGGAGGCTGTTGACAAGATCAGGGATACAGCAAGTGCACACAACAGGCTATTTTTCATTGAGGTGATGGGCGCTGAAGCAGGATTCATTGCCCTGCGTAGTGGTATAGCTGCAGGTGCTGAAGCAATAATCATCCCTGAGGTCACTGATGAAATTGAAAAGCTTAACCAGTTACTTGAAAGCGGTCGCAGGCAGAGAGCAAGTAATATAGTTATTGTAGCTGAAGGTGATGAAATAGGTGGCGCGTATAAGCTTGCAAATAATGTAAAAAAACACTTTCCCAATTATGAAATCAGGATCACTGTCCTTGGTCACCTTCAAAGGGGTGGCTCTCCATCTGCTTTTGACAGGGTGACGGCAAGCAGGCTGGGTTATGCCGCTGTAGAAGCACTGCTGGATGATCAGAAAAGCACAATGGTCGGGATACAAAATAACGAGATAGTAACAATTCCCTTCAGGAAAGCAATTAAATTACATAAGAGCGTAGACCCTAACCTGCTTGAAATAGCAGAGATTTTATCAAGCTGATATCCAGAATTACTCATTCAGATTCTTTAAGAAAATATGTGATGGAATCAATCAGTTTTTCCTTTGTTATAGGCTTTTTCAGGTAATCGTCACAACCTGCTGCCAGAGCTGATTCCCTGTCTCCCGCTAATGCTAAGGCAGTAAGCGCAATAACCGGCAGGTCTGGTCTTATATTTTTGATTTCCCTGGTAACATCGTAACCTGATATGTCAGGTAAACGTATGTCCATTATCACCAGGCCTATCTCAGGGTATAACCTGATAAATTCGATTGCTTTCTGACCACTCTCGGAATGGATAATCCTGTATCCATGGCCCTTTAGAACATATTCAGCGAAAAGGTAATTATATAATTCATCCTCAACAATAAGTATGACTCCACCCTTTTTGAAATTTGGGCGTTCCCCTTTTATTGTTTCATCATCACTTTTTACATATTCCACCGGTTTATAAGGCACCGTAAAATAAAAGGTACTTCCCTTCCCCTTTTCTGATTCAAGCCATATTTCACCTCCAATCTTCTCAATATAGGCCTTACAAATTGAAAGCCCGAGGCCCGTACCTCCTTTTAAACGTGAAGGTCCTGCATCTGCCTGCCGGAACCTGTCAAATATTACTTCCTGATAAACAGGATCTATACCCTCTCCGGTATCTTTAACATAAAATTCAATCATATCCCCCTGAAGAGAACAACCTGCAGAAATCTTCCCTCGCGAAGTAAATTTCGCAGCATTGGATATCAGGTTTGAAAATACCTGGTATAATTTTGACTGGTCAACAAGGATATTTTCTCCCGGGATCTGATCAGCCCCTTTTATTTCAAACCTCACCTCTTCATCAATAAGGTTTGCATATTGCACACGTATCTCATTGAATAAATTCCTGAGATTAACTACTGATTCTTGAATTTCTATCTGCCCGGCTTCTATCTTCGAAATATTTATTAAATCATTGACAATATCAAGTAATCGGCGGGAACTGTTTCGTATTATTTCTGAATATTCTTTCCTCTGCGCTTCAGTGGTATCGGGGCTTTCCATAAGATCCATGAATCCTATGATACCATTCATAGGGGTTCGTATTTCATGGGACATATTAGCTAAAAATGCTGATTTCAATTTATCGCTCTCTTCTGCCCTTCTTATTGCTTCCTTGAGTTTTTCCTCCATCCTAACACGATAATCAATATCAGTGTGTATACCAACCATTCTCCTGGGCTTGTCACCTGACCATTCACTCACTTTCCCGGCTGCAAGTATCCATTTCCATTGATTGTCAGATGTTTTCATCCTTACCTCAACTCTATAATAATCAATTTTCCTGGCATAGTGGCTTTCCAGCTTTTCCTGGACCTTAATAATATCATCAGGATGAACATAATCTGCAAATGTATCATAACAGAATTTTCCATAATGTTTTTCAAAATCCTGCCTTGTAAAACCAAGCATTTCAAACCAGTTGTCATTGAGTATCAGATAATCATTTTCAATATCCCAGTCCCATAAACCCATCCCTGTCCCATTCACAGCTGCATCCAGGCTGAACATATTATCCCTGAGTTCTGCTTCAATTCTTGCTTCTTCACTTATGTCTTTCGCACTGGCAAGTATCATTGGTTTATTCCTTAAGTGTATCAGGGATAACTGCACTTTGGCCAGAAAGTTTTCTCCTCCTTTACGCCTGTAAAGCCACCGTCCTTCAATATGCCCTTCTTCAAGGACTCTTTTTACTATTTTCTCAATAGCAGTCAGGGATAATCTCCCATCATGTTGATTTTCTGGAGAAAGATCCGAAGGTGACATCTTCTTGAATTCTTCACTGCTTGAATATCCGAAAAGTACGCATGCAGCCGGATTGCACATAATAAACCTGTTTATTGCAGGATCAAAAATAATCTGGGCATCCATTGTTGATTCAAACAGTAATTTATACTCGCTGGCATGAAGCTCATTGATATTATCCGTTCCTGCGGATTTTGCAGATCCTTTCATAATAATTGAATAAGATAATTATTACTTTAACATTTCCCTTCAAATCAAAAATAGACAAAATAATGTAATGTCTATTCGGGCCGGAGCAAGCACAATGGTTGTATTCTGACTATCAGCAACATTTTTAGTTTTTCCTCCCCGGATTCTTGGTAAACTGCTATTTACTTAACTATATTTACAGTGCTCATCACAATTCTATGGCTAAGATAGTATTCATAGGAACGAGTCATCCCTATCGTGGAGGACTGGCGGCTTTCAACGAACGGTTTGCTGCAGAGATACAATCCGGAGGTAATACAGTCAGGATCGAAACTTTTACGCTGCAATATCCCGGTATATTTTTCCCGGGAAAAACGCAGTACTCCGATGGTCCTTCACCAGACAATCTTGAAATCACAAGGAGCATAAATTCTATCTGGCCCTTTAACTGGATCAAGGTGGCCCGAAGGATAAGGAAAGAAAAACCCGAGATAGTAATTTTCAGGTTCTGGCTTCCTTTCATGGCACCATGCTTTGGGACCATGGCACGACTAATAAAGAGAAACGGTCATACAAAGATCATAGGATTACTTGATAATATTATACCACATGAAAAGAGACCCGGTGATAATATCCTCACAAGGTATTTTATAAAAGCCATAGATGGCTTCATTGCCATGTCGCGGTCAGTGCTGAATGATCTTGAACGTTTTAACAGGGATAAGCCGCGAGTATTTTCACCACACCCTGTATTTGATAATTTCGGTTCACCTATAAGCAGGGAAGAAGCACTCGAAAAACTGGGTCTGGATGCCGGATTCAGGTATATTCTGTTTTTTGGACTTGTGAGAGAATACAAGGGTCTTGATATCATGATCAATGCTTTTGCCAATCAAGAGCTGAGAAAAATGAAAGTCAGGCTGCTCGTTGTAGGTGAGTTCTATATAGCACGCTCTCCGTACGATGAAATGATACTAAAAAATGGCCTTGAGGAAAATATAATTATACATCCTTATTTTGTGCCAAACCATGAGGTTGCATACTGGTTTTGTGCCTCAGATATTATATCACAACCTTATAAATCTGCAACACAGAGTGGTGTAACTCAGATAGGATACCATTTCAATAAACCCATGCTTGTATCTGATGTCGGAGGATTGGCAGAAATTATTCCTCATGGTAGAGGCGGCTATGTTGTGAAACCTGACCATCTGTCAGTGGCAGAAGCCCTGATTGACTTTTTCAGCAATAACAGGTATGATGATTATGTCAAAGGCATAAAAGCAGAAAAACATAAATACAGCTGGGAAACAATGGTAAAGAACTTATTCTTGCTGATTGAAAAAATCAGCTCCTGAAAACCATCATTCACTTTTGTTTTCGCACTTATTCTTTTTGGCTAAAGGCTATTGATACAGTAAAAAAAGTATAGCTGAGAATTTGCTACTGTGGGTCAACATCACTGTAAATCTTCACTGATGAGAATTCTTTTTTCTGATGTATTGATGATGTATTTCTCTTTATCAGTTCCCTGATAAAGGTGTATGATATATTCTTTTGAGACTTGAGAAGAATTGATTTGATATACAAATCCTGTATCCTGGAATGAGGCGGGAATTCAGGGCCTAGAACTTTTATCCCTTCAATCCTTTTCAGGTTTTCTGCCATAAATTGAGCTGCTTTTATGACCAACGACCTGTCTTTATGCTTAAAATAAATTCTTATTAACCTCGAAAATGGTGGATAGTGAAACTCCTTCCTCTCTTCCAACTGGCTTTTATACATACCTTCATAATCATTATTAAGTATTTGTTCCATAACAGGATGATAGGGATCAGCAGTCTGTATTATTACCTTGCCTCTTGTTTTTCTTCTGCCTGCTCGTCCGCTCACCTGTGCTGCCAGCTGAAAGCACCGCTCATCAGCCCTGAAATCAGGATAGAATAACATCCCATCTATATTCAGGATGCCAACAACAGTAAGATTTTCAATATCCAGACCCTTGGATATCATCTGAGTCCCAATAAGTATATCTGTCTTGCCAGCCTCAAGATCCCGTATGAGCTTTTCCACCGATCCTTTTCTCCTCGTGCTGTCATAATCCATCCTGTCTACTATTGCATCGGGAAACAATATTGAGATTTCATCTTCTACCTTTTCTGTACCAAAACCCTTCAATTTAATATTGGTAGACGAGCAATTAGCACATCTTACAGGCATTGAATCTGAAGATCCGCAATAATGACAGTATAACCTGCCGGGATTTTTATGGTAGGTATAATTTACGGAGCAGTTTGGGCAGATCGGTGTCCATCCGCAATCGGCACAAATAATATAATGGGCAAATCCTCTGCGATTTCTCAACAGGACAACCTGTTCACCCTTAGCCAGTGCGTCATCGATAACTGATACCAGGCCCGGGGTAAAGTGGGATATCATGGCTTTTTTCCGGTAAGCTTCTTTGGAATCTGTGAGTATTATCTCAGGCATATTGATATCGCCATATCTGCGTTCAAGGCAGGCATATCCATATTTACCTGATCTTGCGTTATACATTGACTCAACCGAAGGCGTTGCCGAACCCAGCAGTACCCGGGCGCCAATAAAATGAGCCCTCATAATAACTGTATCTCTCGCATTATATCTTGGCGCAGGATCAAACTGCTTGTATGAACTATCGTGCTCTTCATCTACTATTATCAGGCCAAGGTTATTAACCGGGAGAAATACGGATGATCGAACACCCAATAATATTTTGTACTCCCCCAATTCTGATTTGCCTAATATCCTTTTATATACTTCTGCCTTTTCGTTATCGCTCAGGCCGGAATGATAAATACCCACAAGATCACCAAAATATAAGCTTAACCTGTTAATAATCTGGGCGGTAAGAGCTATTTCCGGGAGAAGGTATAAAACCTTTTCTCCCCTTCTTAAAGCCTCATCAATGAGGTGGATATATATTTCTGTTTTACCGCTTGAAGTGACACCATAAAGAAGAACAGTATTTTTTTCTGCAAATGCTGAGCGGATATCACCATAAGCTTGCTCCTGGTAATTGCTCAGTTTTTTAAGCTCTCTTTTTTCAATCCCGGTTTCTTCAAATCTCGATTTCTCTTCAATCATCTCCTTTAGAATACCTGCTTCAACCAGTTTGTTCAATACAGGAGATGTAGTCTTCGATTGTCTTAGCAGATCACTTTTCGAGATGCTTATTAAACAGCCTTCCTGACCATAAGAGGTCATATCCAGGAATGTGATCAGGAGCCTGTACCTGGCGGGTGTTTTTTGAAGTTTGTCAAGCAATGAGGATAATTCTTCATCTGTAAACTGGCATTGCAATGAAATCCTGATTTCGGTTTTTTTCCTGAACCTGCTGTTTTCATCGGTGGCAAGCAGGGCAGATGGAAAAGCTGCACTCATTACCTCTCCTATGCTGCAAAAATAGTAATCACTTACCCATTTCCACAGTTTCATCTGCTCTTCAGATATGAATATTTCCGTACCAGCCATCTCTATTATTTCCTTTACTTCATAAAGATCAGGCTTATTATTATGCAGGTTGAAAACTATACCAGTATACATATTTTTCTTTCCAAAAGGGACAGTAACTCCTGCCCCCTTTTTTATATCCCGCCTGATGGCTTCAGGTATCCTGTAAGTAAACACTTCACTCAGAGACAGGGGCAGGACAATATCGGCATACTTGTACTGAAGCATAGGATCGATCTGTTAATATTCTAAAAATAGTCATAAATAATATGACAGTATAATAATATTAGCGGGGATGTTATTACCAGGCAGCAGTATAATTGTCAGTTTTTATTCAGGAATCCTGATATCACTGATAAGAGCTGGTTCTGGCCTATTGGCCTTGTGAGGCACGAATTACAGCCTGCCTTAAGAAGAGTATCTCTTTCTTCATCAACTATGGAATCTGTCTGAGCAACAATAGGGATTTTACGTTCTATTTTCCTTATCCCTTTCAATGCTTCAAGCCCGTTCAGTTCAGGCATCTGCATATTTAGCAATACCAGATCTATATGTTCTTTCCCTTTTAAAACATCTATTATCTCCTGTTCTGTTCGGGCATGTATCACATTGATACCTGTCTTGGAGAGAACCCTGTTAAGATACCTTAGAATATCAATATTATCATCAGCCACGAGCAGTGTTTTACCTGACCAGTCCTGTTTAATTATAACCTGATCTACATTCTTCTCGGCTTCCTTAAACGCGTAAACGTCAACCGGCCTGTAAGGAATGGTAAAGAAAAATTCGGATCCTTTACCTTTTTCAGATTCAACCCACAAATAGCCATCCATATTCTCAATGACCTTCCGGGCCATCGTCAAACCAACCCCCAGCCCCTCGAAGGTACGATGATGCCCATTCTCTTCCTGCCTGAATTGCTCAAAAATGGCTTTAAGATTTTCTTTACTTATACCAATACCCGTATCCCTGATTGTAAACATTACAGATGAGCCAGCAAGAGCTGATTTCAGTTCGATACTTCCTGCCCTCGTAAATTTCACGGCATTATCAAGCAAATGCCTGAAAACTCTCTTCATCCAGATATCATCAGAGTAAACAATATCCCTGTCATCAGGAAGACCTTTCTCAACAGTGAATTTAATATCTTTACCACTTCGTTTTATGAGCTTATTGGTATAATCTTCAACATATTCCAGTATTGAATTAATCTTAACCGGGTTGTAAGATATGTCTATCTCATTGTTCTCAAGCTTACTGAGGTCAATTATATCAGTTATCACCTGAAGCAGCTTCTCTGTATTTTGATTCAGGAAATTTACGTATTCCTCTCTCAGTTCAGGATCGGCATTTACATCATTTAACAGGTTTGCAAAACCGACGATACTGTTCAAAGGGGTTCGTATTTCATGTGATATGTTAGCTAGAAAAGTTGATTTTAACCAGTTCCCTTCTTCGGCTTTCTCCTTTGCTATTATTAACTGGTTCTGTGTATCCTTGAGAGAGGTTATATCACGTGAGATCAATAATATTCCCAGGGGTGTACCTGATTCATCCTTTACTTCCACCATTTTCGTGGACAGAACAACATATTTACCATTTTTATGCTTTACAAGTATTTCCGATTCGAAGAAGCCTTTTTCTGCTATAGCCTTCTTTCTTTTTTTATGGAAATCTGAATTGTCCGGATGAAGAAGCTCTCCGTCGCTTAGAATATCATATAAATTATCACTATTCTGTTTTAACCCAATTATTCTATATATAGCAGGATTGGCAAATTTTACAGACCAATCAGTATTATAAAAAATAATACCGTCATCCGCTGCAGCAAGCATTATGCTGTATAACCTTTCCGAATATGCCAGTTCTCTGGCTATTTTATCCTTTTGGTCAAGTAGTTCTTTATTCAGTTGTTCAAGATCACGGTTAGCCCGTTCAATTTCTTCTGTTTTTATCTTCAACTCGGTGGTCATTTTCCTTCTCTTCCTCAGGAAGATCACAGAAAGAGTAACAAGTACAATGAATGCGCTTATTACAGTAAGCAACACTTCCAGCACGCCGGATGGAAGCTCTTCAAGGTTCTGGAACAGAGGAAATACCGTAAATGATGATAAAGTACCCCGAAAGGTTACTACCAGCATACTAATTAGTAAGTATATATTAATAGATACATGCTGATACATCATTACTCGTGTTAAAGTTTTTTTCTACCTTATTGATTCAACCTGGAATACAAACCAACCATGCAAAGAAGAATCAGACAGTATTTATTTAATGAAAAAATATTAATTTTGCCCTAATTGTCAAACTTTTAATTGTCAATTATTTATATAAAAATACATCGTAAAATTATCAATTAATGCGGATTGGTACAACCAAAATTATTAAT
>Ga0272441_10013743_pt1 | contig 11602 bp, 8 predicted proteins | sample SSMProp6N_FD_193582 | JGI IMG/M metagenome (GOLD analysis project Ga0272441, IMG submission 193582) | Marine sediment archaeal communities from Little Sippewissett salt marsh, Falmouth, MA, United States - SSM-Prop-6N | ecosystem: Environmental > Aquatic > Marine > Wetlands > Sediment ... | reverse complement strand
AAAGCTGGACAGTATGACTACGTGGAACTTCGCCTATGTAGCGGACATCCAGGTCGGATCACCGCGATCCTTCCGCTTCGCGCCCGCCTGGAACGACAATTGGCAGACCGCCCGGGAACAGATCGCAGAACAGGAGCCCGAGTTTTTGTTGGTGGGCGGGGATCTAACCCGTGACGGTTATATCCACCGCTACGAGCTGGAGGATATCAAGAAGGATCTGGAGCAGCTGCCGTTTCCGGTGTACTCAATCCCGGGAAACATGGATGTGGGAAACAAGCATTCCAGCCGATCGGGCCCGCTTCCGGGACGGGATGACCGCACGCTGGGAATCACCTCCCAGGCTGCGCGGCAGTTTGAGGAAGCGTTCGGCCCGTTGTGGTGGAGCGTGGAGCATAAAAACGTGCGTATCAACGGGATCTGTGACATGCTGCTGGGCTCGAGTCTTCCCGAGGAGCAGCGTCTAATGGCGTGGCTGAAGAATGTCGCAGAAGCCGGAAAAGCGCAGCGGCAGATCTGGATGTTCCACTACGCCTTGTTCATGGATTCTCTTTCCACGCCGAACTATGATATCACGGATCCCGGCCAGTATCTCGACTGGTACTTCTCGATCGACCATCCGCACAGGGATTTGCTGTTCGACCTGTTGAAGACGACGGGAACCAGCGTTGTGATCAGCGGGCATATTCACTGTCGCCGCAGCTTGCTCTACGACGGCATTCGCTTCGATTTCGCTCCGGCTACCTGCTTCTCCCAGCACGAAAACAGGTGGCCGGATGGAGATCCCTCCCTCGGTTTTATCCGGTACACGGTGGATGATGAGGGCGTTCACCCGACATTCGTGCCGTTGCGGCAACTGTCAACTCGAGAAGGATACGGGCCCGGCGGTCATCCCTCCGCGGAACAACGGGATTATTCGCTGGCCTGGGAAAAATAGGAGAACAAACGATGATTCTGGCTGGAAGTTCGACAATCGACATCACCCCTCCGGTTGGGTATCCCCTGGCCGGTTTTGCCGCGCGTCACGCCGTTTCTCAGGGGGTGCATGACCCGCTGCAGGCCAAGGCTCTCGTGGTGGACTCCGGTGCCGGCGTGGCGATCGTAACCGCCGATCTGGTGAGCTTTCCCAATCGGATGGTGCGCGAGATCCGAGAAAAGGCGAGCGCACGCACCGGGATCCCCGAGCAGGCGATCATGCTCTGTTCAAGCCATACGCACTCCGGTCCGGCGTTGGATGAGGGCTACGGCAGCCAGGGGGTCGCTCCCGAGTGGTACTGGAACACCCTGGTGGACGCGATCGCCGGTTCGATCTACGAGGCCTGGAAGAACCGGGCTCCGGCTCGGATCGGAACCGCCGCCGGCGAGGTTTTCGGAATCGGAGTCAACAGGAGAAGCTCGGAAGGGATCCCGATCGATCCCTCCCTGACGGTATTGAAGATCGAGCCGGTGGAGCCGGACAGGCAGGTTGTCCTGATGAACTACACCTGTCATGCGGTGGTGCTCGGTCCGGACAACCTCGCCATTACCGCCGACTATCCCGGCTATGCCATGCGAGTGCTGGAAAAGGTACTCGAGCCGGCCGCCCGGGTCATGTTCACCAACGGCGCGGCCGGGGATGTGAATACGGGCCATTCGGCCGATCTGAGTGCGCTGGGCTATCCGATTCCGGGACGAACCTTCCAGCGGGCCGAGAAGCTGGGCAATATCCTGGCCGGAGCGGTTTTATCCACCCTGCAGAGTGTAGAGATGAAATCCGAAGCCCGCATCGCCTTCCGGCAGCACACCGTTGACCTGCCGCGTAAAGCGATGCCCTCCCTGCAGGAGGTCGAAGCGCAGCTTGCAGCCGATCGGGTCGAGCTGCAGAAGCTCGAGGCGGAGAAGGCGACGGAGCAGCAGATCCTTTCCGCCCGGGTCCGGGTGTTCTACTCGGAGTTGCTGATTCACCGGATAAAGGAAATGACCGCCGAGCAGGGCGATGATCCCATCCCGGTGGAACTGCAGGCTGTGGCCATCGGAGACACGCTGCTGCTGGCCGTGCCGGTGGAGATGTTCGTGTCTATCGGCCTGAGGATCAAGCAGGCTTCTCCGTTCGAAAGGACAATCATCGTCGGATACACGAACGGCCATTTGGGATATCTGCCCTGCCGGGAGACATACGAGGAGGGCGGGTACGAGGCGGTGTCCTCCCGTTTTGCACCGGAGAGCGCGGATCGGGTGGAGGCGGAGTTCCTCGAACTGGCCAAATCCCTGAAAGGTTCCCTGGGTTGAAGCGATGAGCGACTCGAAGCAAAAGCTTGCTTTATACGGAGGCCGGCCGGAAATCTGCGAGCCGGCCGAAGCATTGTTCCACTGGCCGATTGTAACACCCGAAGATGAGGCGGCTGTGCTCGGGGTGCTACGAGCCGGTACGATGAGCGGAACGGAGATCACCCGGCAATTCGAAACGGAATTCGCCGACTACATGGAGTTACCGTTCGCCCTGGCCACTTGCAACGGTACCGCCGCGATCCAGGCCGCCCTGTGGGCCTGTGGGATCGGGGCCGGAGACGAGATCATCTGTCCGAGCATGACCTATTGGGCCAGCGCCCTTCCTGCTTTGATGCTCGGAGCCACCGTGAACTTTGCGGATATCGACGCCCGGAGCCTTTGCATCGATCCGGCGGATATCGAGGGGCGCATCGGGGCGCGTACCAAGGCGTTGGTGGTGGTGCACTACGCAGGTCATCCCTGCGATATGGATCCCATCATGGAGATCGCCCGGCGCCGCGGGATAATGGTGATCGAGGACATGTCCCATGCGCACGGAAGCCTCTACAAAGGTACAAAATGTGGAACCTTCGGCGACATTGCGGCCATGAGCATGATGGCCGGCAAGAGCTTTCCCATCGGCGAGGCGGGAATGATCGTAACCGGCAACAGGCAGCTTTACGAGCGCTGCGTGGCCTTCGGGCATTACGAGCGGACCGGGGTGGCGACAAGGTGGAACCGGCAGGATGGTCTGATCACGGATCCGGAGCTTGCCCCGTACAGGGGAGTGCCGCTGGGTGCGGCCAAGCATCGGGTCAACCAGATCTGTTCGGCCATGGGACGGGTGCAGTTGAAACGCTACCCGCAAAGAATAGAGGAAATCCAGCAGGCGATGAACTGCTTTTGGGATCAGCTGGCCGATCTGCCCGGGCTGAAGGCCCACCGGATCGAGTCCGGAAGCGGTTCCACCATGGGCGGCTGGTACTACCCCCAGGGATTGTACCGGGCCGAGGAGTTGGGCGGACTGTCCTGCGCACGTTTCTGCGAGGCGATGCGGGCCGAAGGGGTGTCCGACTGTGCACCGGGGGGCAACGATCCGCTGCATCTGCACCCGGTTTTTCACAACGCCGACATCTTCCATATGGGGCAGCCCACCGTCCTCGCCTTCGGGCAGAGGGACGTACGGCAGGGCCGCGGAACTCTGCCGGTATCCGAGCGCATCCGGGAGTCGGTTGTCACCGTACCCTGGTTCAAGCACTACGAGCCCGAGCAGATCCGCATCTATGTCCGGGCGTTTCGAAAGGTAGTCACAAATCACGATCAGATTCTTTGACCATACGAATGTTTATCGATCGCATGGATATAGCCTCTGCTGTGGTCTTGACAACGAAACGTTACTCCGGATAGGATTACTAACATCCGATGTTATTAAACTAAACTCAAGGAGGGTTTAATGAGGAAGACCGTACTGTTCGTGGCAGTGGCTCTGTTGGTCGCTGCGCTGTCGTTCTCCGCTGCTCAGCAGGAGAAGAGCGAGGGACTGGCCGGCACGGAGATCGTCGTGCTGACCTGGGAGTCCGGAAATCCGGAAAGCTCGATGATCGGGGTTCATCTGCCGGGTTTCGAAGCTAAAACCGGCATCAAGGTGAATTTCACCACCATGGGATTCGGCGATCTGCATACCCGTCTGGCTACCCTGTTCGCCTCGAAGAGTGATGCGATCGATGTCAGCGCCGTGTGGAAGGGTTCTGTCATGCGCTTTGCAGCCCCGGGTTACCTGTACGACATCACCGACGATCTGGATGCCGGTTTCGCCGACGGCATGACCGCGGCCCTGAACAGCTTCAAGTATCAGGACCGTATCTACGGGCTGCCCTACATGCAGAGCTTCCGCATGTTCTACCAGAACAAGCGGCTGTTCCGGGAAGCGGGACTGGACCCCAATAAAGCGCCGGCTACCTGGGACGAGATGACGGCCGCGGCTGAGGCCACCACCCGCGACACGAACGGCGACGGCAAGCTCGACCAGTGGGGCCTTCTTCCCACCGGAATCGGAGATGCGGACAACTCGGTACAGGACTTCGAGTTGTTGTTCTACCTCTCCGGCGGCAGTTCGCTGTTTGACAACGGCGACAATCCGACCTTCAACAGCGCGGCCGGCAAGAAAGCCCTGACCCTCTACAAAGAGCTCTTCGACGCCGGGGTGGTGGATCCGGCCAGCTGGACCATCGACAGCGGCGGGGATCGTCGCGCCCGTTGGATACAGGGGCAGACCGCCATGGTGTTCGAGTGGCCCAGCCTCTGGAAGCTGGCCAACTCCAGCGATTCCTCAAAGGTTAAAGGCGAAGTCGGCCTGGCTCCCATGCCGAAGATCGAGCGCATCGCCGGCATCGGAGGCGATGAAGGTCTGGCCATTTCCGCCTTCTCCAAGAAAAAGGCGGCCGGTCTGGAACTGCTGAAATATATCTCCAGCACGGAGATCAACAAGGAGAATACCCTGCGGGTCGGCTGGCTGCCGGTTCAGAAATCTCTACTGGAAGATCCGGATATCCGCAAGAACGAGGTACTCGCTCCCATGATCGATGTGGCCATGGTGCAGAACCAGTATTACATGGATCGTTTCGCCGCTCCCTACAGCAATGAGGTGGCGAACGAAGCTCTCGGGCTCGCCATCGTGGATGCGGTCAACGGAAAACGCCCGATCCCGGATGCCCTGGCCTGGGCGGAGCAAAAATCCAAAGAAATCGTTGCCAAGTATAAATAAACTCGCTGTTTGTGAGCCCCGCGCCCGTGAGGTGCGGGGCTCTTTTATACCAACAATGTGGCTGTTCCTCCACACGTATTGATTCCGGTAGGGAGTGATCGATGAAGATGTATTCCCGCGGGTTGGAAAGAATGAGCGAGCACCGCTTCGGGGTGCTTCTGCTCAGCCCCGCCTTCCTGCTGATCCTGGTGCTCGTAGCGTATCCGATCGTCTATTCATTGTACCTGAGCTTCAGCGACCTGGTGCTGTCCCGATCTCCCGTTCCCCGCTTCGTGGGATTGCGCAACTATGCGGAGATGCTGAGGAATCCGATCTTTTTGGCCAGCCTCTGGAAGACGGGTTTTTTCAGCGTATCGTTCCTGCTGGCGACCACAATTTTCGGGATGCTGGTGGCACTGCTGCTCAACAACAACTTCTGGGGTAAGAACCTGGTTATCACGAGCCTGCTCATCCCCTGGGCGATCCCCAAAGTTGTAAACGGACTCATTTGGAAGTGGATCTACGACGGCAACTACGGCATCCTGAACGCGATCCTGGTGAAGCTCGGGATCATAGGGGAATACCGGTTCTTTTTCGGCGGCTCGCCCTTGAGCGCGATCCTGCTCATCTCCATCGCCAACGCCTGGAAGCTTATGCCCTTCGTAGCGCTGATGATCCTGGCCGCACTGCAGACCATACCGAAGACGCTGTACGAGGCGGCCAAAGTCGACGGAGCCGGCGCCTTGCAGCGCTTTTTCAAGATAACGGTTCCGCAATTGAAGTACTCGTTGATCATCATCTTTATTCTCCAGACCACCGCCGCGGTCAAGGTCTTCGACATCATCGCCGTACTCACCCAGGGCGGTCCCGGAGATACGACCATGGTGACCTACTACTACGTGTACCGAGTCGCCTTCGACTATTTGAATATTGGATTGGCCTCGGCCGGCGCCTACCTGGTTACCGCCGTGATCGTCGTATTCGCGATTGTGTATTACAAAACTCTCGGGGGAGGCACCGAATGAGCAGGAGCAGCTCCGCCGCCGCGCGTCGAACAGTGGGAAGGGTGTTCCTGTACCTGGGTGCCGCGGCGGTCGTATTCTTTATCCTTTCCCCGTTTGCCTGGGTGTTCATCACCAGCCTCCAGAAGAGCGACTACCTGATGAGTGTGCCGCCCAGAGTATCAATCCGGGATTTCAATCTCGGCTACTACAAAATGTTGTTTTCGGACGGCAATTTCCGATCCGCCCTGCGGAACTCGATCGTGGTTATTCTGTTGGCTTCCACTTTCGCCATGGGTATCGCTGCTTTGGGCGGGTACGCGGTGGGTTGCTTCCGCATACGCAGTAAGAGTCTCTTTCTGTTCGCGATCCTGGCGGTGCAGCTGACCCCGGCTTTGGCTTTGCTGATCCCTCTGTTCATGATCCTCAGCACCTACGGATTGATCGATACCTATCTGGGGCTGGTTCTCGTGTTTCTGACTTTCCAGGTCCCAGTGGGGATCTGGATTCTCAGAGGGTTCTTCCACTCGATTCCGGGTGAGTTGTTCGATTCCTCCAGGATCGACGGCTGCAGTCGTCTCGGGACTTTTTTCCGCATAGCCCTGCCTTTGGCCAGGCCTGGAATCGTGGCTGTCGGCATATTCACCTTCATCCAGGGCTGGAACGACCTGTTGATTCCCCTCGTGGTGAGCATACAAAGACGGTCCATGCTCACGGTGTACGCCGCCTCCTTCGGCGGCCTCTACGATACCAACTACGGCGGAGCGGCGGCCGTGGCCATGCTATCCGCTCTTCCGACCACGCTGATGGCCGTTTTGTTTCGCAAACAGCTGATTTCCGGACTGACCGCCGGCGCGATAAAAGGATAGTTCCTTCACCGCCCTTTTCATGGAGCAACAATGATTACACCGCGAGAACGCATGCTCACGACCCTCTCCCACCAGAGGCCGGACCGCATTCCCACCACCATGCACGCGCGTAACGAGGTACAGCGTGCCCTGGTGGAGCATTTGGGCCTCTGTTCCTTCGACGAGGTGATGAAACACCTGGGTGCGGATCTATATGCGGATGTGGAGCTGTCGATTGAGACCCCCCGCTTCACGCAGGCAGACAAGAGGACTCTGGAGGGCGACTGTCCTTACGCCGGCAGGCGGTTCATCTTCCACGACGAGCGCACCTTTGAAGATGTGTGGGGCGTGGTCCGCCGGGTGGGAAGCGACGGCAAGTACGTGGAGTGGATCTCGGGACCCCTGAAAGACTCCGACGATCCTTCCCGGTACGAGTTTCCCTCTGCTGCGGACATCGGCGGGGAGCAGCAGTTGCGGCGGGAGGTGCAGGAGGCCAAGCAGAGTGGGATGTTCGTGCGCTCCTTTATTCCAAATCCCTACAAGGTAGGATGGTATCTGCGCGGCATGGAGAACCTGCTGGCGGACTACGTGGGAAACCCCGGCTACGTGCGGGCTTTGTACGACCGCATCTGCCTGTTCTACACGCAGATGCTCGAGGCTTATACCCGGGCCGGGGTCGACATGGTGGGCATCGAGGGGGATATCGCCATGCAGGATCGGATCATCATGGGACCGCAGCGGTGGAGAGCCATCGACAAGCCGCGGCTTGCCGCCATGATCCGGGCCTGCAAGAGGATCAATCCGGATGTGTACGTGTTTTTCCACAGCGACGGCGACCTCACCGAGCTGATGCCGGATTTAATCGAGATCGGCTTCGATGTGATCGATTCTATGCAGCCGGAGTGCATGGATATCCTGGCGATCAAGCGAGAGTTCGGCGATCGCTGCACCCTGCACGGCTGCGGCAGCTTGCAGAAGGTTCTGCCGTTCGGAACACCCGAAGAGTGCAAGGCCGAGGTGATCGGGCTCATCGAGCAATGCGGCTACAACGGGGGACTGGTGCTGCGGCCCTCGAACATGATCGGCTTCGACGTTCCGTTGGAAAATATCATCGCCTGGTTCGAGACGGCCAGAGATTACAAACTGTCATAAGCACAACAGATCAGGAGGAAAACAATGAAAGATACCATTCAGATCGGCATCGTGGGTGCCGGCATCATGGGGACCAGACACGCCCGCATCTATTCGGAGCTGCCCTCGGCCCGGCTGATCGGGATCGCCGATGTCAACGGCTCCAAGGCAAAGGCTCTTGCCGCCGAGTATCCGGGAGTGAAGGCGGTCACCGATTACCACGAACTCCTGCAGATGCCGGAGCTGGACGTACTGCACGTGGCCACGCCGGATTTTCTCCACAAGGAACCGGTGATTGACGGGCTGAAAGCGGGTAAACATATCCTGGTGGAAAAGCCCATGGCCACGACCGTGAAGGATGCCAACGAGATCGTGCAGATCTCCAAGGACACGGGTAAACACGTGATGGTGAACTACACCCATCGCTGGGCCGCGCCGTACGCCAAAACCAAACAGCTGGTGACGGACGGCGTGATCGGGGATGCCGTCGTGGTCTATGCCCGCAAAGACGACAGGATATGGGCGGCCACGGAGATGATGAACTGGACCGCCAAGACCTCTTCGGCCAGCTATCTGTCGACCCATGACATCGATCTGGTGCTGTGGTTTCTCAACACCGATATCGAATCGGTGTACGCTCTGGGTGTAAAGGGCGTGCTGGCCGCCCGCGGCATCGACACCGAAGACGCCATCCAGGCCCTGGTTCGTTTCAAAAACGGGGCGATCGGGACCTTTGAGTCTTCCTGGGTGCTGCCGAACTCGATGCCCACCACCACCGATTCGTTTATCGAGATCGTGGGACAGAAAGGTACGATTCACGTGGACCGGATCCATGAAGGGCTCAAGGTTGCCACCCCCGAGGCCTACGAGTTTCCCAAGCTTTCGATGTGCACCGAGATCGACGGCAAGCTCCGGGGCGGCGTCCCCTGTGCCCTGGAGAATCTGGTCGAATCCCTGCGGCGCGATGAAGCTCCTCAACCGGATGCGGCGAACGGCCTGAAGATCGTCAAGGTGAGCACCGCCATCCAGCTGTCCATCAAGCGCAAGGAAGCGGTCTATATCGAGGAACTGTAGAGGCTTCAGGGGCGTGTCGGGGGGGGGATCAGCGCAGCAGCTCCGGACGGACATCGGGTAGCACCCTTCCGGGGATCAATCTGCGTCCGTCGCTGAGACCGTCTTGAGGGCGGTCGGCCAAAAGATCGATCATCCGGCCGCGCCAAGTTTGCAGCCGTTTCCGCCTGCCGCGAGTCCGTGCCAGGTCCCGCAGCTCGGTTGGATCGGCCTCCAGATCGAACAGCTGTTCCCGCCCGGTCTTTGTGTACCAGATGTATTTTTCCCTCCCGTCGGTGAGAAACTGGACGCCCAGATCGTCGCTGTAGCAGGCGGCATGCTCTCCGTGCACGAACGGGCGTGCGGCGGCCGGACCTTCTGCGGTGTGGGGCAGCAAGCTCCGGCCGTCGATCCGCTCCGGGAGCGGTACGCCGGCGATTTGAAGCAGGGTCGGATACAGATCTTCGACCACCACCGGCTCCGAGCACCTGCGTGTGGCGCTTGCATCCGGACTGTGGATGATGAGGGGAACTCGCGCCGATCCCTCGTATGCATAGGTTTTACGAAACAGATGGTGGTCTCCCAACATCTCGCCGTGATCCGATGCGAAGATGATCCAGGTGGGACCCGCCTGGATCTCCCGCCGCAACACGGTCATCAGCCGCCCGATCTGAAGGTCTATGTGGCTGATCTGAGCGTAGTAGGCGCGCCGGGTCAGCTGCAGGAGGTGATCCGGCAGACGCCCCTGCCAGGCGTCGACGTCTTCGACCGCCAAATCGTGCCGCTGCGCCCAATCCCCGACCGGAACCGGGGGAAGCGGGACATCCCGGTACAGATCGAGAGCCGTCTGCGGCGGATCCAGCGGGGGATGGGGACGGTGGAAGGACACGTTGAGAAACAACGGCCGATCCCGGTCCCGGTTGCGAAGATATTCGATGGACTTGGTGACCACCCACGTGTTGTTGTGCAGCTCCTCGGGCAGATGGCTGGCACGGCCCAGCCAGGAGTTGCAGGTCAGGCCGTGATCCCATTCCTCCACGCTCCCCCCGGTGTGCTCCTTCAGCCATTCGAAGTAGTCGTTGCGATAGCCGCGGTCGAACATCTGCCAACCCTCGTATGATTGAAGCTGCTCGAAGCCGAGGCGGACGCCCTGCGGGTAGAAATGCGTCTTGCCGACACAGCCGGTCTGGTAGCCGGCATCGGTCAACAGCTGCGGCAGCATCCGCTCGTAGTTCCAGGGAACCCGGTCCCGGTACCCCAGGCGGCCGTGCACTGATGGCTCGAGCCCGGTGAACATACCGGCCCGGGAGGCGATGCAGGAGGGGCAGGAGCTGTAGGCGGCGGTAAACAGCGTGCCCGTGTGCGCCAGCGAGTCCAGGTGAGGGGTAGCCACCACTGGATGGCCCATGGCGCCGAGGCAGTCCCCCCGCCACTGATCGGTCAGAATGAAGATGATGTTCGGTCGTCGGGGTGTTGTGCTCGTTTTTTTGGACATGCTCCCGGAAAGCATACCACATCCGCGACTCCTCCGTCATGCCGCAGCCATACCCGGGTACAGATATCCGACCAATGTTCTGCAACCATCCGGGATAAAAACTGTCTTGTTCCCGAGGAGCAATCACCGTGCGCTACGTCGAACTGATACATGCAATGGCTGAGAGCATCACCCTCGAGGCCTCTTCGATATCCTACGGCGAGCTCGGCTGCCGGATCCTGAACCTGCCGTTCGCTTCCGAAGCGGCCCGCATCGTGCCGCAATTGATGGGAAGGGAATTGGCCGGATCGCTTTCCCGGGAGGAATCACGCGCGGCTCTCTCCGACGTGCGCATCGTGGAGAATCATTGTTTCGTGTATCCGGTGCTGACCGGTCTGTCTGCGGCGAAAGCCGAACGGGTGATCGTCCTGTTCCACGGCCTGAACGAGCGGCGTTGGGACAGGTACATCGGTTGGGCGCAGCGGTTGAGAACGCAAACCGGGGCGGCTGTTCTGCTTTTTCCCATGGCTTTTCATATGAATCGGGCACCCGGGCGCTGGAGCGATCCGCGGCGGATGATTCCGGTCTCCCGGCTGCGGTCGCGGCGGCTCGAATCGGCGGGTTTGAGTTCCTTTGCCAACGCGGCTCTAAGCATTCGCATCGATGAGTATCCCCAGCGCTTCTTTTGGTCCGGACTGATCAGCTACCTCGACGTGGTTCAACTGATTCGCCAGATCCGCGCCAACGGCAATCCCGCGATCGATCGAAACGCCCACATAGACGTATTCGGATATTCGATCGGTGCGCTTCTGGCTCAGCTGTTGCTCGTGGGCAATCCGGACGGGCAGCTGGGGGCGAGCCGGGGTTTTCTGTTCTGCGGCGGCACCACTTTGGGCGCCATGCATCCCGCCTCCAGACATATCCTGGACACCGGGGCCGGAGAGCGGCTGCAGCAGTATTGCGAGCAGAGCAGCGCGGACAAGAGCTGGTTCAATCGCCTGCTGGCCTCCGGCTACGCCGGACTGCAATCGGTGGTATCGTTCTTCTCGAGTATGCTGAACACCGCTATGCTGCGGGACTTGCGCGAAAGCCGGCTCAGACAGATCGCCTC
>Ga0272441_10013742_pt1 | contig 11602 bp, 11 predicted proteins | sample SSMProp6N_FD_193582 | JGI IMG/M metagenome (GOLD analysis project Ga0272441, IMG submission 193582) | Marine sediment archaeal communities from Little Sippewissett salt marsh, Falmouth, MA, United States - SSM-Prop-6N | ecosystem: Environmental > Aquatic > Marine > Wetlands > Sediment ... | reverse complement strand
AAAATCGCTGTAATTCTGAATATGGTACTCTGCGTGCAGCATCCGGAGCACGGGAAACGAACAAAGCTTTGCCAAAGATTCTGGGGAAACTGGGAGTGTGACCGTGAGGCGAAAGCAAATCTTCATCAGCAGTGTCCAACGTGAGTTTGCCCAAGCACGGGACAAGCTGGCCTCGTTCATCAACAACGATCCCTACTGGAGTCAGTTTTTCTATGCCTTCATCTTTGAGAATCTCCCGGCCAGCCAGAGGAGCCCATCAGACATCTATCTGGGGGAAATCGACAGGTGTACAATCTATTTAGGCATCTTTGGACTTCGCTACGGAAGGCTAAATGTAAACGGGATTTCGGCCACGGAACAGGAGTTTGACTATGCCATCGAGATAGGCCGCGATCCTCTGATTTTCGTCAAAAACCTGACTCCGGGAGCACACCGCGCGAAACGCATGCAAGCACTCATTCGGAAAGCCAGCACCCATACCCACACCACTTTCCGCAACACGGACCACCTCTGTAGCGAGGTCCAGAGAAGCTTGCTATACTGGCAACAGGACCAGAACCGGAGGACCACACCATGAAAGATCCCTTCTATCTAACACCGGCAAAAGGAGGAAAGTTGTCCGATATCGCTCCGGATCGCATTGATTGGTTTGTCACTGAAGCTTCCTCAAAGCGGAAGTTCTCCTTCGAGACGACACCGACGCCGAAGAATGTACTGACCGAGCTAGGGCTGCTCGACAAGAACCGACTTCTTTACGCAGCGCTGATGCTTTTCGGCAAAAAGCCTCAGCGCTTCTGCCCGGCGGCTGTTGTGAAATGCTCGCATTATCACGGCACCGCAGTAACGCGCCCAATCCCGAGCCAACAGGTTCTTGGAAATACCCTCTTCGAACAAGTCGACTCCGCGGCTGATTTCGTGCTCTCCCGCCTAGACCGCACCATCGGGGACCGAGAAGAGACCACGGCTGCCGAGGAGAAACTCGAAATTCCTAAAGAGGCGATTCGCGAGATTATCGTCAATGCCGTCGTCCATCGGGACTACGATTCCAATGGCTCCGTGCAGATCGACGTCTTTACAGACCGGGTGGAGATCATGAATCCAGGTGGACTTCCCAACGAACTCACCGTCGATGACCTCGTCAAGGAGCACCTCTCGATTCCGGTGAATCCCTTTCTTGCCAGGCCCTTCTATCTGGCAGGCTATATCAACCAGCTTGGCTACGGCACCCGGAACGTCGTCAAGTGGTGCCGGGAAGCCGGTCTTCCCGATCCTAAATTCGATCCGGAGGAGAACCGTTTTCGGGTTACCATTTGGCGCAACTGGCTCACCGATGATCGCATGAAGGGACTGAATCTGAATAAGAGACAGGTCGAAGCCGTTCAGTTTCTAAAATCGGACCTCCGCATCACGAATACTGAATACCAGAAGCTGACTGATGTGTCGCGCGCGACTGCCAAGCGGGATCTCGATGAAATGGTGAAGCTGGGTCTTCTCAAACTCGAGGGTGCTGGCCGATCCGCCCACTACCGACTCACCGGGAATCGGCTCAAAAACGGCTCAAACGGCTCACCCGAACGCAAAGCCGGAAATGGCTCATAAACGGCTCAAATGGCTCAATCACCCGGCATCAGGCGGAGAAAGGGAACAATGACAACAAGCATCACTAGCACTACGATCACGGTCAACACGAGGATGATCATCATCATGATGACGGCCATGACAGATAAGGTTTTGAGGCGCTCGGATTTAGGGGCATATGGAAAATACGAAGACGGACTGAAAAGGCAGCGCATAACAAGTCGCTACAGCGAACATGCTAAAGCGTGTCGCTGAGCTTGGACGTTGATATGGTGTTAAGCACAAACGATAAAAGGCATCAAAAAATGGATGTACTCGATCAAGTTGGAAAAGCAGCAATCAGGGATGTACTGGGGAAAGGCTGGCTGACCCATGACGGCATGTGGTTTTTTAACACGTGCCGTGAATTCGGGATAGAGAAAGCCAATGAATTAAACAAGAAGGCCATACAATTCATGGCGCCGATTGAGATCGGCAGGATGAAACAGCTTTTGGGGGTCACCGGGGACCGCTTCGAGACGTTTGATGCCTTCGCGCAATTCATGGCTGCGGGCCTGGAACTGACCCTGCCGCATTCGGTTTTCAAACAGTTTCGTTTTACCCCGACCGCCGGAAATGTCATACGCTGGAAATGGGAAGACTTTCAGTGCTTCGCGTACAAGGGCATGAAACAGAACGGCGTCATCGATGGATACAGGTGCGGCGTGATGTACCGGATCGAATGCTGGCTCGAATCCCTGAATATCCGATACACGATACAGCCGGCAATCACAGGCTGTCTCATGCATGAAAAAGGCACATGTGAAGGAGAAATTAAGGTCTTTCTCACGTAGGGGAATTCGGGGACATACCGCTTAACCCAAATCAATGGTTTTCCATCTGAAACGGGGGTCGAGCCTCGGCCTCCGCGCTTTTCCTACAGACCCTCTGCCTTATACCTCAGGGCGTAGGCCCAGTACCCTTCGATATCCTCCTTGAGCCTGCGGATCTGCTCGTCGGTCACCTCGCCCCGGACGGTCGCGGGGACGCCGACGACGAGGGAGCGCGGCGGAATGACCGTGTCCGGCGTGACGAGGGAGCCCGCCCCGATGATGGACGAATCGCCGATCTCGGCCCGGTCGAGGAGGGTGGCGCCGCTCCCGACGAGAACGTTGTCCCCGATCGCGGCGCAGTGGACGACGGCGCCGTGCCCCACGATGATGCGGCTGCCGATGACGAGGGGTGTCCCGCAGTGGACCACGCAGTTGTCCTCCAGGTGGACGTACTCGCCGATCGTTACTTTACCGTAGTCCCCCCGGATGACGGCCCCCGGCCAGACGGACGAGTGATCGCCGATCTCGACGTTCCCCACGACGTACGCGGCCTCGCTGATGAAGGCCGTCTCCGCTATCTGCGGTGTCTTCCCCCCGAACGCTCTGATCATAGTTCTCTCCTTTTTGAAGTTTCTATTCATTGCACGGGAGGGCGGTTTCTGTCAAACGGCAAGATACCCCGCCGGGTGCGTCACGCTGAACGTTCCCGTTTCCCCTTGTTTTTATTTATAGTACAATGCTCACCCGTGGAGGGAAGAAAGGAGTGATTGTTCGCAGTCCCGATCCAAAAAAGATCGGAGGGCGCCGGCAAGACACCCTCCGGTTGTTTCTCATGACAGGCAGTGTGTATCTTCTCAGAAAGAATTCCGGTTATTACCCCAGTTTCCGCAGTTCTCTTCGCAGTGTCTTCCCGAGTGCGCTCTTGGGGAGTTCCTCCATGAACTGGATTGTCTTCGGCCTCTTGTAGGTGGGGAGGTGCTCCCGGCAGAAGCCCAGGATGTCATCTTCGCAGACCGAGCCGGGGGTCTTGAGGGTGACGAACGCCTTGACCACCTCGCCGTACACCGGGTCGGGGATGCCGACCACTCCCGCCTCCAGGACCTCCGGGTGCATGTGCAGGATGTTCTCTATCTCCTTCGGATAAATGTTCTCTCCCCCCCGGATGATCAGATCCTTCTTCCGATCCGTGATATAGAGATAGTCGTCTTCATCCATGTATCCGACATCGCCGGTGTGGAGCCAGCCGTTCCGCAGCGCCTCCGCCGTCTCCTTGGGCTTGTTCCAGTAGCCCTTCATGACGCCGGGGCCCTTGATGACGATCTCCCCGATTTCTCCCCGGGGTACTTCCCGGTCGTTTTCGTCGAATATCCCGATCGTGTTGCATTTCTGGTAGCACTTGCCGATGGAGCCGTACTTGGGGAGGCGCCTCCCGGCCACGTTGCCGCAGTTGACGGTCGTCGCCTCGCTGAGGCCGTATCCCTCCCAGATATCGACTCCGTACCGCTCTTTCCACTGGCGGGCCACCTCCATCGGCATCGGAGCGGAACCGCAGATGCAGGTCTGCAGGGAGCTCAGGTCGTATTGAGCGGCGGCGGGGTGGTTCAGGAGTTGGATGTACATCGTCGGAACACCGCGGAAATCCGTCACCCTGAACTGTTCAATACAGCGCATCGCCTCTTCTGCATCCCACCGGCCGATGACGACGAGTTTTCCCCCCGTCAGAAACTCGAGACTCAGGGCGAAGACTCCGTAGCCGTGGAAGAGGGGAAGGGTAATGAGAGAAACGCGGTCCCGGCTGACGCCGTATACCTCCATCTCCCGGTCCCCGATTTTCCCCCGGCGTGCATCTTGTTCCAGGACCTTCCCCCGTGCCGTGATCCCCCATGAATCGAGGAGGACCTGGTCGTAGTACCCCGTCACATGGGTGTACCAGTTGTAGTGCGTCAGCATCACGCCCTTGGGATTCCCCGTGGTACCGGCTGTGTAGATCATCACGGCCGTATCGTCGTTGTCCGTGTCCTCCGTTTTCAGCTCATCCGATTCCCCCTCCAGGATGGCGTCGAATGAGAGGGCGTCTTCGGGGATCGTCTCTCCGGTCATGATGACATGTTTCAGATCCTCTGCCCCCTCGCGCGCCTCTCTGATGGCGTCGATGTAGTCGGTGGTACTGATCAGGGCGACCAGGCCCGCATCCTGGTAGAGATAGGCAAGGTCGCCCACACGAAGCGACGGGTTGATGGGGACCATGATCGCCCCGATCTTGAAGGTGGCGAAAAATGCCTGCATCAGCTGTGGGCAGTTGAGCAGTTGAACGCCGACCCGATCTCCCCTTGCGACCCCCAGGCCCTTCAGGGCATTCCCCAGCCTGTTGGCCGTGCGGTTCATCTCGACATTGGTGTGCCACTGCCCTCCAAACCAGACAAGATCGTATTCCCCGAACCTCGTGATGTTGTCTTCCGCCAGTCTCCCGATATTCATCGCTGTACTTCCTTCCTCAATGGTTAGAATGTGTGGTTAGTCATATAATCCTGTCTCGTAGATATCGGACCGCGCCCTTTGTGTCCCGCCCCGCACCCTCCTTTAGGAAGGTGATGCGAGGCGGTTAGCACAGAGTCCTATCCTCCGAAGACGACGCTCGGAAACCAGGTCGCGATCTTCGGAAAGATCATAACGATGGCGAGCCCCACGAGCGAGACGATCGTGTAGGGGATCGCCGATCGATAGATATCGGCCATGGAGATCCCCGGCGGGACGAGCCCCTTCATATAGAAGAGGTTGAACCCGAAGGGAGGCGTCATATACCCGATCTCCATGTTGATGGTAAAGAGGATTCCGAACCAGAGGGGGTCAAACCCGTAGCTCGTTACGATCGGCAGAAAGACGGGGACGCAGATCATCATGATTCCCATCGGATCCAGGACCATCGCGAGCAGGAAGATCACGATCTGGATAGAGATGATGACACCCCAGGCCCCTCCGGGGATGTATCCCACCAGGTCCCTGATCAGAGTCGCGGCACCCATCCCCTGGTAGGCCGCGCCAAAGCAGTAGGCCCCGAAGAGTATCCACATGATCATGCCGGTAAGGCGGAAGGTACGGATCCCCGCCTCGTAGACGACCTGCCAGGAGAGCCGCCGGTACACCAGGGCCGAGACAACCGCGCCTAGGACACCCATGCCGGCCGCCTCCGTGGGGGTCGTGACGCCTCCCACGATCGAACCAAGGACCATGAAGACAATTCCCAGGGGGAGGATCACCGCCTTGAGGGCAATGAATTTTTTCTTCCAGCTCCCCCTCTCTTCTCGGGGAAGGGCCGGTCCCTGTTCGGGGTGGATATAGCAGCGAATGGCGATGTAGGAGGAGACGAGCACGAGGAGGAGGAGGCCGGGGAATACGCCGCCGGCAAAGAGCTTGCCAACCGATTCTCCCGAGATGAGGGAGTAGAGAATCATGATCACGCTCGGCGGGATGAGGATCCCCCACCCCCCGCCGGTGAGGATGCAGCCGATGGCCAGATTCTTGTCGTAGTTTCTCTGGAGCATCGACGGCAGGGCGATGGCTCCCATACTGGCCACGGCGGCCCCGCTGATCCCGCACATGGCCGCGAAGACGGCGCAGATAAAACAGGTACCAATGGCGAGCCCTCCCCTGACCGGACCGAACCAGAGGTACATCATATCGTACAGGTCGTTAGCCGCCCCCGACTTTTCGAGGATCATGGCCATAAAGATAAAGAGGGGAACGGCCACAAGGCTGAACTTGTTCATGGCCCCCCAGGTTTGGGCCGCCACCATGTAAAAGGCCTGGGGCCCCCAGGTAAAATAGATAAAGATTACCGACGTACCCCCCAGGACGAAGGTGAGGGGAAGCCCGAGGACGAGAAACAGCAGAAGCGAGGCGAAAAAGAGGAGGGTCAGCAGTTCAATGCTCATATGATTCCCCCTTCCTCGGTGATGCCTGCGGCCGTCAGGATGTCACGGACCAGTTTGGCAAGCCCCTGCAGGAGCAGGAGCAGTGCGCCGAGCGGGATCGCCATTTTGAACGGATAGAGGGCCACGCCCCAGGCCGAGTTGGAATGTTCCCAGATAGAGACGGATTCCCAGGCGAGCGAGCCGCCGTATATGAGCATCATCCCGCAGAACAGGAGAAAAAGAACAAAGGTGCAGATGTCGATAATGGCTCGGGTCTTCGTACTGAAGCGACTGTACAGGATATCCACGTTCACGTGCCCTCCCCAGCGCAGGACATGCCCGCCGGAGAGAACCACATACACGGCGAAGGTCAGCTGCGTGAGTTCGTTGCCCCACACCGTGGGGGCATTGAAGATGTAGCGGCGGGTGACCTCGCTCAGGACCAGGAGAGACATGATGATGATACCGAACCACAGCACCCTGCCTACCCAATCGTTTGTCGCATCGATAAAATCAAGTACGGCTAACAGTTTACGCACAAGTTTCCCCCTCGCATGATAGGGACGCCCCCGCTCTATGCCAAAGGAGGCCAATTCCTCGGCACAGAGCGGCTGAGCATCCGGGATGAACCTGCTGGTACAGGCGTTAAAGATCCTCTGATGCGGCGGTCTTGGTTTATTCGATTCGACCCATCTGCCGGTTGAACTCCTTAAGCAGTTCCACCGCCTTGGCGCACGCCGGGTCTATAGCGGCAACCTCATCCCATATCTTGAGGGCTGCCGTCTGCATCTTGGCGTATTCCGCCGGGGGCAGTGTGATGAGCTCCACCCCTTTTGTCTTCAGCACCTTGCTCAGGGCCTTGTTTTCCTTATAGATATACTCGTTGGTGCGCAGCCAGAACTCTTCATCGAGGGCATTGACCAGGATCTCCTGCAGATCCTTGGGCAGTTTTTCAAATTCCTTTTTGTTTATGACCCAGTAATCTGTCGCGGCTACGTTGAGGGCCGGGCGCAGATGGTACTTGTTGATATCATAAAACTTCATACTCATGCTGCCCTGCACGGCGCCCCAATGGGCCCCGTCCATCACTCCCGAGGCCAGGGCCGCGTAGATTTCGCTGCCGGGCATATAGGAGGCCGCCGCACCGATGGACGTCAGGAATTTCTGAAGGATACCGGACGAACGCAGCTTTTTCCCCTTGAAGTCTGCGAACGTGCGGATCGGTTTCTTGAGGGAGAGTTCGGTGGGGTAGACCTTGTCGGTGAAATAGAGGAGACCGTGCTTGGCGAATTCATCCTTGACCATCTGTTCGAAGCCGAGCCACTGGTGGTAATAGACCGCTTCCCACACCTCGGCGAAATTCAGGGGAAGTCCCGAGTTCACGTTCAGCAGTGGAACCTGAGCCAGGTCATAGGCCGCGGAGGTGATGGCCATCGGTACCATGCCCCGCTTCACGGCGTTAAAGTTTTCCTTGGCCGGGATCAGCGCACCCGCCGGGTAGGGCTCGATGATGAGCCTGCCGTTTGACCGTTTCTTGACGCGCTCGGCAACGACCTGCAGGCTGTCCCTGTACGAGGAGCTGGCCATAGGCCAGTGAGCAGGGCATTTCCAGGTGTACACCTTCTCGGCGGCAAGGGCGGTGCCCCCGACACTCAACATGGCTAGCAGGACAACCCCCGCCAGTACGACGATACTACCCGCAAACAAGGCTTTTCTCATGATATTTTTCGGCACATAAAAAGCATGGTGATTTGCCATCAGAATCAGACAGGCTTTTTAAGATACCATCCTCCTTTCCTTTCGGTTTGTTGTTGATACTCGGATAGATGTGATTGATTTCCCCCCGTGATGGCCACCAACCAATGGCCCCGTTGTAAGCAGCGAGGCATGATGCACAAGCCGAACACCCCCCCAAGGGCGGCGCATAACCCTTGAGACTTGAAAATTACCACTATGTAACAATTGTAAATTTCATCGCAAGAAAAGGCAAAAAGCACAATGTTAATTAATCATGAGGAATATATAAGGGTAAATTTAGTATCAATTACGATAACAACAACAGGTGGGACCTGAGGTTGATTCTCCTGTCGTTCAGACTCAATTTCTTTCTGATCCTGTTCCTGTGAAAATTGACTGCCGCCGGTGAAACATTAAAAAAGCCTGCTATCTCTTTTGTGGTCTTACCTGCTTTGATAAGAGTGGCTACACGAAATTCTTTGGGTGTCAGGCTGAAATGGTGTAACGTGATGTTGCGCAGAAAAGGTGAAACGATATTGTGCAGGTTGGCTTCAATGATGTCGACACAGATATGTTGATCAACGGTCAACTGGCTTTTCTTTAATCCTTCGATATAGGGGACAATAATTTTCCTGACGTTAGAGACCACACTTCTTTCAAATTCTACTTTATCCTCCTCCCGCTGTTTCAGGAGAACTTTCAGGGCAGCGTTGGCCTCGACGAGAGAAACAGATTTCCTCTCGAGTTCCGCTTCCTTCTTTTTCAGGGCCTCTTCAGCCCGCTTTCGCTTGGTGACATCTCGCGCCAGACACCTGAATCCGACTGGTTCCTGTGCCGGACCTCGAATTAGGGAGGCGGACATTTCGCGGAATCGCCTCGTCCCATCTTTCCTGATGATCTGGTAATCGAATATCTCTGCAGGCTTCCCCGTTCGATATATTGTATTGAATATCTTGAATAGGCGTATGGCTGTCTCCGGGAGGACATACTGCCGATAGCTCATCTGTATCACTTCTTCCGGCGGGTACCCCAGCATTCCCACTGTTGCCGCATTAAAAAATGTAATGCTCCCGGCGAGGTTGAGTTCGAAGTAGGCCTCCTCCATATTCTCAAGGACGACGCGATACTTGCTCTCATTCGATTTCAGTTCCCTTCGGGCCTGCACCTCCTCTCCGAGGTACGATGTCCCTTTGAGTCCTTCATCCTGCCAACGCCATTGTGCTGTTTCGTGTATCAACTGGTCCGTATCCTTTCCAAGAAAAGATATGCACAGAAATCAGTAAAACAGGATCAACACAAGAGAACGGGTCGTAAGGGATTCTTTTGAATACTGCTACGTCTTTGTCGGGGAATTGGAACGCTGAAGTCGCAGTTTTGCCCGGTGGCATGGAAGAGGAACGTAAATTCCTCACAGATAAGGTTTTTCAGATGAAGTGTGAATTCCCCCCTCATCTATATATTTCAAAAAACGGCATCGAATGTCAAGAGAAGAATAGTGTGCGTTGTGGATCGATCGCTCGGGGGAAGGGTATCTCGTTCGACGGGAAGGATGGACAGAGAGGCGGTGAGCCGGATGAGACAGATGTGGAATCAGCCCCCTTCCTTCAACTGCCCCATCGCCTCCGATATCCGCGCCCTGACCATCTCGCCCGTTTCCTCGGGTGTCAGGTCCTGAAAGACTTGGTAGGGAATCTCTTCAAGAACCTTTACCTGTATGGGATGGGTGCCGTGAAAATTCAGGCTCTTCTTTGGCAGGGCATCCTTTGTCCCGTTGATGACGATGGGCAGGATCGGCACCTTATTGTCCCGGGCCAGGAGAAAGGCCCCCGTCTTGAAGCGTTTTACGGCGCCTGTCTTCGATCGCGTCCCTTCGGGAAACAGGTAGACGGAGTTGCCCCCGGCAAGGGCCCTGTTGCAATCCTCCAGCATCATCCGTACGCTCTTCCTGTCACCGCGGGTCAGTTTGATGTAGCCGTTTAACGTCATGTTCCACCCGACAAAGGGAATCCTGAAAATCTCCGCCTTCGATACCCACTTGAAAGGGAAAAAGATCCGGAACGCGACGAGAATGTCGAGGAGAGACTGGTGGTTTGAGACGACCACATAGGTCTTCTTCCCGATGTGTTCCTTCCCCTCTATTGAAACCGACCAGGCGGGCATCACCCAGGTGTAGATCGATGCCCAGAATGAAGTGAAGTAGTGCAGGATGTACCGACGTTTATCGAACAGGACGGTTGCCAGCCATATGATCAACGCGGCCACATAGAGGACCATGCAGGAAATTGCCATAAAGGACAGAAAGAGAAGTGAAATGACGCGATCCGTCATCGGACGATACTCCCCAATAGGACGATTTTGCTCCGGTGGAACCTATCGAAACAATGGAAGAACAATCTGCGCTAGGTCAGGTTGGTGGTTTGACCAGTTCTCTGATGCGCCGGGATAACAATGCCTCCTGTATGGCATCTCTATATGAAACTATGGACCCTGTTGTCAATAAAAAGGAAAAAACCGTCGTATCTGCGCCCTCCGTCACCCCCTTGACGCTCATTTCTTTTTCGTTGTTCTGGTTGGAGAAAAATTTGCAACCATATGTTAATATTGAAATATTGCTTCACGCAGGCCGAAAAGCCCCGGAATTCCCCCCGGATTTGCCGTTTTCTATGAGGAACCAGCGAAGATTACTAAAGAAAAAGAGACAATGTGCCGATGGTGATATTGGTAAAGCGGTACGTACCCAGTGAATGCCAGAATTCGCTCCTTCATGTGGGCGAGATGGGGCATGTAAGTCGAGCGGACCCCCTCATTATACATGATATGCGCCGACACAAGGACTGACGCCTATGGATGCACCGAACATACTGATAGTCGATGACAGTCCGGTTACTCGTAAAGCGCTGTCAAAGCAGCTCGAGCAGATCGGGAGTCGGGTTACCCAGGCGAAAGACGGACAGCAGGGTCTTGAAATCGCCCTCTCGCAAGCCTTTGACCTGATCATATCCGATGTGAATATGCCCCGCATGGATGGATTCACTCTCTGCCAGAAAATCAAGGACAATTCTTCCACCCGGGGGGTTCCGGTCATTATGCTCAGCTCAATGGACAGCGACCAGGACATCGACAAGGGATTTCAGTCCGGTGCGGCAGCCTACATATCAAAGGCGGAGGCAAGTCAGGAACTCCATGCGACCATTGAGAAGGTCCTTGAACAGTTCAAATCTCATCGCAGGTACCGGATCCTTGTCGTGGATGACTCTCCGACGATACGGACACTCGTGCGGAAAGGGCTTGAGGCTGCCGGCTTCCAGGCCCCGGTCGCGAAAGATGGCAGGGAGGCGCTGGCCCTGATCGAAGAAGACCTCCCGGATCTTATCCTCAGTGATATCAACATGCCCGTGATGGATGGCATCGAGTTGTGTAAGACCGTTCATGCGAGCGATGACTTGGCCAGCATTCCCTTCGTCACGATGAGTGCCAACAGTGATCGAGCGATTATGCGGCGCATGCTCGAATGGGGGGCATCCGCCTATCTGGTAAAACCGTTTAATCTGGAGCAGTTGGTCA
>Ga0272441_10013741_pt1 | contig 11602 bp, 9 predicted proteins | sample SSMProp6N_FD_193582 | JGI IMG/M metagenome (GOLD analysis project Ga0272441, IMG submission 193582) | Marine sediment archaeal communities from Little Sippewissett salt marsh, Falmouth, MA, United States - SSM-Prop-6N | ecosystem: Environmental > Aquatic > Marine > Wetlands > Sediment ... | reverse complement strand
GGAAAAATCTCACTGGGAACTGCAATATTTCTTGCCCCGGATAGTCCCGGCTAGCCCCGGCTTATCCGGGATAAATTATGTTTACACTATGTAGAGTGCCTGAAGTTCCTCAAGACCGGGCTTGTCTTCCGCCAGTGTATCACTGAACCAGAGAGGGACGGAAAGCCGCCCAGGCTGGTGGCCCGCTTCCAGAATGGCAAGGAATATTTCCTCATAGCCCCGACCGGTCTGCTGCCATGTATACTTGCCCAAAACACGCTCTTTTCCAGCCTCGCAGTATTGCTGCCACTTCTTCTCCGATTCCAGAACTGCCAGGATGCCTCTCGATATGTCCGCTGTATCTTCCGGATCAATGAGTTCTGCAAATACCCGGTCACCCTCCAGCATGCTTTCCGATGGCCCACCATTCCGGGTAACTACAGCTGGAAGTCCGCAGCTCATGGCTTCAAGCGGTGCAAGCCCAAAAGGTTCATATAATGCCGGCAGGACAAATACAGACTTTGTCTGTGAAAGCACTCGATAGGCAGCTGCCAGTTCCTGCTGACTGTTCAAAGGAAAGGCCGTGATCTTGCCCGACAGGGAGTACTCCTCAACCAGACTCTTGATTTTATCAAGTATGGTTCTCTCAGCCTTTGACAGAGCAGAAGCGTCTTGAAAGGGATCTTCAACACCGCGAATGACAATCGCCAGATTTGATTTGACCTGCAGCTGTTTGTCTTGTCCAAAAGACTGTACCAGGCCAGTCAGGTTCTTCTTTGCATCAAGACGACTGGAAGCAAGAATCATGGGAAGTGTCTGCCGCGAAGACTTGATATCTTTGTGAAGATAGGATCTTATGCGCTTTTCAATAACAGGATCCAGGCTGCCGGGAGTATCCGTAAAGATTTCAATATTAACCCCGGGCGGTACAACAGCGAATTTTCCAGCATTTTCCACATCGACTGCTCCGGCATAGGCTCTATGCCCATACTGATGAGCTCGCTCCTGGTGTGTGGAGGTGATAATTCGATCTGCATGACTCATTACCAGGCGCTCTGCAGTCAACCGCAGACTGAAAGCGAATCGCTTGTCCATTTGACTCAGGTTCCCGGTTGTGATGTGAAGCTTGTCTATCTTCTGTGCACTCAGTGAGTGACCGGTAAAGGTAATGGGTGTATTTAGCCGTTGTGAGAGCAGGACCGCAGCAAGTCCACCATCACTGTAATGCGATGAGTACACCTCAGGCAGTGAAGTCTCTTTTTTGTAGAAGTCAATAATATTGGGAACCCACTCCGTCCCAAGATACGGCCACAACTGTTCCTTGGGTAAAAAGCGGTCAGGGCCACAGGCAATGCGAACTATACGTACCCCATCTGCGCCTGGATAGTGGTCGAATTCTGACCGAAATTCAGGCCACTCGGAATCAATGATCCGCCGGGTGAGAATATCGACTGTGTGCCCGAGGCTTGCCAGACTGCGGGCAATTTCCTTTACATATACAAGCTGTCCGCCGAAATCCGGGTGTTCTGTCCAACGGCTGTCAAGCGGATCGAAATTTCCCTGGGGGTTTAGAAGTGCTATATGCATGTAGTATCTCCTTCGAAAAACACCATCAGCAGCTGCAGGGGTCTTCCACCGGAACCTGGCTTCTGAGTAATCGGGGTTGGCATTGTGGTTTTTATTGGATTGATTAAACAACCGCTATTCATTAAGAAATGAACGTAGTTTTCGAGCAGTATCAAATGGGTCTACCTGACATACCGCCAGTCCAAGATGCTCGAAACCGCCGGTTTCCTGTGTAAATGGAAGGAAAGCGAAGTACAAGCCTGCACCGGGACCGTTCAATGTGAGGGCGTTGTATGCAACAGGCCGGTTGAGTGCCGGCATATATTTATGAATCGCCAATAAGGCATCTGACCATCCTCTGCTAACGTCCTTAAGCTCTTGTTCGTCCAGCTGGTGGAGATAGCGCTTATGACTGTTTTTCACAAGCAGCAGCATATCACCAGGACGACGCATGTATTCCGGCACTAATAAAACGGCAGTGTCATATTCGCGCACCAGCAGCTCTGGAGGATTGGTTTGTTGCATATGTTCTGAATAAGGAAATCCAGCGACTTTGAAGAACTTCCAGTTTTCATAAATCCGACGGGGCATAAGATTTGAAAAGATAATCTGCTGATGGCTGTGAGCTATAGAACCACCGACCTGGGCTCCGCCATTCTTGATAATGGATACATATCCGGAATACCCTTCGGGGTCACCATAACTGATTGTAGACGGCATCCACCCGGACGATGTGGTCAAAAGCTGCTTTTCCAGAGATGCCAATCTGCTCATTACGATACAGGTATCTTCGGGTGGGATGGTATGCCATTCATGATCATGGATCGATGTGGTCCACTGAAGCAGGTGCAGACCTGAGGCAAGCCTGGTGTTTTCGCCTGATATCCTGGAACTTGTATTTTGAACTTTTTTCCTTGACGGCCATACGGCTGGATACAGATTCTTGTTGATAAAGGTGAAGCCCTGGCTCAAGTTTGCAAGATCTAGGATCCTGGTTGTTTTTCCCTCGCAGATTACACATTTCGATTCATTGTCTTTTTCGATGTTTCCGACGCCATTATTGTTGTAGTCAACAGGCCTGTGCTGCCGGGATGCGTTGTAGAAAACAGGTTCCTGGGTGAGTGGATTCCATCCTGCCTTCTGCTCCGGCTTGTTTTCTGCCAGATCACTTTCCTTGAGGAACAACTCTATCATCTCAGGATAGGATAGATTTTCAATGTTGTGTTCATCTATGAAAGGTTGAATGGTTTCGTAGTTGAGGGCTTGCATGGTAAACAACCTCCGGGTTCAAAATGACTTTTCAGGATTCTCCGCATCCAGTATGGTTCGTTTGCAGGGCATTCACCTGCTTCAGAAAGCCGCTGATACGAAACGCCCATGAGAATGCGGGTATAGTTTTTTCATATGCTGCCTTACCCATTGTAGATCGGAGCCGCTCATCTTCAAGCAGCATGGCCATGGCACTGGTAAAGCCATCCGGATTATCAGCGGGAACGACAATAGATCCCTCACCAAGCAGTAGTGGATTCTGGTGGGGGTCGAAAACCTTTTCTTGCGAATTTTCTCCAAGGAGAACTTCAACCGCAAAGGGTACTCGATCACTGGCTACAACAGGTATACCGGTCGCTGCGGCTTCCTGGGCAGACATCCCAAAGCCCTCCATAATAGATGGAGTGCAGTAGAGACAGGAAATAGCATATAGATCCGGCAGCTGGTCATATACATTTGAAAGGATCGCTATGGAATCTCCCTCATCTGCCCCTCTTATCAACTGCATTAGTTCATTCCCGACAGTTTCTTCGGGATCGATCGAGGTAACCAGGAGAATGTCGGGATATTCCTTGCTGAGTTTGAGAAATGCCTCAACAAGGATGTCCTTGCGCTTTGTGCTGTCTGTTCGGCTGATTTCAGTGATAATTCTTTTCGATCGTATCTGCTGTGGTGTGAAGGGGCAAAAATTACTGAGAAATGTCCAGATAGGGTCATCAGGATGAATCTCTCTGGGGTAGAACCTTTTTGTATCGATGCATGGAGGCAGGTCCAGGACAGGTTTCCGATTGTAGTACCGGGATTGGAGGCTTTCCTTGATAAGGGACGATGTTGAGACGACGGCATCGACTTCTGTACATATCGCGGCTTCAATTTCGATACGCTGCTCGATCGCAAGTTTGTCCCATCGGTCGGCGGAGACATTCCTTTTTTTGATCTGTCCAAGGCTGTGTGGCACCCATATGTGCAGTAAATCAGGATCCATTTTCTGAACTGCATGGCGGCCGATCTCAGCCCCATCCCAGTAGTGGGAGATAATCAGATCAGGCGGCGCAGGATCTGTTGAGAGGAACGTGAGTAAAGATTGAACCAGCTTGGGGATTTGTGGTGCCATCTGTTCCTTGGGAATAAAGGAAGGTGTGTTGTCAGTCAGGAATACAAGACGCTGATATTCATCTTTATAATGGATGCCTTCACGGTTTTCCCCGGTTACCGGGTGAGGGTACCCACCGCGGTTAAATACAGTGATCCTGCACCCATTGTCTGCCAATGCCTGGCTGAGTTGGTTTACAAAGACGTTCTGTCCTCCTGTGTCAGGAAGTCCGGGAATAATATTCCAATTATGCATGCCATGATTGGTGATCATGACAACGTGAGTGCGTTGCGATTGCAAGAATCTGGTTTGAAAATCGGTCTGCTTCTGTAATGAAGATTTCATTCAGCGGTTTCCTCAATGATTTCTCTGGCATACTGGATTCCAGTATGCCGTGACAATATCAAGAACAAAGAAATCCGTTCAAGGTATTGGTTCTAGAAGTTTACCCTGTTTTTGCGATGTTTCATGTTTTTCAGATATCTAATTCCCGGTATCCCTGGATTTGAATTCGGCCATCATGAGAGAAGGATACCGGAAATGCATCTGAAAGGGCTCCAATGAAGGTTCCATCTTCTTTATAAGACTGCACAGCCAGGCATCGCCATTCTCCATTAAAAGTGCGCACAAGTTTGGCTGAATACCAGGTTCCCGTTGTGTCAGCCAGGAGCGGCAGGACAGAACCCATGGAAAAGTGTTCTCCGTTCGAATCATCGCGAAAGTAAAAAGTTCCCGTTTGAGGGGCTAGTTTGAGCAGTTCCTTTGACCGCTGCGAAAAACAGGTTCCGGGCGTGCTGAAGAGCAGATAACAGTGCTGCTGGTGCTCAATAAGCTGTGGAACTTCCATATGGCCAAATGGCCCCGGCTCGGTAAGAGGTGGAAGCACCTCCCAGTCGAGCAGATTGTGTGAAACAGCCTGGCCAATCACACCGCGGCCGTCATAGGGGCCGTGATTGGCACGCGCTGTGATCAGCATACGAAACTGGTCTTTCTGTGAGTCTCTGAAAACCCAGGGGTCTCGCCAAGCCTGGTCGTGCCAGTGATCGAGGTTCAATGTTTCGTACCATCGCGTATCCAATTCGACAACAGGGTTGTTGGCATACCTTTCCCAGTGAGAGAGATCAGAAGAGAATGCGAGGCCGATACGCTGTATCAAGCCTTGCTCTGCCCGGCAGCCGCCTGTATAAAACAGATACCACATGCCTGCGTGCTGGAATATGCTGCCGGTCCAGGAGGTGTAATTATCCCAGGCTTCCGGATCGCCGGAAGCCGGATGAAAGGCATCCGGTAAAAATGACCAATGCTGCAGGTCCTGTGACACTGCATGGCCGATGGAAACATTAAAATGACGTTCTTTTTCGTCCTGCAGGCTTCGAGGTGCTTGCAGGAAGAAAATGTGATAGTTGGGAGGGTCGAAAGCGAACCAGAAGTCCCAGATCCAGTTATCGGGGTGGATAAGACTCATAGTACCTCAAATATAATCAAGAAAGTATAAGGCAGAACAGGGAACAACAAACATACGGATCCAACAGCTGTTGGATCCGGAGTTTGTTGTCTCAGAAAAACTCAACCTTTGATCCCGGTCCGGGCAACACTTTGCACGAACCATTTCTGGAACAAAAGGAATACGATCAATACCGGTATGGTGATCATTGATGCGAAAGCAAGCAGATCGCCCCATATACGCGGGTCCTGTCCGAAGAAGGATTGAATACCAACTGTCAGGGGCCTGTGATCCGGACCGCGGGTCACCATCAGCGGCCACATGAAGCGGTTCCACGAAGCCAATGCCTGCAGGATGGCAACGGTCGCAAATATTGGCTTCGAAAGTGGGAGGATGATGTTCCAGAAAATACGGAACAGGCTGGCACCATCCACCAGTGCAGCTTCTTCCAGGTCTTTCGGAATACTGATGAAAAACTGGTAGAAAAGGAAGATTGAGAATGCATCCGCAATAAAGGGGATGATCTGCACGTGGTATGAATCAAGCCAGGTGGTTGCACCTCCGAACCATGGCAGTTTATTGACCAGCAGAAGCAGTGGAATAGCTACTGCCTCGAAAGGAATGATAATTAAGGCTACGATGAAACTGAGGATCAGTTCACGCCCTTCAAACCTTAGACGAGCCAGTGCATAGGCGAGCATACTGTTGACGAATAATCCGATCCCTATGGTAAACAGCATGATCAGGACAGAATTTCCCATCAATTGTCCGAATTCAAGGTTATCGAATACGTCACGGTAGTTCTGGAATCCGATTTCACCGACCGGAAGGAATGCACGCAGGCTGCTCATATCGGATACAACCTGTGCTTCATTGACCTTGAGTGATGACACGATCATAAACACAATGGGGAAGAGAAAGAAGATCGCCAGAAGAACCAGGACCAGGTATTTCAAAGCCAGATTCAATACTTTGCGAACACGATATTCTGTACTATACGCAGAGGAAATATTCATGTCAGGCCACCTCTCGTTCTTCAGGGAGGACTTTTCGCTGAATAAGGGACACGATCAGAACAATCAGGAAAAAGACAAGGCTGATTGCAGATGCATAGCCTACTTTTAATTCACCGAAACCCTGGTTGACAATATGCACCATTGTTGTCATCGAGGCATTCTGCGGGCCGCCGTTTGTCATGACTTTGACCTGGTCGAACAACTTGAATGCGAGAATAGTTGTAGACAGGATGACAAAGATGCTGGTATTTCGAAGCTGCGGAAGCGTAATGTGCTGGAACTGTTGCCACTTATTTGCACCATCCACATCGGCTGCTTCGTATAACTCGCCGGGAATATCTTGCAGGCCGGCCAGATAAATAACCATCTGGAAGCCGGCACCCTGCCAGATGGATAGCAGCATGATGGCAGGAAATACTAGTTTTGTATCCAGCAACCAGTTGTACGGCCCCAGCTTCCCGAACGATATTGCAGCGAGGAAAGCGTTGATCAAGCCCTCCCCGGGGTTGTACAGGAATGCCCATACAATTGCGATTACAGTCATCGAGGTGACAACTGGCGCAAAATAGACCGTACGGAACAGGTTCATGGCTTTCAGTTTCTGATTGATAAGAATAGCCAACGCAAGTGCAAGTCCCGTCTGCAGTGGAACAACAACAGCTACGAAGTAGAAGTTATTCAGCAAGCCGCGCAGGAACGCATCGTCGCTGACAAGTCGAATAAAATTACGAAAACCGACAAACTTGGTCGGCAGGTTCGGGTTGGGGATCAGGCGTTGATTGGTGAAACCCAGCACGATAGCCATAATAAAAGGTATTAATAGAAAAACCAGGAGAAGCAGAAGTGCAGGGGCCGAGAATAACCAGGCCATCCTGTTTTCTTCACGTTCTCTGCTGGAGGTTTTAACCCTTTTTCTTGATTTTGAAAGTGCATCGCCCATAAGGTTTTCTCCTGGAGGATGCGAGGGAGTGCTGAACCCAGCACTCCCTGCTGTGAGTGAACAAATTCTTACTCAGGTAACGGATATCCCTCATTATCAGCGATATCCTGGTCGATCTTCTCTACCGCGGCATCCAATTCTGCCTGGACATCCGCACCGGTGATAATGTTGCGTACAGCTTCATCGAATGCGGCTGAGATGGTCGGATAAGCAGGTGTGACCGGTCGTTCGACAGCCACGCCGCCTTCAAGCTGCTGCGCCAGGAGTTCCAGCGCACCGCCTTCGGCATACGGTTCGGAGATTGCAATTGCACTGCTGCGAGCAGGAACAGCGCCGTTAGCATCTGTCATGCGAACGATCTGCTCGGGCTCGATCAGGTATGCCAGGAATTCGTAGGCTTCTTCCGGTGTTGGGCAGCTTGAGGTAATACCCCAGTTCCAGGAACCCATGCCTGTTACAGCTTCACCACCAAGGTTCGGTATCGGGATAAGTACCAGATCGTCGCCAAGGCCTTCACTGTGGGGTGTATACATCCAGTGGCCGACCCAGGAGAGGGCTGCAATCTTGCTGCCGTAGAAGTCATCATCGCCGGCGGGGGCGGTGTTGGCATAGCCATCGAGGAACAGGTCCTGGAAGAATGTCATGGCTTCAACAGCTTCCGGGCCGTTGAGTACACCGTCTGCGCTCTGGAAGTCGGAGCGGTCGATGAGGTCAGCACCGAAGGACTGCAGGATCGGGCTGAAGCCGTACGGCTGCCATTCACCAGCGCCGTAGTTGAGCTTGAAGTCGATGACGTATTCTGTCTCATCAAGAGCCATCAGCTTTTCCATGGCATCCATGAATTCATCCATGTCCCACGGATCATCGATGCTGGTGGGGATGCGTACGCCGGCGGCTTCAAGATATGCCTTGTTGCCCCAGATAGCGAGGCCGGAATCGAAGGTGCCGAGACTGTACAGGTTTCCGCCGTAGGTGCCCTGGGCAATGATGGAGGGCAGGAAGTCTGCCTTTACATCAGCAGGTACCAGGTCATCCAGCGTGCGCAGATAGCCAGACCAGGCATAGTTGTAGAGGTATGGGCCGTCGAAGTCGAGCAGGCAGGGTAGGTCGCCGGCGAGGGCGGCAGCGTTCACCTGATCATTGTAGGATCCTTCCGGCAGCAGGACAGCGTTGATGAAAATTTCATCCTGCATGGCGTTAAAGTCTGCCACCTGTGCGTCCAGAACATCACGTTCCTCGCCTTTGCCTGAGTGGAACCAGACTTCAACTTCCGTCGCCCCTTCTGCGGCAGGTTCTTCTGCGGCAGGTTCTTCAGCTGCGGGCTCTTCTGCGGTTGTGCCGCCGCAGGCAGTAAGTGCCATGGAGAGCACGATCAGAAGTGTAACAAATAACCAGACTAATCTCTTTCCTTTCATGATAAAACTTTTCCTCCTATTGATATAGTGAACTTTACAGTTTCAGTAAGAAAGTCTGTTTTGAGGCATCCTCCTTTCGTTATCTTTCATATTGCCGTGTATAAGCCAAGGAATATCCTGGTTTTAGGTTTCTGGTTCTGCGATGGTTGAAACCAGGATCCTGTCAGCAAGTTTGTACAGTTCCAGCCGCCCCGGGATTTCTTCCATGGGGCCAAGTGTTGCGATCTTGATTTCAGCAAGCGCCTGGCCTGTACGTGCGCTCTCAAGCTTGTTTTTTCCGTCCAATACAGCGGTTATAAAACCGGCCCAGAATGCATCGCCCGCACCGGTGACATCGACAACGTTGACATTGCCGGGTTTGATGAGGTATTTGCCGCCGTCCTTGCAGAAGAGAAGTGTTCCTTCAATGCCCATGGTAAGCAGGACATTTTGTGCTCCCCATTCAAAAAAGCATGAGGCACATGTATCTGGCGCGAGATCAGCGCCGAACAGGCGGGCGCAGTCGTCAGCCGAGGGTTTGACATAATCAGCAAAACGGACTGCCTGAGCGAGTATATCTACATAGTTTTTTATATCAGGCCAGATAGCCGGGTGGTAATTCGGATCAATGGAGACAATGGCATTATGTTTTTTCCCTTCCTCGAGAACGGCGAGGATCGTTTGTCTGGATGGATTCCGTGAAAGTGCAAAGGCGGAAGTATGGATAAAACGGCACTTTGAAGCCTGCTCGAGCAGGGCTTTATGCGGTTTGAGGAAGCCATCAGCTCCCCGGGCGATAATAAAATCAGGCGTCTGAGTGTGGCGTGTAATCACAGACAGCGTTGTCGCGGCTTCCGAACAGGGCTGCAGGAAGTCGGGGAGGACACCGGTATCTGTGATTGTTTTTTGGAGGAACTGTCCGAAGCCATCCTGGCCGATCGAAGCGGCGAGGGCAGTGGAATTACCGAGGCGGGCGAGATTGACAGCCGTGTTTGTTGCCTGGCCTCCGGCGAACCGATTGAACGAGGCTGCAGTGGCGAGTGAATCGGTAAAGTTTTCGGAGATGAGATCGATCAGAGCCTCGCCGATGATCAGACAGTCCAGGTCAGGATGTTGTATATTTTGCATGAACCCTCCGCCCGTGGAACCGGTTCCACGGGCTCAGAAATAGTACGATACAAATGTTTTACCAGCTTCAATAACAATTAATTCTGATGCTCTTTACCAGTGTCTTATCCGCCGGGCGGGGCTGTGGTTCCCCGAACTACCAGCTCGATCGGTAATGTTATGACCTTTGGGGTCGGTAAAGGGTCTGCGATGTTCTCCAGCAGCAGCCGGGCACCTTCTACGCCTGAGTCAAACAGAGGCTGCTCCACAGTCGTAAGATCTACGTATTCTGCGTCACGAATACCATCGTATCCAACTACCGATAATTCATCTGGAACGCTAATTCCCAGTTTTATTGCCGCATCCAGGACTCCAATAGCCTGGGTGTCGCTGCAGGCAAAAATTGCACTGGGACGTTCCGGCTTTTTCAACAGGTCCATGGCCATGGTACAGGCTTCATCACGCCCGTGAGGGCCCTGGGCTATGAACTCCGGGTTGAAAGGAATTCCGGCATCTTCCAGCGCTTTCTGATAACCAAGAAAACGTTCACGCATCGGCACAAAATGCCAGGGGGTGTCAATATAATCGCTGATCAAACCAATATCCCTGTGTCCAAAGTCGATCAGATGCTGCGTGGCAAGTTCGCCGCCGTAAAAATCGTCAACACGAACGTGATGCAGTGTTTTATGGACTGATCCAATCATCACGTTGGGGACCTCGGATCGGAGCAGGCGCTGAGCCTGTACGTCATTGGGTGGCAAGGATATAAAGAGCAATCCATCAGCCCGGTTCGGCCGTGAAAGGTCTTTAAAATAAGTGTCTCGTTGAGTGGGATTGCCGACGCTGTAGAGGACAAGGTCATATTCGCTGTTTGCGAGAACGTGCTGTACGCCCCGCAGACGTTCAACAAAGGCAGGAAGCGTAAGGAAGGGGAGTACAACCGCGATTGTGAGTGTGCGTCCGAGTGAAAGCCTGCGTGCAATCGGGCTGGGCGCGTAGTCCAGTTCCTGGATCGCCTCGAGGACGATTCGGCGAGTTTCTTCGCTTACGGCAGGGCTGTCATTGAGGACGCGAGACACGGTTCCTACTCCTACCTTTGCCTTCCTGGCGATATCCCTGATGGTGACATTGCCCATGTACTTTGACCCGAAGTTTTAAGAATGATTAATGTGGAACCGGTTCCATAATAGCATTTTTTATTGGGAAATGTCAAGTTGGGAAGATCGGGAACTGGTTTTTCAGACCTGCGGGAAGCGGACAGGCTTTGTCTGCGGAATGAAAAAAGGCTTGAAAAGCCGTTTGATTGGGTTGAATTAACCAATCAGTCTTTCTGTGGAAAACGTCATACCCCATCAGGAAGCTTGATATGATTTCATCAAGTTTCCAGGTTCAAAATCTGCCGCGCTATTTCACTCCCCCTCTGTCAGCAAACCAAATCTATACCTTAAGCCCTGATCCATGACTGTTGATTATTTTTCTCACATCATGGATGATAGTAGTGAATCTGCGGATACCATGATCAATACAGGCGTTGCTGCATAAGCCTTATACTCTCGTCCACAAGCAGGTGTCCATTTCCGGGGGGCTTCAAAGGTTCCCGTGGAGGAGGATGCATGAAGAGTTTTCGATTATCCTGTTTGCTGTCTGTTTTTATTTTTGCACAACTGAAAGCATGTGAGAGTTCCGTTACTCTTACGCTGCCTCCAGGCACACCTTTTCGATCCACACAAACCGTTACCAGTCCAGACCCAACAGACACGCCAGATCCTCAAGAGCTTATCGAGGCAGCAGTTA
>Ga0272441_10013740_pt1 | contig 11603 bp, 6 predicted proteins | sample SSMProp6N_FD_193582 | JGI IMG/M metagenome (GOLD analysis project Ga0272441, IMG submission 193582) | Marine sediment archaeal communities from Little Sippewissett salt marsh, Falmouth, MA, United States - SSM-Prop-6N | ecosystem: Environmental > Aquatic > Marine > Wetlands > Sediment ... | reverse complement strand
CGGATCTTTTTGAGGCAGCCGGATCGGCTTGTACACCTGGCCATCCTGATCCACATACGCAATATAGATTCTGGTGAATACGCCGCTGTCTCTTTTGCTGCTGAAAACGATCCATCGCCCGTTACTCGACCAGGAATGCCAGCTTTCACTGTTGTCGCTATTTATGTCGAGCCGGCGGTATGTGTACTTGCCTGTTTGCCGGGCGGCGTCGAGGTCCATCATATACAAATCGCTGCTGTGACGATACACGGGGAAGCAGCCGTAATCACACATGCAAAACAGCAGCCAGCGACCGTCGGGGCTGACGCGCGGAAGAAGGAGGCTCAGACCCGTTTGGTCGGCCGAGAGCACGGATTCCAGCGGGCCCCACCGGTCATGGTCAAGATCGTAACGAATGCGGACCAGGTCGTACTTTATCTGGTCGTAGGATTCGGGAACGGCGGACCGGTCGGACCACGTGATCGGTGCGCTGCAGAAGTATAAATAACGACCGTCGGCGGACCAGGCCGGATAGGTTTCGAGCCGGTCTTTTCGGGCCAGGTCCCTTGTGGTCTTGACGGTCTTTGAATCCACTAAGTAATAAGCCATCAAGGAATCGAAATCGATCACATCCCGCACCTCGGCGGCGGCGGAATGAAACATCTGCTTGACCTTATTGACGGAAAAGGCGGCGAGCCGGCCGCTCGGATGCCAGGAGGTATATCCGAACTTGGTCCCGATCTTTCGGACGCGGTCGCCTTCGAGCAGCAAGGCCGAGCTGCCGTAAGCCTTGCTGCGGATGCCGATGAGCATCTTTTCCGTGCGATGTCCGCAGAACGTATGGCAGTTGACGCAGCCGTTCTTGAAATACCCGCTGTCCAATATAACGGACTCATCGAAACGGCTCAAATTACGTTGATAGATCCCCATCTCCCGCCAGGTACTATGGCCCGGCCGAATCTTTCGATAGACCAGGTAGGGATCGATGTCCTCACGCGCAATGTCACAGGTGAGCGTCTGAAAGCGGACCCATTCGTCGTTTCGCCCTTCGGGAGATGATATGTTTTCCGGCGATTTGACGATAATATCCACACGGAGCTGCCGGCCGCGGTTCGCGTCAAGCAGCTTTTGCCAGGCCCGCTTCGGAATCGAAATCAAGGGCGTTTTGCTGAATATCTCGATGGGTTTTCCTCTTTCGCAAGAGACGCGGGCACAGTAGCCGGTTCCCTGGTGCTGTACGTGAAAGTTCAGGGGCGCGATGTTCGGCGGGATCATAGCACCCGAATAATCCGGAAGGATTTTTGCAGGTTGATCGATCGGACGGTATTCTGTGATCGAGCGTTTCGGCGGGCGGCAAACAGAAAGCAAAACGATTGCGATCAGCGCACAACCGATGGTCGCGTACATGAGTTTGGCTTTTCTGGTTTTTTGTAATTGTGCTTTCATACGTCTATGCGACTGAGTTATTTCTCCGGGCCGGAGGATTCATATCTATAATAGAAAAAATAGGTGTTACGGAATTTTTCTGACAGTTCTCTGGAGGCGGCTTGTTTGTTCCCGCCGTAACGATTGAGGATCCGGGTAAAGTCTTCAATCTGTTGACGCTTTTGAGGACGTGCTCGATAGTCGCCGAGATCGAGAGACTTGCCTGTCGCGTATATATAGATGAGGGCCGCTTCTTCATAATGTGGGGGGAGTTCGGCGTAGCCTAAGTCACGGATACCTTCCATTTTTTGGACACATTTCCCTAACTGCTTTTTGAGCATATACCAGGCCATCAAATATTCAAACGCCATGCGATTTCGAGGATTCTTCTCCAGCAACTGCAAAAGAGTCCTTTCCTTGGAAAGAGCATATACGGAGTAATTCTTGTCCAGGCATAAAGAGCGCAAATGCTGGATATACGAATCTGAAGAAAGGTTGGGATCGGTCCGGAGGCGGTTAAGATAATGGTTGGCCCAATCGGCGTGGTACAGCGTCTTGCTCAGCGCGCTGAGATAAATGTTGGCCGAATCCCCATTACCCTTGACCATGTTAATCAAGGCCAGTCGCTGCAGGATCATGGGGCGCTCCCCGAGCTCTTCGAGAGATTCCGTCAGGGCGTGTTCCGCCATGTTGACAACACCGAGGTCTAAATAAAAATCGAAGATCTGCCAGTACGTCCACTCGTATTTCTTATCAGAGAGAAACAGACAATCCGGATGCTGGGGCCAGGAGAACATATCGTAGCCGAGCCGACCTCGATGATAGAGTGCCCTGTTCACGGTATAGGCGACGAAGGGATCGGTCGGACAACGTTGAGCGGACGTCAGCAAGTCCAGCCACTTCTTGTGGTAGGCACAGTAATCCACCTTAAACCGGGTTCTGAGATTCTCATTGCGCGAAAAGAAAACGGCGCAGCCGGTGACGGCAAGCAAAAGCGATAGCCCGGCGGCATGGTGGAGTTTGGGTGAGCGTCTGAACCAGACGGATACCCGTGTCGGCAGATTAAAGACAACAGGTCTTTGCTTCCTGCCGGACGCTTTTTCGTTTCGTTTTTTTCTCGAATATCGTCTCTTCCGGAGCATTTGCCAAAGACCAATGATAAGAAGCGTCAGAGGCGGGATCAGATACAGCACATAGACGATGGTGATCGCCCTTTTGCGAGCATCATAATTCAGAATTTTCCATGAGAAGGGCAACAAGTTGCTGAAGGCATCGATGAGGCTGACACCGAAGATCAGACGTCCCAGCACATAGGGAATAACGACGCCGCTTAAACAATAGAACAGGCTTCTCGTCCACCGGGCCCTGAACATCAATTCGACCATGGCGCAAAGAACGACAAAAAGCAGGAAGGCACCGCCGGAGAGATAATAGACCATGACGGACAAAATCAGAAAAACGCCGACACATTTGAAGTTCTTAGTCCGTGACAACGCGGCCTTCACGTATAGGCATGTTGTCAGCAGCACAGTCAAAAGAGCCAGTGTGGTTTCCAAAAAATAAGTGTATTGCGTGTACAAAACAAGCAGAAGAATCGGCGGCAGAAAACGAATCCCGCGGACGTGCGTTGAGTGTATCGCGTTCGCTATGGTCTCGATACACAAGCTCATCAGGGCGGCCTGAACGGTAATCGCGAAGGCGCCCAGCCAGGAATAATAGAACAGTTGCGAAACAAACGCGGCCAGATATTCGACAGGCCCGCCCGGGTAAGACAAAAACGGCAGGAAAAAAGACCCGCCTCTGTAGAACACCGGGAAATTGGTAATGACTCCCGCCCCGTGATAGATCAGTCGCGGATTCACATAGAGCCAGAGATAAAGATAGAAAAGCGCGAAGAAGAGAACGTCGTGCGATCGTCGCCCCCAATCTCGGCTCGAATGTCGCTTGGCCGTTTCCGGGGTACCCGATGGCGAAACAGCGATTCGCACTGAAGATTTTCGAGGCGAATGCGGCATTGCTTTCCCATACGATAGCATAACTAAAGCAGGCAGACAATCGGATTAGTATATCGAATTCAACATAGATAACAAGGAAACAAGAATAAGCGTTACTGAGATATCTGAAAGCAAAACGACTGAACAAGATACACACATTTCACTTCTTGTCTTTACCATCGGTCAAAAAAGACCGTCCCTTTGAAACGGAGACAGATAAAAATGCCGCAGAGTTGTTAAACGGGATCCTATCTCGACAAGCTGTTTCCCAAAGCCTTCTGACGGCAGTCCTTTTGAGTGACGGGAATCATTTGTGTCCTTTCGGCACGCTTGCACGAAACAATGCGCCTTTCCTGTCTTGAGTTCGTTGATTAATCCTGGGCGGCGAGAAGGGATTGAAGTTTTGCAAGAACTCTTTTGGCTTCACCTTTGGAAGCAAACTCGCAATACGGGACCGGCCATGGAATATGTTCGGGTTGTGCGTAGTTGGCCGCAATCTTCCAGGTTGTTTCTTTGCCCCCGGCAGCCACCGCATCTTCGCCCGGCACGAAAACAGGATCGCTTTTGTAAACGGTTTTATCCAGGAAAAGATCAGTCACCATGTTCGCATCTTCGTTGTAGAGCACTTTCTTCCTGCTCGATCGGAGTGCCCACATCGTGTTGGTCTTCCAGTCAAATCCGACGTTGAGCTCTTCGAACCGTTTGCCTTTTATCAGGTGCCAGATACCGAGAAGAAGGACCGCGACACCCACGAAAATCCAGCCCGGCCCGCCAAGACCGCCCGGCCCGAAAAAGAGGACGATCCCCAAACCCAGGGATAGAATCCCCCATATCGGCATCTGGATATATGCCGAGCGCCATCCCTTGCTTTTGTAAACGATCTCACTGATGTGCGGCGAGTCGGCGCCCGTATCGATGTCCGTCCAGTCGACGTTAACCCGGTCTGTCGGAGGAAGCTCCGGCTTGCGAGCCGGCTCGACGCCCGATTCGTCACGGCTGTTGATGGCCATGGCACCGGCATCTTTTTCGCCCGTCACAATAGCAACGGCCTCTTCGCAAGTGACTTCCGCATTATCGGCGCCTGCAAAGTGCAATTTACCGTCCCACGGATCGAATATAAACTGGGTCCCCCCTTTTTCGACAAAAACTTCCGGAGGGCAAAGATCCTCATCGGGTTTTCCTTCAAGGGGTATCCCTTTTTTAACTTTCCTGAGTATGTCGAGCAGCTCGGCCGGCGTCTTTTTACCGAGTTCTATGGACTCGTACTCGCCGTTCGGTTTGAAATCCTTATCCATCCCCTGAAGGCTTACTGTAAGTTCGGTCACGACTATCCCCTTATTTGAACTCAATTTATGCCAAGCCTATCGACCGGATTCATGCCTGCCTTGAGTCAATCAATTCCGGGAACCTCTAACAATGTTGCTTTCGAGGCGCCCTTTCGAACCAGACGCCGACGGAAGGACGTTGCACCCTTCATCTTGATTCTTGCGTCGGACAGCTCATTTCCTGCTTGAATTCATATCCACCCAAACGGTATAATCATTCCCGTCGCTGGAAACCAAATGTCCCAACAGTTAATTCCGAGAGGCTAATACAATGTCAAAAAAGAGAGAATTGATCAAAAGAAGAGACTTTATTAAGAAAAGCGCCATTGGTACGGCCGGAATAGCCATTGGGGGCATGGGATTCACTGCCAAATCATACGCATCGATCATCGGCGCGAATGAACGCATCAATTTGGCGGTCATTGGTATCCGTAACCAGGGCACCGTCCATATCAAGAGCTTTTGTGACCTGAGAAAAAGCCATAATGTCGCGGTGAAAACCCTCTGCGACGTCGATGAACAGCTCTTTGCACCCGGCTCGAAAATCGTCACTCAAAAAACCGGGATCAAGCCGAAGACCGAATGGGATTGTCGTAAAGTATTGGACGACAAGGATATCCACGCCGTCTCGATCGTGACACCGAATCACTGGCACGCACTGGCGACCGTCTGGGCCTGCCAGGCCGGCAAGCATGTTTATGTCGAGAAGCCGGCATCCCATAATATCTGGGAAGGACGGAAAATGGTCGAGGCGGCCCGCAAATATCGTTTAAGAGTTCAGGTCGGAATGAACAACCGCTCCTCCAGCAATGTGATCGAAGCGATGAAGTTTCTGCATAACGGCGGTATCGGCGACGTTTACATGGCCCGTGCCCTTTGCTTCAAGGCCCGCGATTCGTACGGCATGGCCAAAGATGGTCAGCCCCCCGCCACCTTCCATTATGACCAATGGTTGGGCCCCGCTCCGTATCGTCCTTATAACGTCAAACGCAGCCATTATTGCTGGCACTGGTATTGGGACACCGGAAACGGGGATACCGGCAACACGGGCCCCCACCAGCTCGATCTTGCCCGTTGGGGAATGAATAAGAACGAACACCCGGTGTCGGTCTATTCCGCCGGCGGTCTTTACGGCTTACACCAGGAGAAAGGCCCGAGGACGCCCGGGAAAATGGTCTATGGCCGGGTGGAAACCTACGGCCGGGATAAGACCACGCAGGAAACGCCCAATACGCAAACCGCCACATTTAAATATCGTGACGGGAAAATGCTCGAATTCGAATGCAGGGGCCGATACACCAATCACGAAGGAAGCGAAGGGCAACCGGTCGGAAATCTTTTCTACGGCACGGAAGGATGGCTCGAAATCGGCGGATCGACGTGGAAAGCATTCCGTGAGCGGGAAAGAAAACCGTTCGCCGGCTCGAAAGAAGGCTCAAGAGGAAACGGCAATCATTGGGCCAATTTTATCGAGGCCGTCCGCTCGGCTAAGAACGGGGACCTTCACTGCGATATCAGGGAAGGCTTTTATTCGACGACGCTTCCTCTCCTGGCCAATATCTCCTATCGTCTCGGCCGGACGTTGAAGTTTATGGGCGATTACGAAAAGTTCGCCAACGATCCCGACGCGGATAAAATGCTGACGCGCATTTACCGCATTCCGTATGTCGTGCCGGATAAAGTCTAAGAGCGTGTGTGAGAAGTGGCACGGGCATCCTGCCCGTGTGTTTCATGGGCATCCCGCACATGGAAAAAGGGAGTTTGCGAGGCAAGGATAGCCTTGCGATACATGGGCAAGATGCCCATGCCACAAAAAAGCGGCTTCTCATACATGCTCTAAGGAAAAAGGGCCGTTTCGGGGCCTTTTCGTGGCGGCCTTTGCGTCGTCGTGGCTGAATTGGCTGCCCGTCCCTTACGTGGGTTGGATATTATCCCTCATCGCGTTGTTGGTCCTGATCTCGAAATTCACCACAACCGGTTTTAAAAACCAAGAGATAAGTAAGGGGGCCGCAGATGTCCAATATCTTGCTATTTCAAGGAGTATATGGTAGGATGATGAGTGGTGTGCGAAGAGAATCATGCTTGTTAATCGTGCAAATAGGGAACATTAAAACGATAGACAACGATTGAGATCTTGCATAGCTACGGAAAAGCAAACTGATCCATCGCAGATCAGTCCCTAATATCGTTAACCTGACTATATGAGGAGAGAATCATGAAAAGGCCTGGTTTTTGGTTACTGATTGTGACGTTGACATTACAGGCACAAGCGGCGGTTCCCGAACCGAAAGGTTTGTGGGAATTCGATGGAATGAATCCAAATAGCGCGACGATCGGCGCCCCCCTGGAAATCGTCGGTTCAGCCGAGGATATCGCGGGTGTCACCGCCGACGATGGCGCTATGACGATCGGCGAAGACAGTTACTACGTATGCACGCATGGTCTGGCCCCCAACGGCGGCGGCGCCAAAGTCAACGAATGGACTCTGCTCATCGATTTCAGCTATCCGGCCAGCAGTCTGTCCGACCCTCCCAATGGGTACAACGATTTCTTCCAACTGGATCCGACGAACGCCGATGATGCCGACTGGACGATCAATTCATCCGGGGCGATCGGGATCGGCGCCGTGGGGTACTCCAGCGCGTTTGGTTATACCACCCGGCCCGACACCTGGTATCGCATGGTGGTCGTGGTCGATAACGGCGTGCGACACGACCTCTATATCGATGGAGTGGAAATCTTCAAGGGAAATCAGCAGGGAATCGACGGTCGTTTCAGTCTTGCCGATACGATTCTGCTCTTTGCCGCCGGCTATAACCTGGACGGCGACGACGCTCCGATCAATGTATCGACCGTCGCTCTCTGGGATGTGCCCCTCACGTCCGATGAAATATTAACCCTGGGTTATGCCGGGCAAAGTCATTTCGGTGATGATCCACAGGCCGCAGGCCCCGTTCCCGCCGATGGTGCCTTACACGCCGATACATGGATCAACCTGGCCTGGCGGGCCGGCGATTTCGCCGTTTCACACGATGTGTATATGGGGGAGGATTATCAGGCCGTGAACGAGGCCACGAGAGATTCGGACGTGTTCCGGGGCAACCAGGGCGAAGCGTTTTATGTCGCCGGCTTTCCCGGATTCGCTTATCCCGACGGCTTGGTCCCGGGCACAACCTACTATTGGCGCATCGACGAGGTGAATGACACCCATCCGGACAGCCCCTGGAGAGGCGAGGTCTGGAGTTTTTCGATTCCGCCCAAGACGGCGTACAATCCCGATCCGGCCGACGGCGCCGCGTTTGTGGACCCGGAGGATATCACCTTGGCCTGGACGCCGGGTTACGGCGCCAAGTTGCATACCGTCTATTTCGGCGACGATTTCGATACGGTTGCGAATGCCGCCGGAGGTGCGCCAAACGGTTTCGCACTATACAAACCCGGCCCGCTCGAATTGGAAAAGGTCTATTACTGGCGCGTCGATGAGTTTGATGGGGTCGGCACGTATAAAGGCGACGTCTGGAGCTTCTCGACGGTGGGCGCCGTCGGAAGTCCACAGCCGGCGTTAAGCGCAACCGATGTGGCGATGAATGCGACGCTGCGCTGGACGCCGGCCGACAGCGCCGCCTCGCACCGGCTCTACTTCGGGACGGATGAACAGGCCGTGCGCGCCGCCGATGCCGGTTCGCCCGAAGACCAGGGCTCCATGGCCCTGGGCGCCGAGAGTTACGATCCGGGATTGCTGGAGGCGAACACGAGCTACTTCTGGCGCGTGGACGAAGCGGATAGCCAGGGCAATACGTCAAAGGGGCCCCTCTGGGTCTTCACGACGGGCGAATTCCTCCTTGTGGATGACTTCGAGGGCTATACCGATGACGACGTCGCCGGCCTGGCCGTTTGGCAAACGTGGATCGATGGCTTCGGCATTGCGGATAACGGCGCGCAGGTCGGCTATTTGATGCCCCCGTATGCCGAGCAAAGGATCGTCCATGGCGGCGGCCAGTCGATGCCGCTCTTGTATGTCAACGACGCCGGCGTGACGAACTCGGAAGGATCGATGACTGTAACGGCGCCGCGTGACTGGACGACGGCGGGCGTTGCGGAATTGTCGCTCTGGTTCCGAGGCAGTTCGAACAATGTACGCGAACCCGTGTACGTCTCGGTGGCCAACAGCGCCGGCGCCCCGGCGATCGTGGCTCACAGTGACGCCGAAGCGGCCGGGTTCCGTCTCTGGACCGAGTGGCGCATCGCGCTGCAGACTTTTGCGGATCAAGGCATCAACCTCGGCAATGTGGATAAAATCGCGATCGGCGCGGGCGGCAAAGCGGGTGCGGCAACCGGCGGTACAGGGACGATATATATCGACGACATCCGGTTGTATCAGCCGTGATCGCAGCGATCGCTGAAGATACAATCAGAATCGATCTTAAGCCGTGTAGTTATCTGAGCTATCGGGTGTCCCCCGGGAGAACGATGAAGAACTATAAGAAGTTCTTTCCTGGTAGCCAAAAGCGGCTACAATAGTACGTAGAAACCACAGAGTTGTAAGAAGAAATGAATGTAATGATTTGAAACCACTTTTGGACTGCGACTATTTCTATTTGAAAAATGTCAAGAAAATAGCAGATGAATACGTGACGGACAGATGTAAACTTAAAAATTCTATACAGGTAGAAGGAGGAAAAACAATGAAAAAGATGCTAAAAATCACCGATTTTTCTTTTATGGTACCCGGCCTCATTGCGGCAGCAGTGATCTTAGGGCCTTTCATTGCCATTGCGGAATCTGTGACTATCGAAATTCCTGTTGAAGCCTATGATACCGCCAACGCAGCGGCTCTGTATCCTGACGAACCGGATCCATCGCCGGATGACCAGTTACTTGAGATTTATGGACACCTTACGTTGCTCTCCTACCTGGCCTTTGATCTCAACCCATTGCCCCAGGGCTTCGAAATTGCGGGGGCAACGGTCAGTGTGTTTGACATAGAGCCTGAACATGAAGATGAGGTCGAAATCGCCTTTTTGGACGTTCCTACGGATTGGGATCGCGCCACACTCACCTATGACATCGCGGTGGCTCAATATGGCGCCGCGGTGGCGACGGATAGTAATGATCAACCCATTGCCGCGCTTGACCCCGCGAAAATACTCTGGCTTGGCAAGGCGCTCATGGACAACCAGACTGAACCCGGAACGTCCACCGCCCTCAGAACCGAGATGTTGAGTGTTAGTCCGTTCGAGGAAGCCGATCTCGTAGCCGCATTGAAGGAAGAGCGAACCAATGGAGATGGTTTGGTCACTATGGCCATCCACGGTACGACACGGAATGACAATCAGATCCTTGGCATCGGCTTCAGTGATAGCGAGAAGGGCCCTACGTTGTCACTTACCCTTGCCGCCTCCGGAGGTTCCGGTGCGACCACAACGTATGACTTTGATGACCGGACTCTGCAGGGCTGGACCCAAATCTGGGGTTCCGCGACGGCCGGCGGGCCGACGAACCTGGGGCTCATCAGCGAGGATGATCCTCCGGTTGGCAATTCCGTGCCCCCCGTGCCGCTCAGTCCGCCGTCTTTCGTTGGCCCTGTGCCCTTCGAGGCCGCGGACGGAACCAACACCCGCGACCAGGCGCATGAGGCGATGCTGATTCGTTCGCCCGAGTTTCGGATCTATCCGAACGGCCAAATCTCCTTTGGGCTGATTGGAGGATCCCATCCAAACCTGGATGTCGAGGAAATCACAGATGCGAATGCATTGCCGTGGAACTCCTCCGGCAGCGGCGCCATTGGTGTGGCGCTTCGCCGCGTGAGCGATGGGCGATACCTTGATTTCTATGCGCGATCGGAAAGCGGCAGCCAGTTTTGGGAGACCATTACATTAGGAGAAGATGAACTCTCCGGCCTCGTCTCCGGCGATGAGAAATATACCCTGGACTTCATTGACTACCACCACGGTGGATGGGGTTGGGGCGCCATTGACAGCGTGGTAATCATTGAGGGGACCCCGGTCATAACGTATGACTTTGACGACCGGACTCTGCAGGGCTGGACCCAGGTCTGGGGTTCCGCGACGCCCGGCGGGCCGACGAACCTGGGGCTCATCAGCGAGGATGACCCTCCGGTTGGCAATTCCGTGCCGCCTTTGCCACTCAGTCCGCCGTCTTTCGTTGGCCCAGTGCCCTTCGAGGCCGCGGACGGGACCAACACGCGCGACCAGGCGCATGAGGCGATGCTGATTCGTTCGCCCGAGTTTCGGATCTATCCCAATGGCCAAATCTCCTTTGGGCTGATTGGAGGATCCCATCCAAACCTGGATGTCGAGGAAATCACAGACGCGGATGCATTGCCGTGGAACTCATCGACCAGCGGCGCCATTGGTGTGGCACTTCGCCGCGTGAGCGATGGGCGATACCTTGATTTCTATGCGCGATCCGAGAGCGGCAGCCAATTCTGGGAGACCATTACGTTAGGAGAAGATGAACTCTCCGGTCTCGTCTCCGGCGATGAAATGTATACCCTGGACTTCATTGACTACCACCACGGTGGATGGGGTTGGGGCGCCATTGACAGCGTGGTAATCATTGAAGGATATTAGGGACGCACCTGCTCTGCCGTGAAGCTCCCGGCGCGGCCTAAAGGCCGCAGCCAAATTAAAAATCAAATTGTAAAATGCAAAACTTCGGAATCCCGATAAGCCGGGATGACTCTTTCTTAATATAGGCATTTATGTCAGCCTTGCCGAAAAAGTGAGCTATAGGGGTCAGGCTTGAATGGCACTTCCATAAGACCAAAGCCCGATAAAGATGCAGAAAAACAGGCCTCCGAGCCGAAGAGATTGTTGTAACCACAATCGAATCGACAAGGAGGTCTATTATGGACAAG
>Ga0272441_10013738_pt1 | contig 11606 bp, 8 predicted proteins | sample SSMProp6N_FD_193582 | JGI IMG/M metagenome (GOLD analysis project Ga0272441, IMG submission 193582) | Marine sediment archaeal communities from Little Sippewissett salt marsh, Falmouth, MA, United States - SSM-Prop-6N | ecosystem: Environmental > Aquatic > Marine > Wetlands > Sediment ... | reverse complement strand
AAAGGCTATGTCTTTGGAATGGCAGTGGATATCACATTTCGTGATGTGACCATTAACTGGGATGAAGAAACCCAGGGTGGGCGTCCGCGTCTTGCTTATGAAGCAGAGACTTATGGCGGTGTAGGGACAACCTATTATACTTCTGGCAACGCACCAGCGAATCCGCCCACCGGTGGGATATCGACGCCGATGGATAAAAAAGTGATCTCAGATTCCAACCTGACCGTTACCGGTTGGGCAAAAGATGATGTCGGCGTGACGAAGATTGAGATCCTGGCAAATTTTAACGACGAGTGGATCCAAATAGGTGAACAGGAAGACGGCACATCTTTCTCGGTCACTGTTGACCTGTGTGATGCGGGTATACCGGATGGCCCATTTGAATTGGGGCTGCGCGTTTGGGATTACGAAGGCAACCCTTCATCCATTCTGACGGTTCGCGAATTGGTCAAGGATGTGGAATGCGGGACGAGTGGTACGGATCCAACGGTCACATTTATTCGGAATTCAGGCGATTTGATTCTGAAGAATGGTGGGTTGGTGAGTGCGAATACAAAGGTAGGAAGTACTGGCAGTGCTGTCACCTCCGTAGAATTCTGGTTCCACGGTCCGAATTGGAATGGGGATGAATGGGTCAACCTGGGATTGGATGCGGATGGCTCGAACGGCTGGCAGGCGGTCGTCAATCTTCCTGGCTTATCGGAGGGTTCCGACTATACCGTCGTTGCTGTTGCAACTGATGCTATAGGAAACCAGGATGTGACAGCGTCATTTATCGCGATTGTGGATAAGACATCACCCGTGGTTGTAATTGATCCAGTTACGTCACCTTTCACTGGGAGCACGGTCACGTTGAATTGGACCGGCAGCGATGCGCTGACAAGTATAGACCATTATGCCCTTTGGGTGGATGATAATGGTTCCGGATATCAGATGGTTGAAAGCAGCTTGAGCGGATCGGTAGATTCTTACCAATATGATGTTAGCGATGAACAGCTGCTGATTTTCAAATTGGTTGCCTATGATGCTGCCGGGAATACAAGTTCAACAAGGACATCGCTGTATACAACCGGCTATGAGTTTCCCAATGCATACATGTTCTCTGTGTTCATGGGAGATGATTAAGGGCGATCCGAATAATCGTTCAATAGTCATCTGACAGTTGATAAACCTACAAGAGACCTCTTTGCTTGGTATAATGTTCGTATAGTTACAAACAAGGAGGTCTTTTGACAGTTGCTTTGATCACAGGGATTACCGGGCAGGATGGGTCCTATCTGGCGGAGTTTTTGCTGGACAGGGGCTATCATGTCATTGGCATGGTACGGCGCACAAGCACGATCGGCTTCAGCCGGATCGCGCACATTCAGGATCGGATTGAACTTGCACATGGCGACCTGGTCGATCAGGGTTCGCTGTTTGAGATCTTTGATGCCTATCACCCAGATGAGATATACAACTTGGCAGGTCAGTCTAATGTCCAGCTTTCCTGGTCGCAGGCGGCACTGACCGCTGATTCAACTGCTCTGGGTGTGACCCGGCTGTTGGATTGCATGCGTCAGGTGACTCCTGAGGCACGTTTCTATCAGGCATCTACAAGCGAGATGTTTGGGGAAGCGGATGAATCCCCGCAAAATGAACATACTCGCCTGAATCCTCGCAATCCTTACGGCATAGCGAAGGTTTATGGACATCTGATTACCCAGAACTATTTACAAAAGTATGGGTACTACATTGTGTCTGGGATACTTTACAACCATGAAAGCCCCAGGAGGGGGCTTGATTTTGTAACCCGCAAGATCACACGCACCGCTGCCCAAATCAAAAAGGGATTGGTAAAAGAGCTTCGTTTGGGAAATCTGGAAGCTGTGCGTGATTGGGGATTCGCCGGCGATTATGTTCGGGCGATGTGGATGATGCTGCAGCAGGACCAGCCGGACACCTATGTGATCGGCACTGGGATTGGCCATACTGTACGAGAATTTTGTGAGGCGGCATTCAATGTTGTTGGATTGGATTTCCGTGATTATGTTGTCGAAGATGAACGTTACTTCCGTCCTGCCGAAGTGAATCCTCTGGTTGCAGATCCGACGCACGCGAATCAAATATTAGGCTGGAAGCCGGAAGTAAGTTTTGAAGCATTGATCGAACAAATGGTCATGGCAGACCTGGCTTCCCTATGAGTAGCCGTTCTTTTAGGGATACCTGTATAATTAGGGCATTCAACTAACGCTATCTGCGATTATGACCAATCAACCAACAATCAGTGAACGCGAACAGGAGATTTTGCAACTCGTTGCTACGGGTCTGACGAACCGCGAGATCGCCCAGCAATTATCCATCAGCCATAACACAGTCAAGGTCCACCTCAGTAATATTTTTGAGAAGATCAACGTCGCTTCTCGGACGGAGGCAGTTCTTTACGGAATAGAACATGGGCTTGTCGATGTTCCAGGCGGCGAAGCCGCATCTGAGAAACCCCGTCTGACCTGGCGTGATGTCTTGCGTAAATATATCTGGGTGTGGATACCGCTTCTCCTTATCCTGGTGGTGTTTATTGTGCTTGTCAGCAGGGGTGTGATCTTCAATGAAGCGGAACCTGAAACCTCATCTGATGTGGCAGAACGCTGGCAGGAATTAGCAGCCTTGCCGGAAGCACGGAAAGGAATGGCATCGGTCGCGTATGACCAGGATGTCTTTGTAATTGCCGGGGAAGGGACGAAAGGCGTCAGCGGAACGGTTTTTTATTATTCGAACGCAGATGATACCTGGACAAAGATGAGTGATAAGCCCACACCCGTCACGGATGTGGGGGGAGTCCTGATTGGCGAGAAAATCTACCTACCCGGCGGGCGCACTGCTGCGGGAACGCCGACAGATATCCTGGAGATCTTTGACCCGCGGCAGGGCTCATGGAAAACCGGTGCATCCCTCCCAATCCCGCTCAGCGCCTATGCACTGGTGGATTTTGAAGGGATGCTCTATCTGTTTGGCGGATGGGATGGGACCCAGGCTCTGGATGTTGTTTTCGTTTACGATCCTATTTCAGATTTGTGGCGAGAAGGCTCACCGATGCCTACAGCAAGCCAGGGTCTCGGAGCAGTGGCATTTGAGAACCGGATTATTGTCCTGGGCGGTCAGAACGGGGGAAAAATCCTGGATCAGGCCTGGGCTTATTTCCCCTCACGGGACATTGAGGGTGCGAATCCCTGGGAAGCGTTCGTTAATATGCCTGCGGGGTGTGTTGATTTTGGCGTGGCAAATGTATATGATACGATCTATGTGATTGGGGGACAGGTTGAGGACGCTGGCGCTGAATTGGATGGCGCGTGGATGATGACAGGAGAAAATTGGGTGGACCTGCCAGTGAATCAGGATTTCAGTAATCGGCAGATCGCGGTGGTCACATTGGGGGCGCAGCTATTTATCCTGGATTCGGAAGAATCACTGGCACAAACGAAAACCTGGGTTTACCAGGCTTTCTATTACAGTATCTATATCCCTTATATGCCGTAATCATTAAGAACAGCTTAATTGCAGAATGAACTGGCGATAAAAGGTCAGTTAATTTATTTGTGGGATCTTATCATTCAACCGATACCAGGTCGAATAAGATTCCGATCAATGGCCTTTCATAATACGTATCGCTGTATAGGAAATCACTTTCCTCGAATTCCGTTCCTTCGATATCTCCTAGTTGAAGGCCGATCATATGATTAATTTTGAGGGGTTCTTCCAATGCAAAGGAAAAGACGCCGTCATCACCGATGACAGTCGTTCCGAGGATGACTCCACCTTCTGATACATCTACCAGGAGGATCGGAACACCGGCTGGGCCTGTACCTGTGACGACCTGGTCGCTGATTGTTAAGGGAATGGTGATGTGGAATTCGGGGCCTTGTTTATACCCAAGGTCAACTTCTTCAACTGGATACGCATCATCATCAGGAGGAGTGACCACTGTAACCGGATAGCCTTCTTCTTCACTTTCAGCGGGATAGGCATCCATTTCAGTGGAATTTTCACCCTGTGTTGTCTTATTACCAGCGCAGCCGACCAGCAGGAATACACATATTAAGGTAATGAGGATGGATTTAATTTTCATGGTTTCCTTTCCCAGAACGAAGCTGATAAGGATGGTTAATTTATATTACCCTGAGTAACGAAATAGAATTATTCTATAACAAGAGTCTCTAAAGCAGTTATGATGATTATTTAATTAGATCTAAGACATGCATCAGGTTTTTACGGCTTCCCCTTGAGGGGAAGCTGTCTGCGGAGCAGACTGATGAGGTGTAAGAAAACAAAAGAACACCTCATCCGACACTTCGTGCCACCTTCTCCTCAAGGAGAAGGCTATTTTATTTCTTATATATTGTTTATTCTATCTTAGATTCAACTCATTAGTGCAACAAAGCTGGAAGTAGAAAGGTAAGCTGCAGTAGAATAAGGCCCTTTCAACCTTCCAGAGTCAAAGGAGCACTTATGGGTTACACACAGCTTACCCGTGAACAACGATACCAGATTTACAGCCTTAAGAAAACAGAAATAAACCAAACTCAAATCGCAGAGATAGTAGGCGTACACAAATCGACCATCAGTCGAGAGTTGCATCGTAATCAAGGCCAGCGAGGATACCGACCAAAACAAGCGCATCAAAAAGCGCTGAAACGACGGAATAAAGCTAAGAAAAGAATAGGCCAATATGAATGGAAACTTATTGATCAAAAGCTGAAAATGGAATGGAGTCCAGAACAAATCTCCAACAAATTTGGTCCTCTTTACGGTATCCAAGTCAGTCATGAATGGATCTATCAACATATTTTGGAGGATAAAAAGCAAGGCGGTGAGTTGTTCAAACATCTTCGTCGCCGCAAGAAGTATCGTAAACGCAGTGGAAACGGTGATCAACGAGGCAAAATACCCAATAAAACGAGCATTGAAGAACGGCCAGAGGAAGCTGAGAGTAGAGAGCGTATTGGCGACTGGGAGGCAGATACAATCATTGGCAAAGGCAAAAAAGGAGCGGTAGTCACCTTGGTGGACCGAAAAAGTCGGTTTCTCAGAATGGGTCTGGTAGAAAGGCGGACAAAAGAAGCCGTCAAAGATCAGATGATCCATTTGTTATCTTCCCTCCCGGTTCATACGATCACTTGTGATAACGGAAAAGAATTTGCTGCTCATGAAGAGATTGCTGAAGCTCTGAATGCTGACGTCTATTTTGCTCATCCTTATGCCTCCTGGGAAAGAGGTACAAATGAGAATACCAATGGCTTAATTCGCCAATACATTCCTAAAGGAACTGACTTCTCGAAATTGACCAGTGATGATGTCATGTTTATTGAAAATCGTCTAAATTACAGACCAAGAAAATGTATTAGTTTTGATCAACCTATGTTATTCTTAAAATATCACTGTTGCACTTAATACTTGAATCTAAGTATTACTTTAACGAATATTAAGTTAATTATTACTATATCCTCTAGTTAACCCAAATTGAAAGGTCTCGCCCGATAAGTTTTTCAAGTTTCTTGATATCCTCATGGAAGAGAACCTTTAGTTCTTCCCGGATATCCTCAGGCATGGACCTTTTTTCCAGGTTGGCGAGCCGCATATCAACCATGACTTTCTGACGAAAATTTTTTGGAATGATGACACGGCTGATCCGCTTGATGGGATTATCCTGCATGAACAAGCGGTACATGAATTGGTGGAACTTCGGGCTTTTGGGGAAACCGGAGACGTTGGGTCGTGGGCTTGTATCAGGGTTGAAGGTTGGGTCAACCTCAAGATACTCAAAGATCGATTTCATCAATCCTTTAGCGTCCTTCACGAGATCATCATAAAGGACGACTTTGATCTGGCCTGGGTTAAAGACATGATAGTAGCGGCTGAGCTGCTCTGAATAGAAACCTGCTTGCGTGTAATGCCAGAGGATCCCCCAACCGGCGTTGATCCGTTCTTCCTCTTTCTCCAGTGCCATTCTGAAGGATCTCGATGGTTCATTCCAATCACGGATTGCGTGCATATAGGCGGAAAACGCCCGGTCAACCGGATTCCTTAAAATCGCCAGCATCTTGACCTGTGGGATGACGGCCTTGATCCTTTCTGCGGTCTCAGGCGTATAGAGGTACATTGGGGAGGCTTCGCCGATAACCTTTTCATCTTCGATATCTACGAAATGCTGTTTGTATTCTTCCAGCGTTGTCACACCGCGGTGGATATATTTTTCTTCCAGGCCCTCGGGATATGGACCTGTGTAAGAAAAGTATCTCAGTTCTTTCGGCGTGGACATGAACACGTCAGGGTGCTGTTTGAGAGAGGTATATAAGGCGGTCGTGCCGGATTTTGCTGCGCCGATGAGTAAAAAATTTGGTAGGGTCATAAGGACTTAAGATTTCTGATAAGAAAATTTTTTCGGGCTGAAGATGGAAGGCAGGATATAAAAATGCTGTTGCGATACTTTTTCCATCAGCAGTATTTATTTTAATCGAAAAACCTCACAGCAGATTAATGGAATAATCTTCCAAATGCGTTACTAACGATCCCCAATTTTTTATAAACCAGTCTATGCATGAAAAATTGGGAAAAAATAAACGAAACTGTAGAAGCGATCGCAGCTCCAATAATGCCCCAGAAAGGTGTGATGATCAGGACCAGTATTAAATTAATCCCGGTGGATATACCGATGACTTTCATGACATCTTTTTCATATCCTGCCATATTCAGGATATAAGCAACCGACCCGGTGAATGAATTGACCAGCTGCCCGACCAGGAGGATGATCAGGGAAGGATATGCATCAACCAATTCTGGGCCAAAGGCAAATGTCAGCAGGGGCTTTCCAAAGAAGATAAATGTGAGGGCGACAACCAGATTGAAAGCTGACACAATACGTGAGCTTGTGGTGGCCAACTTCTGAAACTTCTCCATCTCCTTTTGGGCGATCAGTGAGGCGAACATGGGCGCTAGAATAGCGTTGACAGCCTGCAATGCCACACCGGCAAACGCGGCAGCACTGACCGCGACCTGGAAAGTCCCAATTTGACCCGAATCTACGAACAAGCCCAGGAAAAGGGTGCTTAAGTGAGTCTTGAGGATATTGAATCCGCTTCCCATTCCCAGTGTCAATGCACTGAGGAACCAGGCTTTACTCGGGTCGATCGGGTGGGCATTCCGTACTTCGTTGGGCGTCTTTTTGATCAAGCAAATGATCGTGAATAAGAACGCGATGAATGTAGCCGCTGTGCGGAGGGCCATGGCTGAGGCGGCATTCATCTCGTTGGGTGTCCAAATGTATGTGACAAGGAACAAAGCGGCAAAAAGACCCGGGATGATGATCATATCTGCTATTTGTCCAATGATGACTTTACTCAGTCCACGCAGGGATGCACTCCCGATATAGATCAGTACCTGGAATGGCAATAATGCCAACACCCAATAGAAAGTGGACATTTCCACCTGACTGAAAAAGCCCTTCGCCCAGATTGAACCAATCCCTGCGATGAGGAGGGCACCGAACGATAAAAAGATTGAGATGCGGAAGGACCAATACCAGATGCCTTTTACGGTTGAGTGATCTTGCTGGGTTATCCCCCGCGCGGTTTCTCTGACAATGAGATTAACGATACCAAATTCAATCGGAAAGACCAGGATGTACATCATAGATAGTACATAGCTATAGATGCCGTATTCGGATTTGCCAAGTATCCTGACCAGAAGAACCCCGGTAATTAAAACAAAAACTTTATTCCCACCGTTGACGATGAGGCTGCTCATCCCATCCTTAATCAGGCGGGATTTGGTGCTGGTTCCGTTTAGAAACTTTAGAATATTTTTCATAAGTAATTATTGTCGTTGGACAAGAATAAAGGTTGAATAAGCTATAAGATTATACATGAGAACAGATGAAGTGAGATGAGACATACCCGGGGAATAGCCAATTTAGTAAGGCTTTATTACCGTTGGAGGAGTGGGGATTTATCTTTGTGAAGCTGTTGAAATGATTCGGGAGGTAACTCAAAATGATCCGGCAAGGTGTGTATATCAAAGACTGCTTCGGATGGATCCTCCGTGATCATTATTTTGGAAAGGATTTTCCTCTCATCCAGGTCAAAATGGATGATGTGATTGTTGTCACCCAGTACCAGGGTTCCATCAGCCAATTGTTCACCCCCACGCAGGAAATTTTTACCGATCGGTGTTGTGGAATGGATCGTATAATTTTCCGGGTTGAAATGAATGATTTCCCCGGTGGTTGTATTCAGATAAATGGCTGATCCATCCTTCAGGATGCGGATGCTGTGGCTGGGGACAGCGCATCCTTTCAGTGACAGTCCTGGCTCAGCTTTACCGTTCCAATCGACACGCAGCAGCAAGCTGTAAGTCTTTTCTTTTGAGATTGACTTGGCTTCAAATGGGTTACTCTTTTCACTTTGGAAGAGTTTCTTATAAAAGCGATAGAGCTGCGGTAGTGATTCTGAAAAAGGGGTTTGTTTCAGAGCATGGTTGATTTTGTGCAGGGCGTAGTCTGAGACTACCCTGAATAAACCGCAGGAGATAAGCATGCTCCCATCTTTAAAAAGTGCGAGGCTGTTGATATGCATGGAATCGGTGATCGTATGGTCGTGCGTGCGCGGGTCCCGAAAGTCGATCTTGCCGTCCAGGATATCACCCGGTTTCATGAAAGGTTTGAGCCTGTGAGTTGAATAATTTTGGATGAGCGGGAAGCAGCGGATATCCAAATAACTGACGATCCTGCCGTTGAAATCCAAACAAATCAAGAGGTCATTGCGTGAACTGCTTACCCAAACTTTCTCTTTCATCAGGAAGATATCATGGATACCAGCGCAGCTTGGATGCCAGAAGTGCGCTAGTGGTTTCCAATTCCGGTCGTAGACGAATACGGTGGATGCGTTTGCGATGGCAATCCGATCACCTGCAATGCTGATACCTTTCAAGCCCCTGAAGCCACCTCTTGGGTTGGGATCAACATCCCGGTAAGGCGGTTCGATGATATCGCAGATTCTGAGGAGGGCTTTTTTATCCAGGTCGAAAACAAACAGGTGACCGGAAGGCTGATTCGGGGCTGTATGTCGGCATGACGTTGAGATGAGCAATCGAGACACGTGCAAAAAATCCTTTTCTTTCCCGAGTGTTTTACAGGGCAGGCCTTTGGATGAACTATCCATGTTTTGTATGGACTTTGATCTCAGCCTATCTGCACTCAGGAATAACCAATACTACCATAATACGCCTGATTTCAGAGGGAGATCACCTTCGAACGACCTCGCATTAGCCTTGCAGAAGAATAAAAAAACTACGGCGTACGCGCCGTAGTTTTTCTATGTTTATTTCAGAACTGGTTATTTGTTGATGCCCTCATAGCGGCTGATATCCAGCGTACCGGCAGGCGTGTTCTCTGTCACCATGATGATGATCGGCTCTCCGCCGTCTGTATAGGCTTTGACGCTGAACTCCTTGCCTGCGAGCCAGGAGACAGAACCACAAGCGCCAGAGGTGGTGAACCGGTCGCCACCGTTCACAGAGACCCAGTTGGTCTCCGCTGCGCCGCCCACTGGGATCGTGGTCTTTGTACGCAGTGTACAAACATTGCTCGTGCCGTATTCATAGAATACGATATTGATGAAATCCGCTGCCGTACCGACGTTCTGGACGGTAACGCCACCGGTGAGATCACCCAGGAATTCCTTGACCATTGGACCATAAGCTGTGGAGGTGGCTAGTGAATCTGCAAAAGCAGCATATTTCACTTTAGCCTGTCCGGGGAATCCTGTTTGGGTCTTGGCATCGTTGCTTGACCCGACCAGGGGTTGTCCGTTTGTGCACTCGATCACCGCGGCTGCCATTGTACCTGCGGGAAGACCACCCAGGTTATTGTTCCATTTGCTGAAGTTATAGTTCGTATTTGCCGGGATGGATGCAGTATCGGTAAAGACATCACCGACTGCGACGCCAGCTCCAGCGTTTGTACCGAGTTTGGTAACCGTTACTGTAATCGTGACGTCCGCAGTGGCTGCACCAACATTCATGACTGCCGCACCTGCCACGCCACAGCCGCTGCTACCGCAGAAGTCGTTCTTGACAGATGGGATATAAATCTTGGTGTCCTGGTCCTGAGGCGTCTGGAGGCGCATGGCCTGCACAAATGTAACCGGCGTGCCGGAATGTGGGTGTTCGAGCAGAACACCGGCAATGTCAGACGTTGCGGTGACCACAGCTGAACCGTAGCAAGGAGAAGTATTGGTATCATAACCGCAGCCTGTGCTGGGGATACCGACGCTGGCTGGGTCAAAAACGAACATCCGGTTTGCGGTGATGGTTTCTGTTTGTGTATAAACACTTCCGTCCGCCATGGTGTAGGTGACGGTGACGGTAGAGTCGCTCCCGGCAGCCTGGATGTACATTGTGGTTGTTGCGTTGGAATAATTATGTTTGATGGTCGGCGCAAGCAAATATGTACTCAATAAATCCGAGCTGATGCCCTGATACATGGCTGATGCTAACCCTGCACCACCTACAGAACCGTTGGTGTAGTTCGCGATCTGAGAGACGCTGGCAGACTCAACGTTCGCAGACAGCACAACCGAGCCTTCAAAACCAGAGGGAAGGTCGCTGTTGAAATTAACGATATTTCCAGCGGGGTAATTCGCCGTCTTCCCGGGGTCATAAACCAGTGCCTCTGATGCGCCGAAATCAAAATTTGCGCTCGTAATGGCCGGATCTGCGACGTTCTTAGAGTATGCCGTCATACTCACGACCCCATCTGAGGTGCTGATGTTCTGGACTCTCAAGGCTGACCACCATCCTGAACCGGGCAGCGCAGCTGAACCGGCGGTGACAACCAGCAGGACGAGAGCCAGACTGAGAATTAATGCAAGTGATAATTTTTTCATCTCATTCCTCCAAGTAATAACCTTAATTGATAAGTCTAATTTATCAGAATTAACGCGTTTTCACCATAGTATGTTTAGGTTAATCAAGCAATTTTTACGCTGGTATGTGCTTTTTTTAGATGAGTCGGTAATTTCAGTTGAGTTTAACCTTCAAGCCGTTATGCAGTCCCCTCAACGCATCTTTTAAAGGGCCGCGGTTACCGGCCCGCTTTTTGAAAATTGGGCTGAATACAGCATAAGCATAGGCAAACAGGATCAACGCGGTACGATGGAATGGATTCTTGGCATGTTTTCGATAGAGCAGCATCTTGCTTCTATTCCAATGATAAGCTGTCCAGGAGTTTTCTGCGGATGAGCCTACTTTATGCCAGATATGTGACTCGGGGATGAATATCAGGCGAAAACCCAATGTTTGAACACTCCGGCAGAAATCCACTTCCTCAAAATACACGAAGAAATCCGGATCAAATCCACCAAGCGTTTCAAGCACCTGGCGTTTGATCAGCATGCAGGCACCCCAGACGTAATCGACTTCTCGTTTCTGGTTGTTCTCCGGCGCGTCTGTCTTATGCCTGTACTGGTTGACCGCGCCGAAATGCCAGGGATGGGCATCCGCGCCTGCATACCAGATTTCTTCATGGGGTTGATAATAATAGATCTTGGGGCTGAGAATGCCGACTTTGGGATCTT
>Ga0272441_10013737_pt1 | contig 11607 bp, 7 predicted proteins | sample SSMProp6N_FD_193582 | JGI IMG/M metagenome (GOLD analysis project Ga0272441, IMG submission 193582) | Marine sediment archaeal communities from Little Sippewissett salt marsh, Falmouth, MA, United States - SSM-Prop-6N | ecosystem: Environmental > Aquatic > Marine > Wetlands > Sediment ... | reverse complement strand
ATAGCAAGCTAAATATGCAGACCGTGCAACTTGCATGTGTTAAGCACGCCGCCAGCGTTCGTCCTGAGCCAGGATCAAACTCTCCATAAAATTCCTTGATAGTTCGCCCTTTTCCATACGCTGTATTCTTTTATCAAGGTACCGCCTCTTTCGAAGCGACGGCGCTGAATATACCATGCTTCGCCGCCTTGTGCAAGCCCTTTTCAAACTCTTTTCCCGACTCCTGCTGCTCTTTCGGTTCAGGTTATCGGAAAACGTTTTTTCTGGTATTCTTCATAGTGCTTCTGACAGGGATCTTTTTCCTGTTTATCGTCTGGCGGGAGGTCTCACCATGAAATTGTTCAGGATAGGCAGATCAGATAGAAAATCGAAACAAAACCGCCCCGGGGATCTTTCGCGATCACGGAAATTCTTCATGGCGGCGGGTATAGCAATGCTTGTCATTGTTGCGGTTCTTTCGATCACGGCGGCCGTGATCGTGAGGCAGGCGGCTTCCACACTACCCTCTCCGGAGGAGATGGCTCATTTCGATCCGGACCTTTCAACAATAGTATATGATCGGAACGAAAAGATAATAACCAGACTTTTCCATGAAAACAGGACATGGGTTACTCTGCCCGATATCTCCAAGGTCATGCAGCAGGCGGCGATCGCCGCCGAAGACAGCTCCTTCTACAGGCATGGAGGCCTTGATTTCGCGGCCATACTCAGGGCCGTCTGGGTTGACATCAGCCACAGGGAGGTAAAGCAGGGGGCAAGCACGATCACCCAGCAGCTCGCGAGAAACCTTTTCCTATCCCGGGAACAGACGCTCGGACGGAAAATCAAAGAGGCCATCCTGGCTCTCCGGCTCGAAAGGATCTACACCAAGGACCAGATACTGGAAATGTACCTGAACATGATCTATTTCGGCCACGGCGCCTGGGGCATACATTCAGCGGCGCAACTTTACTTCAACAAGCAACCATCGGAACTGAACCTTTCCGAAGCGTCGGTTCTTGCGGGTCTGATCAAGGCCCCGGAATACTACACGCCCCTCAGGCATCCGGAACGCGCCGCCGTAAGGCAGAAATACGTCCTTGGCCAGATGCTGAAAAACGGATGGATCACAGGGGTACAGGAACAGGAAGCCCAGCGGATAGAACTGGATTTCCATAACCTGAAGAAACCCGCCATCATGTTCGATCAGGCCCCCTATTTCATTTCTCATATTCTTTTCGAGCACCTGCTCCCGACCTATGGAAGCGAAATGGTCTACAGAGGCGGCCTTCGAGTCTACACCACTATCGACATCGACGTTCAAAAGGCCGCCGAAAACGCCATACAGGCTCTGAAAAGCGAGGGCGCCATAGTCGCTATCGACCCCGACACCGGTGAAATACAGGCGCTTGTGGGCGGAAAAGATTTTGAGCAGACCAAATTCAACAGGGCGACACAGGCTTTCAGGCAACCCGGATCTTCGTTCAAGCCGTTCGTATATACCGCCGCCCTCGAAACGGGAATACGCGGAGTAGACCACATTCTGGACGGACCGGTATCCTACGATAACGGCTACGACGAAGAGGGTATCAGAGATATCTGGGAACCACAGAACTACGGCAAGGAATTCCATGGAGAAGTTACTATCGTGGAAGGCCTGACGCGCTCCTACAACACAGTGGCCGTCAGGGTGGGACATATAACCGGCATCGACAAGATACTGGGCGTCGCCCGTTCAGCGGGGTTCACATCTCCCCACCTTCCCGCAGACCTTTCGCTCTCCCTTGGTTCGGCAAGCGTTACGCCTCTTGAAATGGCGTCGTCCTATTGCGTTTTCGCAAACGGGGGCTCTCGTGTGCGACCGTACGCCATCAGAAAAATAACAAGCCCGGCTGGCGAAATACTTGAGCAGTGGGGTCCCGAACTGACTCCCTCTCTCCCGCCCGACGTGGTGCTGTCGATCAGATCGCTCCTGTTCGAGGTAGTCCGCGCTGGGACGGGAACCAGGGCCAGGATCCCGGATTACCAGACATTTGGCAAAACGGGCACAACCAACGAATACAGCGATGCCTGGTTCGCGGGGGGCGTCCCGGGTCTGGTCACCGTTGTTTACGCGGGCAACGATGACCACAAAAGCCTTGGAAGACCTGGGACAGGCGGCGCCGTGGCGGCGCCTGTCTGGAAAGCCTTTGTTTCCGAGGCCGTGGAAATACTGTCACTGCCCAAACAGTTCGTTATGCCCGAGAACAGCAACACGGAAACGGTGTCCGTTTGCAGGGAATCGGGCTTCCTTGCCGGAGCCGGGTGTCCGAGCGCTGTCATAACACTTCCGCGGGGGATGCCTCCAACGACTATCTGTCCACTCCACGGCGGATCATGGGCCGCAGCACAGGCAGATCCCGAGGCCCCGCGGCTTCTGCTTTCTCCCAGAGATATGGAAATGCTGGGGATCGAAACGGCCTGGGCTCCACTATACAGCGTATCTATCGACGATATGACGATTGGAATACGTCCACCCGGGGCTATTCTCCCGGAAAGCTCGGAGATCGAACTTGCGCCTTCCCCGGCGTCGGTACCCGCCGGAAAAACAGAACCCTATCCCGGCAGGGAGAGGACGCCGCAGGAAGTCGAGGAGAGATATCAGGAACTGCTCAGGGAATACGGGTTGGAAGAATAAAGTATCACAGCGGCCACGGACTGGGGACGAAACTGTTCTCAAAAACCTGCAACGCGTATCTGTCCGTCATGCCCGAAATGTGATCGATGATCTTCTGGATGGTGTTCTCCCCGGCGGCCGAAGGCAGGTCGCCGGGGTTTTTTTCATAATGCTCGAAAAGCGCTACAAGTATATGCTCGACTTTGGGTTCTTCTATGCGGGCCCGTTCGTCTGCGTAGACGTTGCTGTACAGAAATGACCTGAGGGCCTCTGTAGCCTCCAGCTTCCCCTCGCTCATGGCTATTCCTTCAGGACCGCTATGGCTTACGATATCCTCAACGAGACTGCCGATACGCTCCCCGTGGCTTGTACCGAGATTTCGCCTGACTATATCCGGAAGATCATCGTAATCGATGATCCCGGCCCGGAACGCATCGTCGAGGTCGTGATTGATATAGGCGACCGAGTCGGCCAGGCGCACCACCCAGGCCTCAAACGTAAGCTCCTCTCCCCGACCGAAACCGCTGGAAACATCTACCTGTCCCTTTGAATGTCTCTTTATGCCGTCGCGGACTTCACATGTCAGGTTTAGCCCCCTGCCGTCGCGCGCGAGGACCGATACGACACGCAGGCTCTGTGCGGCGTGGGCAAAGCCCGGACCTCCCCTTGATCTGGATATCCTGTCCAGGACACGTTCTCCCATATGCCCAAAGGGTGTATGCCCCAGATCGTGTCCAAGGGCGATCGCGTCAGTGAGGTCCTCGTTCAGTGCCAGGGCCCTCGATATGGTTCTGGCTATCTGGCAGACCTCCAGCGTATGCGTCAATCGCGTTCGATAGTGGTCGCCTTCCGGCAACAGCAACACCTGCGTCTTGTGTTTCAGTCGCCTGAAAGCCTTGGAATGTATGATACGGTCTCTGTCTCTCTGAAAACAGGTGCGGACGGGGCAGGGGGATTCCTCCCTTTCCCGTCCGCGGCTTTCACTACTGAGCGCGGCGTATGGCGCCAGAGTCAGCCTTTCAATTTCCTCCAGCCTAAGGCGAACCGGCTTTTTCATTCGACGCCGCTGAAGACTCAGCTGATCTTGCCCATTTTCGCGTGAGCCGCCGCAAGCCGGGCAACCGGAACCCTGAAAGGCGAGCAGCTTACATAATTGAGCCCGATAGAGTGACAGAACGCGATGCTTGACGGGTTGCCGCCATGCTCGCCGCATATCCCGAGTTGTATGTCCGGGCGCGTGGCGCGACCGTCGGATACAGCTATCTTCATCAGTCGGCCGACTCCTCCCCTGTCGAGAACATTGAATGGATTCTCCTTCAATATCCCCTTCTCCACATACTGTCCAAGGAACTTCCCTTCGGCGTCATCTCGTGAATAGCCGAAAGTGGTCTGCGTCAGATCGTTCGTCCCGAAACTGAAGAACTCGGCGAATTCCGCTATCTCTCCCGCTGTAAGCGCAGCCCTTGGCACCTCTATCATTGTGCCTACAAGATATTTGGGAGAAACATTCATTGTTTCGAAGATCTCCGAAGCCTTTCGATCCACCATGGCCTTGAGCCTGTCGATCTCCTCCCTGACACCCACAAGTGGCATCATGATATCCGGAATGACATTTTTCCCGGACGCCGTCAGTTCACAGGCGGCCTCGAGTATCGCGGATACCTGCATTTCGTAGATTTCCGGATATATCATACCCAGTCTGCAGCCCCTGAAGCCAAGCATGGGATTGTTCTCCCTGAGCGCACGCACCCTCGCAAGCGCCGATTCCGCCTGACGGAGCCCTGCCGTATCCGGCGAACCTTCCGCCCTCAGTTCGGATATCGACTCCAGCAATTCCGCCTCCTTGGGGAGGAATTCGTGTAGCGGCGGATCAAGAAGCCGCACGGTAACAGGCAGACCCTCCATGGCGCTGAATATGCCAAGGAAATCCTCTTTCTGCATCACCTTGAGCCGCTCCAGCGCGGCCACGCGATCTTCCCTGGTTGAGGCAAGTATCATCTCCTGCATCACAGGCAGACGGTCGGTTTCCATGAACATGTGCTCCGTGCGGCATAGCCCTATACCTCTTGCGCCGAAATCTCTGGCGCGTCTGGCGTCTTCGGGAGAGTCGGCGTTGGCCCAGACCTCCATATCAGCTATACCGTCCGCCAGGTCCAGCAGTTTTCTGAATTCGGGGCTGAAAGAGGGCTGGATGAGTTCGACCGCTCCCTGTATTACCAGGCCCTTTGATCCATCGAGCGTTATGATCTCGCCTTCACTGATGACGGTTCCGGATACGTTCATCTGTCGTGACTGCAGGTCGATCTGTATTGCCTCGCATCCGGAAACGCACGGTTTTCCCAATCCGCGGGCAACAACGGCCGCATGACTGGTCATCCCTCCCCTGGTAGTCAGAACGCCCTGAGCGGCGAATAGCCCATGGATGTCGTCGGGGGTTGTTTCAGGCCTCACAAGGATGACAGCCTTGCCGGAATTACCCATCTTTTCAGCTTCATCGGCGTCGAAAACCACGGTTCCCACTGCGGCGCCCGGTGAAGCAGGCAGTCCCTTCGCCACAGAGTCGAAACTGGCCTCCGGGTCTATCTGTTTATGGAGCAACTGCTCCGCCTGTTCCGGAGTTATCCTGGAAACGGCGGTCCCGGCGTCTACAAGCCCTTCTCCGTACATGTCGACGGCGGCCTGCACCGCTGCCAGGGCCGTCCGTTTAGCGGTTCTCGTCTGCAGAATGTACAGAGAGCCACGTTCTATTGTAAATTCAATGTCCTGCATGTCCTCGTAATGCTTTTCCAGTAGTTCTGCTATCCGCAGCAGCTCGACATTCGCTTCCGGGAGCACGTCGCCCATCTCGGATATGGGTTTTGGCGTCCTGATGCCGGCCACAACATCCTCACCCTGTGCGTTGACCAGGAATTCGCCGTAGAGTCTTTTTTCTCCCGTTGAAGGGTTCCTCGTGAAGCAGACTCCCGTGCCGCAGTCTGAACCCAGGTTTCCGAAGACCATAGTAACGACGTTGACGGCGGTGCCCAGGTCGTCGGGAATCCTGTTGATCTTTCTGTATGTTTTTGCTCTGGGCGTATTCCAGCTTCCAAAGACCGCCTCGATGGCTTTCTTGAGCTGTTCCCTGGGGTCCATCGGAAAGGCTGCGCCGCATTCGCTTTCCACTATCGCCAGATAGTCGGCTATGACCTCTTCCAATGTAGATGCATCTATCTCGTGATCGTATTCAACGCCATTTTTACGCTTGGCCTGGTTCAACACGCTGTCGAAAAACGACATATCGACTCCGAGTACTACATCTGAAAACATCTGAATGAAGCGCCTGTAGCTGTCGAGCGCGAATCGCCGGTCACCGGAAGCCTCTGCAAGCCTGATGACCGTATCTTCGTTAAGACCCAGGTTGAGGATGGTGTCCATCATGCCGGGCATGGAAATAGCCGCGCCCGAGCGTACGGAAACGAGGAGCGGATCACCGGGACCGCCGAAACGCTTGCCCGTCTCGCTTTCAAGCTCGCGAACGCTTTTTTCGACATCTGGCCAGATCTCGTCTATGAGGCTTTCACCCCTGTCGATGAACTCGAGACAGGCCTCTGTCGTAATTGTGAAACCGGGAGGCACCGGGAGACCGATCCTGAGCATTTCCGCCAGATTAGCCCCCTTGCCCCCGAGCAGCGACTTCATATCGGCTCTTCCCTCGCGAAATGGATAAATGTAACTTTTCCGGGTATTTCCCACACCCTGCATTAACGCCACCTCCACACCGTAATCGTTGTCACGCCCTAAGGTAGTCGAGTATCTCCTGCGCCGTTTCCTCTATAGCCCTGTTCGTTACATCCATGACCCTGCATCCGACTGTTCTCATTATCTTTCTGGCGTATTTGAGTTCGTCTTCTATGCGCTCCCACTGGGCGTAATTGGAAATTTCCGCATCAAGCCCAAGCAGCCTCAGCCGTTCCCTGCGTATCTGAACCAGTTTTTCGGGTTTTACCATAAGTCCGAAAACCTTTTCGGGGTAAACGCTGAACAGGGCCGCAGGGGGCTCTGTTTCCGGAATAAGAGGAACATTGGCTACCATAAACCCCCTGTGCGCCAGATACATGCACAAAGGCGTCTTGCTGGCCCTGGAAACACCGACGATGACAACATCGGCGTCGGCCAGTTCTTCGGAACATCTGCCATCATCGCATTTAATGGCGAACTCTATGGCCTTTACCCTGCGGAAATATTCTTCATCCATTCTCCTCAGAAGGCCCGGTGTTTCAAGTGGCGGCCTTCCAAGCTTGGACTCAAGGACATCGAGTATCGGTCCCAGGATATCGACTATATCCGTCTTCTGCTGAACGGCTTTCTGTACGAACCATCTGCGAAGTTCATGATCGACGAGAGTGCAGATGATAAGCGTTTCGCCCTCAGCGGCCTCCTCGAGAACTTCCCGGGCCCTGTCCCTGTTATTTATATATCTGAACCTCTGCAGCGATACTGAATCGGCCGCGAACTGGCTGAATGCAGCTCTGGCCACGTGCTCCGCTGTTTCACCTGTAAAATCCGAAACCACAAAAAGCTTTAAAGCCACGGCGCTCATCCTTCCTGATGGGACCAGACGATTTTCTAGCCCTTCAGCGTTCCGAGATCCCCTACCATTTCGAATAAACAGTTGCATTCCTGAAGAATGGCAAGTCTGTTGTTTCTGGTCTTTTCGTCGTCAGCCATGACCAGAACATCGTCGAAGAACCTGGTGACCGAGGGCTCCAGTCGCGCCAGAAGCCTTGTTACTCCGTCCCAGTCGCATTGTTCGACGCTCTGTTGTACATCCGGAGCTATCGACCTGACTGATTCGAAAAGATCCCTTTCGGGTTCCTCCGAGAGCGCATCAGCATCAACGGTAAAATGACCGGCTCCGGCCTTGGATAGCAGGTTCCTGACTCTGACTGCCGAAGTTACCAGCCCGGAGAACCAGTCCTCGCTCTGCACGGCCGCGAAAGATTCAAGGAATCGTAATGTCTGTAATGGCCGGAGTTTCGTTACCGAAAGCGCCAGACTGGTGAGATCGTGCGAATAACCTTTCTCCCTTAGCTGGTTATGAAGACGCTGACGGGCGAAATCGAGCATTCCATCGGGCATTTCTTCCGCTGAATAGGCTGAAAGAGCGCTGGTCAATAGTGACTGAAGCGAAACATCCAGCCCGCAGCCCCAGATTATCTCGTTGATCGTTCGAGCAGCCCTTCTCAGACCATAGGGATCCTGGGAACCCGACGGCTGAAGCCCGCAGCAGAAACAGCCTGCTATGGTATCCGCCCTTTCGGCCAGACCCAGAACCGCGCCTATGACGTCGGTCGGCAGTTCTCCACCTGCTGATGCGGGAAGGTACTGTTCGTAGAGAGCAAGAGCGACCCTTTCGTCCTCTCCATCGCAACGCGCGTACTCTCGGCCCATTACACCTCTCAGTTCGGCGAATTCGTATACCATGTGGGTAACGATATCGGCTCTTGAAAGGTATGCGGCTCGATCAAGTATCTTCTTTTCCTCGTCCGTCAGTCCCAGCTCGCACGAAACGAGGGTAGAGAGTCGGCCCACCTTGGCCACCTTGTCGGCCATGGTTCCCATCTGTTCCTGGTAAACGATCGTCTTAAGCTCGTCCACTTTGGCTGAAAGCGGTGTTTTGAGGTCTTCGTTCCAGAAAAATGAGGCGTCGGCCAGGCGTGCGCGGAGAACTCTTTCGTTGCCCTCCCTCACTACCGACATGTTGGAGGCCCTGTTGTTGCTTACACCGATAAAGCAGGGTTTGAGACGTCCCTTGGCGTCCCTTACAGGGAAATACCTCTGGTGATGCTTCATGGTGGTGGTCAGGACTTCTTCGGGGATGTCCAGGAAGGATTCGTCGAAACTGCCCGCAAAGGGCACAGGATACTCTACCAGAAAAAGGTTTTCCTCTATCAGGTCGGCATCGTTTTCAACTTTTCCCCCAACTTCCTTTTCAAGGCTCGATATGGCGGCCATCATTTTTTCACGTCGTTTGTCGGGATCGAAAAGAACGTAATTGTCGAAAAGCTTGTCCTGATATTCGTCTACATCAAGAATTTCAATTACCCTGTCGCCCATGAATCTGTGTCCCCGGGTGATGTTCGAAGAAGAAACGCGGCCGAAAGAAACCGGGACAGTTTCGTTTCCGAAAAGACAGAGGATCCAGCGAACGGGTCTGGCAAACCTGGTGAAACTCTGGTCCCAGTACATGTTTTTGGGGAAAACCATCTGTTTAAGAATCCCCTGAAGCAGTTCCGGAAGCACATCAGTCGCCGGACTACCGGGCCTTTTGAGAACGGCGAACGCATATTCCGTTCCGCCTACCTCACGTTTTTCAAGTTCGTCTACCTTGACCTGTCTGCTCCTGGCAAATCCTTTCGCGGCTTTTGTAGGGTTATCATTCACATCGAAAGCCTGTTCCCACAGAGGTCCCTTGAACTCCTCGGCCAGGTCGTCCTGGTGTTCGCCGAGTCCTCGAATCACAAGGGTTATTCTCCTTGGCGTGCCGAACGACTGTATCTTCTGGAAAGACAGTCTTTCCCTTTTAAAATCCTTTTCGGCTATACGTACTATCTCATCAAGAGCCCATCGCACAAAGCCGGCCGGAATTTCCTCGGTTCCGACTTCAAGAAGCAGATCCCTGGTTTCCATGCATTACCTCCCTGCAACGCCCGCGAACTTTTTCCGCAGCGGGTATCCCATGTTCTTTCGCTGCTCGACATAGGCGTGGCAGCATTTGCTCGCCAGAGCGCGAACCCTTGAAACATAGCTCGTTCTCTCCGTAACACTTATGGCGTTACGGGCGTCGAGAAGATTGAAGGCGTGAGAACATTTGAGAACATAGTCATAGGCTGGCAGAACAAGGTCCCTTTCGAGAGCCCTGCCTGCTTCACGTTCATACATTGAAAAAAGGTCGAACAGCATGGCGGTATCGGCCACATCGAAATTGTAAGTGGAATGTTCTACCTCTCCCCTGTGATGAACGTCACCGTAGGAAACATCTCCAACCCAGTTCAGGTCGTATACGTTATCGACCTTCTGAACGAACATGGCGATACGTTCGATCCCGTAGGTCAGTTCCGCCGGCACCGGGTCCATGTCGATTCCTCCGACCTGCTGAAAATAGGTGAACTGGGTGATTTCCATTCCATCGAGCCAGACTTCCCATCCCAGGCCCCAGGCGCCTATGGTAGGAGATTCCCAGTCATCCTCAACGAACCGTATATCGTGCTCTTCCGGGTCAATCCCCAAGGACTTGAGACTGTCAAGGTATAACTCCTGAACATCATCTGGAGCCGGCTGGAGAATGACCTGATACTGATAATAATGCTGAAGCCTGTTAGGGTTCTCTCCGTAACGGCCGTCCGTGGGCCGCCTGGAAGGCTCCACGTAGGCCACGCGCCAGGGCTCCGGACCAAGTACCCTGAGAGTCGTAGCAGGGTTCATCGTCCCGGCGCCTACCTCGATATCGTAGGGCTGCTGGATAACACACTGGTGCTCGGCCCAGAATCTTTCGAGCCTCATTACAATTTCCTGTAGGTTCAAACCCGGTCCCTCCCGCAAAAAGTTATGTCAGGCCATTTTCTCGAAATGCCCTTTTAAAAGCAAACCCGCTTCACTTACTCTGGACCAATCGTCGACATTGGGCGCCCAGGCCAGAAAATCACTGTTGCTTAAATAAACTACACGCTGAAGGACACCGAGAGACCCGTTTCCAAGCGCTACACCGCCTGTCGGAGGAGAGCACGACGGGCACAAAAGAGTGTCCCCTATCAATCTGCCGCTGTGGATATTGGAGCCACATCCCCCACAGCGCGACAGATCGGGGCACATCCCCCATAGACGCAACCATTTGAGTATAAAACGCAGATCGGCGGCCGCAACCGGAACGTCGCCATCCGCAAGATCTGAAAGACCCCGAAAAAAAAGGCTTAGTAACGAATTGCACGCATGACCTTCCATTGTGTGTCTTGCGATCATTCCCGCCCATTCGACGGCTTTCAGGATTGTCATACCGCAACGCCTGAGCTCCAGAAAATCCCTTCTTACATCTACATCGCGAAGGTAGAACCGTGACGCGCTTCTGTAAAGATGGAAAAATCCCCAGACCAGTGGTTCCGTAGCCCCTCCGAATCTCATCTTTCCTCGCGCGGCTCCGGGAGCCACGACTCTTATGGGCCCGAAATCCTCCAGGAGCAGATGCAGTATACGGTCTCCTCCCGGAAAGTCTCTTCTTTTAAGCACTACTCCCCTGGCCCTGTGAAGACCCTGGGCGATGAGTTTGTCCATACCGCAATCCTACTGGTAGCCCAGACGCCTGAGAGAATCCCTTGAATTTCTCCAGCCTGGCCGCACCTTGACCCAGAGATCCAGATACACCGGAAAGGCAAACCTGTCTTCCAGTTCCTTTCGCGCCTGTTCGCCTATGGACTTGAGTCGCGCCCCTCTGTTCCCGATGATTATCCCCTTCTGGCCGTTTCGTTCAACGATGATGGTGGCTCTGACCGAAAGGTTTCTCCTTTCGGGATATTCATCCGGAGAAAGAAATTCGTCTACTGTCACGGCTACGCTGTGGGGAACTTCCTGCTCCGTGGCCAAAAGAACCTGTTCGCGGATCACCTCGGCGGCAAGAAACCGTTCCGTGCAATCGGCAAGCCTGTCGTCTTCGTAGACAGGAGGTCCCTCCGGTAGAACGTCAAAGAGTTTTTCCTTCAGTACATCCAGGTTCATACCCGAAATCGCAGATACCGGGACTACCGTGCGGGGTGTAAAAAACGGGGAATATGCTTCTACGGCCGGCCAGAAATCATCAGGTCCACAAAGACGGTCTATCTTGTTGAGCACCAGGATCACAGGTCTGCCGGAATCCCCTACGTGCCGGAGAACAAGCCTGTCCGCGCGGCCAACCCTTCGGTCGGACGATTCGGCCACGTAGCACACGGCGTCTATTCCAG
>Ga0272441_10013736_pt1 | contig 11607 bp, 9 predicted proteins | sample SSMProp6N_FD_193582 | JGI IMG/M metagenome (GOLD analysis project Ga0272441, IMG submission 193582) | Marine sediment archaeal communities from Little Sippewissett salt marsh, Falmouth, MA, United States - SSM-Prop-6N | ecosystem: Environmental > Aquatic > Marine > Wetlands > Sediment ... | reverse complement strand
TTTTAAAAATTGGTGTGGGGCTCAGCCCCACACCATCTTAGCTATCTCATATCACCCTTTTTATCACCCTGAGCCGGTGGGTATATTTGTTACTGTCTGGATTGAATATCCCCTGGTGATCAATGCGATCAATACGCACCACCCCTGAACCGTGGATGATTGAATCTTCATTCAAAAGTATACCAACATGGGATATCTCTCCTTTATCATTATCAAAGAAAAGCAGATCACCTGCACGAGCTTCACCCAGGAAGCTTATAGTGTTACCGATTTCTGCCTGTCTGAAGCTGTCTCGTGGCAGGCTGTGTCCATGAATTTTATACACAATCTGTGTAAAACCTGAACAATCCATTCCAGAGCTCGTCCGTCCACCCCATAGGTAGGGTGCGTTAAGAAATCTCATAGATGTTTCGGTCAATGATTCTTCGGGAGGGCACAGCTTTATCTTGCTACCTGATACATATTTCCTGCCGCCAGCAGTAAAGGAACTTCCATCCTCATTGTAGTTGTACAATTCAGAGCCGGGTTCAAGGTAAAGGCTGTTTCCTTTTTCATCCTGGAATACCGCCCTGTGCGATAATACAACTGAGCGGGTATCATCATCCGTCATAAAATAATGGTGGTGATCATTATCTATCCAGCCTTCATATCCGTCAAATTCATTTCTAACCTTAATCCAGTTATGAGATTTATCTATTATCGAATACTTTTCCCCGAACAGTAACTGGCTTCCCTGCTCACTTTTATGTGATGGACCTATCCTTAGGGGAACGAATACCGTGGCACAAGCTGGCTTTTCCATAAACATGCTTTAGAATGTAAATGTATAAAAAATCAAGGAGAGGATTATTGGAATATTGGATTATTGGAACCGAGCCTTAGCCTTCCTTGCCCTCCGAAGCAAGGCACGGGTCAGAGACCCGCGCCAGCGACGGAGGGAGCCTTTTCCTTCCTTGCCCTCCGAAGCAAGGCACGGGTCAGAGACCCGCGCCAGCGACGGAGGGAGCCTTTTCCTTCCTTGCCCTCCTAATCAAGGCACGGGTCAGATACCCACGCCAGCGGAGGAGGGAGCCTATTGTCATCCCTTATCGTTTTTCTTGAAAAATACATTATTTTTGCAATTATTATTGAGAATCAGATAATTGTTATACTAATATGTCAGTAGCAGATTGGTGGTCGAAAAATAAAAAGAATGTTTACCTGGGTATTTTATTTGCCCTTTCCATAGCGCTTGTTATTTATTTGTTGCCACGGGAGGGTAAGTTCAGGTATGAATATCAAAAGGGAAGACCCTGGATGCATGAGGTATTAATAGCCCCGATGGACTTTCCGGTATATAAGACCGAAGCTGAACTTAACAGGGAAAGAGACAGTGTTCTTGCTTCCTTTATTCCCTTTTTCAATTACGACACCTCACTGGTAAATTATCAATTAACCAACTTCAATGCTTATTTCAATGAACTGCGCCTGGGTAATGCAGGGACAGGAAAGGAATTATCTGCGTCTGATTATGAAATGATAAGAAGTAAACTGGCAACAATCCTTGATGAGGCATATGAGAAAGGAATATATGAACGCAATGAATTCACTGAGACTCTGAACAACCATGATAATAGCATTATGCTGGTTAAAGGTAATATTGCTGAAGAAGTTTTCCTGAAGGACCTGTACACACATAAGGAATCTTATGAATTTGTAAGGAATAAGCGACTTGAATTGCAAAACGAGATATCTGACAATGTCGGACTTCAGGTGTTTGAGTTCCTTAACGCAATCAGCCTAGGTGAGTTCCTGATACCCAATGTCAGTTATAATGAGGTCAGGTCGGAGGCAGAAAAAGAAAATATACTAAAAGATATCAGTCTTACCAGGGGTTTAATTCAGAAGGGGGAACTTATTATCTCAAGGGGTGAACTGGTAAATGACTGGAGATTCAGGGTGCTGGAATCTTTTCGACAGGAATATGGTGAGAGGATAGGAATTTATAATTCATGGTTATTTATCCTGGGTCAGATACTTATAGTCAGTGCCTGTTTCCTTATACTGTTCCTTTTCCTCTATAATTTCAGGCAGGAGGTTCTTGAATCATTTCAGAAGACTCTTTTCATTCTGTTATTGCTTCTGGTCTTTGTCGCCCTCACAAGGATTGTGATAATGATGCCGGCCGTCAGCGTTTACCTTATCCCCTTTGCAATAATACCATTAATAATCAGGACATTCTATGATCCCAGGCTGGCACTTTTTATCCTGCTTGTAACAATGATGATTACGGGGTTCATAGTCCCTAATTCATTTGAGTTTATTTTCCTTAACTTTTTAGGTGGTGTTGTAGTTATTTTCACATTAACCAATACCTACAGGAGGGGAAAGCTGTTTTTCTCTGCCTCCATGGTTTTCCTTACCTTATCTCTTGTTTATTTTGGGATAGGCATTATCCAGGAGGGTGATATAAGTGAGATTGACTGGTTAAACTATGCATGGTTTGCCGGTAACTCTGTACTTATACTTCTTAGTTATCCATTGATATATATATTTGAAAAAACATTCGGGTTTCTTTCTGATGCCACCTTATTTGAGTTATCAGATACCAACCAGCCATTGCTTCGCCAGCTTGCTGAGAAAGCACCTGGCTCATTCCAGCACTCAATGCAGGTGGCCAATCTCGCCGAGGAAGGGGCACGGACAGTCGGGGCCAATCCCTTGCTTATAAGAGCAGGTGCGCTCTATCATGATATTGGAAAAGTAGCAGGATCAGAATATTTTACAGAAAACCAGTCTGAGAAGTTTAATCCACACGATAATCTGGAGCCAGAGAAGAGTGCAGAAATAATAATCGGGCATATAAAGAAGGGTCTTGACCTGGCCAGAAAGAATGGTTTACCGGAGCAGATAATCGATTTTATAAGGACTCACCAGGGTACCACCAAGGCATATTATTTCTACAGGGAGTATAAAGACAAATATCCTGACAGGGATATTGATATCAGTGAATTCACCTATCCGGGTCCAAAGCCATTTACCAAGGAACAGGCTATACTTATGATGGCTGATGCCGTTGAAGCATCATCCCGTAGCCTCAATCAATACAGTGAAAAGTCGTTACGTAAACTTGTCGACAGTATTATTGATACGCAGATGGATGAGGGACAGTTCACCCTGGCTCCCATTACTTTCAGGGATATATCACGCATAAAGGATACTTTTGTGAAAAGGTTAAGCACTATATACCACGCAAGGATCAGTTACCCGGAACCTGAAAAATGATCATCGCATGTCAATTATATCGACGTCGGGGTATCTGGAGGGATCAAATGTGAAGTAGCTATCAGAATATTCTTCTGTAAGTGAATAGCGGGTTATATTAAGGTAGAGGTCTATTCCATCTTTCCTTTTATACTCAGCTGATACCAAATCTCCCTGCTTTCCAATCAGCAATCTTATCATGCTGAAATCTGTATCTGAAGGATCTTCAGGGTAAAGATCAATCAGGCTGCCCTGCTGTGTTTCCTGGAGCAACCTGTATTTGAATCCTTCCTTATACATATCGAAAAGACTTGATGGAGAAGTCATAAAAGAGTTTTCCTCAGGATCGGGCAAGGTTACAGTCACTTCCTTAACCTCCGGACTGAGGGTCCATGTTGAGCTGCCATTATACCAGATTATGTTTTCCGGTATTTCAAGCATATACATATTCCCTTTTATTACTACGATGCCTTCCGACTCCTGCACTGTATCTTCAACTTTATCATCTACGCGAAGGGTAAATTCCATGCTTACTGAAGGAGCTGAGAGAGCGGCGCCTGAAAAACCATCAAGTATCTTGCCTGCTGCCGGGTCTTTCTGTGCCATGACAGGTAAAGCAAACAACAATAAAACAGGTAATAATTTAGCTTTCATCAGTCTTTTTACTCAAGTCCACGCAAAATATGTTCCAAACTGGCCATATCGGTAATAAGTACTTCACGGGCTTTGCTCCCTTCATATGGTCCCAGGATACCTGCTGCCTCGAGTTGGTCGACTATTCTTCCGGCACGATTGTAACCCAGTGACATTTTTCTCTGAATAAGAGATGTTGATCCCTGCTGAGTCTGAACGACCAGGCGGGCCGCCTCATCGAACAGGCTGTCACGCTTCTTAAGGTCAACTTCCTGGTAACTATCTTCCCCATCGCCTTCATACTCAGGAAGTATATATGCTTCGGTATATCCTTTCTGATCGGCTATAAATTCTGTCAGTCTGTTCAATTCAGGGGTATCAATAAATGCACACTGGGCACGAATCAGCTCAGTGCCATTATAGATAAGCATGTCGCCACGTCCCACAAGCTTTTCTGCACCTGTACTATCCAGTATTGTGCGCGAATCAATTGATGAGGATACCCTGAAAGCAAGGCGGGCGGGGAAATTGGTTTTTATTGTTCCCGTGATAATATTGGTTGATGGTCTCTGTGTTGCCACTATCAAATGAATACCCACTGCCCGGGCAAGTTGTGATAGACGTTGTATGGGTCCTTCAATTTCTTTACCGGCGGTCATAATAAGATCTGCAAATTCATCAATAACCAGGATTAGATATGGCAAAAACCTGTGCCCGTTTTCAGGGTTTAGCCGCCTGCTGGTAAATACTTCATTATATTCCTTGATAGATTTAACCTTTGCTTTACGAAGCATTTTATACCTCATGTCCATCTCAATGCAAAGGGAGTTGAGGGTATAAACAACCTTCTGTGTTTCAGTTATTATGGGATCTTCCGTTTCAGGTAGTTTAGCCAGGTAATGTTTTTCGATCCTGTTGTAAAGGGTTAGTTCAACCATCTTTGGATCGACCATAATGAACTTTATCTCGGCAGGATGCTTCCGGTACAGCAGGCTGGTAATTATTACGTTGAGGCCAACAGACTTACCCTGTCCAGTAGCACCTGCAACCAGGAGGTGTGGCATCTTCTGCAGATCAAACATCAGCAGTTCATTGGTGATTGTTCGACCCAGTGCTATAGCCAGCTCATATTTGCTGTCCTGAAACATCTTGGTCGTAATAAGGGACTTCATAGACACTGTTTCAGGATTCTTGTTCGGCACTTCGATTCCAACAGTACCCCTGCCCGGAATAGGTGCAATTATCCGTATGCCAAAAGCTGATAAGCTGAGGGCTATATCGTTCTCCAGGGATTTAATTTTTGCCGTTCTTACTCCGCGTTCAGGAACAACCTCGTAGAGGGTTACTGTAGGTCCTACGGTAGCCGAGATATGCCTTACTTCAATATTATAGTCGAGAAGAGTCTTTACAATGGTTTCTTTCTTCTCAATTATTTCTGAATCATCAAAACCTGTTTCTGATTTGTGATCAGCCAGCAGGCTGACCGGTGGCATCCTGTAACCTGACAGGTCCAGGCGTGGATCATAGCTTTCTTTAAGCCTCTCCATTTCCTCATCCGTAAGCTGGTCATCTGCCAGGGCCTTGGTTATTGATATAGAAACACCGTTTTTTTCTTCACCGGGAGATACTTCCTTAATTATGGGGCCGGTATTAGCAGGGTCTTCATTTTCAATATCTTGATTCTCACTATCTTCGCCGGTAAGATCGGTAGTGACATCTTGTTCCTCATCAATGATTATTTGATCATCTCCCGGTCTGTGGATCTCGAAACCAGAGCTTTCATCCCCGGTATCCTCACCGGGATGTGAATACTTTCTTAGTCGGGGCAGGTGATTTTTCAATACTTTCAGTGAAGGACGGAAATTGAAAACCAGGACCAGGTATGAAAGAAGTATAACCAGCAGGAGAATGCCGGTGCCCAGTTTACCCATGAATGCATTCAGCCATCGACTGACAAAGTAACCATGCGCTCCGCCCGGTCCGCTGCCGAACATGCCATTTGCATGACCAAAGATATATGACAGTACTATTGAAAATAGAATGGTGCCAAGTACTATATCCCTGCTGATCTTCAGGGCTTTTATTCTTCTTAAATTTAATAGTCTCAGGCCTATGGCTGCGAGCATTACAGGGATCAGGAAGGATGCCAGTCCGAATCCTTTATTAATGAAGGCATCAGCAAACCATGCTCCGCTTTTTCCCGACCAGTTCTTCACCTGTATCTCGGCACCTGATATAACACTTGAAGGATCGAAGCTCTGATCTGCCTTCCACCAGAAAAGATATGCTATGAATGCGAAAAAGAGATATACTGAAAAACCTGTTATAAGTAATCCTGTGATGAACCTGATCCTTTCATCCCTGAAAATTGAATAACGGTTTTTCTTTTTTTGATTATCCTTCTTCTTAGATCTGCTTACCTTTTTATTTCTTTTTTTCATCCCTTGATATCAGTATAAAGAAGAATACTGCCATTAATATGTATAAACTTTTTTATCACCTGTTTAGTGTGATAAAGGTAGTAATTTTATGTTCACGGAGAAATAGATGAATGGTATCAGAGGCTCATCATACTGCCAATAATATCATCCATTGATTGCCGGTCGATCCTTCGGAAATTATCGCTTTTTTCAAAAGATTTATCAGATATTGATTTTAGATAGATACCATCAGCCTCAAATTCTATTATGATATCACCCATGAGAAAAAAGAAATTTATTAAGACACCGTCAATCACTTTGAATGGGTTTGAATCGTTAGGGTTTTTTATATCAATATTCCTGGTATACCATACATTATAGGTAAAATCCCGATCAGGTATTGTGACAACAGCTTTCTTACAGTCAAGATCGAGTATTTTATCTTCTTCCTTTGTAAGTTCGATCTGCATGCTGTCCATGGGATTGATCCCCGGGGGCACCTCACCTGCAAGACCTTCATAATAATATCTCATTCCAAGTATGCGGATATAGGTCTGTATCTTTTTTTCGTCTGGTTCAGTGATTATGAATACACCGTTATTTCCTATCGGAGAGGTAATCTCCATAAGTGTCTTGTCGTCCTTGAACTTCACTGTCATACTGTTGGGCATAAGCTCATCAGGCAGAACAGCGTTTCTGTCATGATAGGTAATATTGTAATGAATCTCACCCTCATCTATTGAATTGAGGGAGGACTTTTCACAGCCGGTCAGTCCTACGAGGATAAGACAAAATAAGTACGTGATAACAAAAATCCTCACCCGGAACACTATTAGGTTTATTAATCGTTTGTAAATGTAATAATTTTTTTAAAAGTTCAATCCCTTTATTAGTCAAGACAGGAAATTTAATATTTTTGTTGCACTACCCATTTTTTGAATCCTCAAGAATGGTTTTTGATGTAAATATTATAGATTTGTGTTTTCCCGTTTTCCAGGGAATATAAGTTTGATTAATACCTCTATATTATATAAACAATGAAAAAACTTGCGGTTATTGCTTTAGGTGGTAATGCTCTTCTTCGCGGAGATCAGGTGGGAACCATTGAGGAACAGGAAAAGAACACTACTGACACTCTTGAAAACCTGGTGCATCTCGTGGAGCAGGGGTATGATCTGGTTATTACCCACGGCAATGGTCCTCAGGTGGGAAATGTACTCATGCGAAATGATGCCGGTGAACAGCTTTATAATATCGCACAGATGCCGCTTGACATATGTGTTGCTGACACCCAGGGTGGAATAGGATATATGATTGAGCGCATGCTAAGAAATGTCCTCAACAAATATGGTATTAAGAAAAATGTGGCATGCCTTGTCACGCAGGTGATTGTAGACAAAGATGATCCTGCTTTTACTGATCCACAGAAAAGAGTGGGCAAGATTTATGATAAGAAGGCCGCTGAAGAACTGCAGAGAACGAAAGGCTGGATCTTTAAGGAAGAAGTGAAATCAAGGGATGGTTATCGAAGAGTTGTCCCATCACCTAAACCTATTGGAGTGATGAATGAGGATATTGTAGGTGATATGGCAAGGAAAGGAAATATTGTAATTGCTGCAGGGGGGGGAGGAGTGCCGGTTTATATTGACGAGAATAAGGATATAAGACCTTCTGAAGCAGTGATCGACAAGGATATGGCATCTTCATTACTGGCTTCGAATATTGGTGCTGATGAGTTCTATATTTTAACTGATGTTCCATTTGTTTATATTAATTATAAAAAGCCCGGTGAGAAAGCTATAGAATTTCTTAATTACAAGGATACTGTTAAATATCTCGAAGAGGGCCAGTTTTCAAAAGGAAGTATGGCGCCTAAAATACAGGCATGCCTTAATTTTATTAAATCAGGTGGTTCGAAAAGTGTGATTACTGAGGCATTCAAACTTGAAGATAAGAACTACGGAACAAAGATTACCATGGAGTATGAAGACTGAGGATTTCAGATTTCAGATTTCAGATTAACGATTTTAGATTTACAAAATATCCGACTCAGTTATTTTAGCAATTCAACGATTAAACACTTAAACATATAAAAATGGCTTATAATTTACGAAACAGGAATTTTCTGAAGCTGCTTGATTTTGAACCGGCTGAGATTAAGTTCTTACTGGATTTATCAGTTGATCTCAAGAAAGCCAAGTATTCAGGTACAGAGCAGCAAAAGCTGAAAGGAAAAAATATTGCATTGATTTTCGAGAAAGCCTCAACCAGGACCAGGTGTGCTTTTGAGGTGGCTGCCTTTGATCAGGGTGCACATGTTTCTTATCTCGGCCCAACAGGATCACAGATCGGGAATAAAGAATCAATGAAGGATACGGCCAGGGTGCTGGGACGTATGTATGATGGCATTGAGTACAGGGGCTTTGGACAGGAAATAGTTGAAGATCTCGGTAAATATGCAGGAGTGCCAGTCTGGAACGGGCTTACAAACGAATATCATCCCACACAGATTCTCGCTGACTTCATGACTATGATGGAACATAGCAATAAACCCTTGAATGAAATTAGCTTCTGTTACCTTGGAGATGCAAGGAATAATATGGGTAATTCTTTGCTGGTGGGTGCGGCGAAAATGGGAATGGATTTCAGATCAGCAGCTCCCGTGGAAGTCCAGCCTTCAGATGAGCTGGTAAGTGAATGCAGGAAGATTGCAGCCAGTACAGGTGCAAAAATAAAAATCACGGATAATGTTGATGAGGCGATAAAAGGAGTCGATTTTCTGTATACTGATGTTTGGGTCTCGATGGGCGAACCTGACGAAGTATGGGAAAAAAGGATTAAAATGTTGAAGCCATACCAGATCAATAAGAAGCTTATAGAAAGGACAGGTAATCCGGATGTTAAATTCCTTCACTGCCTTCCTTCATTCCATAACCGTGAAACAAAAATAGGAGAGGAGATTTATCAGAAATACGGGCTTGATGGTATGGAAGTAACCGATGATGTCTTTGAGTCAGAGCATTCCATAGTATTTGATGAGGCGGAAAACAGGATGCATACTATTAAGGCAGTAATGGTGGCAACGCTAGGAAGCTAAAGGAGTTCCTGGTTCCTCGTTTCTCGTTTCTCGTTCCTCGTTCCTCGTTTCTTGTTCTTGAAACCATGACCCAGGATCCAGGACCCAGGACCCGGAACCTAGAAAAACCCTCTGATAAAGTAGAAAGTAATAACCAGTGAGGTAGCCAGCTTAAGGCCTATACCTGCCATGAAGCCTATCAGGCTTCCAAGTCCGGCCCGAATGGCATAGTTAAAATTGTTCTTGTAGATAAGTTCGCCTGCTATGGCCCCCAGGAATGGGCCGAGAATTATTCCGGGCGGACCAAAGAAGAGGCCTATAATCAGTCCAAGGGTGGCTCCCCTGATTCCATACTTACTTCCTCCAAACTTTTTTGTACCCCAGATAGGTACAACATAATCGAATACTGCAACAATAATTGCCAGAGCACCGAGAATGATCAGCATATTAATGCTGAATTCAGCAAAGTCTGTAAAATGAAGTATGAGTAAACCTATAAAGCTGAGGGGTGGCCCTGGAAGTACAGGTACCAGGCAGCCAACAATACCTACTATCATCATAGTGATAGCGAGTGCCAGTAAGAGATAATCTGCCATGCTTAGAATAAAATTGTCTGCAGGAGTGCAGGCATGTAATTTAGCTAATCTTCATACTTATCACCAAGATCCTCGAATTCGACATTGATGAATTCATCGGTCTTTTTCGAATCATCTTCCTTAACATCATCCTTTGTTTCTTCCGGTGTTGTATCAGAGGCAATTTCAGCCTTTACCGTCTCTTCATCACTGGCGGTTGATGTGTCAGAATTCCTTATAAAGGAGAATACGTCTTCCAGTCCATCACTGAACTTGTCAAAGTCTTCCTGGTAGAGAAAGAGTTTGTGTTTTTCGTAGAAGAATTTACCGTCTTTATTAAATCTTTTTTTGCTCTCGGTAATAGTCAGATAAAGATCATTCTTACGTGTTGACTTCACATCCAGGAAATAAGTTCTGTTGCCCGCCCTGATAATCCTTGTGTAAACCTCTTCACGCCCGTTTGCTTCATTCTCCTTGTTCTTGCTTAACTCATTAGCTGTAGCTTCGTTCTCTTCCTTCATAGAGCTAAATTTAGTTTGGAAATCATATTATGCTGTCAAATGTAATAATTATTTTTAATTATCAAAATACGCAACATATGTGCTGTTTAGACCTTTTCAGTTTTGTGCGAAACATAAAAAGAGTATTTTTGCACTCAAATATTTAGTGTTCTTTTTAGATGATCAGCAGGAGATTATTACGTATCAAAGCATTACTCATTCTTTATGCATATAACAGGAAGAATGAGGGAAATCCCGGGGCAGCAGAGAAAGAGTTATTACTCAGTCTGAAGATGAGCTACCATCTGTACCACCTGCTACTTATGCTTATCATTGATATTATAGATATTGCAGCCGAAAAAATCGACATAGCGAGACAGAAAAAGATACCGACCGAAGAGGACCTTAATCCTAATACAAAACTAATTGAAAACCGAATGGTCAAACAGCTGGAAGCCAATAAGCAGCTTAAGACCTATTCGAAGAAAGAAGGTGTCAACTGGTCTGAATATCCTGAAATACCACGTATGTACTACAGGTTGCTTACGGAATCTGATATGTATAAAGATTATATGAATAGCGGTAATAGTTCCTATGCTGAAGACAAGAAGTTCGTTTCACACCTCTTAGACCTTATACTTGAAGAGTCAGAAGAGCTCCTGTCAGTTCTGGAGGAAAAAAGTGTTTACTGGAATGATGATCTCGACTTTGTTTCGATAATGGTTGATAAAACTCTGAGAAAGTTCAGGGATACAACTGGGGAAAACCACAGGCTCATGCCATTATACAGGTCGGAAGAGGACGAGGATTTTGTAAAAAGATTACTGCTTAAAACCATACTTAACACTGATGAATTAACCGGGATGATTGATCGGAACACCACGAACTGGGAGATAGAGAGGATAGCCCTTATGGATACACTGGTTATGCAAATGGCTATTACTGAAATAAAAGAATTTCCTGAGATTCCCGTTAAGGTAAGTCTGAATGAATACATAGAGATTGCAAAATTTTACTGTACCTCAAAAAGCAGTACCTTTGTGAACGGTATTTTGGATAAGATAGTCAGGGAAATGCGTGCAGAACAGATGTTTAGTAAAAAAGGACGTGGACTGGTCGGTGAGACTGGCAATGATAATATAGAAAAAAGGATAAAAGTT
>Ga0272441_10013735_pt1 | contig 11607 bp, 9 predicted proteins | sample SSMProp6N_FD_193582 | JGI IMG/M metagenome (GOLD analysis project Ga0272441, IMG submission 193582) | Marine sediment archaeal communities from Little Sippewissett salt marsh, Falmouth, MA, United States - SSM-Prop-6N | ecosystem: Environmental > Aquatic > Marine > Wetlands > Sediment ... | reverse complement strand
ACCCCATGCCCCATGCCCCATGCCATAACATCCCCCTAACCCCGTAAGGGGGATCACCTCAAATCGAAAATATACCTGTTATTATCTTTACTAAATCCGGTATAATTCAACTGGATGGAGATACCATTCTCATTAATGGTCAGTTTTTTCTCGTTTTCATTAATCCCTGGCTCCTGCTGTAAACCCGTAACCATAAGCTTTGTTAGCCGGTAAGCACTATTAAACCAGGTGATGCAGGGATGGTTTCTTATCCTCAGGTTTCCGCTTTCATTGCCGGCCATAAAGATTAACCTGTGATAAACTCCGCCGTCATCCAGTATTTCAATCTCAAGAGGCTCGAACAACCTTATTACAAATGGATCGTCAGAAGACCGGAACTCTATGCTATAGCCTGGCATTTCATAGAATCCTTCTATCTCTGCCTTTTTCCTTTCCTGCCACTCCATAAAATCCTTTTCTGCATCCTCTTTCATTTTATCCATCTCCTGAGGCCCGAAAGCTTTCTTTTGGAACGGTAACTTATCCACCAGTTCATTCAGTATATCTTCCAGGTAAAGGCTGTCATTTTCTTCGAGATACAGTTTCCAGCCTGGTTTGAGACTGTCGAGTATCATAGCCATCCACCTTCCTTCAACATATCCAAGATCCCTGATGCCTGCGGGAGCTATACCGTTTGTAATATCCATAGCAGCATGAGGGTGCTGGTCACGTGCCCTTTTCTCTATATAATCCGATAATCCCTCCGAAAGCTGCAGCTCATTCTCATAATTGGCAAATTCGTAAGGTACAAGGTCAAGTCTTTCCTCCCTTTTTTGCATTCCAAGCTTCACCCATCCTGCTATTTGTTCCGTCGTCTCCGAAACAACCGCTCTTTTGAAAGCTTCTTTTTCCATCCTGCGTAATAGCAATGCTTCAACTGTTTCCTCCGGGTATATAAGCAGCAAACCGTCATTTTGCAGCCAGCCCGGGTGGTGTGTTCTCTGAAAGATATGAAACTGCTCATGCACAATAATACCGGCCATATCCTTCAAATCATATTTTTCCCCTGTCCTTCTTGAGAAAGAGCTAAGTATACTGGTCGCGGTCCAATTGTCTTCCATCCTGACTATGGAATTTCCCCTCACCATTGGATGTTGTCCCTTAAACACATACACCTCATGGTTGATATCAGATTCTACAAAGCCTTCGGCGCCATTGTCTGAATTAAAAAGGTAGGTATTCAGGCTGTCATAAACGAGAACGGGTATCTTATCCACCATGAACCCCGGCCATAGCTTATCAATCTTACTGTCGGATGCCAGCTCCATAACCCTGAAAACATCAGCTACAGGATTACCGGTTCCTTCCCTGGCTATAAGAATATCACCCGTTGGTATAAGGAAAATCGCCAGCATAATAATGCTGCTTATGTAAGAAGCTTTGTCAATGGTTCTGTTTTTCATGATTTATATATTTTATTTTTTATGTCTCTGGTCAAACAGGAAGCAATCGCCCGGATTTTCAGCGCATTGAATACGGCTTATGTCCCTGTCCTGTCGTCTCAGCTGATCAAGTACCTTACGCTCAAGAGGTTCATGGCCAAGTATAAAAACGACCTTTGGTTTCAGTATCTCGGCAGCCTTTATCGTTTCACGTATACCGTGCGCTATTTCTGGTCCCAGTCCTGTCGGACTTCCAGCCAGCAGTATATCGGGACTGATATCCCTCCGGAGCAGATCCTCTATCACCGCTGTATCCCTTATTGTGGTCATATAGTTATCGCAGATACCTGTCAGCCAGACTATGGTCAGGTCATTCGTTTTAAGGACATAACAGGCATTACCTCTATAAGACGGCAGTACCTGCAAGCTGAATTCCGTGAAAACGTATATGCTGTCATTCTCAGCAAAAACAGCTTTTTTCAGATCATAGGAAGAATATCTTTCCCTGTAAGCAGGGTTCAGGATAAAAGTTATGTCCTTTCCTTTTTTCTGCCATGAGTACAGAGGATTTGAACCTTCCAGTGTATATCGCGCTTTGTCAGGGTGAAAGTTATGATCGATGCAGTATATCTTCTTGCCGGAAGACAAAACTTCCTCGTTCATATAACCGTTCAATATGGATCTGCTGGCCGGGACTTCACCAATCTCTGAATAGCCAAAAAGGAAAAATGCACTTGCTGTGCTCAAGGCCCAGCTACCGTTCTGCATCTTGATTACCCTTACGACTCCTTTTATATCATCAGTTAACGAGCTCTCTTTGCCCGGACTTGTATTTTTATTCATCTCTTTTTTCGCCCCCCGGCTCTGTAATAGCTTCGCCACATTTGTGTGACCATAACGGTGGGCGTAATCCAGTGGGGTCATACCGTGATCATCGGCACTATTAATGACCAATCCCTTGCTGATGAGAAAACCGACCACATCTTCATGCCCTTCGATAGAAGCCAGATGCAGCAGGGACCGATGAAGGAACCTGTCTTGGAAAAATAGGTCTGCGCCGTTCTCCACAAGCTTTTCTGCCATAGTACGGTTACCGTCACGCACTGCGACGGCCAGTGGAGTACGACCGAGAAAATCAGGAACCTCAGCCTCAGCCCCTGCTTTCAGCAGGTAATCAGCATATTGCAGGTTGCCATTTAATACCGCAAGATACAGAGGTGTGACCAGGGCATTGCACTGGATATGTATATCAGCACCTTTCTCTATCAGGAATTTACACATCTCAAAATTATCACTGAGTGAGGAATGAATCAGGGGTGATGCCCCTCCTATGGCACGTGTATCTACAGGAGCCCCGTTTGCCAGCAGCAGCTCTATCATGTCCTTATCACCACCCCAGTTGGCATAATGAATGGCTGCCCGTAAATGGTCATCACCGCATCTGACAACCGCACCTCTGGAAATCAGCAATTCGGCCATATCAAGGTTATGGAAGACCACCGCTGCCATAAGTGCCGATAGTCCGTTATCCAGGCATGCATTTGCCTGGATGGGATTAGCATCCAGAAGGGCCCTGACCGCTGTGGTATCATTTCTCTGCAGCAAATGGAATATACTAGTCTGCTGAGCATGCATGGAAGAAAGGGCTAATATCGCTACCAGTTGCGTGGCAATTAATCTCCGGCCCCATTTTTTAATTTTGTCCATTGGTTCTGAGTGGCTTTAAGTAAATAAAAAGTTATTCTATTCTGTATTATCAAGCAAATATTTTTTTATTCATACCTAAGACTATCCACGGGCTTGGCCAGGGATGAATAAGATTATCAGGCTCTGGTAGAATAGAGTCTGGAGCAAATAGTAATTAAGAAGATTTATTTTTTATTTTCTATCAGCATCTCTGCTGTTTTGCATGCGACAGGCATTGGAGAAAACCTGCTTGCTCCGGGCCCTTTATCTGATATTGAATTGGTAAGAATAATAATATACACTGAATCTTCCGGCAAACAGATATGATACGAATCATAACCTATCATGCTTCCCCCGTGCTCAATGTATTTATGTCCCTGTAATTCGCCAATATCCCATCCGAACCCGGTGCTTATTGTATCGCCGTTTGCCAGAACATTTTTACTCCATGCACGTTTAAGGGTTTCCCTTTTTATTATTTTATTATTCAGCAAACCATTTATCCACTTACCCATATCATCTACGTTTGAATACAGGGCCCCGGCGGAAAAAAGGAATGACATACAAACAGGTCCTGACGGAACAAACTCATCATTGATCATCATATGCCCCTGGGCAAGGTCAGGCATCTGTTTTTGTTTCCTGAGAAAATACGTATGATCCATCTCAAGAACATCAAAAATGTTGGCCTGCAAATAATCTTCAAAAGAGCTGCCGGTAATTTTTTCAATTATTAATCCAAGCAAAATATAATTCACACCGCTGTATTTATATCCTTCGCCCGGAGCAAATTGCAGAGGCTTGTCCTTAACCAGGCCCAGCGCCTCTTCCACAGTAATCTCTTTTTGATACACTGCCCAGAACTCAGGCACATCAAAATAGTCGATATAACCCGATGTATGGCTTAGCAGGTGCCTGATCCTTATCTTATGACCATGGCCGGGAAAATCAATAAGATACTTATTAATATCATCATCCAGTGATAGTTTACCCTGCTCTTCCAGCAACAGGATACACACAGCAGTAAATTGTTTTGTCAGGGAGCCCAGGGCAAATATATTCTCCGGTGATAATTTATTATCATTAGAGATATTCTGCAATCCTATTGCATTACGGTAAAAGACATCACCATTTTTCAATACCAGGATTGATCCTCCCGGTTTATTCCCCTCGTAAACACTCTTAAAAAGACTGTCAATACTATTATATATCTTCTTATTATCCTTTTCGCTTTCAGTTAGGAGCTGTGGATGTTTTGTATTTGACAATGCACTAATGGAGGAATATGTTTCACCTTCAGAGTCATTTCTCAGAAGCATGGTATTCCTTTGCATGTCATCAGAGTATGACACTGCAGGCAATATTACAAATAACAGCACCCATAATAATTTTTGTTTTTTCATTTGTTTAAAATTTTCATGTTCGTTTCATTTGTTTAAAATTATACTGGTTAAGTATTCCTCAGGCAGGAGGATTCCCTGTTAAGACTAATGAATAATTTATTCCTGTGTAAATTCGAGGATGATCAGGCCTTTCGTTGCTTCTGTAAGAAATATATGATTATCTCTCACAAATATATCATGTGTACCTTTTAAACCGCATACTCCGCCTATCTCATGAGGGTTAGCAGGATCACTGACATCCCATACTTCGAAGAGAAAATTATCAGCCACATAAAGGTATTCACTATCTCCCCATACTCCTAATTCTTCACCGTCATCACTATCGTTATAAGTACCAATAAGCATAGGTAAGCGTTTATCAGAGAGGCTCAGTACCTTTATCCCTTTCCCATGACAACCCAGATACAATAAATCTTCATGTATATGTGCACAACAGGCACCTACTGTTGCGGATACAGTCTTAATTTTTTGCGGATCAAGAGGATCAGACACATCAAAAACCTCAAGTCCCAGGGAGATATTTGCCACATATGCTATACTGTCACGAACTTCAACTCCCCAGATCGCCCCTTCATTATTATAATGTGTCTTCAGTTCAGGGTTGTCCGGTTTGCTTATATCAATAATATAAAAACCGCTGCTACTGGCTATATATGCAAAATTACCTTTCACACAAACACCCATCGATTTACCATTAAAATTATATTCCCCAAGCTTTTGAGGATTTGCGGGATCATTTACGTCAATGATATGGAGCCCCTTATTACCGACCAGGTAAACAAGATGGTCTCTGACAGTTATTCCAAATTCAACACCGGTCTTTATACTTCCTGCTTTTTCAGGGCTGGAGGGATCTTTAATATCATATATAACAATACCTTCATTATTGGTAATATAAGCATAATCTCCATCCAAATATAATTGATATGCCAAACCTGCATCAGATATACTGATCAGCTCCAGAGGGCCCTGTATTTCAATATCCCGGATACTTTGGTTATGCTCGCATGAATTAAATGTAAGCGAGTAAAAGAGAAGGAAATAACTGATTAAAATAAATTTTACCATTTTTATTTATGTTTTTGTTGTTTGCTATCTGGTTGTCCCCTGGTATTTGAGTAGTTAAAGCCTGATACCGGTATTGTTTCACTACTAAGATATTTCCTATGTATCTGTCTGTCTTAAAAGGCAAGGAAAAAGGATAAAGCATATATTTATTCTATACTTTATAATGATTAATTATTTTAATTTTTCAATAAAACCTGCATTCATCCAGTAAATACCGTCTGAATGAAAGAAGAAATATTTTCCATCAGGACCACTGCCTCCGAAGTATAATGTTCCATTTTCAGAAACAGAGACACTCCAGTGCAGTTGCATGGTATTCACTACCGGGCTGACCGGTTGCGGGTCAGACCAGCCGGAAGGGTTTCTTTCCACAAACCAGATATTTCGCTATCCCGACTCACTTCTTCCATGCTGATCAAATTTACACGCTGAAGAAAAGAACAAATACTGACCATCACCGGATACCGATGGAGAACCGTCGAAAAATTCGCCTGAAAATGATGCGACCTCCGGAGACCCCCAGATTCCGTCAGACATTTTCATGACAAATATCTTTTCCGAGAACCGAACACTGAAATCCATGGCCGAAAAATAGACCTCTTCTCCACCCGGCATAAAAGCCGGTGCACTGTGAAGCCTGTACCCTTCAGGCATAAAATCAAATGGGAATTCTACCGGTGTCATTCCAGGTGGTTTCTGGCCAAGGTAGAGGCCGGTGAGTCCTGAAAGCTTTCGGGAGGGGAAATCCTTCTGTTGAGCGATAATACTAGTAGCTATAGCCAGCATAATAATAATAGTAAAAGTTATTCTTTTCCTTATTATTTATTTTTACATTTCCCTAAAACAACATCTTAAGTATCTGTTACACTTATCTTAAAATTTATCCTATTAATTACTGGTGCCGGACAGATCAGAGCACAAATGTTTTTCAACAAACAAACGAAGTGAATTTGTTACAAACAAGGAATTCATTGGATGAGTCATACCATGTCCTTCATTTTCCGCCACAATATACCAGACTTCATTCCCGTTATTTTTCACAGCTTCAACAATCTGTTCCGACTCAGAAGGCAGAACCCGTGTATCGTTCTGCCCCTGGTAGATAAAAAGCGGCACAGAAATATTATTTGCATTCCTGAGTGGTGAAACAGAGTCGAGGAAATGACGCATTTCAGGAATCCTTTCGTCCCCTATTTCGCTTCTTCTTATATCCCTGTAACTTTCTGAAGAGCTCTCCAGAAATGTAACAAGATTGCTTATTCCAAAAGCATCCAGTCCACATTTGATTTTGTCACTATACTTTTCCAATACTGAAAGAACCATATATCCGCCAAAAGAAGAACCAATAACTCCTACCCTGTCTGCATCCAGGTCAGCTTGTGTCTCTATCCAATTCAATAAGAATCCTATATCCCTTACAGCGTTAATACGATTATAACCATTATCTGCCAGTTCAAAGCTCTTACCATATCCCAGTGAACCACGAAAATTTGGGGATATTATGGCCACCCCCATATCGAACACATCTTTATACAAATCAAAAAACAGAAAGGGGCTATGATTGACAGGACCACCATGCAAGTCAATTAACACAGGGTATGGTGTATCAGATTGCTTAGGTTTAAAAACATAAGCGTGTATCTTAAGGGCTTGCCCATTAAGTGAATCGTTGGTTGCATATTGAATATATTCGGGCTTCGTTATGTCTTTCTCCTTTTTATACCAGTAATCAATTTTATTTGTCTCCAGATCCACACTTATGATATCTGTTTCATAATATGTCTGATGCAGGTTAAGTGCTGCAATGTTTTTGCCAGGATGTAACTTAACGTCCTGAATAAAGCCCCATGGAATATTTAATTCCTTGTTTTCACCTGAGGGTATATCAAAACTGTAGAGCCTGGTAAGTCCATTCTCAAGTGTTCTGAAAATAATTTTACTCCCATCGTGTGTTATATTCAGACCGATAATATCACCTGAAGTATTATTTATCAGCAATTTGCTATTCTTATTATTTGTATCATAGCCATAGAGTTGCTGGAATTCTGAATTTTTATCGCTTAGATAATATATGAATTTCCCATCAGGGCTCCAGACTGCAGGTGATCCTGCACTGGTGTAATCTGTGCCATGATTAATTCTTTGCGTTATATCAGGGTCAAGAGGTGTAGTTTTTCCTGAATTGATATCAAGAAGATACAATCGTGTTGCAGTCCATTTCCTACAGTCATTAACCAGGATGATATTTTCTGATACAGGGCTAAATGATACAGGGAACTGCCCTATTCTATCACTCGTAAATATTCTCTTATTAAAACCCGGATTTTGCGGATCAACCTGGTAGAAGTCATAATACTTACTATTCCTGCTGTTATTTAAATATAGAAATTTATCACCATCAGGGGTAAAAGAGACTCCAATAGAATTGCCTTTCCCATCAGTAATTTGTTCGAGGCTTTTGTTCTTAAGATCAAATCTACACAGTTGGTATTGTTCATCGCCGTTATTGTCCTTAGATAAAATCAGATAGTCTTTATCTTTTACCGTATTTATAAAAACAGCTCCAAAATATTGTGGCATACCATCCAGGAACATGGGCAAAGAATCCGGGCTGGATTGTTTTGAAAAGCTGCACTGTAAGAACCCTTTTTTTGATAACAGGTACAGACCACTTCCGTCGGGACACCAATCAATAAACATGCTCCCTTCAACAAAATTCTTAGTCACCATAAAATTATGGTACACTGAACTCCAGGGAATACGCGGAACATTATCCGATCTTGTAATTGATTTAGGTTTTGGAAAACCAGCTATACCGATAATGATTAATACGATGAGTAGTATTCCTATAATAATAACAGGAATCCATCTAACTATTCTGAACAATTTTCTCATTATACTATTTTTATATATTGTTTTAACACTTCAGTTTTATATTCTCTTTTGTTATCTCCCGGAGTATATGCAGATATACATATAAATCATTACAGTGAAAATAAATACTGGAATTTCAGAAAGTACTGTCTGCCTGAAGGAATAAAACGGACTATTTTACTGCCCCGGTAATTATCACAATTCAGGAAGATCATTTTTCATCCGGTTATTATGATGAGCGGGATTAATTTCGATTTAGTAATGAATTTTTATTTCAGGATGGTTGGGCAACCTAACCGATCTGCAGGGCATAGCCAAAAGAGGTAATGTTATGAAAAAAAATCCTGAGCATTCACATAAAATAAGTATTTGCCGTCAGTTGACAGACGTGAACTATTCCATGTTTTCTATTTTTTTGACTGCATCATTACATGCTGCTTCCAAAGCTTCATCCATCGGAACATCTATATCCGGAATTACGCCAACCCCTTCCCATTCGGTTTTACTCACAGGACTTATCATCCGGGCAAACGGTATTCTCACTCCAAAAAAATCATTAACAGAAAGATGCATTACCTGATGGGCACCTCCTCCTGTGGCTTTTCCAACTATAACCGCCCGCTTCATATCTTTCAAAAAGTAAGCAAATTCTTCAGCGGCAGAAAAGGTATGAGAACTCGTTAAAATATATATCGGCTTTTGATCATCAAAGGTTTTACCAGGAATATCAGTATAAGTCCAGAAGTCAGTTGTGTCGTTGTGTATCCGATCATATCTACTACCTACATAAGTTGGCTTATCAAAAAGATAGCTATAGACATAATGAACAAGTACCGGAGACCCACCACTGTTATACCGTAAGTCAAAGATTAAGGCATTACAGTCAATTACAGTCTCAAACGCTTGTGATATTAATTTTTTCGCCTCTTCACTACCGTTAAACTCATCGAACCTGATGTAGCCAATATTGTTTTCCAGGATTTTACCGGAACGAAAACCATAATTGTCTGCACTGTCATTTGCTTCAGGTAATAATGTGTCGGCTTCTTCAACGATTTTTCCATAAGTAATACCAAGATGTTTATCGTGACATAATGACCACAGGTCTTCTGTTAATCTAAGTGAAAGTACAGATCCATTGGTTATCTCATTATATCGTCCAGTGGATTTATAAGAGTATAATGAATCAGCCATTATTTTTCCTTTCTCCGGATCGACATAGTTATCCTTTATAATCACCGCCAGGGAGTCAATAGTGCTTTCAATAAGCTTTACATCAATTGCTGCTTGTTGTTGTGCTTCTTCCTGCGTACAGGGATCTATTGTATATATCAACAGGTGATAAGGTTCTTTATTGTCAACCTCAAAACGTGCTTTTACCATTCTTCCTTGCTTATTTGTACTAGCAAAAACGATGATTTCGAAATCAGAGATATGTACGAAACTAACGGGAGTTAACACCCCACCAACCATATACATGAAATTATATGATTCAATTTGCTCCTTAATTGATCTGTTCTTTATATAAGATTCTGATCTGTACTTAAGGATGAATTTTCTCATTTGGTCGTTATTGCCGGAATTAAATGCATCAAAATAATCAGTCGCACAATTTCCGGATGGGGTATCAGGGAGATTAAGCCCTGGCTGACTTTGATTTGAATCCGGATTAAGTAATGCACTGGCAAGAGGTGGGAACATATATATAGCTCCTATTAAACAAATAATAATCGCAATGAAATAGATAATACGCTTAAATATGGAAGCAGAGAGAAGTTTTTCCGAAACAGAAAAGCACAAAAAACTCTCGAAAAGAGCCCATAAGCCGAAAATGACAGAAAAAGGTATTTTCACATAATCACTAATAAATTTTAAATGTGACGATGTAAAAAGCACAAAATAAATAAATCCGGAAGCCATCAATAATAAAGATATAGCCATTGTGAGTTTTCCGAATCGGTTCAACTTCCCAACCTTTTTGTGTCCGATAGGTACTCTAGGAATTTTCTTAAGGTAAATTTTTCTGATACGAACAATTATTAAAGTCAGAAATAATACACCAAGCACCAGGCATAATACAGTTAAGGCAATTTCAATTTGTTTAAACATGATATATTTATCTAATTATTTTCTTTGATGATAAAAATTACAGCCAACAATACATATCACCTATTCCTCCATAAACGTATCGCCACCACCATGAACAACCAAAGTGCCTTTTTCTGGACCAATAGATTTTATTTCCATCACCGGCAGTTTACTTTTTTCATATTGAATTTTGTGTTTAATAATAGCATCGGAGGAGTATGTCTTATAATACAAATCGATATACTTTTTGTATAAAGCCTGCTTCTCATTTTCCGAAGTAAAGCAGAAAAACCCAGCTAAACGCATGAAGACTGATGCTCGCTTATAGTTTTTTTGATTCTCTGCTTTCCCAGCAAGTTTCTTCATTAACGGTGTAACATCCTGATAATCTTTAATAATCACTCCAAGGGTTGATGCTTGCTTCTTTTAAAAATAATTTCCATTTTATAAGCATGCCGGATGCCTTCAGAAATACAAATACCGTCACATCTCTTGTATGTATTTGTTTATTTCTTCAATTTTCTTTCTTACTGAAATATTATTAGGATTCAGTTTCAAAAGACTGGAATATACCTTTAGGGCCTTTTCAAAATCACCCTCCTTAAAATATAAATTTCCCAAACGAGAATAAAACCGGTCTTCATCCGGATAACGAAGAATACCCTCTTCCCCTATCACCTCGCATGCAGCTACATTACCTTCATCCTGATAATTGTCAAACAAACCAAACAGAAGATACTTATTCATGTATTCGATTTCATAAAACTCATCCAGGGTATTTTGAAATAGTTGTTCTGCTTCAGGAATATTATCCATAAGGAGCGATTCTACTTGATTCATTCTTTCCTTCAGTAAAACTACCAGACTGTCAACCCTTCTCTGCTCTCTCATACTCACTTTCTCAGCAGCTTTTTTAGCCATATCAATTGCAATGGTTAAGGCTGAGTCTGCAGGAACTGCCACATCAGGAGTCACACCCGTGCCTTCCCAGCTGGACCTGGTTTCAGGATGTACGGCATAGCCATAAGGGATACATACCAACAGTTTTTCCTTTATCCGGAAAAAGT
>Ga0272441_10013734_pt1 | contig 11607 bp, 12 predicted proteins | sample SSMProp6N_FD_193582 | JGI IMG/M metagenome (GOLD analysis project Ga0272441, IMG submission 193582) | Marine sediment archaeal communities from Little Sippewissett salt marsh, Falmouth, MA, United States - SSM-Prop-6N | ecosystem: Environmental > Aquatic > Marine > Wetlands > Sediment ... | reverse complement strand
CCTTCGAGCGGGCCGATCACAACTCAAACACCTACTGGGACTGGCTGATCTCCCACGCCTACATCATCTACGGGATGCAGGCCCTGGTGGCGCAGCAGATCGAGGCGTTCAAAAAGTTTCCCCCGCGTCAGAAGCCGGCTTCCTTCAATCTGGATGCGGTACTTCAACAGCTGGAGGAGTCGTCGAGCAGCAAATCGCACTGAGCCTCGATTGACCAGGTTCAACGAACGGTTGCAGCGGATGACGCAAACGCGCTACCGCTGCAACAAGGACGTTAATGTCTTATGTGCACACAAGGAAAACACTCTTCATTACTTATTGTGAACGATACAGTAAGGGATTTTTACGACCGGTATCCCTATCCTCCGCCGGTGAGCAATCTCGATAGGTATCGCCGGCTCTGGGATGATCGCAACAGGCACCGTGCAGACCACCATCTCTTCTGGCCGGAAAAAGCATACCGGGAAGACCGGTCTATCCTGGTTGCCGGGTGCGGGACCTCCCAGGCGGCAAAGCACGCACTGCGGTGGCCTTGTGCACACGTCACCGGCATCGACATCAGTTCTGCCAGCATCCGTGCCACCGGCGAGCTCAAACAAAAGTATGGCCTGAAGAATCTCGATGTTCACCAGCTCCCTCTCGAGAGGGCAGAGGAGCTGGGGTTCAGCTTCGACCAGGTGGTGTGCACCGGGGTCCTCCATCACCTGACCGAACCCGAGAAAGGGCTTGCAGCGCTTCGCACCGTACTCAAACCCGACGGGGCAATGCACCTCATGGTATACGCACCCTACGGACGGGCCGGCATCTATATGCTCCAGGAATACTGCAGTCGGCTCGGCATCAGGGCCTCGGAGGGTGAAATTCATGACCTTGCCGCCACGCTCGCTTCGCTGGCTCCCGATCACCCGCTGGCAAACCTGTTGCGGAACGCCCCGGACTTCCGAAACGAGGCCGCGCTGGCCGATGCATTTCTCCATCCACAGGATCGCGCCTATTCGGTCCCGCAGTTATTCGATTTCATCGGGAAAGCGGGATTGGTATTCGGCCGCTGGCTGCGTCAGGCACCCTACCTGCCCCTATGCGGGGCCATTGCACAGACCCCGCATAGGGATAGGATGAGCCGTCTCTCTGCCGAAGAACAGTATGCAGCCGTCGAACTGTTCCGGGGGACAATGGTCCGTCACAGTGCAATCGTCTACCGTGATGACTCTGTCGGGAAATACCAGCCGGTCCGTTTTGACGGCAAAAATTGGCCGTCCTACGTGCCTGTCCGTTTACCCGACACCATCTGCGTGCAGGAAAGGCTGCCATCCGGTGCTGCGGCGGTTCTCATCAACCGGGGCCACACCTTTACCGATCTCTACTTGCCAGTCAATGCACAGGAAAAACGATTATTCGACGCCATCGACGGGAACCGTACCATCGAAGACATCATGAACAGCACCTCTGCACATGACCGTAACCGCGAGCATGCTCGCACCTTCTTTGAGCGGCTTTGGTGTTACGATCAGGTGGTGTTCGATGCGTCGCGCACGCCAGATCCGGCGACCTAAAGGGGGTGGCCGTTCATCATGAAGCCGGAAAGGAGTATGTATCATGCCACTCAAGGAATACAGGCCGCCCTGTCCCTGTATCGGCACGCTCTGCAACGATACTGTCGATGTCTCCGGTGAACTGATCAAGAATACCGAGGCCGGGATGCGAGCCGTCATGGCGAGGCAGCAGGAAAAAACGTGAATGGGGAATGGTAAACGGCAATCAAGATAAAAAAAGAGTCCGGTGATCAGTTATCGAAGCTCAGGTTAACAGTATTTGATAACCGGCTCAACATCACAGAATCTCTGACTCTGAAAAGGAGTACTACCGGTGGAAGTGAAACATGGAGACATCGACCTGTCCACCCTCAGCAGGACCGGTAATCCTTCAACGGTGCGGTCTCCGGACCCACTGCCCTCGTGGCGCGAGGGCAGCGCGAAGTCAGCCGTCAGGGACTTCTTTGTCGACGTTACCACAGAGGACGGCCCGGGGTTTGTACCCCCTCATGAGCGGATCGCCGTCTTCGACAACGACGGCACGCTCTGGTCGGAACAGCCCTTCTATTTTCAGGGACTCTTTGTCTTTGACCGTGTCCAGGCACTGGCACCGGGGCATCCTGAATGGAAGGACTCCCAGCCCTTCAAGGCCGTGCTCGAGAACGACATGAATACCCTGGCTGCCGCGGGCCTGCACGGCCTGCTGGAACTGGTGATGGTCACCCACGCAGGAATGACCACGGAAGAGTTCGAGCGCTCTGTCAAGGATTGGCTTGCCACGGCCCGGCATCCGAAGTTCAACAGAGCCTACACCGATCTTGTCTTTCAACCCATGCTGGAACTGCTGGCCTTTCTTCGGGCGAATGATTTCAGGATCTTTATTATTTCAGGCGGCGGCATCGAGTTCGTTCGCACCTTCAGTGAAGAGCGCTATGGTATCCCACCCGAGCAGGTCGTCGGCAGCAGCATCGCGACGAAGTACGAGGTTCGTGACGGCAGGCCGGTGCTGGTGCGGGAACCCAGGCTGGACTTTATTAACGATCATGAAGGCAAGCCCGTAGGCATCAACAAGTTCATCGGCCGTCGTCCCATTGCCGCATTCGGAAACTCCGACGGCGATCTTCAGATGCTCGAGTGGGTCACGGCCGGCACTGGTCCACGCTTCGGACTCATCATACACCACGACGATGCTGTGCGCGAGTTCGCCTATGACCGTGCATCAGCCGCGGGCAGACTCGACCGCGGCCTCAACGAGGCTGCCAGGCGCGGCTGGACAGTCCTCAGCATGGCCGGGGACTGGAAGGTGATCTATCCGTTCGAGATGGAAGAGGGAGGTGACGTGAATGGCAGAAGGTAAAATCAATCAGGAAGGCCTGAAGGCGAGTGACCGGCTCGCCATTGAACGGACGATTCTGGCTGCGGACCGCACGATGCTGGCCTGGGTCAGAACCGCCGTATCGCTCATCACTTTCGGCTTCACCATCTTCAAGATTCTCCAGTACCTGCAGGAAAAGGTCGCCGTGACCATCGTCAGGGCCGGGACACCCCGGAACCTCGGCATATTCATGATCCTGGTGGGTATCGTGCCTCTGCTCATAGCGATGATCCAGTACCGGCACACATTGAAACGGTTGCAGGCGAAAGGACATTTAATGCTGAACCCTAATTTCCTGGCTGCCAACATGATCTTTCTGTTCGGGTTTCTGCTCCTGGTCACGATCGTGTTCAGGATCAACTTTCTGTAAAGGACGCCATGCATGACCGACAAAACCATTGAGACCCTCGCAGCCTCCCTTTTCTTCGCCCTTGCCTTCATTATGGGGGGCAGGCTGCACAGGCCGGGAAACGTCAGGCGCAGAAGTCTCATGTCCTTCTCGGCCGGGGCCGCGGTATCGTACATATTCATCCATCTGAGTCCGGAGCTGGAACATGCGCGGGACGTCTTCTTGGAGGAAACGGCCCATCTGGACCTGCCTCTTGCCTGGTACGGCATTCCCCTGGCCACCATGCTGAGCTTCGTCCTCTTCTATGGGGTGGAACAGTTCGTGATGAGTGCAAAAAGAAAAAAAACGTCGCTCGAACCCTTTGGGGGTGAAGAGAGCACCATGGTCTTCTGGATCCATGTGGGGGTGTTCGGCCTGTACGCGTGGCTGGTATCCTATCTGCTGGTGGACAGCCTCGAGACGGGACCGGTCCGCATCGGATTCTATGCCGTGGCCATGGGACTGCATTTTCTCTCCGTGGGCCACGGGATGCACCGGGAATACGGAGCCCTCTTCGACCGGCTCGGTGCCCGGGTGCTGGCATCCTGTGCCATTGGGGGGTGGGCGACGGGCATGCTGATCAACCTCGCTAAACCGCTGGTGGCCATCCTCCTCGGGGTTGTCGCCGGAGGGGTGATCGTGAATACCATGATCGAGGAACTGCCCCGGGAGAAGGAAGGCCGTTTCGTGCCCTTCGTGCTGGGCGCGGTGGTGTACACAGCGCTCCTGTTCATTGTTTACGGATGAGGTCTTGAGAACGATGAAAGGGACTCCGGTCCCTTTGATGGAGCGGGTTGCCTGTGTTGGATGATCAGGAGACGATATGAAAAGGTTTCTCATTTCAGTATGGGTGGTTGCATGTTGGAGCTGCCCCGAAAAGTGGATACAAGGCGGGAGCGTGAATCCCGCTGCCGGCGGGGTGTCGACGGGAGCGTGCCTTCCGCCGGTATGGCGGCCTGCATCATGTAAACGATCGAGTTGGTCTTTTTAATCAGTAACGTCAGAAGGAGGGAATCATGACGAAAAAATCCGTAAGAGTATGGACAGTGGTCGTTTCAGCACTTTTTATGGCGGCCGGCTTACTGGCCCAGTCAGGGGCATACACCCTGGCGGTGGCGGAGGATGCCGAGCAGCAGGTGCTTGTGGACAAGGCGGTGGTGACGGTCAATAATTTCATGGCCGATCCCGATATGACCTGGCTGCGAAGTAATATCAAGAATGCCCAGGGTGTGCTGATCATTCCGTCGCTCGTAAAGGCCGGGTTTGTCTTCGGCGGTTCCGGCGGCAGGGGAGTGCTCCTGGTGCGCGATGAAGCGCAGCGCGTCTGGGGTGAACCCGCCTTCTACTCCGTGGGGTCGGTAAGCTGGGGGCTGCAGATCGGCCTTGAGTCGTCGGAAGTCATCATGCTGGTGCGAACCCGCAAGGGACTGGATTCTCTTCTGACATCGTCCCTCAAACTCGGCGCCGACGCGTCGGTTGCCGCCGGTCCCGTGGGCGCAGGAGCCAAGGCAACCACGGCGGACATACTCTCCTTTGCCCGGGCCAAGGGCGCCTTTGCCGGACTCTCGCTGGAAGGCGCAGTCGTGAAGACAAACGATGACTGGAACAGCACCTATTACGGAACGGCGGTTCGGCCCATCGACATCCTGGTAAAGAAAAGCGTCAAGAATCCGGGATCGGTAAAACTCCGTGAAGCAGTCGGTAAAGCGGCACAATAGGCCGCGGAGCCACTGAAGGTCAACGGCCAGGTGCCCGTGCGATATGTGACGGTGAAGAAAATAATAAGGGTATGAGGTCCAAAACCGCCAGTTCCGCGGGAGACCGCAGGAAATGGAAAAGGAAGGGGGTTCCCCATTATGTTTCTATTGAACACAAAGGAAACAATCCTGTTGCTGGTATTCCTCGTGACGTCCATGTTGAGCATCGGCATGCAGACCCGGATGTCGGACCTGCGCTCGCTGGCTGCATTGAGGGGGTTCTTGGTTCGCACGCTTCTGGCCAATTTCCTGGTCGTACCGATCATGGGCGTGGCCGTCGTTCGCTTGCTCCCGCTTCAGCCTCACGTGGCCGGGGCGCTTCTTCTGCTGGCATGCACACCCGGCGGCTTGAGCGCCCTGCAGTTCACCAGCAAGGTCAAGGGGCGCGCGTCATTGGCGGGAGCGATCCTCTTCCTGCTTTCCTTCCTGGCCCTGTTTGTCTCGCCGTTGATACTGACGCTGGTGCTGCCTGGAAATGTCCGGGTTGTTGTTCCCCATGGCAGGGCTCTGTTCTTTCTGCTGGTTTACCTGCTGCTTCCGCTCCTGGCAGGGATGCTCTTCTTCATCAAGGTACCTGGTGCTGCAGCGAAGCTCTCAAGGCCGCTGGCGTTGACGGGAGTCATTGCCTTTCTGGCGTTCATGGTGGTGACCGGCGATTTCCGGCGGGTGGCGACGGGAGAAATCGGCATGGCCGCAGCGGGTGCCATGCTGATCTTCATTTTTGTTTCGATGGCAGTCGGCTGGTTCATGGGCGGTCCGACTCGAGACTTTCGACAGATTCTGGCGACCTCGACGAGCATGCGTAACGCCGTGCTCTGCCTTGCAATTGTCGAGAGCAGTTCACCGGGGCATGCCGTGCTGGTGCCCCTGATCGCCTTCAGCCTGCTCATGGTGCCCACGAACATGCTGTTCACCGTGTACAGCGCGGTACAGAGCAAGCGGAAGGCGCGGAAAGCGGGATAACGGGCATGCGAATCCGAACCCACGAACTGCAATTCCTGACTGACCCGGGGAGGGGGAATCAGGAACGACGGCCCGGTGAACTCTCGGCCGCTGATGATACAGGGGAGAAACATTTAAAGAGGAGGTATCTTATGAGCAGAAAGAACGCAGCATTGACTATGCCTGACAAAGTCTCCCGGCAGAAAATTCGCACCCTGATCGACGCTTTCGACGGTGCATCGGGACTTCGGGCACGAAAAGGAGGAACGCTCATGAAGCGAATGATATCTGTTGTTTTGTTACTGGCCTGCTGTTTGTTGCCGGGGCAGGAACGGGTCCATGCCACGGAAGGTGCAGGAAGCTACTTCTTCCCCGGTGCCTTCGCCACCTTTGCCGCCGCAATGACCCCGGATCCCGGATTTCTCGTGGCCAACCAGATGCTTTTTTATTCTGCGAAGGCTGACAAGGCGGTGCTGAATGGCAGGGTTGATTTGAATCTGGAAGCCGATGCATTTTACAATTATTTTGGAGGCTTCTATACCTTTGCTGCGCCAATTCTCGGTAGCCGACTTCAGGTCGGAGCAGCCCTTCCCGTGGGGTATGTCGATATGAAAGCAAGCATCTCTACGGTTCTCGGTTCCCGCGAAATATCGGACTCCTCTTTCAAACTCGGCGATGCGATGATTTCGTCTGCCCTTTTTTGGAAAAGAAGTGATTTTTACGTTAAGCTCGTTGAGACGGTATTTCTCCCGACGGGTGATTACAGCACCGACAACCTTGCGAACATCGGCAGGAACTACTGGGCGTTCGATACCAGTGGCGCCCTGACCTGGCTGAACATGAAGACCGGTACGGAAATCTCCGTCATGCCCGGCATTATGTTCAACACGAAAAACAGCAAGACCGAGTACCGGTCGGGAAACGAGTTCCATGTGGATTTCATGGTAAACCAATTCCTTGCGGCGAATTTTGCCCTGGGCGTCCAGGGCTACTATTACAGCCAGGTGTCCGGCGACAGCGGAAGCGGTGCCAGGCTCGGCAGCTTCAAGGGTGAGGCCCTCGGCTTCGGGCCGGCCCTCCTTTGGATGCCCAAATTCGGAAAGGGAAAACTCTCCCTGATCGCCAAGTGGCTCCATGATGTCGATCATAAAAACCGCATTGAAGGCGATTACGGGCAGATTGTAGTGGGCTATACATTCTGACCTCACCGACGGGGCGCTCTCTTCGCCCCTGTCGCTCGAGTACCGGTAGAAGGCGCTTTCGCGTTGAAAGGCGCCGGGGATCAGGTGTACCTGCCCTCTGTGACGGAGAAGCAGGGACGAGGTTCAGGGGATTCAGGACCGGCAGCTCCCGGGGGGACGTCGGCCACTGGTGAAAAGGAGTGCCGCGACAAAGGGACGGCAGTATAGTGAACGAGGAACGAGCAGTCATGACAACGCGTGGAAAGAGGATTACGCCCGGCGGGCATCATTTCGTCAGTATCTCTGCGGCGTACCTGCTGCATCGGTATGCGATGAACGTTGACGATTCCTTCCATGCCCCGAAACTGATCCTGCCGTTTGCTGCGAGGCCGCGATGAAAGGGGGCACACCCATGACGGGCCCGCTGGCGGGATATCAAAAAGACTGGTTCCGCTTCGATCTGTTGGCCGGCCTGACCACGGCGGCGGTAGTCATTCCCAAGTCCATGGCCTATGCGCTCATCGCCGGCCTCCCGGTGCAGGCGGGCCTCTACGTGGCCCTGGTACCCATGTTCGTCTACGCGGTGCTGGGATCGTCACGCATGCTGAGCGTGAGCACCACCACCACCATCGCCATCCTCACGGCCACCGAAATGGCACTGGCAGTGCCCGGCGGCGACCCGGCCCGCCTGATGACGGCGGCTTCAATGCTCGCCCTGCTCACCGGTGCTTTTCTGATCCTGGCCGGTCTGCTCCGCCTGGGATTTCTTGCCAACTTCATCTCCGATCCCGTCCTGGCCGGGTTCAAGGCGGGTATCGCGCTGGTCATCGTGGTCGACCAGGTGCCCAAGCTGCTGGGCCTGCACATCGAAAAGGGCCCTTTCTTCCAGAACATCCTTTCCACCCTGCAGCACCTGCCCGAGACGAGCATCCCGACGCTGATCCTGGCCGCGGCGATGCTGGCGATCCTCCTCGGGATGGAACATTTTCTTCCCCGGGCTCCTGCTCCCCTGGCGGCCGTGATCCTGGGCATCGCCGCCGCGGGATTGCTGGGACTGAAAGAGGCCGGGGTGACCCTGACGGGATACATACCGACCGGGATCCCGGCTCCGGCGGTCCCGGACCTGTCGCTTCTCAGGATCCTGTGGCCCGGGGCGCTGGGGATTGCCCTCATGTCCTTTACCGAGTCCATCGCTGCGGGACGGGCCTTTGCCAGGCACGACGACCCGCGACCGGTGCCGAACCGGGAACTGATCGCGCTGGGAGTCGCCAATCTGGCAGGGAGCTTCTTTCACAGCTTCCCCGCCGGGGGGGGGACCTCCCAGACAGCCGTGAACTCCCGGGCCGGCGCCCGCACCCAGGTGTCCGGGATGGTTACGGTGGCCATCGTCGTGGCGACACTCTTTTTTCTCTCACCACTCATCAGCCTGCTGCCGCAGGCCACGCTGGCCGCCGTCGTGATCGTCACCACACTGCCGCTGCTCGCCACGGGTGACTTCCGCTCCATCCTGCGGGTGCGGCGCACCGAATTCTGGTGGGCACTGGCGGCCTGCGCCGGTGTCGTGCTTCTGGGAACCCTTCAGGGCATCCTGGTCGCTATCGCCATCTCAATCATCACGCTCCTCTACCAGGCGAACCATCCCGCGGTCTATGCTGTGGGACGGAAACCGGGCACCGAGGTGTTCCGCCCCCTGTCGGGGGAGCACCCGGGTGACGAGACGATCCCGGGCCTCCTGATCGTCAGGACCGAAGGCCGGATGAATTTCGCCAGCGCACCCCAGGTAGGCGAGCGGCTGCGTGCCCTGGTCGAAGGGGCGGCTCCGAGAGTGGTGATCCTGGAATGCAGCGCCATCCCCGACATCGAGTACACGGCGCTCCAGGCCTTGATCCGGGCGGAAGAAAAGCTGGGGGAGGGCGGGGTTGCCCTCTGGCTGGCCGCCCTGAACCCGGCGGCGCTCACCATGATCAGGCACTCCCCCCTGGGACGGGTGCTGGGAGACGAGCGCCTGTTCTTCAACCTGCGCGAGGCAGTGAATGCCTTTGAGAAAAGGGAGAAGATGATATGAAAAGCATGTTCCTCATGACGCCGCCCTTTGTTTCGTTGCCGGTGCTCGGTGTCCTTTCTCTGAGGGGAATGGCGGCGGAAGAACTTCGGGAAGGACTGCCTCTGCTTCGGGCACACAGGGATTGCTGTCGCCCTGTGCGGGTGGCGGAGGGAATGGATCTCCCGGGTGAATCCGAAGCTGCCAGTCGCCCCGTTCCGGGGGCGAAGAACCATGAAGGATGTGAATTATGAGGCAACTATACGAGTTTGTGAAAACAACGGTGCTGGGCGGGTTCTTCATCGTTCTGCCGGTGGCGTTGACCATCATCTTACTGGTATTCATCGTGAGGAAGGTCAAGATCATCATTGCCCCCGTTGCAGCGCTCCTCCCGCCGGATCTCTTTATCAGAGAAATGGTACGCAGCATCATCGCCATGCTGATTATCCTGGTGTGTTGTTTCATTGCCGGCGCAGTGGTCCGCACCGCTCTCGGCAGCCGTTTCTGGACATGGTTCAACCGGAGGCTGCTTGAGAAGATACCGGGCTATTCCATTTTGCAGGTATTAAGCCGGCGTCTGTCAGATACGGAGGAGAGTTCCCGCTTTCAGCCCGCCGTGATTCAGACTCAGGATGAAATGAAAATGTTCGCCTTTATCACGGAAGAGCATGCCAACGGTGACTTTACCGTCCTGGTTCCCGAAGCGCCCACCCCGCTGGTGGGCGTGGTATATTACGTGCCCGCCCGTCTCGTGACGAAGCTGGACGTGACGATCGGTGAGGCCGTTGCATGCATCACCAAATGGGGTGTCGGTTCAGATCGATTGTTTTCGGCATCGGTGGAGAAGTCCGGAAAGAACGGTTGAGGAACATGCTTCCGTGAAGGTCCTTTCTCCTGATTCCATTCGCCCCGGAGAAAAAAGAACGACGGGGCGGCACAGGCGTCATAGGTGCGAGAAAGGAGAGCTATCATGAACAGAAATACCTCTCTTATCAAAAGGGGCCTTGTTCTGGTCCTCGCAGTGCTGCTGTTTTCCATTACGACTGCAGGAGCCGATGAAGTGGAGGATCTGGCCAAACAGGCCCAGAATCCCGTGTCAAACCTCATAAGCCTTCCTTTTCAGAACAACACGAATTTCAATGTGGGACCGGGCGACGACGTACAGAACGTGCTCAACATACAACCGGTGGTTCCTTTCAGCGTAAATGAAAACTGGAACCTCATCACACGCACCATTGTTCCGCTCATCTACCAGCCGGAAGTGATCCCGGGGTACGGCAGTGAATTCGGGCTCGGCGACATAAATGCCACCTTTTTCATGTCACCGGCGAAGCCCGGAAGGGTTATCTGGGGCGTCGGTCCGGTAATATCCTTCCCGACGGCCTCCGACAGGGTGCTCGGCGCCGAAAAATGGAGCGCCGGGCCTTCGGCCGTTGCCCTGACCATGCAGGGGCATTGGGTAGTGGGAGCCCTGGCCAATAATCTCTGGTCCTTCGCCGGTGATGATGACCGGCCGGCCGTCAACCAGTTTCTCTTCCAGTATTTCATCAATTATAATCTCCCCGACGGCTGGTATGTCACTTCCGCACCGATCATTACGGCCAACTTGAAGGCGGAGAGCGGCAACAAATGGACGGTACCTTTCGGAGGAGGTGCGGGCAGGCTTATCCGAATCGGGAGGCTCCCCGTGAACCTTTCCGCCCAGGCCTATTATAACGTCGAGAGCCCGGAACAGGGCCCTGACTGGACACTGCGGCTGCAACTGCAGATGCTCTTTCCCAAATAAGCGTGAGGGGCAGGCGGCGCCGCAGGAGGGTGCGCTTTCGGGCGCGATGGCCTGATGAATCAGGCAGCTGCATCGGGGATTAACGGATTAAGGATTGAGGGATTGAATGAAAAAGTGCCAAAGCGACGAAGTTCCTGAGTAAAAGACTGCTTCGGGTTTCGGGGGATACATTTTTAGGGAGTCAGAAATTTGTGTTTTTGTTGACAACTGATAGCTGACGGCTGAAGGTTTGTATGTAGCCTGCCGATTTATCGGCGCTTTTGCTTTTGTAATATGAATCTTGCGCTTATCAGCGCAATGGCCTGATGAATCAGGCAGCTACATCCGGGATTAACGAATTAAGGATTGAGGGATTGAAGAGAAAGTTCCAAAGTAATTCGCCGATGAATCGGCGATATCTTCACAGTTTTCATTCTTACTTCTGAATTCTGACTTCTTTAGTAAGAACGCCCCGCAAGGGGCGGACAACTTCAAACTTCAAACTTGAAACTGTGCCCCATCTACAATTTGATTGACAAACGGCGGCCCAGACAGGACAATTAAAACAACTTCAAAATTCTCTTCCACGTCGACGGATATTCCATCTGTCATATCTGAACGTTCTC